>OCSH01000338.1_pt1 | contig 55949 bp, 45 predicted proteins | sample 1538371 | NCBI WGS metagenome assembly OCSH01 (sample SAMN04571687, study PRJEB22368) | human gut metagenome | biome: human gut; material: stool | host: Homo sapiens | place: Luxembourg | collected 2012-06-01 | reverse complement strand
ATCAGAAATAGCTGCGCGATCTGCTGCATCAATAAAAGGCTGATTTGCATTTAGAACTCCTCTTTTGCAATTCGTTTTTGCAGCACAATCCTACTCCATTGGCGGGGCATCGTCAAGAGAAAACAGAAAAAATGCAATCTGAGTGTTTTGGGGATTGCTATGAGTACAAACATGAAGGCGGAGTTGTGCGTTCAGATATTGGACAACGTAATGGCTTCTTATCCGGCTTTGCGCGGTACTATCCTTCATTCCGACCGCGGTGCTCAGTATACAAGCGATTTGTACCGCAGAGCAATCACACGGTATGGTATCCGGCAAAGCATGAATCGTGCAGACGGTCGCTGCCATGACAATGCTCGCTGCGAAAGTATGTGGGCCAGAATGAAGACAGAATTACGATACGACCGCTACGACCCGGAACAGTTAACCGTGGAGCAGCTGAAATCGCTGGTCTGGAGATACTTTATGAGTTATTGGAACAACCGCCGCATTTGCTCTGCCAATGGTGGCTTACCACCCATGGTGAAACGCAATGGATTCTAAGCTGCTCAGACAATGGCTGCATGATGTGGTTACTCTTTGAGTTTTATCTGTCAACTGATATTGACAATATCAATTTTCGCTGCACTGACACAGTGCAGGATGGACAAAATTTCATCGTCGGTAAGCCCGGTAAAGAAGGGGCAGTTCCGCAGAACAGGCAGATATTTTTGCATAAAGACTCTCCTTGTTGGAATTCAAACAGACAAGATGGCTTTAGTATACTATAATAAACCTGCAAATGCAAAAAACACCCACAACAGGAGAGTATAGATATGATTCGGAAGATCATCCATATTGACGAAGAAAAATGCAACGGCTGCGGCTTGTGCGCAACCGCCTGCCACGAGGGAGCCATCGACATCATCAACGGCAAGGCAAAGCTGGTGCGGGAGAATTTCTGCGATGGCTTTGGCGACTGCCTACCGGGCTGCCCCACCGGTGCTATCACCTTTGAGGAGCGGGAAGCCCCCGCCTACGACGAGGCGGCGGTGCAGGAGAACAAAAAGAAAAAGGAGCTGCAGGAAAAGATGAAGCATCTCCACGAGGGCGGTTGCCCCGGCTCCCGGATGCGGATGCTGGAACAGCCGGAGACCGCTGCCGAAAGTGTGGCTTCTGCTCCCGTACAGCCGGTCTCCCGGCTCCGCAACTGGCCGGTGCAGATCAAGCTGGCACCCATCCACGCGCCCTACTTTGAGGGTGCAAAGCTCCTGATCGCAGCGGACTGCACGGCATACGCCTACGCCAATTTCCATCAGGAGTTTATGCGCGGCAAGGTGACCCTCATCGGCTGCCCGAAGCTGGATGCTGTGGATTACAGCGAAAAACTCACCGAGATCCTGCGCAGCAACGACATCCAGAGCGTGACCATCCTCCGCATGGAGGTGCCCTGCTGCGGCGGCTTGGAGATGGCAGCGAAAAAGGCACTGCAGACCAGCGGAAAGTTTATTCCGTGGCAGGTGGTCACCATCTCCATTGACGGAAAAATTCTGGATTGAATACACTGGGCAGACCGATACCGCTTTGGCGGGAAACGTGGTATGATCCTTGCAGGAACTGGTTCGGGCACAGAAAAGCGTAGAACGATTTTTTGCGGAGGAAAAGAACACACCGAGAAAACCCAGACCCACTAGACGAATCCCGCCGAGGAGCGTTCCCAGTTGGAAGGCTCCTCGGCGGATTTTTTTGTCAAGCACGAACAAGCACTGATGATAATAAATAATAAGTAGTATTCACAAACATAAACTCTTGAAACGCTTCTGTCGGAATGTTGCAATACATACTAGATATGTTGGTATATACTGTTCAAAAAACTGCTGACAACAGGGCATGAATCATGCTGCAATAAACTTCTTGAAACCTGTGCAATGGAAATGAAACCGGAATGAGACCGTCTGGGGCGGAGAAAGATTGGGAAAAATGAAAAACTCTGGAACGAGCGAGACCATGCAGACGCTGATGCGGAAAAGCGTCTGTGCGATGCTGAGTCTGCTGCTGTTGCTGTCAGCCGTGCTCCCTGTGAAGGCTGCCGCAGAAACCGCCCCTGCAAAGATCGTCCGTGTCGGCTCGTTTGAGGACACCTTCAACTATGTCAACGAGAAGGGTGCAAGAAAAGGCTACGGCTACGAATTGCTGGAAACACTATCCGGCTATACAGGCTGGCAGTTTGAGTATGTGACCTGCGATTGGTCAGACTGTTTTGAAAAGCTCAAAAACGGCGAGATCGACTGCTTTGTTTCACTGGAAGAAGCTTTCTGGGCAGAGCTTGGCATTTCGACCATGACCCGTGTGGGAGAATCCAGCATCTACTATGCGATCAATAAGAATCGGCCTGGTATCAAGGAAGAACTGGATTATGCAATGAGCGTGTTGGACGAAGCGGATCCTTTTTATACGGCGGATCTGTATAAACGGTATTTCTCGCTGGATTATACGCCCATCCTTACGAGTGAGGAAAAGGCGTGGCTCAAAGAGCACGGCGCGATCCGGATGGGCTTTCTGACGAGTGATGGCGGCGTCAGCACCTATGACCCTGCCACCGGGGAGCTTACCGGGGCGATCACAGACTATATTCAGTTTGCAGCAGATTGTCTGGGCAATCAGGAGCTGGAATTTCAGATCGTCGGCTATGACAGCATAGAAGCGGAACTCGATGCCCTGAAATCAGGCGAGATCGACATGATCTTCCATTTCAATCAGAACCCGAATCTGGCGGAAGAGTATCGTGTTGCCTGTACCAGCACAACGTGGATCACAAACCTGATGGCGGTCACGAACAAACAGCACTTTAACGAGAGCAAGGCAAACCGCATTGCCGTTCCCAAAAACAAGCTCTCCCTGAAAAAGTACCTTGCGTTTTATTATCCGCAGTGGGAGATCGTGGACTGTGATACACAGGAGGATGCGGCAAAGCTGATTGAAACCGGACAGGCAGACTGTTTTATCACAGGGGTCAGCAGCGAGGCGAAATACAGCAAGAATCATGGGTTTTACAGCGTTCTGCTGCCAAATCCTGCCAAATCTTGTTTCGCGGTCAATAGCGGAAACCGCAGCCTGCTGTCCATCCTGAACAAAACGATCAAGGCAAAGCCGATCAATCTGCTTACCAGCTCTCTGGCGATGTATAAGAGCTCCGCGCGGAAGGTTACCCTGAGCGAATTTATAAAGGATAACTTTTTTATGGTTCTGCTGGTCAGCAGCATTGCGGTTGCAGCTGTTCTGCTCACGATCCTGAAGCTGCTCCAGAAGGCGCGTAAAGCCGAAGCTGCTGCAAAGAAAGCCGCAAACGATACGCAGGAGCTGAATGCAAAATTGCAGATTGCCGTAGAAAACGCGGAGAGCGCGAACCGCGCCAAGTCCACCTTCCTGTTCAATATGTCTCATGATATCCGTACGCCCATGAACGCCATTATCGGTTACGCGGATCTTGCCTCCCGGCATCTGGACGACCCTGCAAAGCTGGAAAAATACATGGAGAACATTCAGGTGTGCGGACAGAATCTGCTGATGCTGCTGAACAATGTTCTGGATCTCGCCCGGATCGAGAATGATAAGACGGAGATCGAGTATTCGGTTTCGGATGTGGAGAAGGATTTCCGTAACTGCATTGCGATGTTCCAGAATCAGGCAGACAGCAAGGGACAGACGCTTACGGTGACAGCACAGCTGCAGCATCCGTATGTCTATGCGGATATTCCACACCTGACCGAGGTCTGCACGAATCTTGTCAGCAATGCAGTCAAATACACAGGTGCCTGTGGCACGATCCACTGCGATATCACGCAGAAGCCCGGCAAGAAAGAGGGCTGGTGCGATACGGTGATCACGGTTGCCGATAACGGCATCGGGATGTCGCAGGAGTTCCAGAAGCATATCTTTGAACCCTTTGAACGGGAGCGCACTTCCACCGTCAGCAAGGTGGAAGGCAGCGGCATCGGGATGGGCATTGTGAAAAAGCTGGTCGGGCTGATGGGCGGCACCGTGGAAGTGGAGAGCAAGATCGGTGTGGGCTCCACGTTTGCCGTCACCATTCCCTGCCGCATTGCATCGCAGGAGGAAAGACAGGCGAAACGGGATACCACTTCTTCGGACAAAAAGAGCCTATCCGGTACAAAAATCTTGCTGGCCGAGGACAACGACCTGAATGCGGAAATCGCCGTCGAGCTGCTGCAGGAAGAGGGCTGCACGGTAGACCGCGCCAAAGACGGCGTGGAATGTGTGGATATGCTGGAAAAAGCTGTGAACGGAACCTATCAGCTGATCCTTATGGACATCCAGATGCCTGTGATGAACGGCTACGATGCGGCAAAAAAGATACGGAGGATGGATGATCTCCCCAAAGCGGAGATCCCCATCATCGCCATGACTGCAAATGCTTTTTCCGAAGATAAACAGGCAGCATTGGATGCCGGGATGAACGACCATGTTTCAAAGCCGATCAATAGGAATATCTTTGTGCCGACCATCCAGAAATATCTCTGACGCTGGGCTTCGTCCTTTGTGCGGCAGGTGCAGTTGAAAAGATTGCATGGAATATTATAAAAGTGTTATTCTTTTGTGAATTTTAGCACTCTATGCTTGACAGTGCTAAAAGCGTGTGGTATAACTAGGCCGTGCTCAGGAGGAAGGGCAAAGAAGAGAGCCGCAAGGCTCCCCGGAAAGCCCCGCCGAATGGGTAACATAAAGATTTTTGACCCGACCCGAACGCCGGGATTGGAGGAATGATTTATGTTTATGCCGACTATTTTCCATGAAAACCTGTTCGATGATTTCTTTGACCCGTTCTGGAACGATGGTGCGCTGGAGCGTGCGATGAACCGTGAAGAGCGTGAGACCTTCGGCAAGCGCGGTGCAAACATGATGAAGACCGATGTGAAGCAGACCGCCGATGGCAACTATGATGTTGCCGTTGACCTGCCCGGCTGCAAGAAGGAAGATGTTCAGATGGAGCTGAACGACGGCTACCTGACCATTCAGGCCGTCCGCAGCCACAGCAATGACGAGAAAGATCAAAATGGCCGCTACCTGCGCCGCGAGACCTTCTCCGGCACCTGCGCCCGCAGCTTCTATGTGGGGGACGCCGTGAAGAAGGAGGACATCCACGCAAAGTTCGAGGATGGCATCCTGCACATCACGCTGCCCGCACCGCAGCAGCAGAAGGCTCTGCCTGTGAACCCCAACCTGATCGAAATTGAATAACAGCTGTGCATCGGTGTGAGGAACATCGGTGCCCAGTGTATAATGCAAAGCCCCCGGAGAGCTGTGAAAAGGCTCTCCGGGGGCTTTTTGCGTCTGCTTCGACGAAATAAATTATTTCCGGCTGGTCAACCGGTTCAGCAGCATCACGGCCAAAACAATGACGCCGATGACGAGAATGATGCCGACCATGCCGATGAACATCATGGGCAGCGTGGTCATCCACGAAGAAAGATGAAGCATATGCGTACCTCCGTTAAGCCATCAGGGTCAGGATCAGGCCGCCGGCGATGACGGATGCGATCTGCCCCGAAACATTGACGCTGATGGAGTACATCAGCAGGAAATTCTGAGAATCCTCTTCCAATCCCATCTTATTGACCACACGGCCGCTCATGGGGAAGGCCGAGATGCCGGCCGCGCCGATCATCGGGTTCAGCTTTTTGCCTTCCGGCAGGAACAGATTCAGCAGCTTTGCGAACAGCACACCGCCCGCCGTATCAAAGACGAAAGCCACCAGACCCAGTGCAAGGATGAGCAGAGTGTCGGGACGGACGAACTTGTCTGCCGTCATCTGCCCGGCCACGGTCAGGCCCAGCACAAGGGTGATGAGGTTTGCCAGAACATTCTGTGCTGTTTCACTGAGCGCATTCAACACGCCGCATTCCCGCAGCAGATTGCCGAACATCAGGAAGCCCACCAGAGCCACACTGGCAGGAGCCACCATACCGGCGATGATGGTCACCACAACGGGGAACAGAATTTTCGTCAGCTGGCTGACATTGCCTTTTTCGTAGGGCATTCGGATAAGGCGCTCTTTCCGGGTGGTCAGCAGCTTGACGACCGGCGGCTGCACGATGGGCACCAATGCCATGTAGCTGTAAGCTGCCACCATGATGGCACCGAGGTACTGGGAATTGAGGGTGTTTGCCACAAAAATGGCAGTGGGCCCGTCCGCTGCACCGATCACGGCAATGGAAGCGGCGTCCCTCAGGTCGAAGAAGAAGCCCGCCAGAAACAGGGTGAAGAAGATACCGAACTGAGCGGCGGCACCAAAGAGCATGAGCCACGGTTTTTCCAGCAGGGGGCCAAAGTCGATCATGGCGCCAATGCCGATGAAAAGCAGCAGGGGAAACAGCTCGTTGGACATTCCCGCTTCAAACAAAGCGGAAATGGGGCCGACGGTGTCCCCCTGCGTGATGGCACCCGACAGCGGCAGGTTGACCAGAATGGCACCGAAGCCCATGGGCAGCAGCAGACTCGGCTCCATCTTTTTGGCGATGGCGAGGTAGATGAGCAGCGCACCGATGCCCCACATTACCACCATCTGCCACGTCAGGTTCCCAAAGTTGGAAAACAGACTTGCGAATGTGTTCAGAAAGTTCATTTTTTCTTACCTCCTTGTGTTCCGGTACGGCGGCAAGAAAAAAGAGACTTCCGCCACAGTACCTTGTCTGTGACAAAAGTCTCAAGCGAACACATGACATCGGGCATTTCTGCCGTGATGACGCTGCCATGCAGCAGTTTCCCGAATGAAAAAACGAAAACTGCCCTTTACTCCCTTTTATCGAAGGTATTAAAACAGAATAGGGGAAGGCTGTCAAGAGGGATACGGAAATCTTTTCTGAATCTTATCCGGTCTGGGATCGCGGCTGGTCAAAGCAGGGAAGGAAAGATGACCGTGTCTGCGTGCATCGGCTGCTGAAAACAAATCGGCTGAAACAGGATTTCGTTTTCACATCACGCCTTGAAGCATCGGAGCGGAGGGGCAGATAGAAGTGGAAATGACGGTTTTGTTGTATAAAGCAAGCGGATCTGTCCTATGGATTCCTCCCTTTGTGTGATATGATTGCATCAATGAAAAGGAGGAATGCAAGATGATCCACCTGTTGCTGGCCGTGATCTATGTCTCGTTTATCAGTCTGGGATTGCCGGATTCCCTTCTGGGGGCGGCGTGGCCGTCCATTTATCAGGGGCTCAGGGTCCCGGTCTCCTATTCCGGCGTGATCTTCTGCATCATCTCGGTGGGGACGGTGATCTCCAGCCTGCAAAGTGACCGACTGACCCGGAAATTCGGGGCGGGCGGCGTCACAGCCATCAGCGTGGCCATGACGGCGGCGGCGCTGTTCGGCTTCTCCGCCAGCAATTCGTTCTGGGCTTTGTGCCTGTGGGCCATTCCCTACGGCCTCGGTGCCGGGAGCGTGGATACGGCCCTCAACAACTACGTGGCGCTCCACTTCGCCAGCCGCCACATGAGCTGGCTCCACTGTATGTGGGGCATCGGTGCCTCAGTCGGGCCGTACATTATGGGGGCTGCCTTGACGCGAGGCGCCGGGTGGCAGATGGGCTACCGTATCATCAGCGGGATGCAGGTGGTACTGTCGATGATTATCGTTCTGAGCCTCCCGCTCTGGAAGGCCAAAACGGCTGCGGACGCAGGGGAGCAGGAAGCGGCCCCCGCAGAGGCTCTGACCCTGAAACAAATTTTCAGCATCCCCGGCGTGAAAGAGGTTCTGATCACATTTTTCTGTTACTGCTCGCTGGAGCAGACCACGAGTCTGTGGGCCAGCAGCTATCTGGTGCTGAACAGAGGCATCTCCCCGGAAACCGCCGCCAGCTTTGCCAGCCTGTTTTTCCTCGGCATCACTGTGGGCCGGGCCCTCTGCGGCTTTTTGACCCTGAAGCTGAACGATGCACAGATGGTTCGGATGGGCCTTGGCTTGATCGCGATGGGGGTCGTGCTTCTGCTGCTGCCGCTGGGGGAAACGGCGGCCTTGGCGGGGCTGCTGCTGGTCGGCTTCGGCTGCGCACCCATTTACCCCAGCCTGATCCATGGGACGCCGGGCCGTTTCGGGGCGGAAAATTCACAGGCGATCATCGGGGTGCAGATGGCAAGCGCCTACATCGGCAACTGCCTGATGCCGCCGCTGTTCGGTGCGGCCGCAAACCATACCACCATCGCCATTTTTCCCTATTATCTGCTGGTGATCCTGATCCTGATGGGGGCGATGCACGAGACGCTGCAAAAGGGAACGAAAGCGGGGCACTAAAACATTATTTGTGCAAAACAGCTCTGGCCTTTTTCTGCGGGGCGTGATACACTAAAGCCATCCAGAATAGGGAGGTCAAGACTATGGAATTTCATGAAGTTGTGAAAGATCGTTATTCCTGCAAAGGGTTTGGCCCCGGCAAAGTTCCCGCCGAGAAGCTGAACGCCATCCTCGAAGCGGGCCGCCTTGCGCCGACGGCCAAGAACCTGCAGGAGCAGCGGATCTATGTGATCCAGTCTGAAGAGGGTCTGGCAAAGATCGACGCTGCCACGCCCTGCCGCTACGGCGCCACCACCTGCGTGGTCGTGGCCTTTGACCGGAACAATACCTTTACCTACCCCGGCGGGAAGCGGAACTCTGGCGTGGAGGATGCCTCCATCGTGGCGACCCACCTGATGCTGGCCGCCGCCAACGAGGGGGTGGACAGCTGCTGGCTGAACTTCTTCGACCCGGACAAACTGGCCGAGGCGCTGGGGCTGCCGGAGAACGAGGAGATCCTGATGATCCTCGACCTTGGCTACGCCGCCGAGGGCACCAAGCCCCTGCCCAACCACGCTTCCAGAAAGCCGCTGTCGGAGACGGTCGCGTACCTGTGATCCGGCCATGAAGCGCACGGCGTATTATCATCTGCCCGGCCTGTTCGAGTTTTATGAGCTGTACCGCGTCTTTCTGCCGTTGTTCCGCACCCATCGGGAGTATTTTTACGATTGGTGCGAGATCGGTTCGCTCTACGGTGCCCCGTCGGACTGCATCTGGGGCGGGGGACGCACCGGCTTCGGCAGCGCCGACCCCGGCGAGGTCCTTGCTTTGACGCAGGAGTACGGCATCTCCGCCCGCCTGACGTTCAGCAACTCTCTGCTGCGGGAAGAGCACCTTGCCGACCCCAAGTGCAATGCCCTTTGCGCCCGGTTCGCGGCCGACGGCGGGGTGCAAAGCGGCGTCATCGTCCACTCGGAATTGCTGCTGGATTACCTGAAACGGACCTATCCGGCGCTGTACTTCGTCTCCTCCACCACCAAGGTGCTGACGGAGTTTCCCCAGCTTTTGCAGGAGTTGCAGCGGGAGGAGTTTCGCTATGTCGTGCCGGATTTCCGCTTAAACAAAGCCTTTTCGGAGCTGGACGCTCTGCCGCAGACGCTGAAGGATAAGGTGGAGTTTCTCTGCAACGAGTGCTGCTGGATCGGCTGCACCGACCGGAAACGGTGCTATGAGAATGTCAGCCGCAAAAACCTCGGTGAGCCCTGCCCGGATCACCGCTGTGCCGCGCCGGAGGCGGCAGAGGGCTACCGCTTCTCCAAGGCGATGGCAAGCCCCAGCTTCATCGGCGTGGAGGACATCCGGGACTGCTACCTGCCCATGGGCTTTTCGCAGTTCAAGATCGAGGGCCGCGGCCTTGGCAGCGCCCTGATCTTGGAGTTTCTGCTCCACTATCTGACCAAACCGGAATACCAGCTCCACGTCCGGGAGGCTGTCTATCTGGACAACATGCTCGATCTGTTCTGAGCGGTCGTCTGCTTTTATAATGTAAAAGAGGCTGCTGCACGTCGTTTTAGTCGAACGTGCAGCAGCCTCTTTTTATTCATCGAACACGGCGTCCTCAGGCGAGGTCGGCGAGAATACCCGGCCAAAGGGCTTCCTCCTGCCGCATGACGGCGAAGGCACAGTCCAGATACATCTTGTTGGCGGCGGAGATGATGGTGCTGCGGAGCAGCAGTTTTTCCTCTCCGGCGTCTTCGGCAAGGTCCCGGATGGTGTGGCGCAGACCGAAGACGTAGGGCAGACAGTTCTCCAGCTCGTCGCAGAAATAATCGTAGGCCTGTGCGGCGGAGAAGTGCTGCCGCTGCATTTTGAACAGGGTGTCGATGTTTTCCATCGAGAGGACGGTTTTGGAGACGACGATGTAGATCAGGCTGGCCAGCTGCTCGCGGGTGTATTTTTTCTTGACGGGGTGGCTGATGATCCCTTTCTTGACATAGTTGCTCACCATGGAGGCGGTGAGCTCCACTCCTTGAAACGAACGAAAATACCCGTTGACGAACTGAACGGTCTGGTCGAGATACAGCCCAACGGAAGGCAGCTCTTCGTACCGGGGCAGGGCAAAATCCACGGCACAGGCCGCAATGCGGCGGTTCGATTCTTTTTTCATGCGGATAGTATAGCGTATTTTTCCAGCGGGGTCAACAGGTGTGTGAAATCTTTTGAAAGAATTTGCAAAAACAGTTGACAGGTTTTTGAAAAACTGATATCATGTCTCCGACAACCATGAAGACGTGGCGGCGCATCCGGCCGCTGAAAGGGAGAGATCGCTTATGAAGACCAAGATCGTTGTGGACTCCGCCGCAAACCTGTATGCGCTGGAGGGCGTGGACTTCGCCTGTGTCCCGCTGAAGATCATCACCGACCATGAGGAGTACCGCGACGACGGCACGCTGGACGCTGTGGGCGTGGCAACGACCCTGCGCACTTACAAAGGAAAGACCTCCACCTCCTGCCCGAACGTCAGCGACTGGCTGGAGGCTTTCGAGGGAGCCGACGAGGTGTATGCCATCACCATCACGGGCACCCTGTCCGGCTGCTACAATGCGGCCCAGTTGGCGGCGGAAGAATACCAGCAGGAGCACCCCGGCAAGCGGGTCTTCGTGCTGGACAGCCTGTCCACCGGCCCGGAGCAGCAGCTTCTGGCCGAGCACCTGCGGGACGAGCTGGCGGCTGGGAAGGACTTCGACGCCATCTGTGCGGAGATGCTCCGCTACCACGAGCACACGCATCTGCTCTTCTCGCTGGAATCGCTGGCGAATCTGGCCCGCAATGGCCGGGTGAAGCCCGCCGTCGCCGCTGTGGCGCGGATGCTGGGTATCCGGGTCATTGGTCAGGCCAGCGCGGCGGGAGAGCTGGACGTTATCTGCAAAACGCGGGGGGAGCACGGCGCACTGGAACGCATCGTGCTGGAACTCAAGGAGCACGGCTATGCCGGCGGCCGGGTGATCGTCTCCCACTGCAACAACCCCGCCGCCGCCGAGCGCCTCAAGCATATGATCGAGGCGGTCTTCGAGGGCGCACAGGTCGTTGTGAACCCCTGCGGCGGCCTGTGCAGCTACTACGCTGAGCTGGGCGGGCTGCTGGTTGGGTATGAGGACGCAGAGGCGTAAGAAAGCCGCCTTGCAAACCGAGCCAAGCTGCGCTATACTATCTCCATCATAAGAGCCGCGGGGCGGCGGGGGAGGGGTGCAGCGTGTTCAGACTGCCATTCGTTAAATTTTTCAGCCGGATCATCAATCGGGCCACCGTCACCATTGCACTGGTGCTTTTGCAGGCGGCGTGGCTGCTGTGGGCGTTCTGGGCTTTCACTACGGGCCGAGTCTGGCTGAACGGTCTGCTGAAGGCGCTGAGCATCTGCATCGTGCTGTACCTTGTCCGGAAGGACGAAAACAGCGCTTACAAGATCGGCTGGATCGTTCTGATCGGGCTGCTGCCGCTGCTGGGCGGCGCGCTTTACCTCGCCTTTGGCAATAAGGCCCCGGCCAAGGGGCTGCGCACCCGGATGCAGAAGGTGGAACGGGCTCACACCGCCGACCTTGCCCCGCAGGAGAACCAGACCGACACGCTGGAACGGTCGGCCAAAAACCTGAGCCGCTACGTGGAAAAATACGGCCCCTACCCGGCGTGGAAGCACACGGACGCGGAATATTTCCCCAGCGGCGAGGCCATGTACCCCAAACTGCTGGCCGACCTTGAAAGGGCGGAAAAGTTCATCTTTCTGGAATTTTTCATCGTTAAGACCGGCATCATGTGGGACGGCGTGGAGACCATCCTCAAGCGGAAAGCCGCCGCGGGGGTGGACGTCCGGCTCATCTACGATGATTTCGGAAGTCTGCTGGGGCTGCCGACGGATTTCGTTGTTCGGATGGAACGCAGCCGCATCCGCTGCATCCCCTTCAACCCGGTGGTGCCGCTGGTGTCGCTGGTCATGAACCACCGCGACCACCGGAAGATCGTGGTCATCGACGGCAACATTGCCTACACTGGCGGCGTCAACCTTGCCGATGAATATATCAACGCCGAGCACCGGTTCGGCTACTGGAAGGACGCCGCCATCCGGCTGGAAGGGGCGGCGGTCTGGAACTTTACGGTCATGTTCCTCAACAGCTGGAATGCCTTCCGCCCGCAGGAAACGGATTACGCTCCCTTTGCGCCCACGAAGCTGCCCGAAACCACGGACGGCATCGTGCAGCCTTATTCGGACAGCCCGCTGGACGAAGAGCCGCTGGCGGAGACGGTCTACCTGAACATCCTGAACCAAGCGCAGCAGTATATCTACATCTATACGCCTTACCTTGCGGTGGGCGAAGAAATGCTCGATGCGCTGAAAAATGCGGCCAAGCGCGGGGTAGATGTCCGGCTGGTGCTGCCCGGCATCCCGGACAAAAAGCTGGTGTTCCGGCTGAGCCGGTCCTACTATGTGCCGCTGCTCCGGGCAGGGGTGCGCATTTATGAGTTTGCCCCCGGCTTCCTCCATTCGAAGTGCTACGTCAGCGATGACCATCTGGCGGTGGTGGGCAGCATCAACATGGACTACCGCAGCCTGTTTCTGCACTTCGAGTGTGGGGCGCTGCTCTACAACAACAGTCAGGTCATCGCCCTGCGGGACGATGTGCTGGCCACGCTCCCCCGGTGCCGCGAAGTGAGCCTCTCCGACTGCCGCACCTCCCTCGTCGGCACCCTGTTGGATAGTGTACTGCGGCTGCTCAGCCCGCTGATGTGATACCAACATCTGACGGGGCAGCAGGGCGTAAAGTGCTGAATTGCAAACCTTGCGGACTGCCAAGGCCTCTCACTTTGGGAGAGGTGGCATCGCGAAGCGATGACGGAGAGGGCGAGCCCGCTGATAAGAACGCACCGCGTCAGTTTAAATCAAGCCTTTCGGAAGTCTGCCCCATCGTAAGCGCCCTCTAAACCGGGGCAAAGTCTCCCCGCCAGCATCCTCGCCCTCTCAGGCGCTTCGCGCCAGCTCCCCCAAAGTGGGAGCCATTGGCAAAGGCGTGAAGTCTGAGCGTAACGCCTTCGGCTCCCTTGCGGCAGCAGGGCCTTTGTTTACGACTGCGTTCGATAAGGCGAGGGCAAGCCCCGCTGACGAATAAGAAAATCCTTACCGGATATACTATTCCTAAACCTATCCGGAAAGGAAGCGTATCTATGAGAAAACCAAGGGTTCTTTGGGGCTGTGCGCTGGCGGCGGCGCTGCTGTTGACTTCCTGTGGGAAAAACAATGCAGGGTCGTCGGGTTCCGGCAGCATGAGCGGGGCGGCCAGCGGGAGCAGCTCGGCCTCCCAGACAACGGCGGCGTGGAAGACCGGCCTCGGCGTCATCACCGAGGCATCGGAAGAGGACCGCACCGGGAGCATCGAGTTGGTGGCGGCGGCGGTGCTGCTGGATGGCGACGGGAAAATTTCCGGCGTGAAGCTGGATGAGCTGGAAACTACCTTTTCTGCGGGTGGCGACGGCGCTGTGAACCTGCCCAAGGATTACCGCACCAAGCGCCAGAAAGGGGACGACTACCCGCTGGCGGCGGCGTCCTCCCTGAAAAAGGGCTGGGCAGAACAGGCCGATGCCTTTGCGGATTACCTCGTCGGCAAAACGCCTGAAGAGGTGTCCATGCTGAAGCTGGACAACGACGGCAGGGCGACGGACGCGGACCTGCTGTCCGGGTGCACCATCGCAGTGGACCGCTACCGGGACGCCATCTCGAAAGCGTGCAGCAGCGCCAAGGTGCTGGGCGCGGCCAAGGGAGACCGGGTCTCGCTGGGCATTGAGGCCGTGAATGCGACTTCGGATGTGACCGCCACCGATGACAAGGACGTGAATGCGGGGATCGACGTGAGCATGGTGGCCGTGACGCTGGACGCCGACGGCCGCGTGACCAGCGCCGTGGCCGACATGGCCGAACCGGCCCTCACCGTGATGTCCGACGGCGGCATCAAGGCCCCGGACATGGTGGAGACCAAGCTTGAACAGGGCGACCGCTACGGGATGCGGGGGGCCTCTTCCATCGACAAGGAGTGGTATGAGCACAGCGAGGGCTTCTGCGGCTACCTCAAGGGCAAGACCCGCGCCGAGGTGGCCGACATCCCCTCCGACGGCTCGGACGCCGACCTGATGGCCCTCTGCACGATCTCGATTGAGGACCTGCAGAAAGCCGCTCTGGACGCTATGGCGACTGTCAACTGAGCCAAGACGAGCAAAAGAAAATCGGGCTGTTGCAAAACTCCCTCAGTCACGGCTTCGCCGTGCCAGCTCCCTCTCGGAGGGAGCCTTGGCGTAACGGTGAGCTGTGAAAGCCTCCCTCATCGAGGGAGGTGGCATCGCGTCAGCGATGACGGAGGGAGTTCTTTGTGACAGCTTTTTTGCGCAAAACGCCCAGAAAGAGCGCCGAAAGGCAGACGTCTTCCGGCATTCTGCGAAAAATCCCGTTTTCCTCTTGCCAAACGCGGCAAAACGCGCTATTCTATAGTCACGATTTAGCTCTTTAGCATGATAAAGCAATAAAATAAGCTCGTTGAGGAGGGCTTCTGGGATGAGGATGAAACGTATTCTTTCGATGATGGTGGCCGGTGCGCTGGCACTGGGCCTTGCAGCCTGCGGCGGTGCCGCTTCCACTTCCACGGCAGCTTCGGCTTCCGCATCTGCGGTGGGGTCCGCTGCTTCCGCTTCGGCAGACAGCGACCTCGATTACATCAAGGGCAACGGCAAGATGGTCATCGGCTACACCGTGTATGAGCCGATGAACTATACCGACGACAACGGCACCTTCACCGGTTTCGATACCGAGCTGGCTACCGCCGTCTGCGAGAAGCTGGGCGTTGAGCCGGAGTTCGTGGAGATCAACTGGGATACCAAGGTCGTGGAGCTGGACGCCAAGAGCATCGACTGCATCTGGAACGGCCTGACCCTGACCGATGACATCAAGGCGAACGCCGCCACCACCAAGCCCTACGCCAAGAACGCGCAGGTCGTGATCGTGAAGGACGGCACGGAGTATTCTTCTACCGCCGACCTTGTGGGCAAGACCGTGGTCGCCGAGGCCGGTTCCGCCGGTGAGGCCGCCATCGAGGGCGACGAGAATCTGGCACAGGCCGATTATATCGCCAAGAACGTCCAGACCGACTGCCTGATGGAGGTTGCCGCCGGTACCGCCGACGCTGCAGTTCTGGATATGACGCTGGCCAACGCCATGATCGGCGAGGGCACCGACTATGCCGGCCTGAAGATCGTGGACGAGCTGAACGCCGAGGAATACGGCGTGGCCTTCCGCAAGGGCAGCGACGCCGCCGAGGCCGTCAACGAGGCCTTCGATGAACTGAAAGCCGACGGCACCCTCGGCGCTCTGGCTGAAAAGTACGAGCTGACGCTGGCCGACTAAGTAAAAAATTCCTTCCGTCATCGCTGCGCGATGCCACGGTCTCCTTCTGGCACGATCGTGCCACCTCCCCCGGCCGGGGGAGTCTTTCTCTGGGAGGGGGCTGGCTGCGAAGCAGACTGAGGGAGTTTTGCCGTCGAAAAAACTGATGGATAGGTGTGTTTTTTGTGTCTGTGATTCTTGAGCGCCTTTCCGGCGCGTTCCTGCTCAACTGTGAGCTTTTTGCGCTGACGCTGCTGTTCGCGCTGCCGCTGGGCCTCGTGGTGGCCTTTGGCTCCATGAGCCGCTGCAAGCCCCTGTCGGCTGTGGTCAAGACCTTCGTCTGGATCATCCGCGGCACCCCGCTGATGCTGCAGATCATCGTCATCTACCTCGGCCCCGGTCTGCTGGGCATGACGAACCCGTGGCCTACCGGCTCCGGCGGGCGGATGGTGGCAGCGGTGGTGGCCTTTGTCATCAACTATGCGTGCTACTTCTCGGAGATCTACCGCGGCGGCATCGAGGCTGTGCCCAAGGGCCAGACCGAGGCCGGGCAGGTGCTGGGCATGACCAAGCCCCAGATCTTCTTCAAGGTGACCCTATTACAAGTGATCAAGCGCATCCTGCCCCCCATGGGCAATGAGATCATCACCCTCGTCAAGGATACCTCGCTGGCCAACACCATCGCCAACAAGGAGATCATCATGATGGCGAAGGAGTACAGCGCCAAGGGCCTGATCTGGCCGCTGTTCTCCACGGCCATCTTCTTCCTCGTCTTCGTGGGCGTGCTGACCATCCTGTTCAACTGGCTTGAGAAAAAGCTCGATTATTTCCGCTGCTAAGGAGGAACGATATTATGGCATTGCTCGAAGCCTCCGGCATCGGGAAAAATTTTGAGGAGACCCATGTCCTGAAGGACATCTCTCTGACCTTGGAAAAAGGCGAGGCGCTGGCCATCATCGGCTCGTCGGGTTCCGGTAAAACGACGCTGCTGCGCTGCCTGAACTTCTTGGAGCGCCCGGATACCGGCGTCATCAAGGTGAACGGCGAGACCATGTGGGACGCCGCCGACCCCGCCACCCAGAAGGAGAGCGAGATCCGAAAAAAGCGGCTCCACTTCGGCTTGGTGTTCCAGAACTTCAACCTCTTCCCGCAATACACCGCCCTGCAGAACGTGATGCTGGCGGGGGAGCTGCTGGCGAAGGAGCGCCCGGACTACAAGGCCAACAAAAAGGCCATCCATGCCGAACTGGAGCAGCAGGCAAAGGAGCTGCTGGACCAGATGGGCCTGTCCGAGCGGGCGAACCACTACCCGCACCAGCTCTCCGGCGGTCAGCAGCAGCGGGTGGCTATTGCCCGTGCGCTGGCTCTCCACCCGGACATCCTCTGCTTCGACGAACCGACCTCGGCCCTTGACCCGGAGCTGACCGGTGAAGTCCTGCGCGTCCTGCGGGACCTTGCCGACCGCAAGACCACCATGATCATCGTCACCCACGAGATGCACTTCGCCCGCGATGTGGCGGACCGCATCCTCTTCATGGATGGCGGCGTGGTGGTGGAAGAGGGCCCTGCCAAAGAGCTCATCGACCACCCCAAAGAGGAGCGCACAAAGCAGTTCCTTGCACACTATTCTGAATGACCACATCTGCCCCCGGAGAGGTTGCCTTTCCGGGGGCGGTTTGCGTCTTTTCGTGGATTCTACTGCTGGTCGGTTGCAGTTTGAGCGTGGTTTTGCTACACTGGAACTAACAAAACCGGACAAAGGGGGCAGCAATGTGGAACAGCAGAACTTTGAGCTGAACAAGCAAGCGTTTGGATCATTTCTTGCGCAATTGCGGCGGGAAAAGGGCTGGACGCAGAAGGACTTGGCCGAGAAGCTGTATGTCTCGGACAAGGCAGTTAGTAAATGGGAGCGGGGGCTGAGCGTGCCGGACGTCTCCCTGCTCCTGCCGCTGGCCGAACTGCTGGGAATTTCGGTGACGGAGTTGTTGGAAGGTCGGCGGCTGGAGGAGCAGCAGCTCCCAGCCAATGAGGTGGAAGCGCTGGTCAAAAAGGCGCTGACCATCCCCAAGGAGCCGGTGGAAGTCCGGCGTGGACGAGTGAAAAAATACCTGCCGGTGTATCTGGTCTGCAACGTGCTGGGCGCGGTGGAAGCGCTGGCCGTCTGGAATCTGGGATGGGTGTCTGAAAAAATGGGAACGCTGTTGTGGGTCAGCTGCTTTTTCGGGTTCTTTTTCGGAGCATACTATTTTTTTACAGAGGAAGTTCTTCCAAGCTACTATGATGAAAACCGCATCAATTACATTGCGCAGGGTGCGTTCCGGATGAATATTCCGGGAGTCTATTTCAACAATCATAACTGGCCGATTATTTTGCGGTGGGCACGGATCTGGACGGTCGTCACCGCACTGGCCATGCCGCCGCTGTTTGCGGTCGGAACATGGATCGGGAAACGGGTCGGCGTGGAGCTCGGCTGGGTGATTTGGGCGCTATATCTTGGAAGCATGGTTCTGTCCATCATTGTTCCGGCAAAAAAGTATGAATTTCATGCCCCTCTATGATCCTCTGCCTTGCTGGCCGCATCGGCAAAATTGGCGCTTCGGCCAAGAAGGGGGCGTGCGGGGAATCGCGGATTTTTGTGCTCCATGCAGTAAAAGGGCGTTTTGCATCGTTTTATAGAGCGAAAGGATGTGTGTTCTATGAAACGGAGACGTTCTGCGCAAAAGCGCCGCACGCGGCGGTGGCTGATTTTTCTGCTGATTTTGCTGGCGCTGCTGCTGTTCTGGCCCCGGCGGGTCAGTCTGGAAGGACTCATCAGCCCTGAAGCGGTCCTGATGGACGCGGACAGCGGGGAAGTGCTGGCCGAAAAAAACGCGGATGCGTCCATCTATCCGGCGTCCATGACCAAGGTGATGACGGCACTGCTCGTCCTCGAAGCAAACCCCGACTTGGATACGCCGGTGACGCTGCCGGAGGACATCTTCCCGGAATTGCGGGCCGAGGGCGCATCGATGGCGGGCTTTCTGCCCGGTGAGACGGCCACGGTGCGGGACCTGTTATACGGTGCGCTCCTGCCCTCCGGCGCGGAGTGCTGCGAGGCGCTGGCGCGGGAAGTGAGCGGTTCGGAGGAAGCCTTTGTGGAGTTGATGAACCAAAAGGCCGCAGCGCTGGGGATGGCATCCACCCACTTCTGCAACCCCACCGGCCTGCACGACCCGGAGCATGTTTCCACCGCGCGGGACATGGTTGTTCTGCTGCGGGCGGCGATGCAGAATGAGATGTTCCGTACGATCTTCGCAACAGCCCGCTACACCGTGCCGCCCACGAATCTGCACCCGGACGGCTTTACGATGGAGAGTACGTTTTGGAGCGAACTGGACGGCACGGAGCTGCGCCGGGGAAAATTTCTGGGCGGCAAAACGGGCTATACCAGCGCCGCCGGGCTCTGCCTTGCCAGCGCGGCGGAAGTGAAAGGGAAGACCTATCTCATGGTCACGGCGGGGGCGCAGGGAAACCACGACACCGAGCCTTACCACGTCGATGACGCCGTGAATGTCTGCCGTCAACTGGCCCGGTGAACGGTCATGTGCAGAATCACTAATTTTTGTATCTATTTTTTAGTGAAGCTTATCAAAAGAAGACGCTTGAAAAAAAACTGCAATCTGTTATAATCACATTCGTGAATCCCACAACGTCCTGCCCCTTTTCCGGCAGGACGTTTTTGTCGGTGAAAAATCGTTTTTTCTGCCTTTTGATGATCCCCAAAGGAGGGCGCTGACATGACAAAAGATATGACACAGGGCAGCCCGCTGAAGCTGATCCTCGCTTTCGCGGTGCCGCTGATGCTGGGCAGCCTGTTTCAGCAGTTCTACAATCTGGCCGATACCATCATCGTGGGCCGGTTCGTCGGCGTGGAAGCGCTGGCGGCGGTCGGCAGCGTGGGCGGCCTGAACTATCTGGTGCTGGGCTTCGTCAACGGCATCGCGTGCGGCTTTTCCATCCCGATCTCGTGGGCCTTCGGCGCGAAGGACTACCGCGAGATGCGCCGCTACACCGCCAACGCGGTCTGGCTGTCGGTGTTCTTCGCCGCCGTGCTCACCGTGGCCACGGTGGCCATGACCCGCTCCATCCTTGTGTGGACCAACACGCCGGATAACATCATTGATCTGGCGGATATTTACATCCGCACCATCTTTGTGGGCATCCCGTTCACCCTGCTGTACAACATGACCAGCGCCTTGATGCGTGCCCTCGGCGACAGCAAGCGCCCGCTGTATTTCCTGCTGGTGGCAAGCGTTTTGAACATCGGGCTGGATCTGCTGTGCATCATCGTGTTCAAGATGGGGGCCTTCGGCGCGGCCTTCGCGACGGTCTTCAGTCAGGCCGTGGCGGGCATTGGCAGTCTGTTCTACATCCTCAAGCATTACGGTGAGCTGCGCTGGTCGAAGGAAGAGGGCAAGCTGAGCAAGAGGCACTGTGCCAAGCTCTGCAATATGGGCATCCCCATGGGCTTGCAGTGCAGCATCACCGCCATCGGCAGTGTGCTTTTGCAAGGTGCGGTCAACGGCTTGGGCAGCGACATCGTGGCGGCCCAGACCGCCGGCGGCAAGGCGGCCTCCTTCCTGTCCGTCCCGCTGGAGAGCATCGGCACGGCCATGACCACCTACGCCAGTCAGAACATGGGTGCCCACGACCTTGGCCGCGTGAACAAGGGCGTCAACACGGCGCTGGGCATCGGCTGCGTCTACAGCGTGGCCTCCTTCCTGATCCTGCGGGTGCTGGATAAGCCCCTGATCGGCCTCTTCCTTGAGGGCGACCAGACCGAGATCATGGCCAACGCCCAGAGCTTCATCTTCTGGAACAGCGTCTTCTATATCCCGCTGGCGGTCCTCATCATCTACCGGTACACCATTCAGGGTCTGGGCTATTCCAGCCTTGCCATGTTCGCCGGTGTGGCCGAGATGGTGGCCCGCGCGCTGGTGGGCTTCCTGTTCGTGCCGCTGTGGGGTTATTTTGCCGCCTGCATCGCGAACCCGGTGGCGTGGTTCTTCGCCTGTTTCTTCCTCATCCCCGCCTACATCGTGGTCTATCGGCGGCTGCAAAAGGAGAAGCTGACGCCCCACGCAAACCTATAAATACAAAAGGAAGCGTTTTGCACACGATGCGTTGCAAAACGCTTCCTTTTATATTATACTAAAATCACTTATGCCACAGAAAGGGCGGTGGAGCCGATGGAACAGGAACTGGAACAGATCGAGGGCACGGTCGAGGACATCATCTACGAGAATACGGACACGGGCTACACCGTCTTTGAGATCTCCGGCGGCGGGGTGCTCACGGTGGTCTGCGGCGTGGTGGGGGAGCTGCACGCGGGCGAGAGCGTCGTCTGCCGCGGCAAGTACGAGAACCATGCTGCCTATGGCCGCCAGTTCCACGCGCAGGAGTGCGAGACCGACATGCCCAAGGACTTGGAGGCCGTCTACGCCTTCCTTGCCAGCGGGTCGCTGCCCTACATCGGAGCCCGGACGGCCAACAAGATCATTGACAAATTCGGCGCACAGGCGCTGGAAATGATTGCGAACGACCCGGCTCAGCTGGTCACCATCCCCGGCATCTCGGCGGACAAGGCCGACCGCATCCAGCAGGAGTTCAAGCGGATGTTCGGGATGCGGGAACTCATCGCCTACCTCGCCCAGTTCGAGATCAGCCCCCGCCGCGCCATGGAAGTCTTCCGGGTCTTCGGCCCCGGCGCCATGAACGCCATTTCCTCGAACCCCTACCTGCTCTGCGGCGAGCCATTGCAGCTCGACTTCCGCCACGCCGACAGCATCGCCCAGTATTACCATATGGAAGGGGACTGCGCACAGCGGCTGGAAGCGGCCCTGCTGCGCACCCTGCGCCATAACGCGGGCAACGGCCACACCTGTCTGCCCCGCGCACAATTGCTGGACACGGCGTCCAATTTCATCCACCAGCCGCTGGAAAAGCTGGCGGCCGCGCTGGACCGCTGCCTTGAGACCGAGGAACTCTGCCTTCGGATGTTTGACGGAACACCGTATGTTTATCTGCCAGACCTGCTGGCGGCGGAACAGGATATTGCCGACCGGCTGGCTCTGCTGACCCGGCGGGGCAAGAACCCCGTCTGCGACCTTGACCGGAACATTCAGGTCTTGGAGCTGACGCAGGGCTTCGCCTATGCGCCGCTCCAAAAGGAAGCCATCCGCAAGGCCATGACCGAGAACTGCCTTGTACTGACCGGCGGCCCCGGCACCGGCAAGACCACCACCGTCAACGCCATCTTGCAGCTGCTGGAGCATCAGGCGGAGCGGGTGGCCCTCTGTGCCCCCACGGGCCGCGCGGCCAAGCGGCTGAGCGAGCTGACGGGCCGGAAGGCTTCCACCATCCACCGGCTGCTGGAAGTGGACTACACCGGCGGCGTGGTCAGCTTCATCCACAACGACAAGAACCTGCTCAAGTGCGATGTGGTCATCCTCGACGAGATGAGCATGGTGGACGTCAAGCTGTTTCAGGCCCTCATTACGGCGCTGCGGTATAGCTGCCGCATCATCATGGTGGGCGATGCCGACCAGCTGCCCAGCGTCGGCCCCGGAAACATTCTGGGGGAGGTCATCCGCTCCAAGCTGGTGCCCACCGTCTGCCTGAACGAGATCTTCCGTCAGGCCAAGCGGAGCCTCATCGTGGAGAACGCTCACCACATCATTTCCAGCGAGCCGCTTCAGAAGGGCGGCAAGACCGACGACTTCTTCTTCTTGGAGTCGGACGGCGAGGCGGCGCAGAAACTGGTCTGCGACCTTGTCACCACCCGGCTGCCCCGCAGCTACGGCTTCGACCCCATCAAGGACATCCAAGTGCTCTGCCCGACCAAGCTTGGCCCCACCGGCACACAGGCGCTGAATGTGGAATTGCAGAACCTGCTCAACCCGGAACAGAAGGGCAGACCCCAATTGCAAAGCGCGGCCCGCGTCTTCCGGGTGGGGGATAAAGTAATGCAGGTGCGCAACAATTATGAGATCGTCTGGCAGCGCATCGGCGGGGAACAGGGCGTGGGCGCTTACAACGGCGACATCGGCATCGTGGAGTCCATCAACACGCGGGAACGGTCAATGGTGGTGCGGATGGATGACCGGCGGCTGCTCTACCCGGCCGAGAACCTGAACGAGCTGGAGATTGCCTACGCCATCACGGTGCACAAAAGTCAGGGCAGCGAGTTCCCGGCGGTGGTGCTGCCGGTGGCGCAGGTGCCGCCCCGGCTGTGCTACCGGAACCTGTTCTACACCGGCGTTACCCGCGCACGCAAATTGTGCATCGTCACCGGGCGGCGGGACGTCGTGAACCGGATGATGGGCAATGTGCGCCAGAACCTGCGGTACAGCGGGCTGTGCGCGCTGCTGCAGCAAGCCATTCCGCCGGAGCAAGTTGCAGTGGAAAAAGTGTGACCGGTGTGTTATAATAAGATGATTTGAGATCACGCCCCACAGCGGGCGTTGCCCATACAAAACGAACTAGGGGAAGCAGAGAAAGGAACAACGCATTATGGCACAGAATGATATCGGTATCGACCTCGGTACCACGACCATCATCATCGCGCAGGAGGGTACGGGCGTCGTGCTCAACCAGCCCAGCGTGGTGGCGGTGGATACCCGCAAGAACTCGGTGCTGGAGGTGGGCGACAAGGCGCTGGCCATGGTGGGCCGCACCCCCAACTATATTTCCGCCATCTTCCCGCTGAAGGACGGCGTCATCAGCGACCACACCATGACCCGCGAGCTGATCTGCCGCTTCGTCAATCAGGTGTACAGCTCCCACATGGTCAAGCCCCGCGTGGCGGTCTGCGTGCCCGCTGCCATCACCGGCATCGAGAGCGACGCCGTGGTGGAGGCCGTCATGGCCGCCGGTGCCCGGCAGGTCTACCTGATCGACGAGCCCATCGCTGCGGCTCTCGGCTCCGGCATCGACATCACCCAGCCCGATGGCCGGATGATCATCGACATCGGCGGCGGCACCACCGATATCGCCGTGCTGAGCCTTGGCGGCAAGGTCAAGGCCACCAGCGTCCGGGTGGCGGGCAACCACTACGACGATGAAATTTTGAAGCATGTGCGCAACAAATTCAGCATTGCCATCGGCCAGCGCACCGCTGAGCAGCTGAAAAAGAACGTGGCGTGCTGCCCCCAGAAAGCGGATTTCAACGAGACGATGGAGATCAAGGGCCGCAGTCTGCTGACCGGTCTGCCCATCCGGGTGAACGTCTCCACCAGCGATCTGTACGAGCCGGTCATGATGCTGAGCGAGCAGATCGGCACCGCCGCCCATCAGGTGCTGGAAAAGACCCCGCCGGAGCTGGCGGGCGATATCTTCCGCAACGGCGTGGTGCTGACCGGCGGCGGCGCACAGCTCCACGGTCTGCCGGAGTACCTGAGCCAAGAGCTGAAGGTCAACGTCGAAGTCTCGCCCGACCCCGTCAACTGCGTGGCGCTGGGCACGGCCATGAGCCTTGGTGTGCGGGATAAGCTGGAGACCGGCTTCACCGACGCTACCCCCCGCATCGGCCGCCGCTGAGGGGCCGGAACAGGGAAGCGGCTCTTCACGATTTGGAAAAAATTGTGATGATTTTTGTTCATAGTTGTTGAATCGGGCCGGAAAATATTGTATAATGATTTCAAATCGGTTTTTTGCGGGTGGGGGTCGTGCCCCGGCTGCGAAACAATAAATGACTAGGAGGAAGACCATGAATTTGGGTTCGGATGTGGTTATCACGATAACCGGTATCGTTCTGGTGTTTGCGATCCTTGTCCTGCTGATGGCGATCGTCACGCTGGAGGGCAAGATTTTCGACGGCATGAACGTGAAGAAGGCTGCAGCAAAGGCGGCTGTGCCAAAGGCCCCTGAGGCAAAGCCTGCAGCCCCCGTGCAGCAGGCAGCACCCGCTCCTGTGGTGGAGGAGGGGATCCCCGGTGATGTGGTTGCCGCGATCATGGCAGCCATTCACGCCATGGGCAATGGCAAGTACACCCTCAAGGCCGTGCGCCGCAGCCGCAATGGCTGGAGCAAGGCCGGTGTCAATGACACCACCGCACCTTTTTAACACAGGAGGAAGAACATGACACAGTTTATCAATACTCTGGTCGGTATTTTCCAAAGCTCCGGCTTCGCACGGTTCGGCGAGCCGGGCGGCTGGCTGTACGCAATCATGATCTGCGTCGGCTGCTTCTTGCTGTATCTGGCCATTGTGAAAGAATATGAGCCCCTGATCCTGCTGCCCATGGCATTCGGCATGATCCTTGCCAACCTGCCCGGCAGCGGTATCATCCACATGCAGTACTTCGTCGGCGATGGTCTGGAACACCCGATGTGGGTCGAGATCCTGAACAACGGCGGTCTGGCCGATATGCTCTACATGGGCGTCAAGCTGGGCATCTACCCGCCGCTGATCTTCCTCGGCATCGGCACCATGACCGACTTCGCCCCCCTGATCTCCAACCCCAAGAGTCTGCTGCTGGGCGCTGCTGCTCAGTTCGGCATCTTCGGTACTTACATGGGCGCCCGTCTGCTGGCCGCTACCGGTCTGGTGGACTTCACCCAGAAGCAGTCCGCTGCCATCGCCATCATCGGCGGTGCCGACGGCCCGACCGCCATCTTCGTTACCTCCCGTCTGGCTCCTGAGCTGCTGGGCAGTATCGCCGTGGCGGCCTACAGCTACATGGCGCTGGTGCCTGTCATCCAGCCGCCCATCATGAAGGCGCTGACCACCAAGAAAGAGCGCACCGTCGTCATGAAGCAGCTGCGTGCCGTGACCAAGACCGAGAGGATCATCTTCCCCATCATGGTCACCATCATCGTCTCCCTGATCGTCCCGGATGCCGCCGTTCTGGTCGGTATGCTGATGCTGGGCAACCTGATGAAGGAATCCGGTGTTGTGGATCGTATCCAGAAGACCGCTGGCAATGAGCTGATGAACATCATCACCATCTTCCTTGCCCTGTCCGTTGGCTGCACCACTTCTGCCAACACCTTCCTGAACACCCGTACCCTGTTCATCATCGTGCTGGGCCTGATCGCATTCTCCTTCGGCACCGCAGCCGGTGTGCTGTGCGGCAAGGTCATGTATGCCCTGACCGGTGGTCAGGTCAACCCGCTGATCGGTTCCGCCGGTGTTTCCGCCGTTCCTATGGCTGCCCGTGTTTCTCAGAAGGTGGGCCAGAGCGAGAACCCCTCCAACTTCCTGCTGATGCACGCCATGGGCCCCAACGTCGCTGGCGTTATCGGCTCCGCCGTTGCTGCTGGTATCCTGATCAACATCTTCGGCTGAGCGTGATCCTCCAATAAAAAATCTTAAACCGCCTGTCTGCTGGCAACTGCCGCGGACGGGCGGTTTTTTATGCTGGAAACCCTGTGCAATGAGCCGCAAATGTGATATACTATACCTTAGTGATTCATGCGAAATTAGCAAAAAGAACAGGTGAAACAATGGCAACAGATCTCAAGCAGGAATTTTGTGCCCTGCGCGATACCTACATTGAAAAACAGTTTGGCCGCCTAAACGAGATGCAGCGCAAGGCGGTGTTTACGACCAACGGCCCGCTGCTGATCTTGGCCGGTGCCGGAAGCGGAAAGACCACGGTTCTGGTCAACCGCATCGCGAACCTCATCCGGTTCGGTTCGGCCCACGGCTCGGACTGGACCCCCCGCGAGGTGACCGAAGAGGACGTCAAGGCCCTGCGGATGGCCATCATGACCGGCACCGATGCCCCGGCTTGGCTGGACGGGATGCTCCGCAAGGACGCCGTCCGGAGCTGGAACGTGATGGCCATCACCTTCACAAACAAGGCGGCCGGGGAGCTGAAGGAACGTCTGCGGAATATGCTGGGCGGCGAAGAGGGGGACGAGGTGTTCGCCTCCACCTTCCACTCGGCGTGCGTGCGTATCCTGCGCCGCTGGGCTGAACAGATCGGCTACCCCCGCAGCTTCACCATCTACGACACCGACGACGCCCAGCGTGTGATGAAAACGGTCTATAAAGAGCTGAGCATCGACGATAAATTCTTCCCGGTGAAGAGCGCCATCAACCAGATGAGCCGCTGGAAGGATCAGCTCGTCAGCCCCGAAGAGGCCCTACGCACCCCGGCACGGGATACGAAAGGTGCCATCGCGGCCAAGGTTTACGCTGCCTACGAGAAAAAGCTGAAGGATGCCGGAGCCTTTGACTTCGACGACCTCATTTACCACACCGTGCAGCTGCTGGCCCAGCACGACGAGGTGCGGGAGTTCTACCAGAACAAGTACCGCTACCTCCTTGTGGACGAGTATCAGGACACCAGCGTAGCCCAGTTCCGGCTGGTCAGTCTGCTCACCGGGCCGGAAAAGAATATTTGTGTGGTTGGCGACGATGACCAGAGCATCTACCGATTCCGCGGCGCGACCATCGAGAACATCCTCAACTTTGAGCGGATCTATCCGGGCACCAAGACCATCCGGCTGGAACAGAATTATCGCTCCACTTCCAACATCCTGAACGCCGCCAACTGTGTCATCCAGCACAACACCGAGCGCAAGGGCAAGACCCTCTGGACCAAAAACGGTGAGGGCGATAAGGTCCATGTCTACACCGCCGAGAACGAGCAGGACGAGGCCATGCACATCGCGGACGTCATCGGCCAGCACCTGAAAGCAGGCGGACATCTGGCTGACCACGCCGTGCTCTACCGGATGAACGCCCAGTCGGCCCCCATCGAAAGCTATTTCACCCGCGCGGGCATTCCCCACAAGATCGTGGGCGGCCAGCGCTTCAATGACCGCAAAGAGGTCAAGGATATCCACTCCTACATGTCCATCGTGGCGAACCCTCGCGACGATGTACGGCTGCGCCGGATCATCAACGAGCCCGCCCGGAAGATCGGCAATACGACCATCGAGGTCATCGCCGACTTGGCCGCGCAGGAGAACACCAGCATGCTGGAGATCATCAGCCACGCCGACCAATACGCGCGGCTGTCCCGCTCCATGATGCCGCTGCTGAAATTCTGGCAGATCTACGAGAGATTACAGGAATCGCTGGAGACGAGGACACTGGACGAGTTCGCGTCCGACGTCATTGAGCTGACCGGCTACAAAGCGATGCTGGAGCAGGAGGCGGCCAAGGGCCACGAGGACGCCGCCGACCGGATGCAGAACCTCGGCCAGTTGGTCAACAACGTGAAAAACTACTGCGACCAGCACGGCGAGGACGCCACGCTGGAAGGCTATCTGGAAGATATCGCTCTCATCAGCGACATCGACAGCTACAACGAGAGCACCGATCAGGTGGTGCTGATGACCATCCACTCCGCCAAAGGCTTGGAGTTCCCTTACGTCTTCCTCATCGGCATGGAGGAGGGTGTCTTCCCCAGCGAGATGAGCAAGTATTCCGAGGCCGACCTCGAAGAGGAGCGCCGCCTTGCCTACGTCGGCATCACCCGCGCCAAGCAGGAGCTTTACATCTCCGACAGTGTGACTCGGATGCTCTACGGCCGCACCCAGCGCAACGAGCCCAGCCGCTTTCTGCGGGAGATCGAGCCGGAGTACATGGAGGAGACCCGCAGCCCCGCCTTGGAGCGCCGCTCTCAGCTGGGCGGCTGGGGTTCTTCCTACAGCGACACGGTGCCGGGCGGCGCGTCGGGCTACTCCGGCGCTTCCGGCTGGGGACGCAGCAGGACCGGCGGCTACGGTTCGGGTTACAGCTCCGGCTACCTGAATTCCGAGTACAACGGCGGCAGCCGGGGCTTCGGCTCCGAGTACGCCGGGCGGGGAAGCTCTTCCTCCGGCTTCGGCAGCTCGGCCCCCCGCAGCACCGGCAGCTTCGGTGCTGGATATTCCAGCGCAGGTACGAGCAGAAATTCTGCAAAGCCCATCAGTTTTACCGGAACACCGGCGGCCCAGAAACCCGCTGCCAACACCCCCAAGCACTACGAGCCGGGGGATGTCGTGGAGCACAAGGTCTTCGGCCGCGGCAAGGTGCTCAAGGTCAAGCCCGCAGCGGGCGACCAGATCGTAGAGATCAACTTTGAAAAGGTCGGCGTGAAAAAGACCATGGCAAATTTTGCGCCGCTTGTGAAGATCACGGAGGAATGACAGATGATGACGGTACGATTGATCGCACATACCCCAGAACCCGAAAAGGTGGTGGCGGCGGCGGCCAAGCTCTGCTATTCCGATGCCCACATCACCGACCTGCTGGACGGCCTGACCGAGGAGAAGACCGCCAAGTTCCTGACCATGCTCAGTGACCTTGGCCACGCCAGCCCCATCGAGCACGCCAGCTTCACCTTTGGCATCGAGGGCGTCAGCCGCACCCTGCTGGCTCAGATCACCCGCCACCGCATCGCGTCCTTCAGCGTTCAGAGCCAGCGCTATGTCCGCTTGGACGATTTTAGATACGTTATCCCGCCGGAGATCGAGGCCATCCCCGAAGCGAAGAAGGCCTTCATCGCCAGCATGAACGAGGATGCCAAGCGCTATCTTGACCTTGTGCAGAAGCTGGAGGACGGCCACACCGCCCGCCTGATGGCCGAGGGAATGCCCGAAAAACAGGCCCGCGCCAAGGCTTCCAAACAGGCCAACGAGGACGCCCGCTTCGTGCTGCCCAACGCCTGTGAGACCAAGATGGTCGTGACCATGAACGCCCGCAGTCTGCAGAACTTCTTCCACCTGCGCTGCTGTAACCGCGCCCAGTGGGAGATCCGGGCGTTGGCCGAGGAAATGCTGCGGCTGGTCTATCCGGTAGCACCCCATCTGTTCCGCACGGCGGGGCCCGCCTGCGTGTCCGGCCCCTGCCCGGAGGGCAAGATGTGCTGCGGCAAGACCGCCGAGATGCGGGATCAATACGCCGCGCTGAAGGGGGAAGCCGTATGAGCCGGGGAAAACTGATTGTGCTGGAAGGGCTGGACGGCAGCGGCAAGGCGACCCAAGCCAAGCAGTTGGCGGCGGCTCTGACTGCCGAAGGCCGCCCGGTGCGGGAGATCACCTTCCCAAACTACGAGAGCGACTCCAGCGCGCTGGTCCGGATGTATCTGGCCGGGCAGTTCGGCGAAAAACCCGACGATGTGAACGCCTATGCGGCGTCCAGCTTTTATGCGGTGGACCGCTATGCGGGCTACAAGGCCGACTGGGGGAAATTCTACGAAGAGGGCGGCATCCTCATTGCGGACCGGTACACCACCTCCAACGCGGTGCACCAGTGCTCCAAGCTGCCGCCGGAGCAGTGGGAGGAGTTCCTCCACTGGCTCTTTGATTACGAGTTCCGGCTGCTGGGTCTGCCCGCACCGGACCGGGTGATCTACCTCCAAGTGGATCCCGCCGTGAGCCAGAAGCTGATGACCCAGCGCTACCACGGCGACGAGACCAAGAAGGACGTCCACGAAAAGGACGTCGAGTACCTGAACCGCAGCCGCAAAGCTGCGGAGTTCTGCGCCGCCCATCTCGGCTGGTGCTCCGTCCGCTGCGATGTGGGCGGGCAGATGCGCAGCATCGAGGAAATTGGGGAGGAAGTTCGGCAGATCGCCCTTTCTGCCCTTGAATAACGAATGCGTAAGGAGGAATCCTATTTCATGTACCGTTTGATGCAACCGTCCGACCGGGCGGAAATTCTGGCGCTGTGGCAGCGCGAGCGGGGCGACGGGGAAACCTTCGTCACCAACGCCATCGAGCGCTTTGCCGGAGTGGAAAATGTCTACGTGGCCGAGGAAAATGACCACATCGAAGCTGTGGCGATGGCTGTGCCGGTCACGCTGCAGGGGCGGCCCGGCTGCTGCCTGTACGGGCTGACCGGGCAGGGGAGCCTGATTTTGGCGGGCCTTGTGGACCACCTGTGCGCGCAGCAGAAGCTGCGGGGCGCCGGCTTCGTGGTCGTGGTGCCCGCCGGGGCCGAACAGGCCGCTCTCTTGCAGGACAAGGGTTTCCAGTGGGCGTTCCCGCTGCGGTGCCTCCCGCGGGAAGTGGAGCGGAACCTGTGGAGCCAAGCGGAGTTCGACTCCGTGACGGCCCGGAAGCTGGTCGAGCTGCGGGCAAGGTTCTGGCCCGATACCGTCCAGCTCCCGCCGGAGCAGATGGCTGTGGTGCTGGGGGATCTGTACTCCCGCGGGGCCACCATCGTTTCCAACAACGACGGCTACGGCATCTATTTCCGGAAAGAGGATACCCTTTATTTTGTGGAGCTGATGGCCGAGAACGACCGCGCTGCCGAAATTTTGATGGAAGCGGCCCGCGAGAAGGAAGTCATCGTGGAAAAGGCTGTCATCACCGTGGGGGCCGCGCAGAACCTCTTCCTCGGCGAGGGCACCCGGCAGGATTACGGCATGATCCGCTTTGAGGGCGAGCCCTTTGACGTGAGCGAGAGCTACATGCGGCTGATGCTGGATTGAAAGGAATGGACGGATGGCGAAAAGCAATCATACGAAGCCCCGCAAAAAGGGCGGTGCGCTGAAGATCCTGCTGGTCATTCTGGTGCTGTTGGTGCTGACAGCCGGTGCGGCAGGCGTGTTTGCGTATAACGAGATCAACGGCAATGGAGGAAAGCCGGGTGCAGAGGTGACCGTCAGCATCCCTCAGGGCAGTGGCGTTGCTGCCATCGCAAAGGAGCTGAAGGAGGCTGGAGTTATCCGTTCGGCCTATCTGTTCCGCTGGTATGTGGGGCACAAGGGTGCCGCCGGAAAACTGCAGTACGGTGATTTTACGCTGCAAACCGGCGGATATTCCTACGATGGCCTGATCACAGAGTTGTCCGCGTATGCCAAGGCGGATTCGGTGCGTCTGACCTTCCCGGAGGGAACCACTGCCATTGCCATTGCCCGGAAAATGGAGGAAGCCGGTCTGTGTACTGCCGAGGAGTTTCTGGAAGAAGCCAATACCGGCGATTTCAGCGCCTACAAATTCTGGCAGTATGTCCCGGACAACAAGGAGGCCCCCGGCCGTTTTATGAAGTGCGAGGGCTATCTCTTCCCGGACACCTACGAATTCTTGACGGAAGATACCGTACACAACTACGTGGCAACGTTCTATTCTCATTTTGATCGGCAGTTCACCGACGAAATGTACAAAGAACTGGACAAGCAGGATCTGAGCCTTTCGGAGGTCATCACGCTGGCGTCCTTCGTGCAGGAGGAGGCCGGCAACGAGCAGGACTCCAATGTGGCGCAGGTATTCCGCAACCGGCTGGCGGAGGGTTCGCCCTACCCCAAGCTCCAGAGCAACACTTCGAGCTATGTCCAGAGCGATGAGGACAACAACTACCTGTGGAACTGGGTGGCCCCGTGGTACGGCGGCTGGGACAAGATCCCGGAAAATATCTTGAACGCTTACGACACCTACAGCTGCACCGGGCTGCCCGCCGGGCCTATCTCGAACCCCGGTCTGGCGGCCATCCAAGCCGCGCTGGCCCCCCAGCCCGACGAGGACGTCAAGGACTGCTATTTCTTCGTGACCGACCTTTCCGGCCATTACTACTACGCCCGCACCTATGCGGAACACCAAGCCAACTGCGAAAAAGCAGCGCAGGTGAATAAAAATTATAAGTAAGAGGATCATTATGCTACAAATCCCGGAACTTCTTTCCCCGGCGGGCGATCTGGAACGCCTTCGCTACGCCATCAACTACGGCGCGGATGCCGTATATTGCAGCTTGCCCGAATTCGGGATGCGCTCTGCCCCGGCCAACTTCACGCCGGAGCAGCTCACCGAGGGCGTCATCTATGCCCATGCCCGCGGCCGCAAGGTCTACCTGACCATGAACACCCTGCCCACCAACGAGGAGGCAGACCGTTTGCCGGAGGCCATCAAAAATGCCGCCGCTGCGGGCGTGGATGCCTTCATCGTGGCGGACCTCGGCGTGATGGAAGCGTGCAAGCAGTTCGCTCCGGACATCGAGATCCACATGTCCACCCAGACCGGCATCACCAACTGGGCCGCAGCCCGCGCTGCCTACAACATGGGCGCCAAGCGTGTGGTGCTGGCCCGTGAGCTGACGCTGCAGGACATCGCCACCATCCGCGACAAGACCCCGCCGGAACTGGAGATCGAAGCCTTTGTCCACGGTGCCATGTGCATGAGCGTGTCGGGCCGGTGTCTGCTCTCCAATTACATGACGGGCCGCGACTCCAACCGCGGCCAGTGCGCCCAGCCCTGCCGCTGGAAGTACTTCCTCAGCGAGGAGAACCGCCCCGGCCAGCTCTATGAGATCGGCGAGAACGAGAACGGCAGCTACATCCTCAACGCAAACGATCTGTGCACCGCGCCCTTCCTCGACCTCATCTGCAAGGCGGGCGTGGACAGCCTGAAGATCGAGGGCCGCGCCAAGACCTTCTACTATGTGGCCAGCGTCACGGCGGCCTACCGCAAGGCGCTGGATCAGTACCTTGCCGACCCCCTCAACGATAACTTCGAGCTGCCGGACGAGGTGCTGGCCGAGTTGACCCGCACCAGCCACCGCCACTATTCGCCGGGCTTCTACTTCGGCCGCGAACAGGCCAGACAGGCCACCGACAGCGCCACCTACATCCGCCAGTGGGAGTTCGTGGGCACCGTGGACGGCTGGGAAAATGGCATTGCCAGCTGCCAGCAGCGGGGCAAGTGGACCCTTGGCGATACCTTGGAGGCTCTCTACCCGGACGGCCGCAGCATCCCGCTGCACCCGGAGTGGATCAAGAACGAGGCAGGGGAGAACGTGGACTCCACCCCGCACGCCATGGAAAAATACACCATCCCCACCCCGGAGCTGCCCCCCATGAGCTTGCTGCGGCGCAAGGTCTGAGCAGGGTTTTCAGGATAGGATAAGGAGAGGAACCAGATGAAAAAGCTACTGAACAGTCTTCCGTTCCGGCTGTTGCTGGGCATCGTTGTCGGCGTGCTGCTGGGGCAGGTCTTCCCGCTGGGAGCCATGAAGGTTGTGGTAACGCTGCAATACATCATGGGCCAGCTGATCACGTTCTGTGTGCCGCTGATCGTCATCGGCTTCATCGCGCCGTCCATCACCCGGCTGGGCAAAAATGCCTCCCGGCTGCTGGGCGTTGCCATCGTCATCGCCTACACCTCCTCGGTCTGCGCGGCCTTCATGAGCACCGGCGCGGGCTATGCGCTCATCCCGCATCTGTCCATCGATACCGAGGTGGCCGGTCTGCGTGAGCTGCCGGAGGTGGTGTTTGAGCTGAACATCCCCCAGATCATGAGCGTTATGAGCGCACTGGTGCTCAGCGTCCTCGTGGGTCTGGCAGCAACGTGGACCAACAGCAAGCTGACCTGTGATCTCCTCGGCGAGTTCCAGAACATCGTTCTGTCCGTCGTCAGCAAGATCATCATCCCCATCCTGCCGTTCTACATTGCGGCCACCTTCTGCAACCTGAGCTATGAGGGGATGATCACCCACCAGCTCCCCGCCTTTATTGAGATCATCCTCATCGTCATGGCGGGCCACTATATCTGGCTGGCGGTGCTCTACCTGCTGGCCGGGGCCTACTCCGGCAAGAACCCGTGGGAGGTCCTCCGCCATTACGGCCCGGCCTACCTCACCGCCGTCGGCACCATGTCCAGCGCCGCGACGCTGGCCGTTGCGCTGGACTGCGCCCGCAAGAGCAAGGTGCTGCGCAAGGATATGGTCAGCTTCGGCATCCCGCTGTTCGCAAACATCCACCTCTGCGGCTCGGTGCTGACCGAGGTGTTCTTCTGCATGACCATCTCGAAGATCCTCTACGGTGAGCTGCCCGGTGTCGGCACGATGATCCTGTTCTGCGTGCTGCTGGGCATCTTCGCCATCGGTGCCCCCGGCGTCCCCGGCGGCACGGTCATGGCGTCGCTGGGCCTGATCACCGGCGTGCTGATGTTCGACGATGCGGGCACGGCTCTGATGCTGGCGATCTTTGCATTGCAGGACAGCTTCGGCACCGCCTGCAACATCACCGGCGACGGCGCGCTGACCTTGATGCTGACCGGCTATGTGGAAAAGCACCACATTCAGGAGAACGGCAATCTGGAAAGCCCGATCCTCTAAATCGACGATCTCTACACGACCTGTCCCGCCCAAACGGCGGGACATTTCTCATCTCAGCGGGAGGAATGCAGGATGAAAGGCTATCTTTTGGCGGAGGGAAAACGGCTTGTGCTGGCGGTGCTGGCCTTTCTGGTCGTTTTCGCAGCGGTGCCCGGCCTCCGGCTGGTGCATCTGCTGGGGCTGCTGGCGGCAGGGCTCTGTGCGCTGGGGCTGCTGTACTGGAACGCTTCGTCCCGGTTCTTTGGCCGGGTGATGGCGGGCGGCATCGGCTGCCTTGGCGGCTTTGTGCTGGCGCGGACTATGCTGCAAAATCGGCCGCTGCGGATGGTCTCCGCGTCGGAATACGCTCTGCTCTTTCTGGACTTTTTGCTCTGGGCGGGCTTGCTGCTGTGGAGCTGCCGGGCGGATACGGCCCCGAAACGGGAGAAGCCGCCGCTGTTCAAGGAACAAGTGCCGGATAAAGCGCGGCTCATCCAATACATACAGGATCTGCCGATCGTAGGCATCCACGCAAAATGGGGCAACGGAAAAAGCTTTCTGTGGGAAAATCTCCGGTCCGACCTTCAGGCGCAGTTCGAGATCGTTCAGATCGACCTGCTGGCCTGTGATCTGGACCAGATCGAAGCCTTCCTCATCCGGGAGCTGGAAAAGGTGTTGGAGCGCGGCCAGATCTACCCGGAAAACGCCCACTACCTCAAGGCACAGCTGGGCAAGAACAGCGCGCTGGAAAAGCTGGGGGGCATCGCGGGGGAAAGCGGCTTTTCGGATACCTTCGACTCGCTGCAGCAGGAGCTGGAACGGCTGCCCAAGAAGGTTTTGCTGAACTTTGAGGACATCGACCGCATCCGCAGCGAGGAAGTCGTCCAGAAGGTCTTTGCCATCTCGGAGAAGCTGGCCTCGGACCGGGTGCATGTGGTCTTCCAGTACAACAAGGAGGCCCTGCCGGGCCGCTTGCAGGAGAAGGAGTATCTGGAAAAGTATGTGCCCTTCAATGTGGGCCTGACGCCGATCTCCTTTGCCTCACTGGTGGAGTATTTCTGGGATCGGTTCGAGATGGATACCCTGCCGCTGAAAAAAGACGCGCTGAGCCTCATCGGCGTGACCCTCCCGTCTTGCGAAACGCTGAACTCTGCGGTGGGGCTGGATGCGGAGGCATCCTTTGACCTTACGTCCATGGTCTCGATCCGGAAGGTGCAGTTCTATCTGGAAGAGGTCAAGAGTCTGCTGACCTCCAACGAGGAGTTCGCCCGGCAGACAAATGCGGAGACGGTGGCGATGGTGCTGCTGGTCAAGCACTTTTTCTGGAATGAGTACGCGGCCCTGCAAACCAAGACCAGTCCGCTGAAAATATTTGTATTTGAGACCGAGGAGGGGCCGCGCACCCTTCTGGAACTGGCCGACCGATACCGCAAACCGCAGCGAGAGGAGCCGGAAGCGCGGGAACAGCGCTGCGCGGCGCTGGAAGAAGTGCTGCAGCGGGGCGAAAACTCCGAGCACCTTTGGCTGCTGATGCTTCTGGGGTATCAGATCCCCTTTCAGGGAGGGGATGAAGAGCGGAACCGGGAGCAGAAAGAGCGAACCGAGCTGCACAACGCAAAGATCGACCATCTGGTTTGGAATGTGCTGGCCAACGGCCTTTCGGAGCTGACCGACGAGGAGAACGAGGTGGAGGAGCTGCTGCACAAGGTCTTCTATGACGCGAAAAAAGAGGAGTGGCTCGCCCGCTGGGAAGCGTATCAACTGGACCGCACCAATGGCCGTTTCCCGAAGGACAACAAGACCGTGATGATGGGGGGAGACAATGCGCTGGCGTGCTCCTTCCGCGCCATGGCCCGTGCAAGGAAATACGCCAAGGTGCAGACGAAGCTGCTGGAACTGCTGATCGAGCTGGATCGGGCAAAGGAGGCCCCGGCGGTGTCGGATGTGCTGCTGGAATGCCTTTCCTACTGCGATTGGTTCAACGGGCAGGACCTGATCTTGATGGCGGACTTCTTCGCCACCCTGAAAGGAGAAGAAAACCCGGAACATCTCCCATTTTACCGGACGTTCTTTCAAAATGCCATGGAAGCGATCATAGAGAACCGCTATTGCGAACGGATGGAAAGCTTCATGTTCGCATATTCGGGGGAAGACGGTTTTGCCGAACATGAAATAGAGCAGCTTAAATATCTGAAGCAGCAGCTGGAAGAAGAGCGTGCGACGCAGACTGTTCCGTTCTTGCAGGAAGAACTCGACACCCTGATCCGGTTCGTGGAAAAGAACGTGGCGCTTCTTTCCAGCCCGGCTCCGATGTCCCAGCGGAAACCGGGCTGGAAAGTCGGCGAGTGGCGAAGCGAGTACATCCATCAGACGGAGATCGACCGGCTGAAAGAATACCGGAAGACCCACACCGAAGCGGAATTTGAGCAGGAGCTGCAAAAGAGCCGCGGGGGGCTGTACTACGTCGAGGTCAAGGAAGCTTTAAAACAGGACAAATAAACGAAACGATCCCGCCACATCCAGTGGCGGGATCGTTTGTTACAGTGTATCCAGAACGGTGCGGGCGTTTCGGATGGTGTCCTTGCTGGTCTGCCAGAGCTCGAACTCCGAGAAACCGGGCAGCCCCATGGGGACGCCCTCCCGGCGGAAGGTCATCCGGCTGTCCAGCACCTGCTTGCCGGAGAGGTGGAAGGCGGAAGCGCCCGTCTCCCTTGTGAGGGCGGGGAGATTGGCCGGGGAGACCCCCGCACCCACCAGAATCTCGATGCGGCCCGCCGCCCGCTCCACGAGCTGCCGGAGCAGGGGAGCGCCCTGCGGGGCACTGGCGGCTTGGCCGCTGGTGAGGATGGTGGAAAGGCCCAGCCCACAGGCCGCTTCCAGCGCGGCGAAGGGGTCACGGCAGACATCGAAGGCGCGGTGGAGGGTGAGGGCAACGGGGCGGTTCGCCTTGGCTGCGGCTTCGTGGGTGGCGTCGTAGATGGGGCCCAGAGCTTCCACATCCAGTGCGCCGTCCGGGGTCAGCACGCCGGTCACGATACCGTCGGCCCCGGCAGCCACCAGCTCCGCGGCGGAAGCAGCCATCTGCGCCAGCTCCCAGCGGTCGTAGCAGAAATCGCCGAAGCGGGGGCGGAGCAGGGCGCGGACCGGGAGGCCGGTGGTCTCCTTCACCTGCCGTACCAGCGCAAGGCTGGGGGTGGTGCCGCCTACGATGAGGTCGGCGCAGAGCTCCAGCCGGTCGGCCCCGCCCTCCTTCGCCGCAAGGGCGCTGGCGGTGCTGTCAACACAAACTTCTAATATATACGCCATGGAAATCTCCTCTGTTTTGTGCATCGATACTCGCGAGCCAGTGGGTATTCTCCCCCGCAAGTGAGACGGGGATTCCATACCCCGCCCTATTGCCTACGGCAACAGGGTCCCACCCGTCGGACACTTGCTGGGGAAAACACCCACCGTCTTGCTTAACAGTTCAACAAAACCCGCCAACAGGAACTGCTGGCGGGTTTCACATCGCAAAAAAGCTTAGTTTACGGAAGCGAGGAACCGCACAAAGCCAGCGCGTCCGGCTTCGTCCAGTTTATAGACACCGGCATCTGCCAGAACCTCGGCGAAGACATGGCCGACCTCGTCCTGCAGGATGAGGTGGACGTTGTCACCGTTCAGGTCGGGGTGCTTGGCAAGGATCTCCTCGGCCCATGCGGCGTGCTTCTGCAACGCTTCGGGATACTCGGCGGTGGGTACGCGGGCCACCAGTGCGTCGGCCAGATCAAACAGCTCCTGCTTCAGGCGGCTGGGCAGAACGGCCAGACCCATGACCTCGATGAGGCCGATGTTCTCTTTCTTGATGTGGTGGAGCTTGGCGTGGGGGTGGTAGACGCCCAGCGGGTGCTCCGGGGTGGTGATGTTGTTGCGGAGCACGAGGTCGAGCTGGAACCTGCCGTCCCGCATCCGGGCGATGGGAGTGATGGTATTGTGGGGCTCACCGTCGGTCTCGGCGAAGAGAAAGCAGCTCTCGTCGGTGTAGCCGCGCCATGCGGTCAGGATCTTGTCCGCCAAGTCCACAAGGCGCTTGTCGTCCGCACAGGTCAGGCGGATGCAGCTCATGGGCCAGTGGACGATGCCTGCTTCCACATCCTCATAGCCGGGGAAGACCCATGCCTTTTCGATGGGGGCCTTCGCCATGGCGAACTCGTAGTGGCCGCCTTGGAAGTGGTCGTGGCTCAGGATGGAGCCGCCCACGATGGGCAGGTCCGCGTTGCTGCCCACGAAATAGTGGGGGAAGAGGGCCACGAAGTCCAGCAGCTTGCGGAAAGTGGCCCGCTCGATCTTCATGGGGGTGTGCTGGTTGTTGAAGACGATGCAGTGCTCGTTGTAGTAGACATAGGGGCTGTACTGCAGATTCCACGCGCTGTCGTTGATGGTCAGCGGGATGATGCGGTGGTTCTCACGGGCGGGGTGGTTCATCCGGCCCGCATAGCCCTCGTTCTCCACGCAGAGCTGGCACTTGGGGTAGGCGCTCTGGGGGGCCAGCTTAGCGGCGGCAATGGCCTTGGGGTCTTTTTCCGGCTTGGAAAGGTTGATGGTGATATCCAGATCGCCGTAGGGGGTCTTGGTGACCCACTTCAGATCCCGCTTGATGCGGTAGCGGCGGATGTAATCGGTGTCCTGACTGAACTTGTAGAACCAGTTGGTCGCCGCTTCGGGGCCTTCGGTCTCGTACCGCTCCTCAAAGTTGGCGCGGACGATGGAGGGGCGCGGGGTCAGCACGCCCATGAGCTTGGTGTCGAAGAGGTCGCGGGCGGTGGAGTTGTCCTCGCACACGCCGCGGGCCACCGCATCGTCCACCAGCGTTTTCAGGATGGTTTCGAGGTCGGTGTAGCAGACCTCGCCCTCCGGCTCGGTGAAGCTGTCCAGCTGCATGGTCATGAGCAGCTGGTTGCGGATGTAGATCTCATCGTCCGGCAGGATGAGGCCGGTGTCCAGACCGTAATTGACGAGCTGTTGGATGGCAGTGGAGATCACAGGACAGCGCCTCCTTCCGGGCGGATGGAGAGGACATGGCAGCGGCCCGCGCCGAGGATGGCTTCCATCTGCTCCTTGAACTGGGCCAGCTCTTCCACCGGCACAAAGGCCTGTACGGTGCCCGCAAAACCGCCGCCGTGGACGCGGACGGCACCCTTGCCGCGCAGGAAGTGCTTGGCGGCGGCGATGGTCACGGCCACCTCCTGATGCTCCTTGTACCCGGCGGGGATGACGTTCTGCAGGTACTCCCAGCTGCTCAGGCCGGACTCGGTGACCAGCTGCAGGAAGGTGTCGAAATCGTCCGCGCGGAGGGCGGCCACCTGTTTTGCCACCCGCTCGTTGTCGGCGTAGATGTGGAAGGCGCGGAGCACGGCACGGTCGCCGCACTGCTTGCGGCACTCCGGGAGCTTTGCGAGGAAGGTCTCAAAGGGAACATCCCGCAGCACCTCGCCGCCGCAGACAGCGGCCACGGCGCGGCACTCGCTGGGGATGGCGGCATACTCGTCGGTCAGGTCGGCGTGGTCGGCACCGGAATCCAGAATGCAGAGCGCGAGGCCCGCCTTGGAGAAATCGACCTGCACCGGCTCGACGGCGGGGTGAGCAGGGTCCGCAAAGTCAATGGTGATAATGTTGCCGACGCTGGAGGCCATCTGGTCCATCAGGCCGCAGGGTTTGCCGAAGTAAACATTCTCTGCCCACTGGCCGATCTGCGCGATGGCGATAGGGGAGACCTTTTCGGCCATGAAGCAGTCGTTGAGGATGACGCCGATCAGCACCTCGAACGCCGCCGAGGACGAGACGCCGCTGCCCTTGGGCACGTTGGAGGAGATGTACACGTCAAGGCCGGAGAGCTTGGCTCCCCGCTGGCGGAAGGCTTCGCACTCGCCGCGCAGCAGGGCCATGGTGGTGTTCTCTTCCTCCTTGCGGGCGGCAAGGTTCGAAAGATCGATGACGCACAGGTCGTACCCCTCGCTCTGGACGCGGAGCTGGTTCAGGCTGTTGGGGGCGGCAGCGGCGATCATATCAATGTTGACGCTGCCCGCCAGCACCCGGCCGTGCTGGTGGTCGGTGTGGTTGCCGCCGATCTCGGTGCGGCCGGGGGCACTGTACAGCCCGGCCTCGGTGTGGGAGCCAAAGGTGGTTTCCAGCCCGTCCAGCACGGCGGCATAGCGGGCAGCCTGTGTGGGCGTTTGTTCGGGGGCGCAGCAGTACAGCGCAGCCAGACGGCTGGTGTGGGTGCCGTCGGCCAGCTCCTGCTTCCAGACAGAAACGGATCTCATCATGGTGAAGTTCCTCCTCTGAGCGATCAATATTCCCAAACCGGGGCAAGTGCTGCTCCGGTTTCTCTTACCCTAATAATAAAGAATCTCTGCGGAAAAGACCATGTATTATTGTTGCCTCTCGATGAAGCCTTAACTTGCGTTTCCGGGCTTGAAATCGCTGGCGGCCAGCCCGTCGAGGTTGAGCATCCCCTCCAGCGCGGCCACATCGGCGGAGACGTCCAGCGCGTCGGACTGGAACAGCTTGTCCAACTGGTTTTCGAAAGCCGTGATCAGCAGGTCCATGGAGCGCTCGATGCTCTGCTTGGCCTCGGAGATGTTCTCGCCCTGCACATCCTGCGCCGAGAGCTGGGCGTAGGTGTTCAGCAGCTTGAGGGCCGTGGGCAGATAGTAGTCCATGAACTTTTGCAGCTGGGCCTTTTTGCCGGGGTCCTTCTTCGCCAGCGCAAAGATGCGGGCGCTGACCTCCTCCAAGCGGGAGATCTTAGCCGTCATCACCGGATCGGGGATGGCCTCGTTGGCCTTCCGGAGCTGGGCTTGCAGGGAAGCATAGAGGTCCTCCGGGGCGGGCTCCGCCTTGGATTCTTCCTCTGTCTGGGGCGGCTGGGGTGCTGCGCCCCGCACGATGAGGGTGCCGGTGCGGTGGTCGATGTAGGCATCGGCTCCGAAATAGCCGTGGTCGATGGCCCGCTCCACCACCGGGATGCCCTTGGCGGAGTCGATGCCCGCTGCGGCGAAGAGCTCGTCCAGCGGGATATTGCTCCGGTCACCGACGATCTTATCCAGTTTGCGTTCCAGCTTGCAGGCATTGCGCATCCGCAGCCCCATGCCCAGCGCCGCGCCGCCGCCGAGGATCTGGGTCAGCGCTGTGATGAACTCGCCCCAGTCGAACCAGTAGCCCCACAAGTCGATGATGTCCCCCAGCCCGGCAAGGCCTGCCACAAGGAAAATGGCACCGAACACCGTGCAGAGGGTGGTCAGGTTCTTGTGCCACTTTTTCGCGTTCTTCTGCTCGGCAGTGGGGATGTCGTGGCCGTAAACGGTCTCGTCGTCGCAGCCGACGGGGCGGGCGCTCTGGTCCGCGCGGGTGTCCTCGGCCCGGAAATCGCTGGCGTAGTCGGCGTTTTCCTGCTCTTTTTTCAGCGCGTCCCGTTCGATGGCGCGCAGGATGAAGAACAGGATGCTCAGTTCCGGCGACATGGCGAAAAGCACCAGAAGGGCGATGGTGGGGATGCGGGCGAGATAATGTTTGCTGCGTCTTGGCTCCATGGGGCAAAATCCTCCTAAATAAAAAGAACCGTGTTCCACTTTATTATAGCGGAACGCGGCTCTTTTGTTAAGAGATATTTTCTTTGGGAGCAAATAGGGGAGTAAAAGCCTTATTTCATCAGGCTGCAAACAGCTTCAGCATAGGCGGCGGGATCATCCACGGGCAGACCCTCAATGAGCTGAGCCTGTGCGTAGAGCAGGGCGCTGTACTTTTTCACCTTGTCGGTGTCGCCCGCTTCCTGCGCGGCTTTCAGCACCGCGAAGACGGGGTGGTTGATGTTCAGTTCCAGCACCTTGTCGCTCTTGACGCCCTCGCTGCCGGGCTGCTTGGAGAGGACCTTCTCCATCTCGATGGAGAGGGGGCCGTCGGAAGACAGGCAGACCGGGTGCTCCTTCAGGCGAGTGGAGACCTTGACCTCCTTGACCTTGCCGTCCAGTGCGTCCTTCATGGCGTCGAACAGGGGCTTGTTCTCGGCGGTGGCATCCTCGGCGGCCTTCTTCTCGTCCTCGGTCTCAAGGCCAAGGTCGCCGCTGTTGACGTTCTTGAACTCCACGGTGCCGTCCTTGCCCTCGGCATCCTTGCGGGGATAGGTGCGCATGATCTGGAGGCAGAACTCGTCCACATCTTCGGTCAGCAGCAGGACATCGTAGCCCTTGTCCATGACCAGCTCGGCGGCGGGCAGCTTTGCCAGACGGTCGGTGGAGTCGCCGGCGGCAAAGTAGATGTACTTCTGCTCAGCGGGCATCTTGTCCACGTACTCCTGCAGGGTGACCATCTTCTGCTCCTTGGCGGACCAGAACAGCAGCAGGTCGCGCAGCAGCTCGGCGTGCATCCCGTAATCGGAGTAAGCGCCGAACTTGATCTGGCGGCCGAACTCCTTCCAGAAGGCCTCGTACTTCTCACGGTCATTGGCCAGCATGGCGTGGAGTTCGTTCTTGATCTTCTTTTCCAGTGCGTTGTGGATCAGCTTGAGTTGGTTGTCCTTCTGGAGCATCTCACGGCTGATGTTCAGGCTCAGGTCCTGACTGTCCACGACGCCCTTGACGAAGCTGAAGTAATCGGGCAGCAGGTCGCCGCACTTTTCCATGATGAGCACGCCGGAGGCATACAGGGCCAGACCCTTTTCGTAATCCTTGGTATAGAAGTCGTAGGGACGGTGGCTGGGCACGAAGAGCAGGGCGTTGTAGTTCGCGGTGCCCTCGGTGCGGCTGACGATGACGCGGGCGGGGTCGGAGTAATCGTTGAACTTGTCCTTATAGAAGTTGGCGTACTCCTCGTCGGTGACTTCGCTCTTCTGCTTCTTCCAGATGGGCACCATGCTGTTCAGGGTCTCCAGCTCGGTGTAGGTCTCCCACTCCGGCTTGTAATCGTCGGGCTTGGGATCCGGTTCGGGCTTCTGGCGGCTCTTCTCGCGCTCCATCTGGATGGGATAACGCACATAGTCGCTGTACTTCTTGACGATGGCCACGATACCATACTCGTCGAGGAAGTTCTCGTAATTGTCGGTGTCGGTGCTGGGCTTGATGTGCAGGATGATCTCGGTGCCCGCGGTGTCCTTCTCGGTGGGGTTCAGCTCGTAGCCGTCAGCACCGCTGGACTCCCACTGCCAAGCCTCGTCGGAGCCATAGGCTTTGGAGATGACGGTGACCTTGTCGGCCACCATGAAAGCGGAGTAGAAGCCGACGCCGAACTGGCCGATGATGTCGATGTTCTCGTCCTTGTTCTCCTTCTTGAAGTCCAGCGAACCGGAGTGGGCGATGGTGCCGAGGTTGGATTCCAGCTCCTCCTTGGTCATGCCGATGCCGTTATCGGAGATGGTCAGGGTGCGGTTGTCCTTATCACGGGTGAGCAGGATGCGGAAATCGCCCTTGTTCATGCCGACGGAAGTGTCGGTCAGGCTCTTATAGTACAGCTTGTCGATGGCGTCCGAAGCGTTGGAGATCAGCTCCCGCAGGAAAATTTCCTTATTGGTATAGATGGAGTTGATCATCATATCCATCAGCTTTTTGCTTTCTGCCTGAAATTCTTTTTTCGCCATAATGCAAAACCTCTTTTGTTCAGATTTGGCGCCAAGGAGCCGGAGTTTCGGAATGACTGCTTAGCACTCATAACTTTCGAGTGCTAATATACACCGCTTCACACCAAAAATCAAGGGGTTTCATAAAAAGTTCAGAAATGTTTCGATTTCCTTTACATTCCCCCGCAAACTCATTATAATGATTCGGAAACCAAACCGGAAAGGATGACCCAAATGCAGTTTAAGACTTACCCTCTCCCCGGCGGGGGAGAGCTGGACGTATATCTGCGCACCCCGGCCCCGGCGATGCCGAACGCGCTGCGGCGGCCGCTGGTGCTGGTGGTGCCGGGCGGCGGGTACGAGCATGTCAGCGCCCGCGAGGCGGACCCGGTGGCTTTGCAGTTTGCGGCAGCGGGGTACCACGCCGCCGTGCTGACCTACAGCGTCGGCGAGGGCGCACGGAATTATCAGCCGCTGCGCCAGCTCAGCGCGGCGCTTGCGCTGCTGCGGGAACATGCGGAGGCGTGGGGCGTCCTGCCGGAACAGATCGCAGTCTGCGGCTTTTCGGCGGGGGGGCATCTGGCCCTGTCCGGGGCTGTGCTGGACCTGCCCGGCGGTGAGGCAGCGGCCCAGCAGCGGCCCAATGCGGTGCTGCTGGCTTACCCGGTGGTCACGGCGGGAGAGCACGCCCACCGGGGCAGCTTTGTTCGGCTGTCCGGCAGCGAGGACCCGGCGGACCACCAGAAATTCACGCTGGAAGATAAGATCACGCCGGACACCCCGCCCGTCTTTGTCTGGCACACGATGGAGGATGCCACCGTTCCCGTGGAGAACACTCTGCTGCTGCTCGCAGCGCTGCGGAAGAACCGCGTCCCCTGCGAAGTGCATCTGTTCGAAAAGGGCGTCCACGGTACCAGCATCTCCACCGCCGAGGTCGATGCTGCCAGCGCCCACCGCGCCCACTGGGTGCAGCTGGCTGTGGAGTGGCTGAACGACACCTTCGATTTTCATCTGGTATAAAATGGTTTTGTGCGTGTCTACAAAAATTTCATGAAAAAATAGTTGACCTGCAACAAAAATTAGCGTATACTGGTTCAGCGAAAATGAACGCCGGGGCACACCCCCGGAAGAGAAGAGGGAATACATATGGCAATGCGGCCGGAAATTTCGGTCAAGGACCTGCTGATGCAGGCCTTTCTGACCGGCTGGGAGCTCTCCGACAAGAGCATCTCGCAGGACGAATATCTTCAGAGCGCCATTCAGGTGATCGAGGTGCTTCAGGTGGAGCCGGAAAACCTCTACGCCGAGGAGGGCCTCGGTTTGCCGGACGGCGAAGAGGTGGATCATCTGGACGATCTGCTTCGCGCAGACGGTCAGTGGCTCTATTACGGTGTGGAAGAGGAGAACTTCTTCCTGATCCAGTGGTATCCGGATGTGGAGTCCGCCAACGCAAAGCTGGCAGAGCTGGATGCTATGGGCGACGGCAGCAAGCAGTACCTCGTGGATATGAGCCTGAAGCGCTCGAATCCCACCGTGGCCGAAAACTTCGGCAGCTCAAACCCGGTGCAGCTTCGTTCTTGATATTTTTGGAATAAGGAAAGGGAACCCAAGCGATGCAGCTTTCTCAGATCGAACGGGAGCAGCTTTACGCCATCCTCGAAAAATACGACCAACACCCCAAGGTGCAGGAAATGCGGGAGTTCATCCAGCACGGCGATGTGACCACCTATCAGCACTGCAAGAATGTGGTGCTGGTCAGCTTTTGGATCAACCGCCGCTTTCATCTGGGCGCGGATGAGACGGCGCTGGCGGTGGGCGGCTTCCTGCATGACTTCTATCTGTATGATTGGCACAAGACCAGCAGCTTCCACGGGCTGCGCCGCCTGTTCGAGATGCACGGCTTTTCCCACCCCGGTTCCGCTTGTGTGAACGCGAAGCGCTACTTCCAGATCACCAAGAAGGAGCAGAACATCATCCAGAGCCACATGTGGCCGCTGACCTTCCGGCATGTGCCCACCTGCCGCGAGGCGGTCATCGTTTGCTTGGCCGATAAGTACTGCGCGGTGGTCGAGAGCATGTTCCGCCGCGCCAAGGCGGCTGCGACCGTCGGCGCGGACGAAACCGACGAGACCCTGTGGTAATCACGAGAATGAAAAATCCCCGCTGGCGACCTGCCAGCGGGGATTTTTTCGGATCTGAGAGAAAAATCACTCCGACCGCAGGGCCTTGACGGGGTCGGACTTGGAGGCACCCTTGGCGGGGATGAAGCCGCCGAGGATGGTGAGCACGGTGGCGAGAACAATCAGCACGAGGGCTGCGTTCAGCGGCAGACGGGCCACCACGTTGGTGCCGTTGGAAACTTTCTGGATGATCATGTTGCCGGGAATGAGCAGGATCTCGCTCAGGATAATGCCCATCACGCCGGAGCACAGGCCGATGATGAAGGTCTCGGCGTTGAACACCTCGGAGATGTTCCGCTTGGACGCACCGATGGCCCGCAGGATGCCGATCTCCTTGCGGCGTTCGAGGACGCTGATATAGGTGATGACGCCGATCATGATGGAGGAGACCACCAGCGAAATGGAGACGAAGGCCACCAGCATGTTGGAGATCATGTTGATGATCTCGGTCACGGAGGTCATCAGGGTGCCGACGACGTCGGTATACTGGATGACCTTATCCTCAGCGCCCTGCGCCTTCATGTTGTCGTTGTAGGCGTCGAGCTTGGCCACGACGCTGGCCTTATGGTCGAAGTTCTGCGGGTAGATCTTGATCTGGCTGGGGTCGTCGAGGTCGGCGTAGCCCAGCGTCTGCAGGTTGCTGTCGTAAGTGGCGTTGGAGGAGAGCATGGCCGACTTCATCAGGTCGGTCAGGTCGTCCTCGGTCATGTTCACCTTGATGGCATTCTGGAAGGCCTCAGCGTCGATCTTGAGGGCGCTTTCCATCTGGCTGCCCAGCTGGGCGAAGCTCTGCTGCATCTGGCTCTGGAGGTTCTGGCCCATCTGTGCCATCACCTGCGTCATGGCCGTCTGCATGGCGGCACCGAGCTGGGTCTGCAGCGTTTCGGTGATCTGGGACGAATAGCTTTCCATAATGGTGGACATGGACTTCTGCATGGCCTCCGAGAACTGCGTCTGCAGCTCGTCCTGATCGAACAGATCGCTCATGGCACCGTTCATCAGGGTCTTGAAGGCGTCGCTCTTGAGGTACTGGGAGAAGCTGATCTTGTTCAGGTTCAGGATGCCGTTGCCAATGACGTAATCCTTGTAGCCTACGAGGACTTTGTGGGCCAGCTCCTGAATCTTATCCTCCGAAATGGAAAGGTCCATGTTGGCGAAGATGTCGGTCAGGGCGCTCATGTCCATGTCGGGCATTTCGGTCAGGTCCATGTCGAGCTGGAAGTCGTCGGGGTTCAGCAGCTGGCTGAAATCCACCGACCCGTTGTCGAAGTTAAACGCACCACTCAGGTCAAAGTTCAGCTTGCTGGTGTCGAATTGGAAGGCGCTCTTGAGCTGGTCGGTGTCGATGCTGAACAGGGAGGCCATATCAAAGGCGGAAGCCTTTTCGGTGCCGAAGGGCTCACCGTTCATCACATTGATGGAGGGGTTGGCCAACTGATCCTTCACGAGTGGGGAATCGGCGGCGCTGGCGATGACATGCTGGGTCAGGGAAGCGGGGTAGGCGATGCCGGAAGAAAGCATGGCCGCGGAGGCATCTTCCTTCGGCTGGACAACACCTACGACGGTGAGGGACTCGCCGGAAGCGACGAGGTCTTTCAGGAAGTCCTTGTCGTCGGACTTGTCCACCCAAGCGTTGTGCTCGTCGTCCCGCAGATAGCGGTCGGCGCTGTTCACAAGCTTGAACTCAATGCCGACAAAGTCATCGTATCGGTACGTTTTGAAGTCCGAGGGGACATCGACGTTCTGGTTCTGGGCAAACTGCTTGATCATCTTGTCCAGTTCGGCGTTGTCCCGCAGACCGAGGGCATACAACGCATAATCGGTGATGGTGCCGTCCGCGCCGAGGACCGCCACGCACTCGTTGTAGTTCTCCGGCCAGTGGCCCGCCTTGACTTCGTACTGGGAGTTGTAGAGCTCCGCGCTCTCCGGCAGCTGGTAGAAGACGCTGGTGTTCATCATGGAGGACATCATGTCGTTGGAGGAACTGGTGGAGCTGATGCCCAGCGAGGCGAGGGAGGAGTCCGGGTTCACCTGACGAACGGTGCCGTCGGCGTTCTCCCGGTAGATCTGGGGCTGCACATTATAAGAATACTCGATGGAGGTGGCATCCTCCGCGATGGTGCAGTCGCTGCTTTCCAGATAGGCCTTGAGGGACTTCAGGTCGTTGGAGGTGATGCCCGCGACCATCTGGGTGATGAGCTGCCGCACCGGGACCATACCCTCCTCCGTGGTGGTGCTGGAGCTGGAACTCGGCGCGCCGGAGGTGAACAGGGAAGTCAGGTCCATGCCGCTGCTCAAAATTTGCAGCGGGTATTCGGACAGGGTGGACTTTTCGGTGTCGTCGATATACTGGTTGACGCCCGCCGACAGCGAGATGATGAGGGCGATGCCGATGATGCCGATGGAACCGGCAAAGGCTGTGAGCAGGGTGCGTGCCTTTTTGGTCAAAAGGTTGTTGAAGCTCAGGCCCAGTGAGGTGAGGGGCGACATGGACGAGCGGCCCATGCTCTTATGCACCGGCGGGGACAGCTTGGAGGTGTCCGGCTCATAGGGGGCGGTGTCGGAGAGGATGACGCCGTCCTTCAGGTTGACGATGCGGGTGGCGTACTGCTGGGCCAATTCCGGGTTGTGGGTGACCATGACCACGAGGCGGTCCTTGGCCACTTCCTTCAGCAGCTCCATGACCTGAATGCTCGTCTCACTGTCCAGCGCGCCGGTGGGCTCGTCGGCCAGCAGGATGTCGGGGTTGTTGACGAGGGCGCGGGCGATGGCCACGCGCTGCATCTGGCCGCCGGACATCTCGGTGGGGTGCTTGTGGAGCTGGTTGCCGAGGCCGACCTTTTGGAGCGCCTCGGTGGCCCGGCGGCGCCGCTCGGCCCCCGAAACGCCGGAGATGGTCAGGGCCAGCTCCACATTGGCCAGCACCGTCTGATGCGGGATGAGGTTGTAGCTCTGGAACACGAAGCCGATGGTGTGGTTGCGGTAGGAGTCCCAGTCGCGGTCGGTGTACTTTTTGGTGGAGATGCCGTTGATGATGAGGTCGCCGCTGTCGTAGCGGTCCAAGCCGCCGATAATGTTCAGCAGCGTGGTCTTGCCGGAGCCGCTGGGGCCGAGGATGGCGACGAATTCGCTGTCGCGAAGGTTCAAACTGACCTTGTCAAGGGCCGTCTGCACAAGATCGCCGGTCTTGTACTCCTTGTGGATCTTTTTGAGTTGAAGCATGGGTTCTGCCTTTCTGTAAACGCTGAAGATAAATCACTCTATTCTATCAGACGAATGTGAACAAATCGTTGCTTCTTGTTCCATTTCCGGTTGGGAAAGTTTGACACAATGAAAGAATTTTTCAACGATGGACAAAGAAATAACTCCCTCTTGCAATTGCAGCGAAAAGATGGTATTCTGAAAGCACGAAAGGCTTTTCCATCGGCTTTTCTTTGTCGAAGTACGCTGAAACGTGAAAAACAAGGCGAAAATCTGGGGCAAAACGACACATTTTAACGCTTTTTAGGGGATTGAATCTTTCTTGTCTGCTCTATAAAATAAGAATGAAAACCTGTATCTAATAAGGTACAGGAAGGAACGCAGCAAGGAGGAATCTTTTATGGAACGAGCATATGCCCCGTTGGTTCGGCAGTTTTCGCCGATCAAGGGCTATCAGACCGGGTATACGCTGGTCTACTCGCTGGATGCGGCCGCCGAGGGCAGTTGTCAACTGACGCTGGCCCGACAGGGAGCGCAGGAACAGCGGGTCAGCATGTTGGTTCCGCTGGACCCGGAAAAGGGGTATCGGCTGCTGCAGTATCTCTATGAAAATGCCGTGCAGCCGGAGCAGTGGGACGATGTGATTGCGGATCATCTCCCGGCGCTGGCGGCCGCACCGAGAGGAGGCACCGCGCGTGAGCAGTGAACGGGAGGCGGCGGGCATGCGCGTCGCACTGATGAGCTACGACGAACGGGAACTCCGGGTCCGGAAATTTTATCTGGAGGAGCAAAGCCCGACGATCTCGTGCACTTGTTTCCAAAGCGGGGAACCGGTGCTGGAAGCGCTGCGGAAAGCGTGGTGCTTCGATGTGCTGGTACTGAGCGGCCAGTTGGAGGATATGGACAGCCTGACGTTCATCGAGCGGCTGAACCAACTGCCCAACCGCCCGGCGCTGCTTTTGCAGGGGGATGGCTGGTACGACGATCACACCACATCCTGCCTGAAGCGCGGCCGGAAGATGTTCTGCATCGAACACGGTCATCTGCAGGACCTGATGCGGGGGCTTTTGGGGGTCCCCGGCCAGAACTCCACCCGGATCGAGCGCTTCTGCATCCAACTGTACGAGCAGTGGGGCATCCCGCAGCCCAACACCAATTGCGAATATCTGACGCTGGCGTTACAGATCGCCTGTTCAGCCGATGGAAAGCTGGCGCTCCGCAAAGAAATCTTACGGGGCGTCGCGGATGAATATCATATCACGGTGGCCGCTGTGGACAGCGGCTTGCGGCGCATGATCGACGGGCTCGAAACGCGGGCCCCCTCCGGTTGGGAACGCTACAAGGCCGAAAACAGCCTCACCGGGATGAAGATCACGACGGGAAAATTGATCTACTCGCTGCAGCGGACCGTGCTGCGGCAGGGCATCGTGAAACGGGAGCATCTGTAAGGAGGTCGGCACTATGGTCAGGCAGGGGCAGGGAGAAGCGGAATTTCCGCAAAAACAGTTGGAAACGGCATTTCTGCACTCACTGCGCCTGATAGACCAGAACCGGGAATATTTGCAGATGCACCTTGCCCCGGCCGCCGACTCCCGCGCCGCACAGGCGCTGGACGACATGGCTGTGGAGTCGGCCCGGCTGGAACGGACGTTCCGGGAAGTGATGGAGCTTTCCGCCCCGGAGCAGCCGCTGCACAAGCTCCCGCTGGACCTCTGCCAACTGGTCAGCCAGATGGCCCGGATGGGGGAGGAGATCAAGGCTCAGTGCGGCACGACCCTCCGGGCGGACTGCGGCGGCCTGACCCAGTGCCTCGTCTGGGGCGACCGGGCCATGGCGGAGCAGATCTGCTTCCATCTGCTTTCCAACGCCCTCCATGCCGTCGCCCCCGGCGGCAGCATCACCGTGGGGCTGTGCAGGACGGAGCAGGACGTCACCCTCTTCGTGGAGGATGACGGCTGTGGTTTGCCGGAGGGCGAAAGCTGGCTGGAAAACCGCCGCCGCTTTCTGGGCGGGGCACAGGCGGGGCTGCTGCTCTGCCGCCGGTACTGCCGCCAACTGGGCTGGGAGCTTGCGCTTCTGCCCCGCAGCCCGCAGGGGGCCCGCGCGGAGCTGAAGCTCCCGCTGCCCGCCCGGCCCGTCCCCATCGAAGCGACGGTCGAGTTCCGCTCCTCCGCCGGCAGGACCCCCACCGCATTGCAGCACCAGCTCCGCCGGGAACTCTATCTGCTCACCCGCAAAACACCGCTGTCGGATTGAACCGCATTTTCATATCTGCAGCAAAACCAACCAAAACCGCAGCTCCCTCGCAAGCACCCGCTTGCGGGGGAGTTTTTGTCCGGGGCAAAAACACGCAGAGTAAAGAATCTTAGTTATTTTGCTGGAAAAAGATGCCGCAAGTTCTGTGAAATTAACAAAATGTTTAACTTTATGAGCGGAAAATACTATTTTTTGCGTGTAAAATGGGGCATGCTAATTGATTGTTCCGACGGTTTTGGTTATAATACAATTGTATGCGAACCGAATGAATGATTCGCTAACGAACTAATTTTTAGCAAAGATCAGACGAAAAGTCTGCTGCATAAAAACTGGTAGGAATCGTCTTTCAGGAGGAAAGAAAAACGTGAGAGTAGGTCTTGACATCGGCAGCACCACCATCAAATGCGTGGTGCTGGATGAACACGATGCGATTTTATATTCGACATATGAGCGCCATTATAGTCACATTCTGGAAAAGGCGCAGGAGCTGCTGCGCCGCATCGACGACGAGCAGCTGCATGGGCAGAAAGCCCTGCTGAGCATCTCCGGCTCGGCGGGCATGGGTCTGGCCGATAGCTGCGGCGTGCCCTTCGTGCAGGAGGTGTTCTCCACCCGCGTGGCGGTCAAGCAGTTCGTTCCGGCAACGGACTGTGTCATCGAGCTGGGCGGTGAGGATGCAAAGATCCTCTTCCTGACCAACGGCACCGAAGTTCGGATGAACGGCAGCTGCGCCGGTGGTACCGGCGCCTTCATCGACCAGATGGCCACCCTGCTGAAGATGAGCGCCGATGAGATGAACAAGGCCGCCGAAAAGGCCGAGCGCACCTACACCATCGCTTCCCGCTGCGGCGTTTTCGCCAAGAGCGACGTCCAGCCCCTCATCAATCAGGGTGCCCGCACGGAGGACATCGCGGCCAGCATCTATAAGGCCGTGGTCAACCAGACCATCGCCGGTCTGGCACAGGGCCGCCCCATCAAGGGCAATATCCTCTATCTGGGCGGCCCGCTGACCTTCAGCACCGTGCTGCGCAAGAGCTTCGACGAGGCGCTAGGCGTTGCCGGCACCTGCCCGGAGAACAGTCTGCTCTATGTGGCGCTGGGCGCTGCCCTCTACGCGGACAAGGCGTTCAGCCTTTCCGACGTGGCCAAGGCGCTGGATGAGTATTCCGCCACCGCCACCTACGCCAGCGAGCCGCCGCTCTTTGCCACCAAGGAGGAGTATGAGGCGTTCCACGCCCGCCATATGTCCCACAGCGTGCCGCATGTGCCCTTCAGCGCGCAGTGCGGCCCGGTCCATATCGGCATCGACTCCGGTTCCACCACCGTCAAGCTGGTGGTCGTGGACGAAAAGAGCCAGATCCTGTACACCAACTATCAGCCGAACCTCGGCAACCCGCTGCCCCTGATCCGGGAACAGCTCGTCAAGATCTACAAGGAGCATCCCGGCCTTCAGGTGGCCAGCGTGACCACCACCGGCTACGGCGAGGAGCTGGTCAAGAATGCCTTCCGCTGCGATTACGGTCTGGTGGAGACGGTGGCCCACTTCACCGCCGCCAAATACTTCATGCCGGATGTCGATTTCATCATCGACATCGGCGGACAGGATATGAAGTGCTTCAAGATCGAGGATGGGGCCATCAGCAACATCTTCCTGAACGAGGCGTGCTCCTCCGGCTGCGGCAGCTTCTTGCAGACCTTCGCACAGGCGCTGGGCTACGACGTCAAGGAGTTCGCGGCGCTGGGCCTGTTTGCGGACCGCCCTGTGGATCTGGGCAGCCGCTGTACCGTCTTCATGAACAGCTCGGTCAAGCAGGCGCAGAAGGATGGCGCATCCATCCAGAACATCTCCGCCGGCCTGTCCATCAGCGTCGTCAAGAATGCGCTGTACAAGGTCATCCGCGCTTCCAGCCCCGAAGAGCTGGGCCGGAAGATCGTGGTGCAGGGCGGCACCTTCTACAATGAGGCCGTCCTCCGCGCCTTCGAAAAGGAAATGGGCGTCGAGGTCATCCGCCCCGACATCGCGGGCCTGATGGGCGCTTACGGTGCGGCCCTGTTCGGCCTTCGCCAGAGCAAAAAGAGCGGCCGGACTGCGTCTTCGATGATGAACCAAGAGGAGCTGGAACACTTCGACCAGAAGGTCGTCAGCGTCAAGTGCGGCGGCTGCGGCAACCATTGCCAGCTCACCGTGAACACCTTCGCGGATGGCCGCAAGTTCATCTCCGGCAACCGCTGCGATAAGCCCGTGACCGGCAAGAGCGAGGACGACAGCCTGAACCTGTACGCCTACAAGCAGCAGCTTCTGGCCGGTTACAAGCCGGTGCCCGGCAAGCGCGGCTCCATCGGCATCCCGCTCTGCCTGAACATGTACGAGATGCTGCCCTTCTGGCACGCCTTCTGGACCAAGCTCGGCTTTGCCGTCCACACCAGCCCGGTGTCCAGCCGAGGGCTGTATCTGGCCGGTCAGGCTACCATCCCCAGCGATACCGCCTGCTTCCCGGCCAAGCTCAGCCACGGCCACATCAAGGCCCTGAGCCAGATGAAGCTGGACGCCATCTTCTACCCCTGCCTGACCTATAACTTCGATGAGGGTCTGGGCGACAACCACTACAACTGCCCGGTGGTCGCCTATTACCCGGAGGTCCTTGCGGGCAACTGCCCGGAGCTGGAGGGCCAGAAGTTCATTTACGATTACGTCGGCATTCATCGCCCGAAGGACTTCGTACATAAAATGGCAAAAGAGGTGCTGCCCAAGTATTTCGGCGGCATCTCCGAAAAGGAAGTGCAGGCGGCCGCAGATGCCGCCTACGCCGAGCACGAGGCCCACATGGCGCAGATCCGCGTCAAGGGAAGCGAGATCATCGACACTGCCCGCCGCGAGGGCAAGCGGATCATCGTGCTGGCGGGCCGCCCTTACCATGTGGACCCGGAGGTCAACCACGGCATCGACCGCCTCATCACCCGCCACGGCGCGGCGGTCGTCACCGAGGACAGCATCTCGAACCGGGTGGAAAAGTTCCCCACCAGCGTGCTGAACCAGTGGACCTACCACAGCCGCCTGTACGCAGCGGCCAAATACTGCACCACCCAGAAGGACATGGATCTTGTCCAGCTCGTTTCCTTCGGCTGCGGCGTCGATGCCATCACCACCGACGAGACCCGCGAAATTTTGCAGGAGGGCGGCAAGCTCTACACTCAGCTCAAGATCGACGAGATCACGAACCTCGGCGCAGTGAACATCCGTCTGCGCAGCCTGTTTGCGGCGCTGGACGAGCGCGACGAGGATAGGAGATGAACCTATGGAATACAACTATCCGAAATTTACCCCGGAGATGAAGGCGACCCACACCATCCTCATCCCCAATATGGCCATCACCCAGTTCCGTCTGCTGGAGTACGCGCTGAAGTACGACGGCTACAAGTGCGAGATCCTTGGCAACTGCGGCAGCGCTGTGGCGCAGCTGGGCCTGAAATATGTCCACAACGACACCTGCTATCCGGCACTGCTGGTCATTGGCCAGTTCCTCGACGCGCTGAACAGCGGCAAGTACGACCTCGAGCACACGGCCCTGCTCATCACCCAGACGGGCGGTGGCTGCCGTGCCTCCAACTACATCCATCTGCTCCGCAAGGCGCTGGTCAAGGCAGGCTATCCGAACATCCCGGTGGCCAGCCTGAACTTCTCGGGCCTCGAGAAGGACAGCGGTTTCCAGATGACTCTGCCTCTGGCCCGCCGGGCCATCGCCAGCGTGTTCTACGGCGATATGCTCTGCGCCCTGCGCAATCAGGTCGCTCCGTATGAGAACGAGAAGGGCGCTGCCGATAAAATGGTAGACCTCTGGGTCGAGCGTCTGGGCCGTGTACTGCTGGCGGGCAAGGGTTTCACCTCCCGTGAGATGAAGCACACCTTCCCCCTCATCGCAAAGGACTTCAAGTCTATTCCCGTCACCCGTGTGCCGAAGGTCAAAGTCGGCGTCGTGGGCGAAATTTACGTCAAGTACAGCCCGCTGGGCAACAACGACCTGCAGAAGTTCCTCGA
>OCSH01000311.1_pt1 | contig 58457 bp, 54 predicted proteins | sample 1538371 | NCBI WGS metagenome assembly OCSH01 (sample SAMN04571687, study PRJEB22368) | human gut metagenome | biome: human gut; material: stool | host: Homo sapiens | place: Luxembourg | collected 2012-06-01 | reverse complement strand
GGCAGAGCGGCAGCGGATGATAGGAGCACATCAAGTCGTATAGCAACACCCAACGCGGCAACGCCGCGCGCAGGCACTTCCACTCCGGAGGCACAAAAGTCATTCGAGCCCGAAACTGCCAATCAAAAGCCTTTCTCTTGGGGTCCCAAACGGGCCATTCTCTTTTGCGAAAGAGAATGGCCCCTTTGCCCCCGCCGCCCGCAGGCGGCATACCCCTTCGCACTTGTGCGAAGAAAGGGAGCATTCTCTCACGTGAGAGAATAGCCCCCTTTCCCGCGTTCCCCACGTCAGGTGGGGGAATTTTCTGAAAAAAGTTCTGAAATTACTTCAGCTTCATCGGCGTGAGCTGGAGATAATCGTCCAGCGTGCCGTCATGCAGGCAGCAATCGATGATCTCGCGGCCCAGCGGGTCGAGATCGTCGGAGATGAACTGCTGGAGCTGCTCTTTGAAGAAGTCGGTCAAAATCTTGGCGCCGGCGTCGTAGCCCGCGTTGCCGAGCTTGGACTGCGTCTCGGGGCGCAGGAACGTCTGACGGATGAACTGGCCGTCGAGCTTCATTTCATCGAGCGCGTAGCCGAACAGCGGGCAGCGCGCGGGGACCAGATGCTTTTCGCGCACAAAACCGTTGTGGCGCGCGAGGTATTCGCGCGAGAGCCACTCGCCCATGAATCCAACATGATAAGCGCCGATGTGCTGGTTCGGGATCAGCACGTTCGTCGTCTTGGGCGCAGACATGATCTGCTCGAGCAGCAGATTCGCCTGCGTGACCTTGAGGCCCGTGGCGAACGGCCAGTAGGAGCCGACGCCCTCGGCCTTCAGGCCGCTGCCGGCGTTCGTATCGGCGATGGACGGGTTCTTGAAGCCGCGTGGAGAGATGAGTCTCCACAGCCAGGCAATGGACTGGGGGACGACCTGCAGCATGCCCATGACGCCGTAGTTCGGGTCTTTCGCAGTAGAGGGTGGCATGCGCACACCGAAGCTGCGCACGTCGACCTCGACGGGCTCGGTATCAGGCACGATGTTGTCAACCATCTTGCGCGGCAGGATGACGCGCGGGTTGGAGCAGGGCTTGCCGTTCGACTCGATCACATGCTCCCAGATGAGGCAGGTCGCACCGGGCGTGCCGTCCATGTTGAAGAAGACCAGCGGCTCGCTCGGATGGATACAGATGCGCTCATAAAGCGGGCTGTTGCCGTAGGCATTCATGCCGTCCATACGCAGGAACCAGCCGTCCTCGGCATCGAGGATGCGCAGCTTGCCGCTCTCGGGATCCTGGAAGCTCTTGAGCGCGCAGGCCATATCATCGGCAATGGGGTGAATCTTGCAGCTCTCACCAAGCGTCATGTAATATTTTTCGCCCGTGACCGTATGCGTACCGATGAGCAGGCGGTCGTCCTCTTCGCGGTGGAAGTCCTCGAGCATTTCGCTCTTGCCGCCGCCGGACGCGCCCTCGTGCATGAACACGACCTCGCACTCATACGGCGTCTCGACCATGGCCGCGCTTGTGTGGCAGCAGACCCAGCCCTCCTGCTCGCCGATGTCGAGCAGCAGCGAGAAAACGCCCTTCTTGGCGCTGGGGCCGGGATAGAGGTTGTAGGCCCAGACCTCGTGCATCTCCTTGGAGCGGTTGTGCACGACGACCTGCTTGCCGTCAAAGTGCGTGTGGCGGAACGGCGGCGCGACGAAGATGATGGCACGGGGCTTATAGTGCTCAGGCACATCGACAATGCTCGTAAAGCCCTGCATATTCGCCAGCGACAGCGCGAAGAACGCGGCATTGAGCGGGCAGATCATCAGGCTCGGATAGCCGTGGCCGCGCGGACCGGCAGAAAACGGCAGCATGATGACCTGCTGCGTGGAGAGCCAGTCGAGCGTCTCCTGACGAAGGGATGAAAACTCGTAGCCAAAGCGGTCCTTGAAACGCGGCTTGTCGGAGGGCAGATCGTCGCCGATGGCCATACTGTTCGGGTCGCGGCGGCGCATGTAGTCTTCCATGAAGTTGACGACGCAGCCGTTCTTGCAGCGCACGACCTCCGCTTCCTTGACCGTGCCATTGCCCTCGATGGGGTAGACCACGTCATAGCGGGAGGTGTGCGTGGGACCGTAGGCCATCTCCTCGAGCTCCGCCTTCGTTTCGGCGTAGGCGATGCACTTGCACTTTTTGAGTGCCGCGGTGATCTCGGGGGCTAAATCGAATTTTTCAAAATACTGGTCAAACATGAAAAGATCCCTCCACATCTCATTGGGGTTTGATGATTGTTTATTCGCTGCGGGACTTTTTCATGCCGCGTGTCTTCGGAGGAAGAACACTGCTGCGGCATAATAAAAGATTGAGGTAATGCTATCACGATTGATAGAAAAAAGCAATAAAACATCCTTGAATGTTTTAGAAAGCATGGATGATTTTTCAAAATAGTTAAATAAACAAAAAGAAGACGCTCTGCTGCGCAAAGCGTCTTCGCGGGAAAACCGAAAGGATTTACGAGATCTTTCTGAGAAAATTGCCGCCGATGCGCACGCCCTCCTGCACGATGAAAAAGGCGTGGGAATCGAGCTCGCGCACGGTCTCCTGCAGCTCCGCGACCTCAAACTTCGAGACGCAGACGCACAAAACGCGCATGTCGCTCTCCGTATATGCGCCCTTGCCCTCCCAGTACGTCACGCCGCGGCCAAGGCGCGACATGATGCTGCGCGGGAGCTCGGGATCCGCGTCTTTCGTGAAGATGAGCACCTGCACATTGATGTTCTGCTGGTGCCCGCGGTCGATGAAAAGCGAGCAGAACACGGTGTAGATGACGGAGTAGATGGCCGTCTGGATGTCGAATAGCAGTGCGCAGGCGACGTAGAGCACGATGTTGAAGCCCAGCGAAAAACGTCCGACGGTGAAGCGGCTGCCGCGCTTCGTGAGGCAAAGGCCGACGACATCAAGCCCGCCGGTCGAGCAGCCGCAGGTCAGAGCCACGCCGAGGGCAAAGCCGCACAGAATGCCGCCGACGAGGCACGAGGCGAGAGGATCGTCCAAAATCGGCACGGCGGGCGACTGGATCACGCTCAAAAAGAGCGACGACGCGCCCACGCAGATCAGCGTGCGGATCAAAAACGCGCGCCCGAGGTCGCGCCACGCGAGATACAGCACCGGAATATTGATGAGAAAATACAAGATACCGGCGATGTCCACCCCCGCGGGCAGCTCGACAGCCTGCGCGAGCAGTGTTCGGATGATCTGGCTCAGTCCGACCACGCCGCCAGAATAGAGGCCCATCGGTACGACGAAAAGGTTCACGCCCAGCGCGTAGAGGAATGTTGCGAAAACCGCGATCAGGACGCGCGCCCATTTGTTTTGCAGCGCTTTGTGCAGCATAGCTCTTGCCCTCACTTTTCTCCGCACTGACCATTATTCTATGTACCCGTGCGGGTCTTATTCGCTTGTTACCTTTTGATTATAGCCCATAGCGGAGGCACTTGTAAAGCCTTCTCCGCGCGCGGGAGAGCGTGCGCGACACCGTGGACTTGTCCCGCCCGATGGCCGCAGCGATCTCCGTGACGGTCATGTTTTCCTCGTACCGCAGGCGCAGCAGCTCGCGCTGGCGGGCGGTAAGCTCCTCCTCACGGGCAAGGCGCAGATTGCGCTTGAGGCGCATGAGGTCGCCCTCGTTGTCGCCCGCGTGCGCAGCGATCCAGGCGGTCATGTCGCCGTAAACTTCATTGTTGCGCATACTATAAGGTGTACTTTTCATTGCGGTAATAGCCCCTTTCGTAATAGTGCCGCGTCAGCTCGGCCAGCTCGCGCGACTGGCGCTGAAGCTGCTGGAGCTCCAAAATGCGCCGCTTGAGTCGCTCGCGCTCCTCCTTCGTCGGTGCGGCCTTGGCCTGCTCGCGCAGGACCGTGATGCGCATGCGGAAGCGCAGCGCGTCCTCGCGGTAGACAAACGACATCTGATACAGCGTCATAGCGTGCTCGCCTCCCCTAATATGTATTCAAACGACCGGAGCGCTTCGCGCGCAAAGCGCGGAAAGCAGTCCGCGCAGACGGTCACGCCGTTTCGGTACCACAGCGTTTCTCCCGCGTAAATGTCCTGCGCGCAGAGTGAGCAGACCGCGTGCACCGAATCATGGTGTCTTTTTCCTGCGTACAACAAAATTCCTCCTTTTTTCAAATTCCCTGTTGACAAACGAATCGAAGTCTGGTAGTATACAACCTGTTCGTTGCTGAGATGCTGGTATAGCTCAGCTGGTAGAGCAGCTGATTTGTAATCAGCAGGTCGGGGGTTCGAATCCGTCTACCAGCTCCACCGACAAGCAAACAATTTCAGATGGGGGAATTCCCGAGTGGCCAAAGGGGGCAGACTGTAAATCTGTTGTCAGTGACTTCGGTGGTTCGAATCCACCTTCCCCCACCAAGAACGAGTTGATGAAAGTCAGCTCGTTCTTTTTTGTTGAATGAAACGAAAAATATCGAGCTGCCCTTAGGCTGGCTCGATATTTTCTTTCTCTCTATTTTTTTCGCGTCCGTCCTTTTCAGGGCGGCGCGTTTTCTTTTTCTGCTGCGGGGATCAGCCGCCGTACCGGTATCGGCGACGTGCGCCGCGGGCAAACTGAGGAGAACGCTCGCCGCGGCACGCCATCAAGTACAAAGAACTTGTTAGCAAAATCAAGATATCACAAGAATCTTGCTATGTTAAGAATAAAATCACAAGTTTCTTGTTATAATTGATTGACAGATACAAGCTTCTGCGATAGAATACAGTCAAATCTTGTCGCAGCCTGCGTTTTCTGGGGGAATTTTGATGAGTTTTGGCAAACAAATGCGTCTGCGGCGTGAGGAGCTTCATCTCTCGCGCGCGGCGCTGGCGGAGGAGCTTGGCGTTTCGCCCTCTGCCATCAGCAACTATGAAAACGGCGTCAGCTCGCCGAAGGAGGAGGTGCTGCTCCGGCTGTTCGATGCGCTTGAGATCGACCCGAACTACCTTTACCGCGATTCGTTCCGCTCAGGCAGCTTCGTCTGCTCGCGCGCGGAGCAGGATTTGATTGAAAAGTGCCGCTCGCTCTCGCCGCTCGAGCGCGAGACGGTAGGCAGCCTCGTCAGCGCCCTGTGCACGATGCACGCGAGACAGGACGGTGTGGGCGCGCCGCGCCGCATCCCGCTCTACCGCTCGATCGAGGCAGCGGGCTACGCCGCCCCCGTGCTAGGCGAGGATTTTGACTACATCGTCGACCACGGCGATGTGCCGCCGGGAGCGGAATTCGCCGTGCGCATCCGCGACGACAGTTTAGAACCCGTGCTGCACAGCGGCAGCGTCGCCTACCTCAATCACGACCCGCTGCATGCGGGCGACGTGGGCATCTTCTGCGTCGGGGGCGACATGCTCTGCAAGCAGTATTACCGCGACCCGCTCGGCGTTTCGTACCTCTTCTCTCTGGGGCGGGACCGCAGCGGCGCGGACATTGTCTGCGGCCCTGAGAGCGGAAAGCGCTTTATCTGCTTCGGACACGTGATCTTAGATCATCGTGTGCCGCTGCCAGGCATGGGCCTGTGAGCGGGAAAAAGGCGCATTTTGCGTGGAAAAGACTTGAATCGTTCACAAATTCTGCTTATAATATAGGTTTGGAAATCAATAAAAAAGAAGGAAGCGTATTTCTTATGACGAAAATTGACATTTTCTCCGGCTTTCTGGGCGCCGGCAAGACCACGCTCATCAAAAAGCTGATCGCGGAAGCCTACAGCGGCGAAAAGCTCGTGCTGATCGAGAACGAATTCGGCGAGATCAACATCGACGGCGGCTTTCTCAAGGAGTCCGGCATCGAGATCTCCGAGATGTCCGCGGGCTGCATCTGCTGCTCCCTCGTCGGTGACTTCAACAAGGCGCTCAAGGAGGTCGTGGCGCAGTTCCACCCCGACCGCATCCTCATTGAGCCGAGCGGCGTCGGCAAGCTCTCTGACGTCATCGTCGCCGTCGAGCGCACCGTCGACGAGTGCCTGGGCGAGCTCAAGCTCAACAGCTATGTCACCGTGGCCGACGCCAGCAAGGTCAAGGTCTATATGAAGAACTTCGGTGAGTTCTACAACAACCAGATCGAGGCCGCCGGCACGATCATCCTCTCCCGCACGCAGAAGCTCTCGCAGGAGAAGCTTGAGGCCGCCGCCGCGATGCTGCGCGAGAAGAACCCCGACGCCGCCATCCTGACGACTCCGTGGGACGAGCTGGACGGCAAGACCATCCTCTCCGCCATCGAAAGGGTGTCGTTGAGCGACGAGCTCCTTGAAAAGATGCGCCGCGAGCACGAGATCGAAGAGGCCGAGCACGAGCATGAGCATCACCATCATCACGATGAGCATGACGAGCACGACCATGAGCATGAACACGAGCACCATCATGACCACGATGAGGATGAGCATGACCACGAGCACGATCATCATCACGACCATGACCATGACGAGCACGACGAGCACGAGCATCACCACCATCACCACGACGGCGAGGAGTGCGACGATCCCGAGTGCGAGTGCCACCATCACCATCATCACCACGCCGACGACGTCTTCTCCTCCTGGGGCAAGGAGACGCCGAAGAAGTTCAGCAAGGAAGCTCTTGAGGACATGCTCCACAAGCTGGACAGCGGCGACTACGGCCACATCCTGCGTGCCAAGGGCATCGTGAACGGCGAGGACGGCTGGCTCGAATTCGACTACGTGCCCGAAGAGCATGAGGTCCGCGCGGGCCATCCCGACTATACGGGCCGTCTGTGCGTTATCGGCGCGGAGCTCAAAGAGCACGAGCTTGCAGAACTGTTTGGAGTGTAAGGCATGGATATTCCTGTTTATCTGGTCGCCGGATTCCTCGATTCCGGCAAAACGAGCTTTATCAATGGCATTTTGGAGGACGGCTTTGCCCGCGAGGACAAGACGCTTCTCATTTGCTGCGAAGAGGGCGACGAAGAATACGAGAAGAAGGCGCTCGACAACGTCACCGTCGTCACGGTGGACGACGAAGAGGAGCTGACGCTCGCCTTCTGCAAGGAGCTCGAAAAGAAACACCACCCTAAGCAGGTGCTCATCGAGTACAACGGCATGTGGCAGATGGAAAAGCTCTATCGCGAGGTGCTGCCCGCCAACTGGGTGCTCTATCAGATCATGACGTTCGTGCAGGCGCCGACGTTCGAGCTGTTCGTCAAGAACATGGGTCAGCTCATGATGGAAAAGATCACGAACGCGGACATGATCGTCTTCAACCGCTGCGACGACAAGCTCAAAGAGAGCCTGCGCGCGCGCAATCTGCGCATGGTCAACCGCCGCGCGGACATCTACCTTGAGGACAACGACGGCAACAGCGAGGATTACCTGACCGGCGACGAGTGCCCGTTCGACATGACGCCCGACCTCATCGACATTCCCGACGACGACTACGGCGTGTGGTACGTCGACGCGATGGACCATCCCGACCGCTGGGATGGCAAAAAGGTCCACATGAAGCTCATCATGTGCCACTCGAAGAAGTTCCCGGGCATCCACTGCCCCGGCCGCTTCGTGATGACCTGCTGCGAAAACGACATCCAGTTCGTCGGTATCGTCGCCAAGGGCGACAGCCTGAAGGCCTACAAGAATCGCGACTGGGTCGATATTACTGCCACGGTCAAAAAGGAGCACCTCGACGCCTATGAGGGCGAGGGCCCCGTGCTGTACGTCGAGCGCATCACCACCACGTCGAAGCCCGCGCAGGAAGTCGTGTCGTTCTGACGACGCGATTTGCGGAGGTAAGGTAAATCAGCAGCGCGCGCAGCGCTGCGGAGTTTTCTCCTGCTAACCCGCAGGGGGGAGCGAATAAAGGGGACATTCTCTTCTCGAAGAGAATGTCCCCTTTTGAATCCCAAGGGAAGGATGAGGGGGAACCCCCTCGCCCCCCGACATTGCGGTTTTGAGGCTTGAAGAACTGCTCAGCCTGCGGAATCGGGTACCTGCCGGGTGATGGTTCTAAACGATTTGACTTTTTTCTATCTTCGCTGTCGCTCCCTGATCTGAATGCAGTCTTGGTAGAATCCCCTGCCGTCGCTAGATTTTGCCAACCTTGCTGCCCCCCTAAAACGGCATCGCTGCGCTCGCCGCACTTTTAAGTTATCGTATATTTTTTACGATGGCCATGTGGTCATATCCGCGGCGCTCCGCTCGTGCTGTGCACCTTACCGTCGCCGAGCTTTGCGCGCAGCGGCGGTAAGTCGATGCCGAGCATCAGCTTGACGAGCCAGGCAAAAAACAGCAGCACTAAAATCGGGATCAGGCACGACGTGACGAGCATGACGGCGAGGGCCTCGATAAAGCGGTTCAGGACCGTTTTGAGCTGCCCGACCGCGGCGGTCGCCGCTCCGGTGATGCCCTCAGTCACCTTGGAAAAGAGGCCGGAAAGGCCGCTCTTTTCCCCCTCGTCCGTCTCGCCCGAGGTGGCGGACTGGATATCCTCGGTCGTCTGCTCGGCGTTTGCAATGGTCTCTTCGATCGAGGCGCGGTATGTGTCCTCAATCATGCTTGAGACTTTGACACCCGCGGGAATGGCAAACGCGATGGCGAGCGCGAAGAGCAGCAAATGCCACGCGAGCTTTCCCAGCGCGGCGCGCAGCTTTTCGGAAAAGAGCGCAGCGATGCCGAGCGCGCAGGCTGCGGGGATCAGGATCGTGAACGACACGTAGGATGTGATCGTCAGCAGATACTTTTCCAGAAAGATGGCGCAGAGCACGATGAGGAAATAGCCGCTCAGGTCGGCGAGCTTTTCGGCGATGGGCGTCGCGGTGTCGCCCGGCAGGAGCGTGATGGCCGCGGACGCGGCGGTCGACGCCGCTGTCAGCTCAAGCACCGTCTCCTGCTTTTCCGCGAGCGCGTCGATGGATGATTGATGGTACGCAGGGTCGGACGCTCTCTTCCCCACCGCGAAGATGGAGATGAGCGCCGCCAGAACGAGAAGCGCCGCGAGCGCGGCCTTTCTGGTTGTCACTGAATGCATAGTTGCCTCCAAAAAACGGGATGGTTCTATCATACCGAAACGGCGGAAGATGTCAAGAAAGCGCGTTTGCGGTCGCATCGCCGTACGCGGTTTCAGTCCTCTCCATCACGTCGAAAACATAGAGAAGCGGTATGAAAATGCTAACTTTCTGCTAATTTCTTTCAAATTTTATATCACTTTTCCGAATTCTGTCTTGTCACCTGCCTTGTTTTTACGGAAAGTTCGTGATAGAATACAGATACGGCAGAATCAGCCGAGCTCTTTTTATCGATTCTGTCAAAGTGGAAGTTTTTTCTTCCCCGTTTCCGGCGCGAAAGCGCCTGTACTGATCTGACAAGCAAATCAAGCAATGTTTGGCAAACCTGCTGAAAAGCAGGGACGCAAAGCCAGAGGGGTCTAAGGCCGCCGTGTGCGGTTATGACAGCCGGTTGCAAATCATTCGGAAGGGCAGCGCCCTTCCTGCACCGCCCGACCCTCTCTGAAAGCAAGGTACAGGCGGGAAACCTTTTTGCCGAAAAGAGGGGGGAATGAACATGCGACAAACATTTTATGAGTTCTGCATGCTGCACGAAAGGACAAACTTACTGAAAGAATGGGACGAATCGCGCAATTTTCCGCTCACGCCGGACACCGTTTCCTACGGCAGCAAGAAAAAAGTCTGGTGGACGTGTGAAAACGGCCATTCGTGGCAGACGACGGTGCATGTGCGCTCCGAGGGGAGCGGCTGCCCGTACTGTACGGGGCGAAAGGTCCTGCCCGGCTTCAACGATTTGGAAACGCTCTATCCCGACGTGGCCGCGCAGTGGGACCGCGAGAAAAACGGCCCACTTTCGCCGCGCGACGTCTCCACGGGCTCGAAGATCCGCATCTGGTGGCGCTGTCCGGAGGGGCACTCGTGGCAGTCGCCCGTCGCCTCGCGCACGGCGTGGGGGCACGGATGCCCCGTGTGCGCGGGCAAGACGATCGTCACGGGCGAAAATGACCTTGCCCACCTCCAGCCCGAGATCGCCGCACAGTGGGACAAGCGTAAAAACGGGCGCTTAAAGCCGAGCGAGGTCGCCGTCAGTTCTAACCGTCCCGCATGGTGGCACTGCGAGCTGGGGCATTCCTACCGCGCGACGGTCTCGTCGCGCACACAGCGCAAGACCGGATGTCCCTATTGCGCGGGGCGCAAGGTGCTCAAGGGCTTCAATGATCTCAAGACGCTCTGCCCCGACATTGCCGCGCAGTGGCACCCGTCTCTCAACGGCGCGCTGACGCCGGAAATGGTCACGCCCGGCAGCAACAAAAAGGTCTGGTGGCAGTGTCCCGAGGGACACGTGTGGAAATCGGTCATCTATCCGCGCACCGGCGCGCAGCAGTGCGGCTGCCCCGTCTGCGCTGGAAAGGTGAGCACAACACACGCGCGGCGTTACGCCCAGCTCGACGAAATTCGCACCTTTACCGAGCTGTGACAAGACCAATTCTATAAAAACGATCAAGGCCGCGGAAAGCGATGTGCTTTCCGCGGCCTTACTTTTTGCCTGATTTGGACGCGCTGTCAGCACTATGTTTAGTGCTAACGCGTTTTCTTTCCCGCTTTCGCCAAAAAGCAGCGCCCCTCTCTATTGCGGCGAGGGGCGGTACAATCTGTTCAATGAGTCAACTTGTTGCCACAGGCAAAACAAATGATTGTTACATGTGGACACTTGCGCCTGATTTTTCCCTGTGCTATAATGCAGTTACTTTAATCGGATAAATTACCTGTAAAGGAGAATCATCATGGATTATATGGCTCTTTCCGCTGCCGAGTGGCAGCAGGAATACGACAAGTTGTCCGCCGAATACGAGAGCTGGAAGGCCAAGGGCCTCAAGCTCAACATGGCACGCGGCAAGCCGAGCAAGCAGCAGCTCGACCTTGTCAGCGGCATCCTGACCGCGCTGACCAGCGCCGAGGAGTGCGTGGACAGCGGCGTGGACGCCCGCAACTACGGCGAGCTCAAGGGTCTTGAGAGCGCGCGTAAGCTGTTCGCCGATATCCTCGGCTGCAAGACCTCTCAGGTCTTCGCCGGCGGCAATTCGAGCCTCCAGCTCATGTACGACACGGTCTCCAAGGCCTACACCCACGGCCTGCTGCACAGCGAAAAGCCGTGGTGCAAGGAAGAGAGCGTCAAATGGCTCTGCCCCGCGCCGGGCTATGACCGCCACTTCAAGGTGACCGAGAGCTTCGGCTTTGAGCTCATCACCATTCCGATGACCGAAAACGGCCCCGACATGGACATTGTCGAAAACCTCATCAAGGACCCGAGCGTCAAGGGCATGTGGAACGTGCCGAAGTACTCCAACCCCGACGGCATCATCTACTCCGACGAGACCATCGAGCGCATTGCGAAGATGAAGCCCGCGGCTCCCGACTTCCTGCTCATGTGGGACAACGCCTACTGCATCCACGAGTTTGACGGCGAGTTCGTCCCGTTCAAGGATATTCTGAGCGAGTGTGAGAAGTACGGCAACGCCGACATGGTCTTCGAGTTCGCCTCCACGAGCAAGGTGACGCTCCCCGGCGCGGGCATCGCGTGCTTCGCGTGCAGCGAGGCCAACATGGAGTACATGTGCAAGCTCATCGGCGTGCAGGCCATCAGCTTCGACAAGATGAACCAGCTGCGCCACGTCAAGTACCTCCAGAACAAGGAGCACACCCTCGCGCTGATGAAGGAGCACGCCAAGATCATGAAGCCGAAGTTCGACATGGTCATCGAAACGCTCGAGCGCGAGATCAAGCCGCTCGACATCGCAAGCTGGCACACGCCCAAGGGCGGCTACTTCGTCTCCGTGAACACCACCCCCGGCCTTGCCAAGCGCACGCTTGCGCTCTGCAAGGAAGCGGGCGTCGTGATGACGAGCGCAGGCGCGACGTATCCGTACGGCCACGACCCCGCCGACAGCAACATCCGCGTCGCTCCGTCGCTGCCCCCGGTCGAGGAGCTCGAACAGGCGATGGCCGTCTTCTGCTGCTGCATGAAGCTCGCCGCGCTGGAAAATAGCAAGAAGTAATTTGATTTTTACAGCAAAAAAGCGGACCGCGCTGCGGTTCGCTTTTTTTGTTCCGATTCACTTATTTTCTTTCTTCTCTTCCCGCTGCAAGCGCCAGACGGCGAGCGTGCGCACGAGCAGAATGCTGACGAGCGCGAGCCGCACATAGTCGCATAGGACGCTGAGAAAGAAATACGGTGAAAAATTGCTGTAGTTGTGCAGCGCATCTCTCCACAGCGGCATGATGCCGTAGCTCATCAGAAGCGGCAGCACGACGAGTGCGATGAGCCAGCCGGCGATCAGCCATGTGACCTCTTTTTTCGTCGCGGGCAGCCTGAGCGTCCGATAGGAGCGCACTGTGCAGACGAGCATCACAAACATGCCGAGGAGCTGCGCCCACGAGATAGCGAGGCGCGCGTAGTTCATCTGCGCCGTCCAGAGATGCGTCATAAAGGTGGTCGTCCACGAAAGGCCGGTCGCAAAGCGGAGATAGAAATCGATGCAGGTATAGACTGCCCAGCCGCACCACAGGCCCGTGCGATGCTTCACCGTAAAGCAGATGATGCCGCAGAGGAAAAACGGCAGCACATAAATCAGCCCCGCCAGCAGATCGCCGGTGAGTATCAGGCAGGCAAGCAAAAGGGCTGCACCGCTGCACAATAAGATCGTGCCCACAATGGTGTGACGCTTTTCCTGCTCGGACGGCGTCTGCGGTGCGAAAGAGGCAGGTACTGCCTGTGCCGCGTGCGCGGCTGTTTCCACCTTCGGCGCATCCTCGCCGCGCACGAGCTCGTCGAGCGTCACGCCGAAGAGCTCGGAGAGCTTTAAGAGCTTGTCGAGCTCGGGGATGGAGGCGTCTGTCTCCCATTTGGATACGCTCTGGCGCGAGATGTCCAGCGCGTCGGCAAGGTCGCCCTGCGACCAGTTTTTCTGTGTGCGCAGGCGCACGATGTTCTCTCCAAGTGTCATGTGATGGGGTTCTCCTTTGCAGATTTTCTGCGTTCAGCTTACCAAAAGGCGCGCAAAAAGTCCACCAAGCGGGGTTGAAAAGTTAGCAACCAGCGGTTGCAGCTCAAAAAAGAGGCCATAAATGGCCTCTTTTTTGAAAAAGTTTCGCTGCGCTTTGTGCCTTGCCACCCGTAGGGTGGCTGCGACACACGCTTCGCGCAAAGTATTTTTTGTCACGCGCAGGTCGCGACAAAAAATAATCAAAACCATTTTGCGCCCGCGGGCGCGAAAAAATTGAGATCGTTTTTTCTGACGACATGCGCGTCAGAAAAAACTCCTCTCGCTCCGCAAACGTGCGCGCGCCTACGGTGCGTGCGCTGCCGCGGAGCGCATTCCTTTTCAAAAACAAAGAGCGCCTTTCGGCGCTCTTTGTTTTTGATTAAAATTCGTAGTCTACGGCCACGCGGTCGGCGCGGATGGACTTGCAGATATCGCTCACGGCGACGTGGCGGGGATCGACCTTGTAGGCGTTCAGGTCATCCATCGTCTCAAACTCGGAGACGAGCACGGCGTCGTAGTTGTCCTTGCCGATGTTGCGCGCGACCTCGCTCTTTTTGAGCTGCGGGATCACACCGTCGAGCGCGGCGAGCTTCGTCAGAAACTCGTTGGCCTTTTCCTCGGTGCCCTCGCGGAACTTCCACATTACGATATGACGGATCATAGGTATCTTCTCCTTTTTATCTTGCGTTGTAGACCTCGATGGCCTTTTTGAGGATATCCATGGCGCGCTCGAGCTTGTCGCTTTCGAGGACGTAGGCCATGCGGACTTCGTTTTTGCCCTTCCCGGGCGTCGCGTACATCGAGCCTCCCGGGGCCATCATCACGGTCTCGCCGTTGTCGCTGAATTCCTCGAGCAGCCATTGCTGGAACTTGTCGGCATCGTCGACCGGCAGCGCGGCCATCACGTAAAACGCGCCACCCGGCACGTCGAACACCACGCCGGGGATCTCGCCGAGCTTGCGGCAGAGCGTGTCGCGGCGCTTCTTATACTCGTCGCGCACGGCGGCAAAATACTCGGGGCCGACGGTGTAGAGCGCGGCAGACGCGATCTGGTCGAGCGTCGCAACCGAAAGTCTTGCTTGGCAGTATTTCATCGCGTGGTTCATGAACTCCTTATTCTTGGAGATCAGGCAGCCGATACGCGCGCCGCAGGCGGAAAAGCGCTTGGAGACCGTGTCGATGACGATGATGTTGTCACCCGCCCTGTCGGCAAACTCGCCAAACGACTGGAGCTTCTCCCCGCCGTAGACGAATTCGCGGTACGCCTCGTCGCCGATGAGGAACAGATCATGCTTTTGTGCAACATCGACGAGCATCTCCATTTCCTCGTGGCTCAGCACAACGCCGGTCGGGTTGCCGGGGTTCGTGACCATGATGGCGCGCGTGCGCTCGTTGATGAGAGATTCGATCTTCTCGCGGTCAGCGTAGCGATACCCCTCCTCCGGGCAGGTCGGGATCGGGCGAATCGATGCACCGCAGGTGCGGGTCATCGTGTTGTAGTTCGGGTAGAACGGCTCGGGAATGAGAATTTCGTCGCCGTCGTCAAGAATGCACTGCAGCGAGATCTGAAGCGCTTCGCTGCCGCCGGCGGTGACGTAGATCTCGCTCTTGTCGAAGTGCATGTCGAGCTTGTCGTAGTAGTTCTGGATCGCGTCGATCAGCTCGGGGATGCCGGGCGAGGGCGCGTAGGCCAGCACCGGCTGCTCGAAGTGACGGACCGCCTCGAAAAACGCGGGAGGAGTCTGTACGTCAGGCTGGCCGATGTTGAGGTGATAGATGTTGATGCCGCGTGCCTTTGCCGCCACCGCGTACGGGTGGAACTTACGCATCGGAGACAGGCCGCATTTTTCAACTTTGCTGGAAAATTTCATGTTGTGCTCCTCCTTTTTTATTATGATGACCGCCGGTCATCCGCCGGTCATATTCAATACACGTATGATATCTGCCCAATGCTGGTTATATAGTATAACGGCTGCACTTTTCAAAGACAACTAAAATTTTGTCGGTAAACTGCATAAAATATCACGAGCAGAAATTGTCAACACTCACAGCTTTTCCGCGTCGCTCTCGCCATATATGGTGATACCGTGTGCCTTGAGCGCCTCCGCTGTCACGCCGTCGCCCTCGGTCAGGCGGCGGGAAAACGTTCCGTCGTAAATCTGCCCGCAGCCGCAGCTCGGGCTCTTTTCCTTGAGCACGGCAGCCTCGCAGCCGTTTTGCTGGCACAGCGCGAGAGCTGCCTCCGCGCCGCGGCGGTACGCCTCCGTCACGTCGCGGCCATCCGCTGTGACGACGCGCTCGCCCCGCCGTTCGCTGGGCACACGCGGCGTCGGGAGACCGCCGAGCTGTTCGGGGCAGACAGGAACAATTTCATATTTTCCCATCAACGCCTGCACGCGCGCGTCCGCTTTACTTTTTCCGTCGTAGCGGCAGGGCGTTCCGAGAAGGCAGGCCGACACGAGCAGCTTATCCATGCCGCACCTCCAACGCTTTCCCGTTGAGCTTCGCCTCCGCGAGCGTTTCGCCCTCGTAACGCAGCTTGAGCGAGAAAAACGGTATGTTTTCGTCGAGCAGGCGCAAAAAGATCTTGTCGCCCTCCCACGCGGGCAGCGCCAGCAGATCTTTCTTTTTGATCCACGCAAGCTCGCCCTCATCGCAGTCCTTGAGCGTTCCCTCAAAGCCGTCGGCAGTGAAAAGGTGCATGTACTCGCTCTCCCACTTGTCCGACACGAATGTCACGATGCCGCGATAGCGGTAAGAGGTCAGGGCGAGGCCGGTCTCCTCCTTCGTTTCGCGCAGGGCACACTCCTCCGGGCTCTCGCCCTCTTCAAACTTGCCGCCGATGCCGATCCACTTGTCGCGATTGCAGTCGTTCTCCTTTTTCGTGCGGTGCAGCATCAGGTATTCGCCGCCGCATTCAATATAAATGAGCGTCGTGTTCACGGCGCGATAGATGCTACTGCTCATGATACTCCCTCCCCAAAGGGTCTTTTTGTCAGTATAAAAGATGGCGGCAAAAATTGCAAGTGAAGGTGCCGTTCAGAAAATCGCGCATTTTTCGAATTTGTGCTTGACTTTGCTGTGATTTTTGGTATAATCATTTTTGCTGTCGAGCGCACCGATACGCAGCAGTATCGAAGCGGTCATAACGAGCACGACTGGAAATCGTGTGTACGTCAAAAGCGTACCGAGAGTTCGAATCTCTCCTGCTGCGCCAAACACCCTGTAGCCTAAAAGGCTACAGGGTGTTTTTCTTCGCAGTCAATCATCTATTGAGCAGGCGGGGTTCTAATACCAGTTCTAATAAAGTCCTTTGAGAAGTCCGTCCATCACATCTATAGCGCCCTCCTGCATATCGGTCATAACGTGAGAATAGGTGTCCATTGTAATGCCGATAGAGGAATGTCCGAGCATAGCCGAGACGATTTTAGCGGGAATGCGATTGCGGAGCATCAAAGTTGCATTCGTATGGCGCAGATCATGAAAACGGATGGAGGGTAGCCCGCAGGAAGTCAGAACATCGTGAAAACGATGCTGCAAAATGCCACTCGTGATAGGCATACCATCAGGCAGGCAGCAAACAAGATGATAGGAATTGTAACCATCACCAAAGATCGCAGCCTCACGCTGTTGCTTGTTATAGGCATCTTTCAGAGCAATATATAGGGCATCAGGCATGATAAGTGTACGACGGCTGTTGCGGGTTTTGGTAGAAGAGAGAAGAAATCCACCTTTGCGGAAACTGGCAGAATGAATGATAGTAACGGTTTTAGCGTCCATATCGATATCGTCCCATTGCAGCCCCAGAGCTTCACCACGTCGCAAGCCAAGCGATAGACCGAGGAGAACGGGCAAGTAAATATCCGTACCAACACAACCGCTTATAAGGGTCTTAGATTCATCAGGAGTAAGTACGCGCATTTCGATATGATCAATGCGGGGAGGGTCTACCAAGTCGGCAGGATTGCGAGATATTAGTTCCTGCTTTACGGCGTACTTCAAAGCACGGTGCAGGTTATTATGAACATATCGCACCGACGTACCGGACAAGCCGGAAGTAAGCAAATCCGCATACAGCTTTTGAATATTGGCAGGTGTAAGCTTGTTCAACGGAATCTGACCTATATATGGAATTATGTGACGTTCCACATTTACACGATAGCCATTGACGGTATTCGGAGCGAGCTTCGGAACACAGTAAGCTGAAAGCCAGTGTCGGAGGAAAACCGCAAGGGTGGATTTATCGGCTTTGCGGTCAAAAGTGTTCTCAACTTCTTCAATGCGGGAGCGCAAGACGCGCTCTGCCTCTCGCTTCGTGTCCCAGCTCCCCTCCCATTTCTGTTTCCATTTTCCGTTGCTGTCCTTACCGATGTAATAGACAATATACCAGCGGTTTTTCTTCTTCGTGACTGTGCCGCGCATATTAAATTCCACCTCCAACGGTAGCATGATCGAGCCATTCAAGAAACTTTGCAGCTGGAATGACACGACGCTTGCCAACTGCAATATAAGGCACTCGACCAGTCCTAACGAGCTGATACATAGCGCTCTGGCTGATGCGCATAATAGCAGCAGCTTCTTTTACAGTCAAAACAGTTTTTTCCATTGTTAAACCTCCAAGTCGCAAAAATACAGTAAAGCTTCCTCAACAGAGGGAAAGCATTTTAATGTTACATAGTCATTTGAAAAGTCAGGTTTTTCAATAGGCCTTTGCATCTGACCACGATAAATAATCTCGGGGCGCTGCAAACCTTTCGAGCAATAATAAACGTGATAGTTTAATTCAATGCTGGAATCAAGCAATTCTTTGGTGATGTATTTTGTCATATAGGCCGAACAACGCTTAATATCACGAATAGCATCTACGGTTACAAAGCCAAAAGATTCTGCATAGGCTGACCAATTGTAAAGCTGCCGCCCTGCTTGTAAGAGCAACTTCAAATGGCGCGGGATATGGTCATGTACAGAAAAGGCAGTAAGATGATCGAGGGGCAATCCGGAGAGCAGCCCGTGAAAATGCCATGCGCCGTCTTTGTGTGGCTCGGGAACGAGCAAATAAAGAACTTTACAATTATGACGGGAATTGTAATTGTTGATCCACTTTGCAAGCTTACGATATGCGGCCTTAAGATCGTTTCGATCAACCTTAGATGGGTCTAAAGTCAATGTTACAAAATAGCTCCACGGATTACACCGAGCCAACGCATATACAGCACTTCTTGCACGTGAAAGATTGTTGCTTAATTTTTTATTATTTGCAGCGCAGCGAGCCGCAGGAAGGACAGGTGACGGCGAACTATCCTCATATCCTGCCTTGCGTACACTACGCAGGTTAACGAGCTTATAATAGTCATCGGCATACTGTTTCAAAATACCGACGTTGTACTCGCGGATATTATAAGCTCCAATACGGTAATCAGGCATAAAGCGACACCGCCTTTGAGTGAAAAGTGATACTTAGTCAAGTAAGGGCGCTGCCGCGCCCAGTACCCGCAGCTGCAACGGCAGGGAGGAAAAGAGGGAAAAGCGCAGTGCCTACGGCGGGTGGCTGCACCCCCCGCGCACGGTGCGCAGCTCAACGAAAGATCAAGCTTTCCCCCTGCGCACGTCCGAATTCAGCGAACAGCGCTTGCGCGCTGCTCACTGAATTCAAACGTTTGGGCGGGTACTGCACGCGCAGCGAAGCAAAGCTACTAATCAACCAAGGCATACAAGATGAGACCAGAACATTTTTCTCCGGCTGCAACAGATTCCAACGAAACCCGCAAATCATCCCGCAAAAACTCATAATTGTCATCGCGCTTAATGCTATAGCCTGATTCATCGAGGAGTTCACAAAAGAATTGCAAATCACCCTCGAAAATACAGATAGCTTTCTTTCCATTGATAGTTAGTTCCATGGTATACCTCCTTAACATTATTCGTGCTTATTTGTAGCATGTTTTATGCTGTTTCAATGCTAACATAGCATCAATTATGCTGTCAAGCATTTTTTGTGATTTTCCGCTTGCATTTTAGCACTTTTGATGTTAACCTGAGTGAAAAGGAGGTCTTAAAGATGAAAAATCGCATAGCAGAGCTTCGACGTAAATACAACATGAACCAGCGCGAACTGGGTGAAAAGCTTAGTGTCGGTCAAACAACTGTTAGCGCGTGGGAGCGAGGTCAAAACGAACCGGACAGTGAGGCATTGTATAAGATGGCATCTATGTTCGATGCATCTATGGAATACATCATGGGATATGGTACGGAAAACTATAAACAAGGTCTTTCGGAGAAGCAGTATTCAAAGGTTCAGAACAGACGCACACAGGAACGAGAACAGCAGAAAGAAGAAAGAGAAATAGAACAATATCTTAAAAAGGAAGAAAGAGAGAATCTCGGTACTACAGATAAAGAACTTGCAGAACTGGAAGAAGCTCAACTATATGCTGACTACCAGAACGCAGGAAAGGCCGACACCTTTGAAGGCTACAAAGCAAGCAGGATGATTGACGAAAGACCCAAAGCGCAGCGAGATAAGCTTATCAGTATTTTGGAGTTCCATGCCGACCTATTGGACAAATAAAGCCTGATACTCAGAAGAGCATCAAGCTTCTAATAAATGTTCTAACAATAAAAAACAAGTAGTGAAAGCAATGCGTTTAATAGCAAGGAAATATCGCGTAATATGCTATTATAGCAGCAAATCAGCTAAATTATAGCTGGAAATCGTGTGTACGCCAAAAGCGTACCGAGAGTTCGAATCTCTCCTGCTGCGCCAAATAAAACCACCATCTTTCGATGGTGGTTTTATTTTTTACTCAGCGCTCTCAGCGAACTGGGCTTTTCTCCCTTTACTCCCCCAGCATCTCTCCTGCGGCGAGGACGGCGTTGCGAACGCACTGCGCGCAGGGACAGAGGACCTTGCCGGTCTCCACGCCCTTTAAGTCCTTGCAGATCGTCGCGCCGCTCTTTTCCTGAAAGCTCGTAAGGATGCTGCGGGCCGTGCGCGGCGTGCCCTTGCCGTCCGTCACGCTGCCCGCGGCCATCACCGCGCCGATCAGCGCGCCGCAGGTGGCCTGCATGCAGCCCATGCCCGCGCCGTAACCCGCGCCGAGCTTCATCAACGTATCGTGGTCGACGGGAATTTTATCCTCCCACGCGCACAGCACCGACTGGGTGCAGTTGCCCTTTCCCGCGGCAAATGTTTCCACCGCCAGCTCGGCGCGCTCTTCAATCGTCATTGTTTCTATCTCCTTTGCTTTTTGATCCATTCCGACTTGCCGGTCGTTTCCCCTATCGTACGCACAACGGCGCGCAAAGTCAACCGCCGCGCGTGCTGGATTTTTGCCCGCAGCCGTGCTATGATGGAGAAAATCACCACAGGAGGATTCCCAATGAAGAAACAACTGACCGCATGGCTGCTCGCGCTCGTGATGCTCTTTTCGCTCGTCGGCTGTGGCGCGGATGCGCCGGTGCAGGACGATTCCAGCCTGCCGCAGCAGGAGCAGCAGGATGCGCAGAACGCACCGTCCGAAGACGCCGATACGCTAAGCGACGACGATGCATCCGCCCCTCAAATCGACGAGGACGGTACCTACACGACCAAGGACGACGTCGCGCTCTATATCCACACCTACGGACATTTACCGAACAACTTCATCACCAAGAAAGATGCCCAGGCCCTCGGCTGGCCGGGCGGGTCGCTTGAACCCTACGCGCCGGGTAAATGCATCGGCGGCAGTCGGTTCGGCAACTACGAAGGTCTCTTGCCCGAGGCGGACGGACGCACCTACGCCGAATGCGACATTGACACGCTGGGCGCGGATTCGCGCGGGGCCAAACGCATCGTCTTCTCAAACGACGGCCTCATTTACTACACCGAAGACCACTACGAGACCTTTGAACTGCTGTACGGAGAGGAGTGACGGCCATGCGCTTTGTATTAGATGTCTCCGCCTGCGAGACCGCTGAAGACCTGCACCGCGCGCTCGCGGAGGGTCTTCACTTTCCCGCGTGGTACGGCGGCAATCTCGACGCCCTGCACGACTGCCTGACGGACCTGAATGAGCCGACGGAGCTGATCGTCCGCGGCACTTCGGCGCTTGACGAGCTGCTCGGTCGCCGCGCCAACGCCTTCCGCCGCGTGCTCAATGACAGCGCAGAGGAAAATCCGAATCTCACCGTGCGGTTTGAGGACGCTGTTGAAGACGATACCTATTAGCTTCTACGCATAAAGAGAACCATTCCGCTTCATCGCCGATTCGGGCTTGCAATCACGTCCCGAGAGCTTCTGCAAAATGGTTCTAAGTGTAGTATATTCCATACAAGCGATACTGTAAAGCCATAAAAAGGAGCGCTGATGACAGCGCTCCTTTTTCATTTCGCGGAGAATTTACAAAAACTTCTCCCATTTCCGCCGCTTTCCATGGTATGATGAAAATAACCGATCATTCTTGATAGAAAGGGGAGACCGCCATGTCACAGGTGACCAAACGCGCGCTCGAGGCGTCGCTCAAAAATCTGCTGCTGCAAAAGCCCCTGAGCAAGATCACCATCAGCGATATCACGGAGGACTGCGGCATCAACCGCATGACGTTTTACTATCATTTTAAGGACATCTACGACCTTGTCGAGTGGTCGTGCCTCGAGGACGCAAGCCGCGCGCTCGCGGGCAACAAGACCTATGAGACATGGCAGCAGGGCTTTTTGCAGCTCTTTAAGGCCGTGCAGGACAACAAGCCCTTCATTATGAACGTCTACCACTCCGTCAGCCGCGAGCAGGTGGAAAATTACCTCTACAAGGTCACCTACGATCTGCTCGAGGGCGTGGTCGAGGAGCAGGCGCAGGGCATGAGCGTGCGTGACGAGGACAAGGCCTTCATCGCGACGGTCTACAAGTACGCTTTCGTTGGTTTGATGCTCGACTGGATCAAAAACGACATGAAGGGCGACCCGCAGCTGCTCGTCGACCGGCTTGAGCTCGTCATCCACGGCAATGTCCGTGCCGCACTCGAGCGGCTGCGCATCGACAAAACATGATGAATTCTCCGTTTTCATCAAAAGCGGCAGAATGATAAAAATTTTTACAGCTTTTCGGGCGGTGATAAGTTTCTTATCACCGCCCGATTTCTGCTGATTGTTCTTTTCGCAAAACTGCGGTATGCTTTCACCATCGAAAGGAAAACATACCGTTGATTCCCAAGGTTGAATGTGTTTCGTGGATCAGCGGTTTCACAGACAGTTTGAAAGGAGAAATGATTTATGTATTATTCCAGCGGTAACTATGAAGCGTTCGCCCGTCCTAAGAAGCCCGAAGGCGTGGACAACAAGTCCGCCTATATCGTCGGCAGCGGCCTCGCCGCGCTGACTGCCGCCTGCTACCTCGTGCGTGACGGCCAGATGAAGGGTGAGCACGTGCACGTGCTCGAAAAGGGTGATCTGCCCGGCGGCGCGTGCGACGGCTACAAGTTCGAAAACCTCGGCTACGTGATGCGCGGCGGCCGCGAGATGGACAACCATTTCGAGGTCATGTGGGACCTGTTCCGCTCCATCCCCTCCATCGAGACCGAGGGTGTGAGCGTGCTCGATGAGTACTACTGGCTCAACAAGGAAGACCCCAACTACTCCCTCTGCCGCGCGACCGTCAACCGCGGTCAGGACGCACACACCGACGGCAAGTTCGACATCTCCGACAAGGGCGCGATGGAGATCATGAAGCTCTTCTTCACCCCCAACGAGCAGCTGCAGGACAAGAAGATCACCGACTTCTTCGATGACGAGGTCCTGAATTCCAATTTCTGGCTCTATTGGCGCACGATGTTCGCCTTTGAAAACTGGCACAGCGCACTCGAGATGAAGCTCTATATCCAGCGCTATATCCACCACATCGGTGGCCTGCCCGACTTCACGGCGCTGCGCTTCACGAAGTATAACCAGTATGAGTCCATGATCCTCCCGATGGTCAAGTACCTCGAGAGCCACAACGTTCAGTTCCACTACGGCGTGCAGGTCGCAAACGTCGAATTCGACTGCTCTGACCCCAAGCACAAGCTGGCTAAGCGCATCGACGTGATCCGCGAGGGCAAGAAAGAGGCCATCGACCTCACCGAAAATGACCTCGTTTTCATCACCAACGGCGGCTGCGTTGAGAATTCCTCCATGGGCAGCCAGAACACCCCCGCCCAGTTCAACACCGAGCTCAAAGAGGGCGGCGGCTGGGATATGTGGCGCAAGATCGCCGCGCAGGATCCGTCCTTCGGCCATCCCGACAAGTTCTGCCATGACCCCGAGCAGACCAACTGGATGAGCGCTACCGTCGAGACGCTCGACCAGAAGATCATTCCTTATATCAAGAACATCTGCAAGCGCGATCCCTTCACCGGCCACGTCGTCACCGGCGGTATCGTCACCGTGAAGGATTCCTCCTGGCTGATGAGCTGGACCATCAACCGCCAGCCGCAGTTCCGCACGCAGCCCAAGGACCACTGCCTCGTCTGGGTCTACTCCCTCTTCACTGACAAGCCGGGCGATTATATCAAAAAGCCCATGCGCGAGTGCACCGGCAAGGAGATCTGCATGGAGTGGCTGTACCACATCGGCGTGCCCGAGGACCAGATCGAAGAGCTCGCGACGAACAGTGCCAACACCGTGCCCGTCATGATGCCGTATATCGACGCGTTCTTCATGCCGCGCGCCTATGGCGACCGCCCGAACGTCGTGCCCGAGGGCAGCGTCAACTTCGCCTTCCTCGGCCAGTTTGCCGAGACCCCGCGCGACACGATCTTCACCACCGAGTATTCCATGCGCACCGGCATGGAGGCCGTCTATACGCTGCTGAACGTCGACCGCGGCGTGCCCGAGGTCTGGGGCAGCGTGTATGATGTGCGCGATCTGCTCAACGCCACTGTCAAGCTGCGCGACGGCAAGAAGGCCACCGACATGGACATGGGCTTCATGGAAAAGATGGCCGTCAAGAAGGCCCTCGGCAAGATCGAAGGCACCGACATCGAAAAGCTCCTCAAGGAGTACGGCGTCATCTAAGGATAAAAGCAAGCAGGATAGCAAGGAAATAATGAGAAAGGGCGGGAGCTAAAGCTCCCGCCCTTACCCTATTCCGAAAAAGATTCAGTTCTTTGTCAGCACGCATTTGTCGCAGGGAGTGAGGCCTCTGCCCATCGCCTCAGCGAGCGTTGCTTCGTAATAAGTACCGCCGTTGCAGGTACCGGAATAGTGATAACGCTTGCCCGTCTTTGTCACATAGATGTGCTCGCCCTTCGTCTTATTCGCAACTGCCGCCGTCTGCGTCTCATTATACCATGTGACGACGCAGCCAAGCGATTCCGAAACGAAGCGTGCCGGAACCATTGTCCGGTTTCCGATGATTTGCGCAGGCACATCCAGCGTGTACGGCACACCGTTGACGTAAGCTGTTGTATTATCGATCTGGATGATCACGACTGTGCCATCCAGCGTACCAGTCGCCGTTCGAGTGTCATTGTCCCACGTGACCTCCGCGCCCAGATACTCAAAAATCGCCCGCATGGGCACAAGCGTGCGGCCGCCCACCAACTGCGGCGGCACATCGGTCTGCACCAACTCTGTGTCGACATACAGCTCGACTGCGTTGACAGACAGGCAGAGCAGTAGTGTGCAGGACAGCAGGCCAAGCATCAATGCAAATAGCTTTTTCATCGTTTCTCTCCTCTCTCGTTATACAAATAATTTAATCAGGGGATTCCTGTTATTTTCATTATATCCGTCGTTGCATATAAGTCAACAAAGAAAGGGCGGGAGCTAAAGCTCCCGCCCTTTCTTTGCGCTCTCGCGTCTATTTCACCGGTGCATTAAGTCGTTCAGCGCGCCGTCCACGGCGGTACCCATCTGCTGCATGGTGCGGCCCACGCAGGTCTTCATGGCTTTGCGCTTTTCTGCGACGGTCATGCCGATGATCGCGCCGGCGGCCATGCCGGCAGCCATACCGCGCCAGAATGCGGTATCACACATATCGATCACTCCTTTGCTCACGCGCTTAGTCTGTCCATGCAAGATCGCGTCATACGCGGCAATTTTTGCCGCAAATCGCCCTTGCTGAATGCCTCTTTTCGGCCTATAATGAAAATGAGAAAAAATGAGCATGAAGGAGAACCATATGACCACGATTTATCTCATCCGCCACGCCGAGGCCGAGGGCAACCGCTATCGCCGCGCGCATGGCTGGTACAACAGCACCATCACCGACCGCGGCTACCATCAGATCGCCGCGCTCGCAAAGCGCTTTGCCGATACAAAATTCGACGCCGTTTACTCAAGCGACCGCTTCCGCACGATGATCACGGCGCTTGCCATCTATAAAACGCACGGCCTGCCGCTGCGCACCGTCCGCGCCCTGCGCGAGATCGACGTCGGCTATTGGGAGGACACCCCCTGGGCGGAGCTTGAGCGCATCGACCCTGAGCAGCTCGCCAATTTCAGCAACGATTCGCAGAACTGGCACGTCGACGGCTGCGAGAGCTTTGCCGAGGTCCGCGACCGCATGCGCAAGGCCCTCACTGACATCGCTGAAGCACACCCCAGTAAGACTGTCGCTATCTTCTCCCACGGCATGGCGATGCGCATCATCGTCGGCACGCTCCAGGGCATGACGCTGCACGAGATCGACAAGACCGGCCACGCGGAAAACACCGCCGTCGCCAAGCTCGAATACGAAAACGGCAATTTCAACGTCGTCTTCCGCGACGACGCGTCCCACCTCGGCGACGACATCGCCACCATCCGCAAGCAGCCGTGGGTCAACGATCCGAAGGGCTTCGAGGGCGGCCTTTACTACCGTGCTTCGGGCGAAGCGGGGCATTTCGACGTCATGCACGGCGAGGAGATCATCGGCGCGGTCAGCGTCGAATCCTGCCGCGGCGGCGTGGGCACGATCGGCGAATTCTGGCTCGAGGAGGACGCGCAGAAGCGCGACCTCGGCGAAAAGCTCGTCGGTCAGGCACTCTCTTACGCGCGCTCGCATGGCTGCTCCATCCTCTCGACCGGCCGCATCGCTAAGAGCAATTTGGTCGGCCTCCACTGCGCGGAAAAGTGGGGCTTCCACCCCGTCTGCGAGGATGCGGAAAGCGTCACTTTTGAGAAGAATTTTGAATACGATGAGGAATCCTGCTGGAAGAGATTGCAGGAAGTTATCGAACAATGAAGAAAAAGAAGATCGAAAAGGCTTTTCTGCCGGTCTCGAAGGACGAGATGGTCGAGCGCGGCTGGTACTACTATGACTTCCTTGTCGTCACGGCGGACGCGTATATCGACCACCCGAGCTTCGGCACGGCGATCATCGCACGCGTGCTGGAGCACGAGGGCTACCGCGTAGCCGTGCTCGCCCAGCCGGACTGGCACAGCGCGGATGCCTTCCGCGCGATGGGCCGTCCGCGCTACGGCGTGATGATCGGCGGCGGCAACATCGACTCGATGGTCGCGCACTACACGGCGGCAAAAAAGCGCCGCGCGCAGGACCTCTACTCCCCCGGCAACCGGATGGGCCTGCGGCCCGACCGCCCGACCATCGTGTACGCCAACCGCTGCCGCGAGGCCTTCGGCGACGTCCCCATCGTCGTCGGCGGACTGGAGGCGAGCCTGCGCCGCTTTGCGCACTACGACTACTGGGACGATAAGGTCCGCCGCGCGCTCATTTTCGACGCGCAGGCCGACCTGCTCGTTTACGGCATGGGCGAATATGCCACGCGCGAGATCGCGCGCCGGCTCTCCAAGGGTGAAAAGGCAGATGCCTTGACAGATATTCGCGGCACGGCGTTTGTGACGCGCACGCCCGAAGTCTGCGCCTTCGACCACGTCGAGTGCCCGTCATATGAAGAGGTGTGCGGGGACAAGCACGCCTACGCGCTCGCGACAAAGCTCGAATACGAGGAGCACGACCCCATTCGCGGCAAAGCGCTCTGGCAGGCGCACGGGCGTGACACGCTCGTCGTCAATCCGCCCGCAATGCCTCTTTCGCGTGAGGAGCTCGACGAGGTCGCCGAGCTCCCCTACATGCGCGAGGTGCACCCGATGTACGACGCTCTCGGCGGCGTCGCCGCCATTGAGGAGGTGCGCTTCTCCGTCGCGCACAACCGCGGGTGCTTCGGCGGGTGCAACTTCTGCTCGCTGGCGTTCCATCAGGGCCGCATGATCACCTCGCGCTCGATCGAATCCTGCGTGCGCGAGGTCGAGGGCTTCACCCGCGACCCGAAGTTCAAAGGCTACGTCCACGATGTCGGCGGCCCGAGCGCCAACTTCCGCCATCCGTCGTGCAAGGATCAGCTGAAGCGCGGCATGTGCCGCAATAAAAACTGCCTCGCTCCCTACCCCTGCAAAAATCTCGATCCTGACCACTCGGAATATGTCGAGCTGCTGCGTCGTCTTCGCGCGATCCCCGGCGTGAAGAAGGTCTTCGTCCGCTCGGGCATCCGGTATGACTATCTGCTTGAGGACAAGGGAAGTCCGTTTTTGTCCGAGCTCGTCAAATACCACATCTCCGGCCAGCTCAAGGTCGCGCCCGAGCACTGCGTGGCGGGCGTGCTCGACTACATGGGAAAGCCTCACTTCGACGTGTTTGAAAAATTCTGGGACAAGTACCGCTCCGTGAATGAAAAGAACGGGCGCGAGCAGTATCTCGTTCCCTACCTCATGTCGTCCCACCCCGGCTGCACGCTCGAAGACGCCGTGCAGCTCGCGGAATTTCTGCACTCCACGGGTCACAAACCCGAGCAGGTGCAGGACTTCTACCCCACGCCCGGCACGCTCTCGACCTGCATGTACTACACCGGCATCGACCCGCGCGATATGACACCTGTCTTCGCCGAGACAACGCCGCACGGCAAGGAATTGCAGCGCGCGCTGCTCCAGTGGTTCCGCCCCGACAAGAAAAAGCTCGTCATCGAGGCGCTCAAAAAGGCCGAACGCGAGGACCTCATCGGCTACGGGCCGAAGTGCCTTGTCCGCCCGTACGGCGATGACCGTGCGATGCCGCACGGCAAATCCGGCGGCGGTAAAAAGCCCTCCGCCGCTCAGACCGGCGGCCGCAGAAACGACGCGCCCCGCGGCGGGCAGAGCCCGAAGAACAGCGGCGCTGACAAGCCGAAAAACTTTAAGCGCAAATCCGGCTGGGCCAAGCCAAAGCCCACGGCAAAGAGCAAAAAGAGATAAAAAATGCTTGCAAAGCGATCGCTTTGCAAGCATTTTTCTTTTACCGCTCTTATATTCACTTGTCAGGCGACAGAAAAAAGCCCATGGGTTTGCAAAATCCACGGGCTTTTTGACGAAATGAATCAATATACGCTCACTGATAATCGCTCAGCAGGAACATCGACTTGATCGCGACGACCTCATCGTATTCCTCCTGCGAGACCTGCACGTCGGCGTTGAGCGCCTTGAGGTCAGATTTCAGCACCTCGAGCGCCTCATCTGCGCTCTGGGCGCGGCCCTCGCGCAGGATGCGGATCATGCGCGTGAGCACGACGGGGTGCGCATAGCGCGCTGGCAACGGAAAATCGTCCGGCAGGACGTGGGCAAGGTTAGCCTGCGCCTCTTCCCAGGCGCGGGCGACGGCCTTTTTGTTGTTCTTCGCCGTGGGCAGCACGTGCGCGCCCGAGAAGAAAAAGATCGCAGCAAAGCCGAAGAGGGCAAAATACATGCCGAAATCTCCGCCGTTGCGCCACGAGATGATGCCGTACACCAGCGCCGCTGCGCCCGCCAGCACGATGGCCAGCGCGACCCAGCGGTAAGCGGGGTTTGTATGCTGGTTCACGCGCTTGGCTCTGGCCGCCTTGGAGAGCCGGTCTGTCAGCTCGGGGTAGCCGGAGAGGAACTTCTGCGCCTTTTCCAGCTCTTCTTTCGCGCTCTGCGCGTCGCTCGTCAGCTCGGAAAGATAGCGCGCAGCCTCTTCCTTTGCCTTCTGCTCCAAGCGCTGCTCGCCGCCGACGCTCAGCGTCGGGATCTCGGGATGCACTTCCCCGATATAGGCGAGCATCGCGTCCACGTCTTCCTCGCGCTTAAAGGTACACTGCTTTTCCTTCCCGCCGTCATACTGCACCACGAGATAGGGGATCGCGCCGAACACGCCCTTGCCCGAAAAGCCGCCCTGGCTCATCGCCACGCGCTTGAAGACGCGGCGCACCGACGAAAAGGCGACATAGTAGCGCCGGTCGATAAAATAGCTATTCAAAAACAGCGCCTCTTTCCCCACGCCGCAGGGGCCGAAACGCTTGCAGGACTTCTTGTCCGCGGCGACAGCTTCGGCGTTGAGACTCGTTTCGCCAAGGCGCACAGGTGCAAAAATCATAAGGCTCCTCCAAAATTTGAAAAAAGCGGTGGGAGAGGATTCTCCCACCGCTCTACGAATGGTTTACTTGTGCAGCGTCTCGTAGTGAGGCTGGGGATTGCGCTTCTTGATGGTGTACAGGAAGATGCCGAGGAACAGGACGGCAACAATGACACCAACGGGGTAAGCAACAGCAGTGTTGTAAACGGTAGCGCCATCAGCAGTCTTGGTATTCAGGAACTGGCCGAGGCACTCGTTGCCCAGCAGGAAGTACGTCACGGACACAGCGCTCATGAAGGTAGCGGGGACAGCAGTGATCCAGTAGTTCTTCTTATCATAGAAGAGGTACATGGAAGCGGCCCACAGAACGATCATGGCGAGAGTCTGGTTCGTCCAGCTGAAGTAACGCCAAATGACAGTGTAGTCGATCTTGCCGAGGGCATTGCCGATACCGAGGATCGCGCCGACGCCGAGGACGGGCACGCAGAGCATCAAGCGGTTCTGCCACTTCTTCTGGTCAATCTTGAACCAGTCAGCCAGAACAAGACGGGCGGAGCGGAAGGCCGTATCGCCGGAGGTGATGGGGCAGGCGATAACGCCGAGCATGGCGAGCGCGATGCCCACGCCGCCCATGGTCTTGGAGCAGACGTCGTAGATGGCAGCAGACTGGCCATTGGCGAGAGCCGCGGCAAGGCCGGTGTTCAGACCGCCGGTGACCTCATACAGGGAGCAGCCGGCAGCAGCCCAGATCAGAGCGATAACACCCTCGCAGACCATCGCGCCGTAGAAGACGAAGTGGCCCTGCTTCTCGCTCTTCATGCAGCGAGCCATCAGGGGGCTCTGCGTGGCATGGAAGCCGGAGATCGCGCCGCAGGCAACGGTGATGAACATGAAGCTCCACACCGGGGTGCCCGAGGGATGCATGGAGCCGAAGTTGTTCCAGATCTCGGGGATGGTGTACTCAGGCTTGGTGAAGATGCCGACGGCAACACCGATGGCCATGATGATCAGGCAGATACCGAACAGGGGGTAAATCTTACCGATAATCTTATCGATGGAAATGAAAGTCGCGATGAAGTAGTAGACAAGAACAATGATGAGCCAGAACAGGGTCGTGGCGACGATGCCCTCGTGGCCGCCGTTCTTGAACAGGGTGACGATCAGACCAGCAGGGCCAACCGCAAAGACCGTACCGACCATAACGAGCAGCACCACGCTGAACACGCGCATGACGTTCTTCATTGCGCCGCCCAGATAGATACCGGCGATCTCGGAGATGGAAGCGCCTTCATTACGCTCGCTCATCATACCGGAGAAATAGTCGTGAACCGCACCGGCAAAAATCGTACCGAAGGTGATCCACAGGAACACGATGGGACCCCACAGAGCACCCTGCAGGGCACCGAAGATGGGGCCGAGGCCCGCGATGTTCAGAAGCTGGATCATAAACAGCTTCCACTGCGGCAGAACCACATAGTCCACGCCATCGTTGATCTTGACAGCCGGCGTTTCACGGTCGTCAGGGCCGAAGGTCTTTTCGACGATGCCACCGTAAACGAAGTAGCCGCCGATCAGCAATGCGAGGCAGATCAGAAAGCTAAACATTTTTCTCCTCCTATTTTTATTACAAATGTTTGCCTTGCAGGAGAATTTCTCCTGCGTTTCGCCTGATTATAATAATTTTTTGGAGAAAAAAGTCAATCGTCAAAATGAACAAATTTTGAATGAATATTATTTCGTTTAAGCTGGATATTTGTTTTTTCCTTATGCGTGGATGACCTGCTCGATGGCCGCTAAAAGCTCGTCGTAGCCCTCAAAAGCGGGCAGATGCGGGTAGTCGTGCTTGATCTTTTCCGTCGTGCGGAACAGGAAGCCCGCCTTGGACGCTTCGATCATTTCGAGGTCGTTGTAGCTGTCGCCGCTGGCGATGGTCTCAAAGCCGATGGACTGAAGGCCGCGCACGGTCGTAAGCTTGGAATGCTCGCATCTCATCTTGATGCCGCTGATGAATCCGTCGGCGTCCACCTCGAGAGAGTTGCAGAAAATGGTCGGCCAGCCGAGTTTTTTCATCAGCGGTTGTGCAAATTCCTCAAAGGTGTCGCTCAAAATGATGGCCTGCGTCTCAGATCTCAGCTTGTCGAGGAATTCTTTCGCCCCCGGCAGCGGGTCAATGCGCGCGATAGTCTCCTGAATTTCCTTGAGTCCCAGGCCGTGCTCGCGGAGCACGCCCAGGCGCCATTTCATCAGCTTGTCGTAGTTCGGCTCGTCGCGCGTGGTGCGCGTCAGCTCGGGAATGCCGCTCTCGCGGGCAAATTCGATCCAAATTTCGGGGACGAGCACGCCCTCCATATCAAGGCAGGTAATATACATGTTTATTCTCCTTTATCACTTTTCCGCCGCGGCCTTGCCGAGCACGTAGTCGAGCATCTCGCCGCGGTCGATCACGTCGCGGTGACGCACCGCGCGGGAGCGTAGGTCGGCAAGATTCTTCGGCACGGGCACGCCCGTGACCTTGTGGAGCTGCTCCATCACGTCGAACTCGTCGCCCTCGGCCCTTTCGCCGATGCCCTCGAGCACGGCGGCGGGGAATTTATAAGGAGAGGCAGTGGAGAGCACGACGACGGCGTTGTGCTCGGGGTTCGCCTGCTTGTACTGCTGCGCCACGTCCCAGGCGACCGCCGTGTGCGTGTCGCAGAGGTAATGGTCGTCCTTCCAGACCTTGCCGATGGCGGTTTTCGCACCCTCGTCGTCGCAGAAGCCTGCCCAGAAGAGCTCGTGCAGCTTTTCGAGCATGTCCGCGGGCACCTCGTACTCACCGTTTTCGCTGAGCTGCTTCATCAGATCCGCGATGAGCTTGTCGTCGCCGGAGAGGAGATAGAGCAGGCGCTCCAAGTTGCTGGAGACGAGAATGTCCATCGAGGGGGACACTGTCTTGTAGAAGGGGCGGCGGCGGTCATAGCGGCCCGTGCGCAGGAAGTCGGTCAGCACATTGTTGGCGTTGGACGCGCACACGAGCTTGCCGACGGGAAGGCCCATCTCCTTGGCAAAGTAGCCCGCGAGGATATCGCCGAAGTTGCCGGTCGGCACGACGTAGTCGACCTTGTCGCCCGGCTGGATGCGGCCCGCCTGCACGAGGTCGGCGTACGCTCTATAATAATAGACGACCTGCGGGGCGAGGCGGCCGATGTTGATGGAGTTGGCAGAGGACAGGCGAACGCCCTTGCCCTCGAGCAGCTGATCCTTACTGACGGCGGAGAAAATTTTCTTCACGCCGGTCTGCGCATCGTCGAAGTTGCCGCGTACCGCGCACACGCAGACGTTTTCGCCCGCCTGCGTCGCCATCTGCGCCTGCTGCACGGCGCTCACGCCGCCGTGGGGGTAGAAGACGATGATCTTCGTGCCCGGCACATCGCAGAAGCCCTCCATCGCCGCCTTGCCGGTGTCGCCGGACGTGGCGGTCAGGATCATGATCTCGTCGTCCACGCCGAGCTTTTCCTTCGACGCGGTCATCAGGCGCGGCAGCATCGAGAGCGCCACATCCTTAAAAGCGCTCGTCGGCCCGCGGAAAAGCTCGAGGATGAAGTCCTCACCGACGGGGACGGTCGGGGTCAGGTGGTCGGTCTCGAACTTGCCGGTATAGCCGTCGTGGACGAGCTTTGCCATCTCCGCTTCCGAAAAGTCGGGCAGGAGCTTGGATAAGATCTTCGTCGACATGGACATCGTGTCCATATTTAATACAGTAGTATAGTCGAACTTGACCTCGTCAAACGATGACATCGTGTAGAGGCCGCCGTCGGGGGCAAGGCCGTTTAAGATGGCCTGCGCGCTGCTGGCCTTTAAATTTTTGTCACGGGTGCTCTGATACTGCATGGATGTTTCCTCCTGTATCTCACGGGAAAAGTTTTTTTGTTTTCCCTATTGTATTTTCACAAACGCTATGTTATATTGTTTCCATCAAAAAGTCAAGTGTTTTTCTTTGGCGGACAGTTTCGGCGTAAGTCACAAATTCGTCCGCACTTGACGGAGTATCCAAAAAAGAAAGAAGGTCATTCCCCGTGAATATTGCGCTGCTGGGCTTCGGCACCGTCGGTTCCCATTTTTATAAGCTGTGCGAGGGGCGAACTGATCTGCATGTTGCAGCTGTTCTCTCCCGCCGTCCCCGCCCGGAGCTCACATGCACTGTGACCGCCGATTACGACGAGATCGTGCGCGATCCCTCGATTGATATTGTGGTGGAAGTCATGGGCGGCATCGAGCCGGCGTACAGCTACCTCTGCGCAGCCATGCGTGCGGGCAAGCACGTCGTCACCGCGAACAAGCAGCTCATGTGCGCCCACTTTGAAGAGCTCACCTCCCTTGCAAAAGAAAAAGGCGTGGCGTTGCGCTGCACCGCCGCCGCGGGCGGCGGCATCCCCTGGCTCACCTCCCTCTCCCGCGCGTCCGAGCTCGATGAGATCAAGGCCGTCGAGGGCATTCTGAACGGCACAACGAATTACATGCTTTCCGCCATGACGAATTCTGGCGCGGATTATGCGCCCGCGCTGCAAAAGGCGCAGGAGCTCGGCTACGCCGAGGCCGACCCCACCGCGGACGTCGAGGGTCTGGACGCGCGCCGCAAGATCGTCCTCTCCGCCGACCTTGCCTTCGGCGTGAACATTAGGGAAGAGGACATCCCCTGTGTCGGTATCTCGTCCATCACCGCGGGCGACATCGCCAAGGCGAAGGACGAGGGCCTGACCTACAAGCTCATTGCGCGAGCGGAAAAAAACGGCCGTGCCGTGGCCGCGTTCGTCTGCCCGACGCTTTTCCCCTCCTCCGCGCCCGAGGCGCATACCGACGGCACCGGCAACCTCGTCACGCTGTTCGCATCGCGTTTTGGCAAGCAGAGCTTTTCCGGCGCGGGCGCAGGCGGCTACCCGACCGGCTCGAACGTGCTGCGCGACTGTCTCGACGTCGCCGCCGGCTGCCGCAGCTTCTATGCTGACTCCTTCACCCCCTGCTCGGTGAACCTCTCCGGCACGCAGTGCAAGTGGCTGTTCCGCTGCATGGGCGAATACTTTACCCGCGAGTGCAGCGCCCGCGAGGCGTTCGACGCCTATGAATCTTACCGAAAGGACGACCCGCACGCGCTGCTTGCGCGCTACGCGGCCGAAGAGGAATAAACTCCATGCTCAAAGTTTTGAAATTCGGCGGTTCGTCGCTCGCCGACGCCCGCCAGTTCGCCAAGGTCAAGTCCATCGTGGAAGCCGACCCCGCCCGCCGCGTGGTCATCGTCTCCGCGCCGGGCAAGCGCTTCTCCGGCGACCATAAGATCACCGATCTTCTCTATCTCTGCGCCGCGCACATCAAGTACGGCGTTTCGTGCGAAGATATCTTCGCCATGATCCGCGACCGCTACAACGAGATCATCGCCGAATGTGGCCTGCACATCAGCCTCGACAAAGAGTTCGACGCGCTGTGGGACAAGATGAAAAATGGCATCAGCCAGGATGAGCTCGCCTCGCGCGGCGAATACTTCTCCGCGCGGCTGATGGCCGAATACCTCGGCTATGAGTTCGTCGACGCGGCCCGCTGGATCAAGTTCAAGTTCGACGGCACCGTCGATCAGGACGCGTCCTACGCGGCGCTGCGCTCCCTCGCCGAGGACCGCAAGGTCGTTATCCCCGGTTTCTATGGCGTGATGCCCGACGGGCACATCCGCACGTTCTCCCGCGGCGGCAGCGACATCACCGGCGCGCTCGCGGCGGCGGCGCTCGGCGCGGACGTGTATGAAAACTGGACGGACGTCTCCGGCATTCTGATGGCCGACCCGCGCATCGTCGACGATCCCGAGCCCATCCGCCGCGTGACCTACAGCGAGCTGCGCGAGCTGAGCTACATCGGCGCGCAGGTCCTGCACGAGGGCACGATCTTCCCCGTACGCGAGAAGAACATCCCGCTCAACATCCGCAACACCAACGCGCCCGACCATCCCGGCACAATGATTATGGAGTCCATCGGCGACGAGATGGATGAGGGCGGCTTCATCACCGGCATCGCCGGCAAGAAGGGCTTTTCCATCATCACCATCGCCAAGACCGGCATGTCGAGTGAACCGGGCTCTCTCTTAAAAATTCTCAACGTGCTCGCCAAGCATGAGGTCAACGTCGAGTATCTGCCGTCCGGCATCGACAACGTCTCGCTCGTCGTCTCGTCCGACAAGGTGTCCCGCTCACTCTACGAAATGCTGGGCGAGCTGCAAAAAGAGGTGCAGCCGAATAAGATAACCGTAACGGAGCACATCGCCATTGTCGCCGCCGTTGGCCGCAAGATGGCGTACCGTCCCGGCGTTTCCGGTAAGATTTTCGCCAAGCTCGGCGAAAACGGCGTGAACATCCGCATGATCACGCAGGGCCCCGAAGAGCTCAACATCATCGTGGGCGTGGAAGAAAAAGATTTCGAACAGGCCATCCGTGTCCTGTACAATAGTTTTGTGAAGGAGAATGTAGTATGAAACAGGTCAATGTCGGTATTCTCGGCGCCACCGGCGCCGTCGGTCAGGAAATGATCAAAATTCTCGAAGAGCGCAACTTCCCCGTTGCGTCCCTTCGTCCCATCGCAAGCGCCAGAAGCGCGGGCAGCAAAATCATGTTCCGCGGTCAGGAGTGCACCATCGTCGAGGCGTCTGACGACGCGTTTGAGGGCCTTGATATCGTCCTCGGCGCGGCCGAGAATGACATCGCCGAGCGTTTTGCCCCCTCGATCGTCAAGGCGGGCGCGGTGTTCGTCGACAATTCGAGCGCGTTCCGCCTCGACCCCAACGTCCCCCTTGTCATCCCCGAGATCAACCCCGAGGACGTGAAGTGGCACAAGGGCATCATCTCGAACCCCAACTGCACCACCATCGTCACCCTCGTCGCCATCAACGCGCTTGCCAAGGAGAGCCCCATCGAGACGATCATCGCCTCTTCCTACCAGGCCGTCAGCGGCGCGGGCAAGGGCGGCATCGACGAGCTCAACAATGAGGTCAAGGCCCTTTCCGAGGGCAAGCACCTTGAGCCCAAGGTCTTCCAGTATCAGATCGCGTACAACATCATCCCCCAGATCGGCGGCGAGGCCTTCGAGGGCTACACCAGCGAGGAGATGAAGATGCAGAACGAGGGCCGCAAGATCCTCCACCTGCCCGAGATGAAGGTCAGCTGTACCTGCGCGCGCGTGCCCGTCATCCGCAGCCACAGCGTATCCGTCGTGCTGCGCACGAAGGAGAAGATCAGCGTCGAGCGTGCCAAGGAGCTCATCGCAAACGCCCCGGGCTGCAAGCTCGTCGACGACCTCAAGAACAAGGTCTACCCCATGCCGCTCGACACGTCCGATCAGGACATCGTCTATGTCGGCCGCATTCGTGAGGACCTGACCGACGAGCGCGGTCTGAACCTCTGGTGCTGCGGCGACCAGGTCCGCAAGGGCGCTGCCACCAACACCATCCAGATCGCGGAGCTGCTGCTCAAGTAAGGCTTTTTTAACCACAGATCGTTCCCCGTTTTCCGCCGCATAGCGGCGGAAAACGGGGAATTTTTTCGTTTCTGCACAGAAACGCCGATTTTGGCCCGCATTTTGCTATAAGCCGCTCATAAAGCGGTACAGGCACGTCATAAGCTGAACGTTAAGAGAGCTATTCTCTGATCCTTTGGCTGTTTTGTCAATGATCGGTGCACATTTCTTGTGCGTTTCCCCCATTTTTACCACAAACAGCAAGTTTCATTTGACTTTGTCCGCTGTGGGGGCTATGCTGTAAGCAAGGATCGGAAACGTTACCGGTAAGGTTTCCGGAATCATCGCAGGGGGCGCGTCGGCATGACCATCAAGGATATTGCAAAGCTCGCAGACGTGAGCGTCAGCACCGTCTCCCGCGTGCTCAACGACCGTCCGGACGTGAGTGAGGATTCCCGCAGACGGGTCCGCGCCGTCATCGAGGCGCACCGGTATGTGCCGAACAACAGCGCGCGCGACCTCGTCAAAATTCGTTCTGACGCGGTCGGCCTCGTGGTGCGTGGCGTGCAGAACCCCTTCTACACCGACATCATTCACGCCATCGAGCAAAAGCTCGACGCCTCGGGCTACACGATGGTCATGCGCCAGATCCCGTCCGGCGACGACGAGATTCAGTGCGGCGCGGTGATGGAAAAGGAAAAGCGCCTGCGCGGCATCATCTTCCTCGGCGGACGCAGTGATTATTCGCCCGAGGAGGTATCGCTTCTCGGCGTGCCCTATGTCTGCTGCTCCTATACCAACTCCTACGGTACGCTGCCGCCGGAGTCGTACTCCTCCGTCTCCATCGCCGACGAGCAGGAGGCCTACCGCGCGGTCAGCGAGCTTTACAAAAACGGTCACCGCCGCATCGCCGTGCTGACCTCCGATCCCGACGACAGCTCGATCTCCCAGCTCCGCTATCTGGGCTATCAGCGCGCGCTGCGCGATTTTGGTCTCACGGAGCATCCGGAGGACCTGATCTGCGCCGAAGACTTCACCATTGCCAACGCCTACGCCGCCATGCAAAAGCGTCTGCGCTCCCCCGCCGATTTTACCGCCGTGTTTGCCATCGCGGACGACATGGCCATCGGCGCGATGCGCGCCCTGCGCGAAAGCGGCCGCTCCATCCCTGAGGACTGCTCCGTCATCGCCATTGACGGCATCAGCGTCTCGGAATACATTCATCCCATGCTCACCACCCTCTGCCAGCCCATGACCGCCATGGGAGAGGCGAGCGTCGAGATTCTGCTCGACATCATCGAGGGACGCGGCGTTCATCGCCACGTCACTCTGCCGACCGCGCTGCGCGAGGGTGCGTCCGTGCGGCAGCCCAAGCACTGATTTTCCCGCGGGAACCGCGTGAAAATAAATTTGAAAAGGAGTATTGATGAAATGAAAAAGTATCTTGCAATGATCCTTGCTCTTGTCATGGCGCTTTCTCTCGTCGCCTGCGGCGATAAGAAGGATGACTCCGCTGACAACAGCGACGGCGATACTGCCTCCGGCCGCGTCTACTGGCTGAACTTCAAGCCCGAAGCCGACGAGGCCCTGCAGAAGGTCGCCGCCATGTACACCGAGAAGACCGGCGTGCCCGTCACCGTCGTGACCGCCGCTTCCGGCACCTACAACGAGACCCTGACCGCCGAGATGGACAAGTCCGCTCCCCCGACGCTGTTCGTCGTGGGCAACCAGGCCGCTGTCGACACCTGGGGCGACTACTGCTATGACCTGAGCGGCACCGCCGTTGCCAACGAGCTCAACACCGACGCCTACAACCTCTATGACGCCGACGGCAAGCTCTGCTCCATCGGCTACTGCTACGAGTGCTACGGCATCATCGTCAACGAAGATCTGCTCGAAAAGGCCGGCTACACGCTTGGCGACATCACGAACTTTGAGACTCTCAAGGCCGTCGCTGAGGACATCCACGCTCGTGCTTCCGAGCTCGGCTTCGACGCCTTCACCTCCTCTTCCATGAGCGACGATTCCAGCTGGCGCTTCACCGGCCACCTCGCGAACCTCGAGTATTACTACGAGTCCGTGGACGATCCCGACGCCTGGAAGGAATGCCCGTCTTCCATCAAGGGTACCTACATGCAGAACTACAAGAACCTGTGGGATCTGTACATCAACAACAGCGCCGTGAATCCTGCTGATCTCGCTGCCGGCGGCTTTGACGCGGCGGACGAGTTCGGCAAGGAGCAGGCCGTGTTCTATCAGAACGGCTCCTGGGAGTGGGCCAAGCTCACCGGTACCGGCGACGGTCAGTACGGTCTTGACAACCTGTCCATGATCCCGTTCTACTGCGGTGTTGCGGGCGAAGAGAACGCGGGTCTCAACTGCGGCACCGAGAACTGCTGGGCTGTCAACGCCAAGGCTTCCGAGGAAGACATTCAGGCCACGCTCGAATTTATGAACTGGATGGTCACCGATCCCGAGGTCTCCCGTATGCTGGTCGATGAATTCGCCGCCATGCCCTATAAGCAGGCTGCCGAATCCACCAACGGCTTCCTCGCCGACGCCAACGACTACACCACCAACGGCAACTACATCATGCCTTGGGTCACCAACTTCCAGCCGAACGTTGACGCCTACCGCGCCGCGCTCGTCTCCGCGATGAACCAGTACGACGCCGACCAGAGCGACGCCAACTGGGAGCTCGTCAAGACCGCGTTTGTCGACGGCTGGGCCACGCAGTACGCTGCCGCCAACGGTTAAGCCGCTTTTAAAAAAGCAAGCGCATCTGAAAAGCACAAATGAGAGGGGCGGGCGATTTCGCCCGTCCCTCCCTGCATATCACGGCGAGCGCCGCATGAAGCGCCCGCCGTGCAGAAACAAAAGCAATATTCTATCTTTGGCTGGGAGTTGATCGAATTGAAACATAAGCACAGCAACGCTGCGGTCAACAGCTCGATGATCCGCCGCCCAATCCGCCGCTGGTTCCCGCTCTTTATGGGACCCATGGTCTGCGCGTTCATCATCGGCTTTGTCTATCCGTTCTGCAAGGGCATCTATCTCTCCTTCTGCAAATTCAAGGTCACGAGCGACGCGCATTTTGTCGGCCTTGAAAACTACCGCCGCGCGTTCCAGGATGCGAGCTTTGTGCATTCGTTCTGGTTCACGGCGCTGTTTGCCGTCATATCGCTCGTGCTCATCAACGTGCTGGCCTTTGCGGTGGCCTACGCGCTCACGCAGGGCATCAAGGGCAGCAACCTGTACCGCACGGTGTTCTTCATGCCGAACCTCATCGGCGGCATCGTGCTCGGCTACATCTGGTCGATGATCTTCGACGGCATCCTCTCGCGCTACGGCACGTCGATCCTGCTCAACTCAAAGTACGGCTTCTGGGGGCTCATCATCCTGATGTGCTGGCAGCAGATCGGCTACATGATGATCATTTACATCGCGGGCCTGCAAGCCGTGCCCGAGGACATGCTCGAGGCCGCGAAGATCGACGGCGCGAGCCGCTGGCAGACGCTTTGGAAAGTCACGATCCCGAACGTGATGCCCTCCATCACAATCTGCACGTTCCTCTCTCTTACGAATGGCTTCAAGCTCTTCGACCAGAACCTCGCCCTCACGGGCGGGCAGCCCTATACCATCCTGTCCGACGGCAGCTCGATCAAAGAGACCGAAATGCTCGCACTGAACATTCTCAACACGTTCTACGGGCAGAACGCCAACTCGCGCGGCACCGCGCAGGCCAAGGCCGTGCTGTTCTTCATCCTCGTCGCGACCATCGGTCTTCTCCAGCTCAGTGCTAACCGCAAAAAGGAGGTGCAGCAGTAATGAACAAGCACTCTCTTTCCGCAGAAGCCCGCCGCAAGACGATCCTCTCCATCGTGCTCGGCGTCATCTGCGTCATCTATGTGCTGCCGGTCCTTACGGTGGTCATCAACTCCTTCAAGCTCAACACCTATGTCAAGACCGACACGTTCGCCCTCCCGAACGCGGAGAGCTTTGCCGGCTGGGCGAACTTCATCAAGGGCCTGACGTTCGGCAACTACCCATTCTTAAAATCCGCGGGCTACAGCTTGTTTATCACCATCGTCTCGACCGCGCTGATCCTGCTCTGCACGTCGATGGCCGCGTGGTATATCGCGCGCGTGGACAGCAAATTCTGCCGCATGGTCTATTATCTCTGCGTCTTTTCGATGGTCGTGCCGTTCCAGATGGTGATGTTCACACTGTCGAAGACGGCCGATACCCTCAAGCTCAATACCCCCTGGACCATCCCCATCATCTACCTCGGCTTTGGCGCGGGGCTTGCGATTTTCATGTTCGTCGGCTTTGTCAAATCCATCCCGCTTGAAATTGAGGAGGCGGCCGCCATCGACGGCTGCGGCCCGCTGCGCACGTACTTCTCCGTCGTGCTGCCGATGCTGCGGCCCACGATGATCTCTGTCGGCATTCTCGAGATCATGTGGGTGTGGAACGACTATCTGCTGCCCTATCTCGTGCTCGACCGCACGAAGTACATGACCATCCCCATCCACATCCAGTACCTCAAGGGCAGCTACGGCACCGTCGACCTCGGCGCGACGATGGCGCTGATCCTGCTGAGCATCATCCCTGTCATCGTGTTCTACCTGCTGTGCCAGAAGTACATCATCAAGGGCGTGGCCGCAGGCGCGGTAAAGGGGTAACGCCTTTCATCCTTCATTTTCCAGAAAGAAGTGGTTCCATTGATCGAACGTTCCTCCGGCATTCTGATGCCGATCTCGTCCCTTCCCTCGCCCCACGGCATCGGCACGATGGGCAAGGCCGCCTATGACTTTGCCGACTTTCTCGCCGCCGCGGGGCAGAAATACTGGCAGCTCTTGCCGCTCGGCCCGACGAGCTACGGCGACTCGCCGTATCAGAGCTTTTCGTCCTTTGCGGGTAACCCGTATTTCATCGACTTGGACTTGCTCGTCAAAGATAAGCTCCTGACGCGCGCGGAGGTCAACGCCTGCGACTGGGGCGACGATCCCCGCTATGTCGACTACGGCAAAATCTACGCGAGCCGCTTCACGCTGCTCGAAAAGGCCAAGGCGCGCGGCTTTACGCGCGACCGCGAGGCCGTCGCGGCATTTGAGCGGGAAAATGAGCGCTGGCTGCCGAACTACGCCCTCTTCATGGCGCTCAAGCGCCACTTCGGCATGAAGTCCTGGACGGAATGGGACGACGAGGACATCCGCTGCCGCACAAGCGGCGAGGTCATCGAGCGCTACCGCGCCGAGCTGCACGAGGATGTGGAGCTTTTCACTTACATTCAGTTTCTCTTCTTCCGCCAGTGGGAGGCACTCAAGGCGTACATCCACTCGCTCGGCATCCGCATCATCGGCGACCTGCCCATCTATGTGGCGATGGACTCCGCCGATGTGTGGGCAGAACCCGAAATGTTCCAGCTCGACGAGCACAACGTGCCCACCGAGGTCTCCGGCGTCCCGCCTGACTGCTTCAGCGAGGACGGGCAGCTCTGGGGCAACCCGCTCTACAACTACGAGGCCATGGCGAAGGACGGCTTCGGCTGGTGGATCCGCCGCATCGGCGGCGCGCAGAAGCTCTACGACGTCATCCGCATCGACCATTTCCGCGGCTTCGAGAGCTACTGGGCCATTCCCTACGGCGAGACGACCGCCAAAAACGGCCGCTGGGTCAAGGGCCCCGGCATGTCGCTCGTCGGCGTGCTGACCGGCTGGTTCCGCGACCTCGATTTCATCGCCGAGGACCTCGGCTATCCCTCGCCCGAGGTCGTGCAGCTGCTCTCCGATTCCGGTCTTCCCGGCATGAAGGTCCTCGAGTTTGCGTTCGACTCGCGCGACCCGAGCGACTACCTGCCGCATAGCTGCAACTTCAACAGCATTTGCTACACCGGCACGCACGACAACGCGCCCCTCGCCCTCTGGCGCACGGAGGCCGACAAGGCGGACATCGCGTTCGCGAAGAAGTACCTCGGTCTCAATGACGAGGAGGGCTTCAACGCCGGCATCATCCGCGGCGGCATGAGCTGCCAGAGCAGGTTGTTTGTCGCACAGATGCAGGACTATCTGGGCCTTGGCAAGGGCTGCCGCATGAACACCCCCGGCACGAGCAGCGGCAACTGGCAGTGGCGCATGCTGAGCGGCGAGGCGAGCAAAAAGCTCGCAAAGTCCATCCACGAGACGACCCGCATCTACGGGCGCCTGTAAGGAAAATATGGCACGGCGGTTTTGGGCATACGCCCAAGCCCGCCGTGTTTCGTTATATTTTGGCAGAATATTACGAATTGTATTTATATTTTGACGGAAAAAGAGAGCTGGGCATTGCCCTGCTCTCACTTTTTTAATTCACAGGAGTAACAGTTTGCTGTAGTCCAGTGCAATGCGGACGGCTGCGCCCGCTTGCAGATCACTTTCATGTCCAACAGTGATATGCAGCATCGGCGCGCCTTCGGCGCTGCCCTCCGGACGCAGCAAGAGGATGTTCTCTTCCACGCCGGGGATCATGCGGCAGACGGTGCAGCTCATGGCGCCGTTCTCGCTCATGGTGACGGCATTGTCTGGAATGCCAATCGTCGTAAAGGTATTTTCCATGCCGGCAAGCGGCAGCGCCACGTTCCACTCGGGCAGGTAGACCTTGCCGTCTCTCGCCTCGGCGGCGAAGAAGTTCTTGCAGCCCGCGAGGCGCGCCGCGCTGACGCTGCCCGGATGGCGGATCATCTCGTCCATCGGCGTGACCTCGCCGGTCCGGCCGTCTTCCATCACGCAGACGCTGCGGCAGTTGCGGTAACACTCATCGCGGTCGTGGCTGACCCAGAGGATGGGGCCGTTGAACGTCGCGAGCAGGTCGGCAAGCTCGATCTCAAGATTCCACTTTAAGTAGCTGTCCAGCGCGGAGAACGGCTCGTCGAGCAAAATCGCCTCTGGCTCGGAACACAAAATGCGCGCGAGCGCCACGCGCTGCTGCTGGCCGCTGGAGAGCTGCGCGGGATGCTTTTTCTCCAGGCCCTCGAGGCGGAACATGCGGATCTTCTCCACCAGCACGCGGCGCTTTTCCGCCTTGTCGCCGCTGCGGATGCCGCAGAGGATATTCTGCTCAACGCTCATGTTCGGGAACAGCGCGTACTGCTGGAAAAGATACCCGACCCTGCGCTGCTGCGGCGGCAGATTGATCTTCTTCTCGCTGTCAAACAGCACGCGGCCGCCGAGCACGATGCGCCCGCGGTCGGGCGTCACGATGCCTGCGATGCACTTTAATGTCATGCTCTTGCCGCAGCCCGAGGCACCGAGCAGCGCCATCGTCTCGTCCGGCGCTTCAAACTGTGAGCGCAGATGAAACGCGCCAAGCTTTTTTTCAATATCGACAGACAAACTCATCTTCTCGCCCTCCTCGCCTTGCTCGCATCCGTGAGGAAGTCACGCCGCTCGAGCATATTGACCGCCAGCAGCACGACGGCGGAAATCGCCATATTGACGATGACCCACTTCATCGCGAGCGCGTCGTTGTTCGTCTGCCAGAGCTGATAGACCGTGGTGGAGATCGTCGCGGTCTTGCCGGGCGTGTAGCCCGCGATCATGCTCGTCGCGCCGTATTCGCCAAGTGCTCTGGCAAAGGCCAGCACTGTGCCGGCCAGCACGCCCTGACGGCAGTACGGCATGCGGATCCGCCAGAAAATGTAGGTATTCGACAGGCCCAGCGTCTGCCCCGAATAGGCCAGCGTCTCGTCAAAAGACTCGAACGCGCCGCGCACCGTGCGGTACATCAGCGGGAAGATGACGACCACCGTGGCAAAGATGGCCGACCACCAGGTCATGACCATCTTGACACCGAACGTTTCGAGCACCCACGCGCCGATGACGCGCTTGGGGCCGAACACGCGCAGCAGCAGATAGCCCACGACCGTCGGCGGCAGCACGAGCGGCAGCGTCAGAAGCACATCGAGCACACCTTTGACCAGGCGCGGAAGCTTTGCGATATAATAGGCGGCAACAATGCCGGCAAAGAAAATAACGACCGTAGAGATCGCCGCAATGCGCAGCGAGTTCCATAAGGGATACCAATCCATAGAGCACCTGCCTTTTGCCGCCAGCGGCGGCAGATTTGCAAAGGGGACCATTCTTAGCGTAAGAATGGCCCCCTTTGTATCCCCCAAGAAGCGCAAGGGGCTTTTAGCCCCTTGACCCCAAGGGTGCCGTGGATATCGCACTTTTCAGTAAAGTGTGATACTGCTTTTTCTAAACGATTTGGTCTGCTTCTATCTCCGCTGTCGCTGCTGCCCGTTTTATCGGGTCAAATCAGTCTGCGGTATGTAGAAGTCTCAGCCAATTTTAGTTAGCGGGGGAGAAGCCGACGCTCTCGAACACGGACATGGCGTCAGCGGTCTGAAGGTAGTCGAGGAAGGCCTGGGCGGCTTCTTCCTTCTCGCCCTTCAGGACGGCGGCGGGATAGATGACCTGGCCGCACATCTCGGCGGTGGCGCTGTCGACGACCGTGAGGCCGGCGGAGCAAGCGTCGGTGGCGTAGATGATGCCGCAGTCAGCGCTGGCCTCGCTCACCTGAGTGGTAACTTCCTTGACGTTGTTGCCGTAGGTCAGGCATTTGGTAAGCGCCGCCTCGTCAAGGCCATAGTAGGCAAAGATCTTCTGGGTGTACTGGCCGACGGGCACGTCACTGTTGCCGATGGCGAGCATAACGGTGCCGCTCTTGAGGAGCTCAGCGAGCTGGTCGAAGCTCTCGACGCCCTTGGGGTTGCCCTCGGGAACGGCGAGCGTGACCTTGTTCTCGAGCAGGTTGATGCGGCTGTCGGTCACGATGAGGTCAAGACCGTCGGGGTTCTTGTCCTTGTCGTCAATGAGGCTGCCGTCCATGGCGTTCATCTGCTTGGGGGCGGCAGAGATGAACAGGTCGCAGTCAGCACCCTCGCTGATCTGGGTGAGGAGCTTGCCCGAGGAGTCAAAGTTGTAGGTGATGTTGACGTTGGGGGCAACTTCCTTGTACATCTCGGCGATCTCCGTCAGAGTTTCGGTCATGGAGGCAGCGGCGAAGACGACAAGATCAACGCTCTCGGCGTTCGCATCGCCTTGGGTGTCGTCGGTGGTTGTGTCGTCAGTCTTGCTGCCGCAGGCGGCCAGAGAGAACACGAGCGCAAGCGCAAGGAGCAGAGACAAAAGCTTTTTCATGTTTGGATACTTCCTTTCAAATTTTTTCTTTTTCGCACGTTCATTGAAAAGCGTGGCGATACAGGAACGGGCGAGAACACGCCGCACGCAATTTATTTCCAATCCCCAGCGGGGAACTTGGACAAATTCACCTCGCTATCCTCAAAATAGATAACGCGCCCCCAAGATTTCGCGCCCGCAGGCGCGAAGCGTTAAAGTTGTCAAACAGCACCGACTCATTCGGTTCAAAAATCCATCAGTCCTGCCCCCTAACCCCGCGCTCCTTGGGCGCGAAACAAGCGCCGCAGACTTTTCCCCGCAAGGGGGATGCGGCATCCGTAAAGCGGCAAAGCCGCTAACGGCTGCCCAAGCCGTCCGCAGACGGCAAATAATCTTGATCCGTTTTTTGCCGCGGTCACCGTCGCGGCATTACGATTCCCGCGCCCGTTGGGCGTGCCAATCGTGCCGCGACTTCCTCGAAACTGGCTCGCTTCATCCGCCGCTGGCGGCGCTTCGCCAATTTCCATGCGCGTGGCAAAAAACACCTCTCAGCCTGCAAGTGTGCGAGCATAAGTAAGTGCGCGCAGCAGGCTGTACCCCCCCCCCTCAAAACGATGGCTCCGCCATCGTTTTGAAGTTTTATTTTCCAAACGGGCAGATCGGATAGTGACACGGCTTGCACCCAAGGCACAGCCCGCCCTCACCGAGCGCCGCGATATCCGCGCGTGTGACGGGCACATCCGCCGCGATCTTCGGCAGCACCAGATCAAAGACCGTCGCGCCCGCATACATCACGCACCCGGGCAGACCCATGACGGACACACCATCGTCAAAGTAACCAAGCAGGAACATCGCGCCCGGCAGGACCGGCGCGCCGTAGGCGATGATATTCGCGCCCGCGGCTTTGATGCCGCCCGGCGTGTTGTCGTCGGGGTCGACGCTCATGCCGCCGGTACAGAGGATCATGTCGGGCTTCTTTTCGCGCATCGCGAGCACCGCGTCGCGCACATTCTCCACCCCGTCGCCGGAGTAGACGACCTCGAGCGTTTCGATGCCGTAGGTCTTGAGCTTGTCGATGACGACCGGCGTGAACGTATCCTTGATGAGGCCCTTTTTGACCTCGCCGCCGGTGGCGACAATGCAGGCTGTCTTACGAACATAGGGCTTGAGAGACAGCAGCGGCTTATCGCCCGCGGCCTGCTCGGCCTTTTGGAGCTTTTCTTCCTCGATGATCAGCGGAATGACGCGCATGCCCGCGAGCTTGTCGCCCTCGCGCACGGCGGTGCCGCCCTTGCGCGTGGCGATCATCACCTCGTCCTGGCTATTCACGGCGACAAGGCGCGCGGAATCGACCAGAAACACGCCGTCACAGGCGGCCTTGAGCTCGATCTTGCCCTCTTTCACGCCGCTGCGGATCATGTTTTCCTGCCCGCAGAGGGCCAGAAGCCGCTCCGACGCGTCGTTTTCGTGCACCATGCCGGGCGTCATCTCCCAGACGTAGAGGTGCTCCTTGCCCATGCTGAGCAGCACGGGGATGTCCTCCTCCGTCACGACATGGCCCTTGCGGAAGCGCGCGTCCTTATACTGGTCTTTGATGATCTGCGTCATGTCGTGGCAGAGCACATGGCCCACCGCGTCCTCGGTTTTGATAAGTCTCATTTCTTCAGCACCTCGATCTCGTCTCCGGCCTGAATGCGGCCCTCTTTGATCACAATGGCAAAGATGCCTTCGGTCGGCATCACGCATTTGCCCGTCGTGCGCTTGATCTCGCAGTCGTTGTGGCACTGCTTGCCGATCTGCGTGACCTCAAGCTCCGTCTCGCCCACGCGCAGGCGCGTGCCGACGGGGAGCGTCTTGAGCTCGATGCCTCGGGTGTTGATGTTCTCGGCAAAGATGCCCGCATCCAGCTCAAGCGGGCAGATAGCGCGCATCGTGTCCACGCTCTCGTCGGCCAGCAGGCTGATCTGGCGGTGCCAGTCGCCAGCGTGGGCATCGCCCACGATACCGTGATGACACTTTACGTCGATATAGGGCACTTCGTGCTTGCGCACGCCCTTTTTTTCGCTGATGTTCACAGCGGTCACCTGTGCCATTTCTTCATTCCTCCGCTTCATAAACGCCGCTCTTGCCGCCCTCTTTATAGAGAAGGTGGATGCCGTCGATGCGCATATCGCGCTGCACGGCCTTGCACATATCGTACACCGTGAGCGCGGCGACGCTGACGGCTGTCAGCGCTTCCATTTCAACGCCCGTTTCACCGTGGCAGCGGACCTCGCTGCGGATGTGCAGGGCGGTTTCTTCGATTTCAAATGAGATGTCCACCTTCGTGAGCAGCAGCGGGTGGCACATCGGGATCAGTTCACTGTTTTTCTTCGCGGCCATGATGCCCGCGACCTGCGCGACCGCCAGCACATCGCCCTTGCCGATGGAGCCCTCTTTGATCTTGTCCATCGTCGCTTTTGCCATGCGGACCGTCGCGGCGGCGCGCGCCACGCGATAGGTCTGCGCCTTTTCGCTCACATCCACCATGCGGGCGCGGCCCTGTTCGTTAAAATGCGTCAGTTTCATCCTCAGCCTCCGATCGCAAACATGCCGCGGTGCGTCTCCGTGACGCCGGTCTCGTCCATGTGGTGGCGCTCCGGCTTCATCAGAATGCCGCGGCGGATGGCCTGCTCCAACTCCTCGCCGGATAAGCCCCGCAGCGCGATCTCCACATCCGAGTGCAGGCAGGGCTTCAATTTCCCGTCCGCCGTGATGCGGATGCGGCTGCACTCTGCGCAGAACGCATGACTCATCGGCGCGATGAGGCCGACGGTCCCCTTTGCATCCGGCAGACGGTAGCACGCGGCCACGCCGTCATGCGAAATGGGCTCCAACTCCGGACAGCGGTCCAAGACCGCCTGCGAGGGGAGGTATGTACCGAAATTCTTTCCGCAGCCCATCGGCATGCGCTCGATGAAGCGCACCTGCCACGGGTGTTCGCGCGTTAAAGCGACAAAATCGGTAATCTCGTCGTCGTTGACGCCGCCGAGCAGCACACAGTTGAGCTTGATCTTCGCAAAGCCCGCGCGCTCCGCCGCGTCGATGCCATCTAGGACGTCCTGCAGCGTACCAAGGCGCGTGATGGCGCGAAAGCGCTCCTCGTTCAGCGTGTCGAGGCTGATGTTGAGGTGCGTGACGCCCGCGTCGCGCAGCGGCCGGGCAACCTCTTTGAGCAGGCTGCCATTCGTCGTGACGCAGAGCTCTTCAACGCCGGGAATTTCTGATAACATGCGGCAGAAGTCCACCGCACCGCGGCGCACGAGCGGCTCGCCACCCGTAACGCGGATCTTCTTGACGCCGCAGCGCACAGCCGCGGCGGCCATATCCCGCAGCTCCTCGAGCGAACAAAAATCTCCGTGCGCGCGCTTTTCCACACCCTCTTCTGGCATGCAGTAGCGGCAGCGATAATTGCAGCGGTCCGTGATGCTGATGCGCAGGTATGTAATTGATCTTGCAAAGCCGTCCAGCATCTGAAACGCCTCTTTCTTCCATGGTACAGCATGATATTTTAGCAAATATCACGCTCTTACGCAACACAGTTGTCCGATAATGTCGAACTGCATTTTTATATTATCGTAATCTTGACTTTTTCCGCGGTATTTTTTAGAATACAAGCAACGATTTTCGACCGGGAGGGCCGATTTATGACTGACGGCAACACCATCCGCTCCGTGGCGAAGGCGATGGAGCTTTTGCAGCTCCTCAGCGACGCGGGCGAGGCGATGACGCTCACGGCCATCAGCGAGCGCGCAGGGCTGCCCAAGAGCACAGTGTTCGGCCTTTTGACCACCATGCGCGACTATGACGTCATCACACAGCACGCAGACGGCAAATACGCCCTCGGCCTGCGCCTTTTTGAATACGGCTGCCGCGCCAGCGCGTTCTGGAACATCTCGTCCCTCGCGCGGCCTTACCTTGAGCATCTGGCAGAAGCGACCGGCGCCTCCGCCATGCTCTCCACCTATGAAAACGGGCACATCGTCGCCCTCGACCAGGCCGAGGGGCGCGACAGCCTTCGCATCGTCTCCGCGCCGGGGGCGCGGCTGCCACTGCACTGCACCTCGCAGGGCAAGATCGTCCTCGCCTATATGAGCGAGAGCGAGGCGGCAAATCTGCTCGCCCGTGTGCCGCTCACGCCCTACACCCCGCACACAGAAACGGACGCGGGTGCTTTGCTCGCATCGCTCCCCGCCTGCCGCGAGGCGGGCTTCGCCGTGGAAAACGGTGAGTATAAGATCGGTCTTCGCTCCATCTCCGCGCCGGTGTTCACCGGCGGCGGCGCGCTCAAGTACGTCGTCAGCGTACTGGGGATGTTCCGCTCCGTGCACTCGGACGAGTTCGCGCACGCCGAGCGCGCGGTCGTCGCCGCGGGGCAGATGCTTTCCGCCGCACTGGGCTATCCGGGAAAGTGAGACTTTTTTCCGCGCGGAAAAATCTACGCTTGACTCTACAATTGTTATAGAGTTTATGATGACTCCATGCTATACTGATAAGGAGTCCTTTCCGATGCAAAACGATCTCACCACCGGCAGCGTCTTTCGCAACGTTGTGTCCTTTTCGCTGCCGTATCTGCTCTCTTACTTTTTGCAGACGCTCTACGGCATGGCCGACCTCTTCATCATCGGCCAGTTTGAGGGCGTCGCCAGCACGACCGCCGTCTCCATCGGCTCGCAGGTGATGCACATGCTCACAGTCATGCTCGTCGGCCTTGCGATGGGCGCGACGGTCAGCATCGCGCAGGCCACCGGCGGCGGCGACAAAAAGCGCACCGCCTCTGCCATCGGCAACACGGTCACGCTCTTCATGCTGCTGTCTCTTGCGCTGACGGCACTGCTGCTCGCGCTGCGCGGGGGTATCGTCTCCATCATGTCCACACCGGAGGAGGCCGTGCAGGGCACGCTCGCCTATCTCACGGTCTGCTTTATCGGTATTCCGTTCATCACGGCGTACAACATCATCGCCTCGATCTTCCGCGGCCTTGGTGACAGCAAGAGCCCCATGTACTTCATCGCCGTCGCCTGCGTCGTCAACATCGCGCTCGACTACTACTTCATGGGCACGCTGCACCTCGGCCCCGCGGGCGCGGCGCTCGGCACCACGCTCTCGCAGGCGGTGAGCGTCCTCGTCTCGCTCGCGGTCATCTTGAAGCGCAGGCTCATCTCCGTCCGCCGCGCGGACTTTCGCCCGCAGCGCGCCGTCATGGGTAAGCTCCTTCAGATCGGCGTGCCCGTCGCTCTGCAGGACGGCTTTATTCAGGTCTCGTTCGTCATCATCACGATCATCGCCAACCGCCGCGGCCTGACGGACGCGGCCGCCGTCGGCATCGTCGAAAAGATCATCGGCTTCCTCTTCCTCATCCCGTCGTCGATGCTCTCGACCGTCTCGGCGCTCGGTGCGCAGAATATCGGCGCGGGCAAGCCCGAGCGCGCGCGTCTCACGCTGCGCTACGCCGCGATGATCGCCTGCTCGTTCGGCATCGCGGTCGTCATCCTCACCCTGTTTATCGCCGAGCCGCTCGTCGGCCTCTTCACGCCTGATGCCGCCGTCGCCGCCGCGGGCGGGCAATATCTGCGCGGCTACATCTGGGACAGCTTCTTTGCCGGCGTGCAGTTCAGCTTCAGCGGCTATTTCTGCGCCTGCGGCAAGTCGGGCATCTCGTTTCTGCACAATTCGCTCTCGATCCTGCTCGTGCGCGTGCCGGGGGCGTACCTTGCGTCCAAATACTTCCCGCAGACGCTGCTGCCCATGGGCCTTGCCAACGCCGCGGGGTCGCTTTTCTCCATCCTCGTCTGCGTGATCGCCTACGCCATCCTCACGCGGCGGGAAAAACGTGCGCAGGAGGCATCATAAATGGCTCTTCCCCAGCTTTTCTCCATCGGCGAAACGGCAAAAATTTTCCATCTCAGCGTGAGCAGCCTGCGCCACTACGAGGCGCTCGGCCTTGTCACGCCGGAATACGTCGACCCGTCGACGAACTACCGCTACTACAGCGTCCGCCAGTTCGAGCCGCTCAACACCATCCGGTATCTGCGCGCGATGGACATGCCGCTCACCGAGATCGCTGATTTTCTGCAAAACCGCGACGTGGAGACGATCGAAGAAAAGCTGCGCGCGCAGAAGGCCGCCGTTGTACAGAAGCAAAAGGAGCTCAAGCGCATCGAGCGCAAGCTCGACGCGCGCCTTAGCCAGCTCCAAGATGTGCGGCATGCGCCGCTCGGCGAGATCACGCTCATCCATTCGCCCGCGCTTCGCCTTTTCTGGATCGACACGGTGCTGACCGCGCCGGACTACTCCGCGCTCGAGCTCTCCACGAGCCGTCTTGCCGCCGCGCAGGCTGAGGCGCTGGTCTTCCTCGGCAAGGTCGGCTTCAGCGTATCGCAGGAGCATTTAAACAAGGGCAGCTTTAGGCAGTACGACGGCGAATTCCTCGTGCTTGACGAGGCCGACCGCTTTGCGGGCGACGTCATTGATCTGCCCGCTTCGCTCTGCGCACGCGTGCGCTTCCGCGGACACCACGCCGAGTCGCCCGCGCAGTACCGTCGCTTGATGCAGTTCATCCGCGAGGAAGGCTACACCGCCGCCGGATTTTCGCGCGAGATTACGGTCATCGACTACGGCTTCACGACCGACACGGAAAAGTTCGTCACTGAAATCATGATCCCCCTGCAAAAGGTATAAAAAAAGTTCCCGCGTTTCATACGTGGGAGCTTTTTTTATACTTTTTACTCAATGCCCGCCGCCGGCGATCATTTTGAGGGCATGGTCAAGCGCGCCGAGCACGGCGCTCAGGTTTTCGCGCGCAGCCTTTTCCGAGCCGGGGAGGTTCAGGATGAGGCTGTTTCTTCTCGTGCCGGCCACAGCGCGGGAAAGCATCGCGCGCGGCGTGATCTGCAAGCTGTAATAGATCATCGCCTGCGGGATGGCGGGAATTTCGCGCTCGAGCACGGCGCGCGTCGCCTCGGGCGTCACGTCACGGGGAGATAAGCCCGTGCCGCCGCTCGTGATGACAAGGTCGCAGTGCTTTTCATCCACGCAGGAGATGAGCTCTTCGCTGATCTTCTCCTGTTCGTCCGGCACGATGGACGTGTACACGACCTCGTAGCCAGCCTCCTTCAGCATCGCGGCCACAGCAGGGCCGCTCTTGTCCTCGTACACGCCCGCGGACGCGCGGTCGCTCACGGTGATGACTGCCGCCTGATAGCTCATAGCATTGCCGCCTTTCTCAAAAGTCGATCGTGCCCTCGCGCACGCACAGATCATAGGGTTCATAGACGACCTTGCGGTACGCGTCCACATCGAGCTTCACGCCCGTCCAGTCGGAGTGGATCTCACCGGTCTGCTTGATGAGGATATCATAGAGGATATCGTAGGTCACGCCGTCGTCACCCGTCTCCACGATGGTGGAATAGGGCAGCGTCTTATGGTAGGTCATGTGCAGGCCCTTGTAGTCGAAGTGGTAGCCGTTACGCATGCGGCAGCCGTCAAGACCCTTGTAGGTGAAGCGCTTTTTAAGGTCTGCCAAAATCTTGTCCCCCTCCTCCTGATAGAGGTTCTCGGGCGTCGTCTCGGTGTAGTCGTAGCGGAACTGCACGGGGATGTTGTACTTGCGCCAGCGCTCTGCGTAGTCCACAAGCTCGTCGGCGGGATAGTCCATGTACAGCACGCAGTTCACACGCTTGGGCGTTGCGATACGGGCGACGACCTCGTCGGGCGACTCCTCGACATACTTCGTCAGGTGGCGCGAGATGTTGATGCAGGTGATCTTGTCGCGATTGCGCTCGGTGAAGGCAATCATTTCCTCCGCGCTGCACCCGGGCTGCACGGGGAAGGTCGTGTTGATATAGACCTTGTGGGTCGTGGGGATGGCGTCGAGCATGCGCTGGAGCGCTTTTAAGTTGGCAAACGGCTCGCCGCCGGTGAAAACAAAATCGCAGCGCGGCGTGATCTCGTCCATCACGGCGATGCTCTTGAGGATCGCCTCCACGCTGAAGCCCTCAGCATGGGCGTATTCCTGCTTGTTCACGCAAAACGGGCAGTGGTTCCGGCAATCGTAGGGTACAAAGATCGTTACCGTCGCGCCGCCCTCGCGCGTCTTGTAGGGATGAGTCATTGGTTCTTGTCCGTCCTCTGTTAAAATTCTATAATGAAAATAGTTTACTCTGAAATATGCAGGATTGCAAGCGATCTTCTGACAGTTTTCTCATTTTGTCGGACATTGCTTTTCCTCGCGCAGAAGAGCGCGCACATAGTCGAACGCCGCGTCCTCGCCCTGCTCCTTGAGTACGAGCAGCATCTTGCCGATGAGCTCGCCGGTCTCGGGATGGATGAGGATATGGCCGCGCGACTTTTCGTAGTAGTCGTAGGCCGAGGCGTCGGTATATTTGTCGCCCTGATAGACCTTGCAGGCGGCAATGCGGTCGCAGAACATTTCGGCTACATATTTGAGCGGCATTTTGCACCCGCCCATGTAGACCTTGCCGTCGTCGCCGATACAGTAGTCGATCCAGTATTCAAAGTGGTGGCGGTTGCGCCCCTTGTGGTGGAGCCAGGCAAGGCTCACGCCGTTTTCGCGCCGCTCGGCGTCGTTCGGGCTGCGGTCGCCCTGATAATACTTGACGCCGCGCCAGAATTCCGAGGGGCTGTATTTGCTCAGGTCATGCGTTAACCCCTGATAGTACAGGCCGAGGCGAAAACAGTATTGCCGCACCAGATGGCGATGATGCGTGATGGTTTTAAAGTGCTCGATGGCGCGCATACGGACACCTCCCTGCGTATTCCGGCAGGCCGCCCGCCGCGGTTCGCCGCTTTCCCGCGCGCGTATGTTTCCGTTTGAAGTAATACACGCACAGTTATTGAAATTTTATATCAAATCAACCGAAAATGCAATAAGGTATTTTTGCAAATAAATTGCGCAAAATGAGCAGCAAGGGCGGCAAGTCCCCTGCCCTTTTGTCTCCTCCGCGCGGGAATGGAAAATATTCCCGCGCGGAGCGAGCGTGCCGGAAGGCTTTGCAGAATATCTTCTGTCATTTCGTCCATCACAGCAAAAAGGGCACGGCCTGTTGGCCGCGCCCTTTGTCTGCGCTTTGCGAAAGAAGCCTTTTTTACAGGTTCTTCTCGTAGCTCTCGATCATCTTCTTAACCATCTGGCCGCCGACAGAGCCGGCCTCGCGGGAGGTCAAATCGCCGTTGTAGCCCTGCTTAAGGTTGACGCCGACCTCGCTGGCGGCTTCCATCTTGAACTTGTTCATAGCGGCCTTGGCCTCGGGGATGTTGAGCTTGTTGCTGTTCTTGCTGGACATAATGATTTTCTCCTTTTCCTACAATTGTTTTTGGTTTCACCTATTTGAAAGAGTTTTGCGGTTTGGGTATCGCAAGGGTAGTTTGACTCATAAAAAATCGGATATGCAGTTTTTCTGCTGGTAAGTTTTATCAGCGCTTCTTCGCGCACGAACGCTGATTTGACAATCGTTTTTCTTTCCTCTATAATTTATAATCAAATGCAACATGACGGAGGTATTTACGTTATGATCTCTTCCGATAACCGCCGCTACGCCTACGGCAGATCTCAGCTCATCGAAGTCATCTGCCAGCTGCGCTTCCCCACGATCCTCTCGATCGACACGCGCGAGCCCGCCGACTTTCAGGAGACCGTGCGCGCGGCATTTCCGCGCTACCAGTGCCAGGTGGAAAAGCTGCCCGGCGTGAACGGCGCGCCCGCGCGGACGGTCAATAACCACACGTTCATTTCCGAGGACGGCGGCTACAAGCTGAGCCTCACGAAGGACTTTATCGCCCTTTCCACCATGCGCTACACGCACTGGGAGGACTTTGCCGCCCGTCTCGACGAGCCGCTCGGCCAGTTTATCAAGATTTACCGTCCCAACTGCTTTGACCGCGTGGGGCTTCGCTTTGTGAACGCCATTTCGCGCGAGCAGCTTTGCCTCACGGGCCGCCGCTGGAACGATCTGCTCCAGCCGCCGTACCTCGGCATTCTCGACGAGGACGACGTGGACGAGGCAAGCGTCGCCAAGTGCTCGGTCGACGTCGAGCGCAAGCTCGATGCGCTCGCGGCGCTCAAGCTGCACGCGGGCCCGGGCTTTGTCCAGCGCAACATCCGCAGCGGCAATCAGGTTCAGCAGGTACAAGAAAAGGAAGTGCGCTTCATCTTCGATCAGGACGTGTACTCCACCGGCAAGGTGAAGGTCGCCGCCGTGGCGGAAACGCTCAACGCCCTGCACGCGCACTCCGACAGCGTCTTTTCCGACGCGATCACCACCGTGCTCCACGACGCGATGGAGCCGGAATATCTGTAAAAGCGATGTGAAGTAAATTTTGGCAAAGAAAACACATGAACTGGCGCTGTGCGGCGTACTGTGCGCGCTCGCGGTCGCCTTCCTCTGGCTCAGCGGCGTCATCCCGCTCTCGACCTACGCCTGGCCGATCCTCGCATCGGCTACGCTTTTGCCCGCGCGCGAGGAATGCCGCAAAAGCTACGCATGGAGCTGCTTTGCCGCGGCGGCGGTCTTGGGACTTCTTCTCTGCGCGGACAAGGAAGCAGCGCTTGTGTTCTGCTTTCTCGGCTATTATCCCCTCGTGAAGCCGAATCTTGACGCGATCTCGCCCAAAGCGCTGCGGCTTCTGGCGAAGCTCGGTCTCTGCGCCGTGAGTATGGGCGTCATGTACGCGCTCATCATCTTTGTCTTTAAGCTCCCCGCCGTGGTGCAGGAGTTTTCCGAGAGCGCAGCGTGGCTGCTGTGGGCGACGGCGGCGATGGGGCTGCTGCTCTTTTTCGTCTACGATCTGCTCATCGACCGGCTGGCGGTCGTCTATCGCCACCGCCGTGGTAAAAAGGCATAAATTTCGGCACTTTTTGTTATTCATCTTACCAAAATACAGCATGAAAGCGCGCTTTTCCGTTGTGGAAAGCCGCGCTTTGCCGTATACTGAATTTGGGCAATTTTGCTCACTTCCATTCCCTCCCGCCTGCGCTACTCCACCTTTTACGTACCGCTCGCGGGAAATACAAAAGGAGGAACGTTTTCCGCCGAACCGGCGGTGCGGCAGTGTGGAGACCTGCCGTAAAGCGGCGCGCTCAGGCGGCTGCGAGGTCCTGCATCGCGGAGGCGGCAGGACTGCGGTTCACGATTATGGCAGAGGTCATTCTGAAAAATGTCCGAAAGGTCTACCCCAACACCGAAAGCAAGAAGAAAAAGAAGAAAGACGAGGCCGTCGAAAAGAAGAACAATCTGGAGATCACTGACGAAGGCGTTGTCGCCGTGCAGAACTTCAACATCGACGTGGCCGACAAGGAGTTCATCGTGCTCGTCGGCCCGAGCGGCTGCGGCAAGTCGACCACGCTGCGCATGATCGCCGGTCTCGAGGAGATCAGCGGCGGCGAGCTCTTCATCGACGGCAAGCAGATGAACGACGTCGCGCCCAAAGACCGCGACATCGCGATGGTCTTCCAGAACTATGCGCTTTATCCGCACATGACCGTCTATGAAAATATTGCCTTCCCGCTCAAGCTCAAGAAGATCGCGGAGACGGACGCGGACGGCAAGACGCATCTCAAGAAAATGCCGAACGACGAGATCGACCGTCGCGTGCGCGAGGCGGCCGAAGTCCTCGACATCACTCAGTTCCTCGACCGCAAGCCCAAGGCGCTCTCCGGCGGCCAGCGCCAGCGCGTGGCCATCGGCCGCGCCATCGTCAGAAGCCCCAAGGTGCTGCTGATGGACGAGCCGCTCTCGAACCTCGACGCGAAGCTGCGCAACCAGATGCGCGCGGAGATCATCAAGCTGCGCGAGAAGATTGACACCACGTTCATCTACGTCACGCACGATCAGGTCGAGGCCATGACCCTCGGCGACCGCATCGTCATCATGCGCGACGGCTACATCCAGCAGATCGGCACGCCGCAGGAGGTCTTCAACCATCCGGCGAACCTGTTCGTCGCGGGCTTCATCGGCTCGCCGCAGATGAATTTCTTTGAAAACTGCCAGCTCACAAAGACCGCCGACAGCTATACGCTCACCGTCATGGGCGAGACTGTCACGCTCACCGCGGAGCAGAGCGCAAAGCTCGCCGCCGCAGGCGTCGAGAGCCGCAGTGTCACCGCGGGCGTGCGCCCCGTGCATATCGCGCTCGGCGAGAGCGGTATCCCTGCCGAGGTCGACGTCAGCGAGCTGATGGGCAGCGAGCTGCATCTGCACCTTGCCGCGAATGGGCAGGATGTTGTGGCAGTCATTCCCACCGCGAATATTGATCCGATGGCGTATGCGCGGCATACGGCGGTGAAGTTTGGGTTTGATGCCAAACTGGTGCATTTGTTTGATTCTGATTCTGAAAAGAATCTCATTTGATTTTTGGAAAATTTCCCTTTTAAGGGAAGAATATTGCAGCCCAAGGGCTGCGTTGAATAAAGGGGGCCATTCTCTCACGTGAGAGAATGGCCCCCTTTGACCCCCAAGAGAACG
>OCSH01000302.1_pt1 | contig 59168 bp, 56 predicted proteins | sample 1538371 | NCBI WGS metagenome assembly OCSH01 (sample SAMN04571687, study PRJEB22368) | human gut metagenome | biome: human gut; material: stool | host: Homo sapiens | place: Luxembourg | collected 2012-06-01 | reverse complement strand
ATTCCGTTGTCCTTCAAAAATCGCGTGAGTACGCCTTGTGAGTCGCTTTGCAGTGCCTTGTATTGGCGATAGCTGACAGGATCGTTTTCCAGCCAGCGGACATCCGAGGGTAGTGTCAGCAGATAAACATACTCATCGTCCGACCCGATCACATAGTCCGCGATACCGAGAATTTCTGAAAACACGGCGTCTGCGCCATAGGTCCTCTCAAAGCGGTCTGTCCGCATGGCGCACAGGTTCCAAACATATCCCTGTTCATCCTGCGGGGCCGATTCATAGGCTCGCTTTTCGTAGAGGCGGAAGAGCGGAATGTAATCCTCCGCGTTGGGATCGCCGTCGGGCGGCATGATTCCCTTTCCTCCCACGGCAAGCACCGCAAGCTCGTCCCACTTCACCGGAACGGTGAGCCGTCGTCCCAGCTTGGGGTCGGTGAGGTTTTTCGTTTCCTCCTCTGTCGCATCGCCGCGCAGATACGCGAGAAATTCCTCGATCTCGTCCTGACCGGAGAGGATTTTATAGGACTTGGAGGCATCACGTGTGCCGATATTCAGCGTGTAGGTGGCCTTTGTGCCGCCCGGCGCATCATACTCCCGAATGAAGTCGATGGTCAGACGCTCGGCGGGTGCTCCGTCCGCGCTGGGCAGCGCAAGATAGAGCGAGGACCACTTGGGGTTGACGGCAGTTTTTTTCTCCGGGCGTGCCGCGCCGATGCGAACGAGCGCAAGGTGCTCGGAGAGGCGCACCGTCCCGTTGGCGGTCGTGTAGTGCGCGTCCGCGTCAGGCTGTTCCTCCGTATAGGTGCAGACGGCTTCCGTGTCCCAGAAATCACCGCAGACCTTGCTGAGCGCACGCGGCGGATTTGTCAGAAAGCACACCGCCACAACGACGCACACGGTGACCGACGCCGCGACCACCCAGAACGCGGGCTTTTTGTAGTGAAGCGCATTCCGCACACGCTCCTTGACGCCAACTTCACCGAACGCCAGCGGGCAGGTGATGACTGCCTTGCGCGGCATACTGCACGCAAGCAGCACCGTGGAATAGGTCTTGACGGCGCTCTCGTCCATCGTGCGGATCACACGCTCGTCGCAGGCCAACTCAATATCGCGGCAGAGCAGCGCATATGCGAGCCACAGTACGGGATTGAACCAGTAGACAGCCAGCAGCGCGAAACCCAGCGGCTTCCACCAGTGGTCGTGCCGTGCAAGGTGTGCATGCTCGTGTGCAAGCACATTCTGCTGCTGAATCTCGTCCAGAGTGGACGGCAAATAAATGCGCGGCTTCACCACGCCGAGAATGAACGGCGAGGAAATGGCGTCGCAAAGATAAATGTGATCCTGAATGGCAAGCGATACGCTCACGCGCCGGCGCAGCCGAAGATAACTCACGAGCGCATAGAGCAGCATGGCTCCAAGACCGATGAGCCACACCCAGCCTGCGATCTCCGTCCAGACATAGAGCGGGTTGACGCTGGCTGTTGGCACGGCGGAAAAATGCTCGCTGAGCGAGGGATTCACAGCATTGTCGATGATGCTCACGCCGCTGGTGATGGTCGGCGCGGGATCGAAGCGCACGACCTCGGGGCTGAGGGTCTCCGCGCTCGGGATCAGGCTCAGTGCACTCTCTATGGAAAATGGCAGCATCAAGCGCAGCGCGACCATGCCCCAGAGCAGGACATTCACCCACTTGGGGGCGCGCCGCAGCACCAAGCGCAGTGCCAGCACCGCCAGCACGAGCCAGCTTGCGGAAATGCTCAGATTTAAGAGCTTCAAAAAGACGGCGGCCATAGGCTCACTCCTTTCCGCAGCGGTCGATCATGCGCTGAATTTCCGCAATATCCTTCTCCGAAAGAGACTTCCGCGTGGTAAAGGCGGCAAGAAACGCGGGAAGGGAACCGTCGAAGGTGTCCTCCACAAATTTTTCGCTCTGTACGGCGTTATAGTCCTCCTGCGAGAGAAGAGAAGTGACCGTGCCGTTTTCGTTCTGAAAGATACCGTGTTCGCAGAGTTTTTTCAAAACTGTGTAGGTCGTGGATTTTTTCCATTGCAGCTCCTGTTCGCACAGTTTCACCAGTTCACCGGAGGTCAGCGGCTCGTGCTGCCAGATGAGTTCTGCAAAATGCGTCTCAACAACGCCCAGTTTGTAACCGTCCATGTGGGCCTCCTTTCTTTGTTGGTCTATTTATGATAGATTTTTGATACTTGAAGTCTATCATAAGTAGACTGTACCTGTCAAGCACATTTTGCGCCGCTGGAACCAATGATGTCCGCCGACCTCAAAAAATGGCAAATGAGCCGTTTTGACAAGCGACCGTCCGGCGTTTCGAGAATATGCAAAACGCTCCGAGGGTAGTGATACCACCTCCGCCTCGCACGTTCAGAAAGTACTGCACACAGAGCAAAAACAGCATCACCAAATTGCAAACAGATTTCAAGATCCAAGACGTTTACGAAAGATCACCACTTGCTCATGATCTTGCCGTACATCTGGAGCTTTTCCTGATCGTAGCGCTGCACCATCAGCATGACGTGCTCGCCCACCATGAAGTCCGCATCCTCGTGCTGATAGGAGTAGTTACACATACAGGTCACGCCATCAGGGAGGTTGCAGAACACGCCGCCGCCATATTTTCCGGAGATCATCGCAAAGCGGCGGGAGCCTACAGGGTGACGCTCCTCCGCACCAAAGAAGGGGTTGACTTCCGTTTCTTTCGCGGAAACAATCAGTTCACCGGTACGGGGGTGATACTCCTTTACAATGCAGTCGATCTCCGAGCCCGGGTGGAACTCCGTGCGAAGATCCGGGATGGCCGCGTAGCGGATCTCTCTCTGCGTCATATCAAGGTCGTAGCCATAGCAGTCCACAAGGCAGCGGCGGGGGCCGACCGCCAGCATCCTGCAGGTAATACGGGAACCGACAGCATGAAGATCCTCACGGGCAGCAAAAAAGCGGCGCTGGCTGCGACTGGCCTGACGGCGGGACGCCTGTGCACGGTTAGCGGTACGCTCCACCTTGGTGACGATTACATCGATGCTGGCCCCCACCATATTTCGAAGCACGAAGTCGGGTCGCTCCTCTCCCAGTTCCCACATTTCGGACTCGCGGATCAGAATGGGGATGCGATACGGCACCACAACGGCACAGAGTTCCCGCTTATTTTCAAGCATTCTTGCCTCGCTGCGCGGAAGGTATCTTGCGTAGAGATCCACACCGATGATCGTTCCGGTAATGGCGCTGCGGCCGCGGAAAGAGGCATAGATGGAGTTCCATTCTTTCCGTTCCTCTTCGCTCAGCCCCCGATCCAGTTCATTGAAGTCCAGCTCGTAGAAGAGCGTGCGCTCGCTCTTTTCATCCGACGCATCAAGCGTTTCGGCGTTATCTGCTGCCAGGTATTCATCCTCCGCAGGTTCTGCAGCGGCTTCTTCCGTGACCGGCTCTTCAAAGCCCCAATCCGCTCCATCGGCCTCAGAACCATGCGGCGCAGATGCGGGCAGATTTGAATGCAAATCCTCTGCTGCCTCAAGAAATTCCGACGTCTCTTCGTGCAATTCCGCTTCTTCCGCTCTCTTCTCAACAGTATCATTTTCTTCTTGGGATGCAGTTTTTTCTTCTGCAGATAGTCCAAACGGCTTCGCCTCGGCTGCCTCCATTGCCGGAAGCGTCTCCGGCTGCTCTGCCGTTTCCTCCGCAGAAAGATCCCCCTCCGGCAACTCTGCGGGAACGTCGCCGGTATCTGCGCCTGCCTCGTCATGCAGCACGCTACCCGCAGGGACGCTCCCCAGAGCGGTTCCTTCAACAGCAGTATTTACGATCTCTTCTTCAGGGGTAACTTTTTTCCTTGCCATATAATGTTCCTCCTAAGTGTTATATTTTTTCCGGCTCATTGGAGCCAAAAAAGCGATGAGTACCGTCCTTCTGTCGGGCGGCGAAAAAGTGATGCCGGGGCAGATCGATTTCTCCAAAGGAACCGCTCTCGGAAATCCAGATGATCCGCTCGCCCTTCATACGGGGGACGGTTGCAATGTGAGTAGCGGCGTCCAGCCATGCCACGCTGAAAAGGTATCCGGCCCCCTTTCCGTTTCCGGTAAAGCGCAGGAGAAATGGTTCATGCAGTCCGTCTTTCGAGTAAAATCCGGGCTGCACCCTTGTAAGCTCCAGCATAACGTCCAGTGCTTCCAATAGCCGAGGGTCTATCCTGCGGTCTCCGTAAGAAACCACATCACCCCGCAGCCAGACATAATTGGTGCCTGTGCGCATCTGGCGAAGCATGATCTCCATGCGCCTTTCGTCAATTTTGATTCCCTGTGTACGGTAATGGGCCTGCACCAGAGCATGGAGCTGGCGGACACGCAGGTACTTAAACTCCTTGAGTATTTCGAGGATATACTTTTGCTGGTTGGATAGCAGCATTGTTTTCCCTCCCTTCAAACGGCCGCGCAGATGGTATTGAGATATGGGTCGATCATAAGATCGCTCTCACTTTCGGCAATGCAGTTGAACAGCACCGCCATGGTGTAGGCCGTGCTGTTTTTTACATTCCGCTCCTGATTGGCGCGGAGCTTACTCTCTGCCTCCCGCAGGATCATGCCGTCCAGCCGTCTGAGCTTTGCCCGCACGCGGCTTTGTGGAAGCGTGGCATTGCCAATACGGAAGCTGTCGGCATAAAAAAGCCGCTCAATGGCGTTTTCAAACACCAGAGCGGTTTCCGGTGCGAAGCATTCAAGCTCGCAGCTGTCCAAAATATCCAAAAGTTCTTCTTCTGCGTCCCCGTCGGTCCGTCCGTCCTGCGCTGGGGCTCTGACAGACTGACGGACTTCCATATGACTTTGATCAATCTTTCTTTTTTCTTTCTTACTTGGCGGCAATTTCTGCGGTTCTGGGAACGCGGATTTTGCAGTTCTTGAAGCGCGATCTTCACGATTCTTGGACAGCAGATTCTGCGGTTCTTGGCATGCTGCTGAGGGTTCCCCGTCAGCAAGACCCTCCAGATCCGAGGTTCTTGAACCGCGTACTTCCGATTCATCCTCCGTGATAAACGGCGCACAGGAATAGTCCGGATCTTCGATCGGTGTGACACGGGCAAGATAGATCTGATTGGCATCACCTCGCCCGCAGCGTTTTTCCCATACCAGCTTGAGCTCCACCAGTCTCTTAAAAGCCGCCGTGACCCGCTGCTCACAGATGCGCAGCTCTTTGGCAAGCGCTTTGCGAGGAAAGATCACAAAGACCTCCCCGCGCTCATTGACCCAGCCATTTCTGCGGGAGAGCTGAAAACGGTTCAAAAGAAAGGTATAGGTCACCTTCGCCTCCAGGCTCATCTCGCAGTAACGGGGATCAGAAAATAGCCAGCGGGGCATCTGCATGTGGTAAATGCTCTGCACATCTGTCTGGCACATCAGTTGGAAAGTTGGACGCTCCTTCATTTTCGCTGCCCTCATAACGGGCACCTCCTCTTTCTTTTTCGATATAGGCAATGGGTCGTTTCTATTGACGCCATAAAGCGAGAGTACGGTCAGACAGCACGCTGACAATGGAATATCTTCTTTAAAAGAGGCCGATTGCTCGACCTCTTTTTCATATTCCGCGCCCGGGTGGAATGCGCGTGGGATCGTCCATCTCTTCCAGTTCCGGGTCATTGCCTTCCAGAATGGCTTCGCAGGTCATCTCCACAAGGCCGATCTCCTCTGGCGTCATGCTGTCATTTCCGCAGGAGCTTCCGCTGGCTGCGGCTTCTTCGGTGGGAGAAGTCTGGGGCTGCATATCCGGCCGTTTCCCCAATGCAGGCGACGGCTGTGGTGCGGGCGGAGCGGACGATGTGTTCCTTGCAGCGGTCGATGTGCGATTTCCTGCCGTGCGACGCTTTGCACCCTCTTCTTCTCTCTTTTTCCATTCCGGCACATAGTCAAAGACGCTGCATTTTTTCAGCTTTTTGTATTCCGGCAGTTCCTCCAGCATGATCTTATAGAGCTGGGCGGGCTTATAGTGGTTGAACATCACAATGCAGAGAAACTTATTGAGCCGCAGGAATTCATCGGGCTGGAGAAGATCCCGCTGGGTGTTGCTTCGTGTCTGGGAATAGGGGCGGGTGGTGCTGTAGATGGGAGAGAACAGCGGGGCCAGCGGAAACTGATTGTTGGTGACGGAGATCGTAACCTTGCCGCACTTTTTTGCGAAGTATTCCGCACTCGTCATATCGTTGCATCCCATGTAGAGAGTCATGTCAAAGGAGCCGAGCTGATTTTCCCATTCTTTCCCCGGATACTTTTCCTGCCATTGAGAGAGGGACTGCACCGCCACCTGCACGGACATATTGAAGCCGCGGATGGAATTGAAAACATCAGAGATGCCCTCCATGTAGCCGATGTTGAGATATTCTTCCAAGCAGAAGTTTGTCAGTACGGGAAGCCGCCCGCCATGGAGGCGGGCGTAATTGGATAGCTGCGGGAAGGTCAGAGAGAAAAAGAGGGAGCTTAAAAATCGATAGGCGCTATCTTGGGCGGAGATGATGACAAAGTACGCACAGGGCTTTTGCCCGGGAAGAAGCAGGTCTACATCGTGGTTGCGGGTGATCTTGTCCACCAGCGGATTTTGAAAGACCGCAAGACGGTTGCCAAGACCGATGATGATATTGCCCCAGAGGTTTTCTCTTGCCTTCAGAAAGAGGCCGTGGGGGCCTTTGGCGGGATGCTCCGGCGGCAGCTCCGCAAGGATGCGGTTGATCTCGTTGACGCTTTTATAGGCGAGGATCTTATAGACGTCTCCGAGGCTGCGCTGCTCCAACGGAAGAAGATTGCCGCGGGCATCCTTCAGATTGCAGACATAGTGGATAAGTGCCATCAGGAGGTTCAATTCCGCACGGCTCCAGAAGTCATCCGCCTCCTTGGGGCCGGAGGTGTTTTGAATGATGGTGTTGGCCACGGTGGTTACAAGGTCAGGATTTGCTTCCAGTCCCGCAAGGCAGTTCCAACCGTCAGAGTGCGCCATATCGAGGAAATTGACCGCCTTGACATAGAAGCCATGCTCCCGAAAATACGGCGCAAGGTTTTCAAAGAGTTCGCCTTTGGGATCGGTCACGACAACGGATTCATGGTGTCCGCCGCTGCTTCGCTGCGCGCAGCCCATGAGGAAGGGAATGATAAAGCCTCTGGACTTATAGGAGCCGGGTGCGCCGATGCAGAGGATGTTATTGTTTTCCCCAGGCTTCATGCGGTGCGCCACGTAGGTGGCGTATTTTTCCGGATCATCCGGCCGCGCCTTAATGCGTCCAAGGAGCATTCCGGTAACTTCTTCGGCGCTGCCCAGCTCCAGATGCTCAGCAAGCTCCTTTTTTGTCGCAAATCCAGAGGTGCCGTGAGTGCCGTCCGGCAGGATATCAAAGCCGCGGGCGTCCCGGGTAAATTTGTAGCCTGAAAACCAGCTGTAGCCTTTTTTCGTAATGAGGCAGACCATAAGGGCAATGAAGGCGGAAACGCCAAGGCCAAAGGGCGTAAAAACAGCGAAGAGATTTTTGAAGGGGTTGAATACCCAAATGCTCTCGATCACTTCACCGGTGGTGTTGAATACGGATTCCTTTCCCAGCTTGAGGGAATTGAGGAACATTCCGTAGAGATACCAGCCGATGCCGCCCAGCACCGCATACAGCGGCACGCGGGCCTTATTTCGTTCATACCAGCAGCCCCATTTATTTGCGAGGCGATCCTCTATCTTTTCGATCAACTTGGATAAGCGGGGCATCCACCACGGCTCCTTTCTTCGTCAGATATTGTGTGCAAGGGGGAAGATAGAGCGACGGAGGATGGCCGAACAACTCCGTCAGAACGCTCTCCGTCACCTTATAGATGACGGCGTAGCCGGTATCTTTATAGCGCCGCAGCAGCACCGCGTCACCCTGAGCATCCAAGGCGGCCAGTGAAATCGGCAGGCATCCCCTCTTTTTTGCGCTTGCGATGGCAGCGTCGATCCGCCGCAGGTTCATATCCGCTCCAATGACGAAGGGACGGTTCTGGTAGGTGGCATCCCATGCGGGAGCATCCTCCGGCGGAGGGCGGTAAGCAGAGCGCAGCATCAGCTTTGAAATCTTCACGCGGTAGTCCGGAACAGCCATAATTTGAAGCTGACGCGCACCTGTTTCATCACAGGAGAGCAGATGGACGGGATAGTGAAGTCCCCGATAGGCTTCGCTGTATCGGATCAACTTGGCATCCCGCTTTTCATCACGCGCCTTGAGTTCTTCCATGATGTCAGCGTAGGAAGCTCCGGCAAAAAGAAAGGCGCGCTGCGTGTCTTTGCCGAAATTGGTGTGATTATGAAACGCTGCCAGTTCGTCATTGACCGCCATGCGGCCGATTCCAGAATAGATATAATGTACCGCGTAGTAAGTGCTGCCCAGATGTGCAATCGCCCCGACGCGGGCGCTGCCCCATGGATTGTGTCCGCGGCTTCTTGTAATCGCAGTAATAAACAGCGTGGAAGGCTCCGCCAGACTGTTCGCTGTTATTGTGAATACATTGATCCCCGCATGGTAAGCAGTCATCATCAGAGAGGAAAGCCGCACACGCCGCTCAATCGCCGCATCATGGTACGAGAGCGTCAAGTTTGGAACATCACCCTCTAAGGCTGCCTGCAAAAAGGCTCTACCGCTGTTTGTGAGAAGCAGCGTGTCACTTCGTTGATGGCGTTTGATCAAGCCCAGCGTTATCAAGTTTTCACGCTCTGTTTCTGTAGAGATACTGCTCAAATCATCGGGACGCACATTTTGACACCAGCAGAGAAGCCTCAGAACATCCATATCTCTTACGCTCATAAGCACACATGAACCACTCCCTTCCCAATTCCTGCGAACGCCGAAATCGCCCTTGCGCCGAAAACGGCGCAAGAACAATTTCGGCGTCCTTACGAGCCGCTATGTGGGCGCAGCCTGTTGCCCCCACATAGTAGACAGGTCAGTATGCGAAAACCGGCCAAAAACACTTCTCAAAAAAGCTGTTGTTTCAAGCCTTCCAAGCCCGCTGACACCCAACAGACCAGCCGCGCTGCAAAGCAGCTCCAAGGCGTTTGAAATCAGGCAGCAATCTGTTGGGTGTTTTCGCAGCTTTTTCACCTGCTTTGCCCATCAGCACCATCCACCGAAATAGAAGTTTCCGGAGGCATAGTCACTGGAATGTGCGGAGAAAAAGTCATGAGCATCGGACAGGGGCAGGACGGTGATATGACAGCACTCCTGGCTTTGCACTGCCGTAGAAAGAAGGGCGACTGCCAGCGTATGCTGGTCATCATCCGGAATAAGTCTTCCTTTGATGGCGTTGCTGACCGCCTTCCACCCCTTGTTGTCCTGATCGAAAATATGCCGTCCTTCCATGGCGGTATGCTCATCAATGATCAGCATGGCCCGCTCAAAAAACGGCAATTCCTTTCCACACGCCTCATAGCTGTCCAGCAGCCGCCGAATGGTATCGCTGAGCCAGTTTGGGCTTTGATAACTGCGTCAGGAATCTGGAGCAGCTCAATGATCTTTGACGTCATACTCAGCCCGATCTCGCAGATCTGCGGACTTGCCAGCAGTAAAAACGCAAAAACGAAGGTGCGGGCAAAGAGCAGCTTTGGATCTTCTCCTTCAAAGCCAAGCCCCACCGCCATACTTTTGAGCGCCTGAAAAACCAGATTGCCGATCAGGAGCGCCCAACCAACTGCCAGAAGGATCTGCATGATCTCGTCCACAACGGGAGCGTGGCTTTTCAGATATGCAAAATCCATACTCATAATATCCAGCAGCGCCGTAGAGAAATATTGCCAGCATTCCAGAGCGAGCCCATAGGCCCATTCGAGAAAGCCTTGAAAAATAAGCTCAAGCAACGGGGACACCTCCTTTGCGCCGGAGCTTTGACCTCATTACGGCGTCAGAGTGGCAAGGCCGCTGAAGAGCGGTGCAACATAGGCGATAAAAGCGCCGATGCCGTTAATAATGGCCCATGCGACCCAAATGCGCTTGAGCCAATCCCACGCCTGATCGGTCTTATGCTGATTATTTGAAATTTTTGCTCCGATCACGGCAACGGCGGACATTAAACCTGCCAGCACCGTACTGATGCCGACAATTTTTGTGTAAACATCTACGATAATGCGGTTGGCAACAGTCCACATATCGTCTACGGCAAAGGCTGATGCGGTCATCGCGGCCATAACCCACATCAGGGTCATAATAAGTGTGTAGAATTTGTAGCATTTTCTGATCATAGAAAGCGGCTCCTTTTTACGAGAGAATACTGGAATCGGGAATTTCGATCTTTTTGTCATATGAAAATAAAGCTAAGCTGCATAGTGCAATAGATTTTTTGATATTTGCCGTTACTCATTGTACGAGCCAAGAAAAGTGTCCTTGCAATCAAGGTATTGTTTCGTTATAATTAAATCGTTATGGGGTGATAGCTTTGATATTTACGAGCGAGGAAATTGCAATGATTGAAGGAGTTCTCGGCTCCTTTTTTTCTGATAATCATACATCAGAAGACCTGAGAAAAGCCTATTCCCGTGTATGGCAGCATCTTGCAGCGGATACATTAGATTCCGAGGATCTTCGGCGCATTTCCTCTGCGGTCGATTTTGCAATGAAAAATCAGTTCTGTGAATCATGCAGCAGAGAAAGCCAGCGCGTTCTGACAACGGTACTCATCAAGTCGATTTCCGCACAATGATTGAAGCATAATTTGTATATAGCAGGCGGCAACCAGCCGCCTTTCAGTAGTTAATATCCCGTCTTGGGCAGTTTCGGGGTAGTGCCGATCTTGCGGACAATGGTGATCCAGTTGGCTGTTGCGGTCTGCCAGGTACCCTGATACTTGCCGCCGGCATCGGCGCGGTTGACCATCTGGTAGCCATTGACCGCCATGCCCTTGACCATCACGCTCAGAGTGGGATTCGCCACAGACTGGAAGCCCACCGGCACGGTTCCGAAGTCAAAATAGATGTCGGTTACCACCTCACCTGCCTGCATGGGGATGGCGTTTAGGGCAAAGCTGTAGTTGTTGCTGCTCAGCAGATTGGACGCCAACACCTGATAGCTTGCGCTGTAGTTGGTCTTATAGAGGATGCGGTAGGTAAGCCGCGCACTGTAGGTGCCGGTACTCAGCACCGTTGCGTTGGCAATATCCGTTGGAATGCGGTCATGCCAGAAGAATGACTCCAGCGGCACATTGCTGGTGTTGGCAACGGTGAAGTCATAGCGCATCTGACTGCCAGCCATCACAGCACTATTGCCGCGCTTGGTGATCGTAACGCCCAGAGAGGAAGGTTTATCGTAGGCAGACAGCTTGATGATCTGACTGGGATATTCCAGCGTGACATCAAACATTTCCGAGGACACCTGCCAATACGCAGGCGCTGTGACCTCACGAATCTGATAACGGGTCAGCGGCAGCGCCTTGCTTGCCGCAACGCCGCGGGCATCGGTGGTGATATAGTCCACCACCTTGCCGCTGCGGGCATTGACGATCTCATAAACAGCGCCCTTGAGCGGGGTGCCTGCGGCGGTGCCGGTGACCTCGTTATACTCAGCGGCGTACTTATAAATCTGGATCTGGCCCGTGACAGCGGTATTTTCCCACTCGATCTCCACGGTCTTGCCCGGAGAGACATAGACGGTCTTATACTGCTTATCCAGCGTGTAGCCGGGGGCGGCTTCCAGTTCTCTCAGATAAAAGCGGCCGCTCAGCCCGCCAGGGATCTCGTCAATGTAGATGTAGCCCTCATCGTCCGAGGTGTACTCGCCGATGGGCTTCTTGTTCGCATCATAGAGGACAAACTTTACGCCATAGATCCCCTCGCCCGTGACGCTGTCGATTTTGTGGATGACGATGCCGCTGAGCTTTTTGTTGGTCACCTGCAGCGTCACATGCTTGCCGTCCTTGATCTCAAAATAGTGGGGCGTATCATCCAGCCGGAACGATTTGTTCGATGTGACCTCTTTTGCATAGTAACTACCATCCTCCAGAGCCACGAACACACGGCCATTTTTGTCCGTCGTAACGGTATCCACCAAGGCATCGTCCACCTTGCGGATCTCAAAGGTCGTATTGGGGATGCGCTCACTGTGGTTATCCTCGTTGACCTTGATGATCTCCACGCCACCAATAGGCGTGTTGTAGAAGTGAAGCGTCTGCGTATCGTTGGGGTTGACAACCACGGTCTGGGTACGGGTGTTTTCGTCAATGGTGTAACCGGGGATCGATTTCACCTCCGTCGCTACTATGGTGCCGGAGATGCCGGAAATGGTGATTTTACCCGCCTTATCCGTCCGGTACAGTCCGGTGGAGGACAGCGTGCCGCCCTCGGCATCTACATACGAGCCATCCGCATAGACGATCTTGAACTCGACACCCTCCAACGGCTCCTTTGTAACGGAGTCCTGCTTTACGATGATGAGATTGCCCTTGGGGGCGTTACGGAACTCCAGCGTGGTGACTTCATTGGATTTGACCTTGACGGTCTGCGGGGTATCATCGAGAATGTAGCCTGCCTTTGCGCGGGTTTCCTTGATGATAAGCGTGGTGCCGGGGGCAACATCCGTAATCGTGAATGTACCTGCGCTGTCCGTCACGAACTTGCCGTTGGCATTGCCGATGAGATTGCCGTCGGAATCCGTGACAAGGAACCCCACATCGGAGATGGGAGCGCCGGTCACGGCGTCCACCTTTTTCACGAGCACGCCGCCCTTGGGCTGGTTGCGGAACTCCAGCGTCATGACGGCATTGCGCTTGATCTTGATGCTCTGCGGGGTATCGTCCAGAATATAGCCGTCTTTTGCCCGCACCTCTTTCGCGATGACTGTCATGCCGGGGGTCAGGTCATCAATGCGGACGGTTCCCGCGCTATCGGTCACATACTTTCCGTTGGCGTTGCCGATTACGCTGCCATCCGAATCGGTGATGAAGAACTCCACATCGGAAATGGGGGCACCGGTCACGGCGTCCTTTTTGACAATGAGCAGAGAACCCATCTTATCGTTGCCAAAGGTCACGGTAATCACGTCCTGATCCTTACCGGAGAGATAGACCGTTTCCGTGGCGTCGGTGATCACATACCCGTCCGGCGCGGAGATCTCTTCGCAGACATAAGTGCCTGCGGCGAGGCCCGTTAAAATGGCGGTTCCGTTTTGCGAGGTTTTGATCTCTCCAACCACGGTACCGCCTGTGCCGGAGGTGCCGCCAAGGTAGCGGATGCGGAACCATGCACCCTCCAACGGCTGGCCGCTCTCGCTGTCCACCTTGCGGATGATGATGGCGGAAAGAGGCGTGTTCTCGAAGGTCAGGACTTTGCTCTCGCCACCGGAAATGAAGCATTCCTGCGTGGCAGGCTCCTTGATGGCGTACCCGGACGCCGGCTCCAATTCCGTCACCTTGTACCAGCCATCCTTGATCTCAGGGAGAATGATTTTTCCGCTTGCATCGGAAAAATAGGTGCCGAGGTCGTTGAGCTCGCCGGTGTCGGTGTGGTTGCTGCCATACCAGATCTGGAACTTAGCGCCCTTAACAGGATCGCCGGTAACGCTGTCCACCTTGCGGATCTCCAGCGTCGGCTTGAGCGCGTTGAAGAAGGTGACGGTAGAGGTTTCGCCGGGCTTCAACGCCACTTCCTGCGGGATGGGGCAGAGAATGACATGGTTGGGAACATTGATCTCCGTTACTTTGAATGTGCCAACAGGAACAGAGTCGAGGAAAATCCGCCCATGGTTATCGGTGGTGGCGCTGGTAGAAAAGCTGCCGTCGATCTGCTCGATGCGGTAGGTCACGCCCTCGATAGGCTCTCCGTTGGCGATGTTCTTCTTGATAATTTCAAGACCGGGCTTTTCATAGTCAACGAAAGTGACCTCGGAGGTTTTGCCGGGGCGCAGCGCCACGGTCTGCTCGGTATTGGTTACGATGTACGGCTCGGGAACGGATTCCTCACGCACAACATAGACACCGGCAGGAATGGCCGGGAGCGTTGCGGAGCCGTCCGTCCCGGTCGTGACGGAGGTGGAATAGCTGCCGGTCACGGACTTAATGGAAAACACCGTGCCGGCAATCGGTTTGCCGCTCATGGCATCCCGCTTGGTGATCTTCATATCGGGCAGTGCGTAATTTTCGGCAGTGACCGTGTACTGCTTATCGCCATCTGTGGTATCCACATAGACGCTGATGGGGGTAGGATCGGTGCAGTACCCGGCCGGAGCCTCCGTTTCTACGAAGCTCCACAAGCCCTTGGTGACATCGTTGACCTCGATGATGCCGCCGTTTGCCGTTACATCGCTGCCCACGATCTGACCGTCCCGGTAAATCAGAAAGCGGGCACCATCTAAACCACGGGTGGTTCCTGCGGCAACCTTCTTCAGCGTAATATCGCCTGTACCCGCAGGGGGAATATCCGGTTCTCCCGGCTGCGCTTCAAGAGAGAGTTTTCTCGGCGCGTAATAGTTGAAAAAACTCTGGCGGCCCTTTACGCTGGACTTTGCCCACACTGCCCATTTTGCGGTGTCATCTTCAACAACCGTAGCAATGACGCCCTGTGCGGCGTACTCCTCGATCTGCTTCTGGAAGGCTGCGTCCTCCTTTGCTTTTTCGGCTAACATCCAGTCAATATAGCCGAGATAGGTTTCATAGGTATCCGCGTTGGCGTAACCGCCACCGTCAATATCTCCATCGCCCTCACCCTTAAAGGTCTGGTGATCCCACACATAGGTCTGTGCTGCCATAAACAGGCTGCCGGGGATGTCACCCTTATAGTCCGAAATGAACGTCATCATCCATTTGAAGTTTTCAAGCTGCTGGGCATCCAGTTCACCCATGCCGCTCTGCGCCAGCGCTGTTTTCAGGACAGCGTCCGCGTCCGCGCCGGTGGCGGATGTATAGGTGTAAGAGTTGAGGAACGACGGAGTACCCCAGCGGTAGCCATAGCCGCGATCCATGCAGTAGAGCATTTTCCCCGCTGCCATGGGCGGCTTATAGCTGTACGGCGTTCCGTCATGGAGCAGGCGGGTCGTCCAGTAATTTGTGTTGCTGGTGGGCTTGATGCCGGTACCGGTGCTGGACGCCGCCAATGCCGAGGTAGGCAGCAGACTCAGAACGGTCACCAGTACAAGCAGCAGTGATAAAAGTCTTGTTCGCATCTTTTTCAAGGTCTTTTCCTCCTTTTTCGCAAAAGATAAGCAGACCAAGTTTCCTCGGTCTGCTTGGTTGTGTTATGAAATTGTTCATCGTAATTGGACTTCCGTTAATGTCAACTGATTATGCGAAGTCACCCTTTTGCTGCGGGCGCATCCACCCATGTGACATTGTAGCCGTCCAATAAGAAAAGCTGAACGCAATACCAGTAGGGCTCGCCCATGACAGTGCCTTGTGAAACACCAACGCCGATCGCATGGTATCTCGTATTGAGCATATTTTTCAGATGTGCCGCGCTATTCTTCCACGCTTCAACTGCAAAGGACGGGAGCGAAGAATCTCGAATCTGCCATTCTCCGATCAAGTGAATATTTTCACCGATGTACGGGCAGTCCGTGACGGTGATATACTTTCTTCCGTCCGGCCTTGTGTGGGAGTAAACGCTGCTGGCAGCCATCTCATCTGCCCGTACCTGCGCCGCCTGCATGAGCTTGTCGTTGACAGTCAGCGCGGCAACACCTTTTTCGCGGCGCAGAGCGTTGGTTCGGTCAATGATGTCCTGCTTGGCCGCAGCAGCATCGAAGGGCTCTGCTGTTTCCTGCACGGCGGCTGCGTCCGATGTTCCATTGGCAGAGAGATTTGGCTGTGCAGTTTCGGACAATTTCACGTCATAACCAAGCCTTGCCAACGTGTGGCAGATCAGCACCGCCATATTTCCGCGGGTAATCTCGGCGTCCGCAACAGTTTCTTCCGCAGCAAGTCCCAACTGAACGGCAGTCCGGCAGGCAGACTGATAATCCCACTCAGCGTCAACATCATTCAAACACCGCAGCATCACCGTGCAGGCTGCCGCAGAAGTAACAGGGTCATTGGAGCCGTAGCGTCCATTGCCATACCCTGCAACCAGATCATTTGCGGCGCAGTAGCCCACATAGCCTTTTGCCCATTCCGGAACGTCCGTAAAGCTGCATAGGCTGCGGTAAAAGGTGCTGTCCCTTTCAAATTGTTCAGGATCTGCGACAACTCGGGTGAGCATCGCCGCCATCTGCGCCCGTGTCAGCCCCTGCTCCAGCATCATGTCGCCGGACTCGTTGCCCAGCATAATGCCGGCTTCACGCAGGTAAGCGGCAGCAGATTGCTGCTGCGGACTACTGTCGGCGGCAAAAGAAGTTACTGTTAAGGATAGTGCAGCAATTACAGCGAGGGAAATAACTCGGATCCGCTTCAAATGATCACGCCCCTTTCCGGTAAAAGACGGTGGTTACACTTGCGGTCATGCGTCGGGTAGCTTCGTCAAAGGTGCATTGATCAAACTCGCAAATGCCCATCCGTTCTGCCTGTTCCGCGACTTCTGCGGGAAGGTCAACAGTGATGTCCATTTTGACCCGTATTTCGTCATCTTTCCTATTTGGTCTGAAATTCTGTACCAAACTGATACTTCCTTTTGATTAAGATTCTCCGGAGTGATTTGAGGATAATACAGAAGATTCAGGCTGTCAAAGGTTTATTTTAAATCCTTACGCCGATAAAACGGAGACACAACATTTTTTGTGCAATTCCAACTGTTTTCCATCATTTCACCGAATTATCTGCACTGCTTGAACGCAAATTCTTTTTTCAGGCTGATTGGCAAGACAGGTGGTAAGCGTGATACGGTTGTCTGCTGTCGCCTGCAGATAACTCCAGTCGGAATTAGAGATGGTCTTTACCAAAACGACCTCATATGTGCGGGTGCCGTAGATTGTGGTATAGGTGATGGTGTCACCGATTTCCAGATCCTTGATGCTGCCGATGGTGTGCTTGGCGCCCCGGTTATGGCCGCACACGCCGATATTGCCGTCCCACGCTGAGGTGGAGCTGTAATGTCCCAGTCCCTTTTTCATGCTCTCGTTGGTTTCTCCTTCCAAGACCTTCATGTTGATGTCCAGGGAGGGAATTTTCAGGGTGCCGATGCTGCCGTCCTTTCGCTCCATATCTTTGGCGCTTGTATAAGCAGGCTCCTGATAGGACGGAATGACGGGTGTGACCGCTGGGATACCTACGCCACTATCCACACCGTAGATACCGGTAGCCGAACCGCCTACAGTCTGCTGTAGGCCGGGGAGTCGGAGCTTTTCCATGACGCCGGTTTGTGTGGTGCTGAGAACGCCGTAGGGAAGTTCGGGAATCTGATAATCCACAAGATTTTTGCTGCCGTAATGATACGCAGTACCGTAGGTGTCCTCATAAGAGGTTGAAGGGTAATAGTCGGTGTCTGCGGCTGTGTCAAAGGTATAGTCCGCGGCAAAAGCGCAAATAGAAAGGGATGCTGTTGCTGTCGCTGTCAATGCCATGCAGACCAGTTTCTGAAAGAGTTTCATGTTTTTACACCTCCTGATCTTCTTCGTTTTCCTCTGTTTCATCCGCTTCACATTCTGCTTTCACTACGGCCTTTCGGCGGCATACAAGCAGCGTGCCGCCAACAGCGGCGCAAATCAGAACGATTCCACCTAAGATCCAAGGAAAGTGATCCGCAAAAAACGCTCCGACCTGAGCGGCAGCCGCGCCCTTGTGGTTCACTTCTGTCCCGATATAGGTCAGAACATAAGTAACACTTTCAACACCCTCGTGGGTCACATCGCCAACATACTCCGCTGTTGTAACATAGCCTGTAGCCGCCTGATAGGACGCTTTCGCAGAGTAGGTAGCAACAGCCTGATATTGAGAGGGCATCAGCGCCTCACCCACAAGATCGGTGCCGGTGACCTGCCACTCCACATTGGCAAGGCTCAGGGTTCTGCCGTTCTTGATGGTTGTCGCGGGGACATAGGACATATCGTTGCGGTCAAGCTGTCCGATGGTTTTGGTTTCCGTCACCGTGTAGTTTTTCGTAGCATAGCCGGCGGCTACGGTATTGAGACTGGTGTGGTCCAATGCGAGGGTACCCTGAAATCTGCCGTCATCATATTCGATGGTGGGCTTAAGCTGCTCCAGAATCAGAGCAAGGTCATCTTTCGTTGTTTCAACGGTGATAACCTCGGTATGAATCCGCTTTTCTTCCACGGGATTCTCACTTTTTACAATGTCCGCAAAGGTGTAGAGATACCCTTCCAGCTCAAAGGGCTCCTCAATTAGTGCCGCAGGGTCCTGCTCAGGGGATACTGTAAAGGTTTTGATCGCTTGCTGACTACCGTTGAGGTTTTGAACCACTGTGTCCGTAGGCACCTCCAACGCAAAGGCATTGGAGGTAAGAACCAGCATCAGCAGCACGCAGGATATTACTCTTTTCATGTTTGGGAGAGCCTCCTTCTCAAATAATTTTTGTGATGCGCATTCCTGCCATACGGTCAGGCGGTATGCCGGATACCTGCTTCATGACGCTTTCTCCTCCTTGATCTTGTATTCTACCGCGCGCTCCGGATGTTCCCGCAGCGCGTCAAGTATTCTGATAGACTGCTCCAGCGCCTGCATTGTATCCCGCTTCTGACGCTTCACAAAGCCATGCAAAAGCAGAACATCTCCATTGGGAAGCGTGCAGAAAATGATGCGTATGAGCACTTTGCTCTTCACCCGCAGCTCCCAGAGATCCCGATAGCGCTCGATTGAAAATCGCTTGAAATGCGGTTCTTTCATTTCCGGCTTTTCGAGCTGGGTCAGGAAATACAGCCGCAGGAGGATTTTTTCCCGCAGCCGCGGATCAAGCCCATCAATAAAATCGGCGAGCGGAGCGGACTTGCTTGTTGGCTGATAGATTAGGATTCCCTTCATGGCTCCGTCACCTCCATTGCCTTGCTCAGCTTCTTCAGATGGCAGATAAAACGCTCTGCAAAGTCCCCGGCAAGCTCCGAATCACCGCTGATCCACCAAATTGGATTGGGAAGCGGCTGAGAGAGCGCGTCGTATTGCAGGCAGATCAATAGGAACTTTTGCCGTGGTTCGGCCTGCTCCGCGGCTTCATATACTCTCCGAAGGATCTCTGTGATTTCACAAGAGTTCTGACAAGTGTCACACAAGTCATCAAACAATAAGCCGGAATAGGCGCGGCTCAAGGCGTTCAATGTGGCTTCGTCCACACTTCCATCTATCCTCAGAAGGCCCATACGGTGCAAACGGGCCTTCGCCCCATCGTCAAACGGATTTTGCGGTCGTGTTTTGTGGAACTGTATATTCATTTCTTTCATCTTGTACCTCACAATGGGATAGAAAAAGGCCCGGCACCTTGCGGTGTCGAGCCTTCTGGCATAAGTCTTATTATTCTTTGTCATCTGCTTCGGCTTGCGCCGGCAGCGCGGCGGCTTCTTCGATCATGCCCACAACCAAGGTGTTCATCTGTGCGGCGTTCTGCGCAGTAATAACCGGAGCGCCGGTGCGCTCCTCAAGAGCCTTTCGCGCTACGCCGGCAACCTCACCGCCCTGGCGGGCGACCTCCATACTGCCGGAAAAGCCTTCCGGCCTGGAGGCTTTGGAAATATCACGGGTGGATGCCTCGGCCAGCATGGTCAAGACTAATTCAGTATCACTCATATTGTCCCGCAGGTTTTCCTTTTTCAGCCCCTTGAGATTCTTGTACTGCCGCGTGGTCATGCCGGACCATGTGCGGGTGATCTCATCAGTCAGAATCGCAAATTCACGACCCTTTTCCACGCCGCGCTTCTGCCACTCATCGGTAAGCTCATTCCGAATGCGGATGGAGAGCAGCCTCTGATGAACCCAATCAGGGTCATACCCCTTTTTCAGATAAGTTTCCAACGCACGGTCGATGGCCTGTTCCGGATCAATAGTCTCCTCAATGCGTTCCCTGCCGACCTCTGCCAGCCAACGTTTCACCGGTTCCGCACGGGGGGAAGGGATAGACTGAATAACGCGGAGAAGCTGCTCGGTTGTGGCAGCGTCGGTCTTATAGTTCTTTCCATCCGACGATTTCATTTTCAGTTGTACGATATTTTCGTACAACTGAGTTGCTCCCTCAGACTTCAACTTGCGCTTTAAGTCACTCCAATATCTGCGAGGGTTCTCGCTTCCAGTCAGTACATGGATTACATCGACAACAGAGAAGTACCACTCCTCTTGTTCTTCATTCCAAGCCGTGCGAATGGGTTGATTTTCAAAGAGCTGAATTTTATTCTGTTCGCTCATAGCGTTGCTATCCTTTCTCTTTCTTTTTTCGATTATACATCAGCCAATTCGCTGCCGCAAGAACTCCAGAAACAGCTCTTCTAAATCTTCATCGCCGTTCAGTTTGTCCAGATAAGGTGCAAATTTCCTACGGTCAAAGGCGATTTTCTTAGGTGGTGCAGCGCGGCGCATTTCCTCGTCTGCCCGTGCCTGCCGCCAAGCCGCGTAAATGTCTTGATGCTCAGCGGATGGAGGTGGGCAGGTATGGGCGATCTTCTGTATGGTTGACTTATTGAGTACATATCCCTCAATGGTGCACATTTCTACAAATGCCCTTTGAGAGTCTGCTTCATAATCGGCAATAAGTTCCGCACAGGCAATCGGTAACTTGCGTGGACTGTTCTCCAAAATATCAGCAAGCGGCGGAATCAGTGCTGCCAGCTTGATGGCCTTGCGGATCTCATACTCCGTCACGCCGAAGAAATCTGCGACGATCTTGCGGGCATTGTACCTTTGGCGATTCTCGCCAAAGGTCTCGCCATTGCTATCTCCATCTAACTTTTGGCGAGAATCGCCAAAAGTTGTTGAGGATGGTGTTGCGTTCCGTTGCCCGTGGCGATTGTTCTCATCAAGCAACGCCCGATACGCTTTGCCACGTTCAATGATGGTGAGGTCCTGCCGCCGCAGGAGATTGGTGGCAACGGCAATGGAAATCGCTCTTGCGTCATCGGCCTCCACGACCTCCGCAGGAATTGTTGAGTGTCCGGTCAGCCGCCACGCTTCAGTACGATTGTGTCCGGCAAGGATCTCATACTGCTCACTATTCGGAATCGGACGAACAATAATGCGCTCGTAGATGCCCTGCTCGGCAAGCTGCTGAGAGAATGCACGGAGTTTTTCGGGCGGGTAGGGACGAAATCCAATGTCTGCCGTGCGAAAAGGGCAAAGGCTTTTGATCGGCAATTCGCAAAAGCGGGGAGCTGCCGCATCCGCCTTTGCTTGAAACATGGTTTCATAAGCCTCATTGCCTACTTCCAACTCTGATGCTTGCTGCGCTGCACTCATGCGCCGCTTTAACAGGTCATCCATGCTTTTCTTAACCAAGCCGCAGCACCTCCTGAGCAAGAGAGCGATAGGAGTCAGCAGCAGGATTCTTAGGTGCATAATCCAGAATGCTCATGCCTGCTGCCGGGCACTCCGCAACCTTGATCGTCTGCTCAATGGGGCGGTCAAATACATGAATGCTGTCACCGTAGATCTCTCCCACGCTGGAGCGAACGCTTTGGCAGAGCTGCGGGCGGGACTGATACATAGTCAGGAGAATGCCCGCAATCTTCAAATCGGGGTTGAATCGATTCTGTACATTGCGCACCATTTCTAAAACATCGGGAATCCCTTCACTTGCAAGGAAGTGCGCCTGCACCGGAATGATGCAGTAATCCGCAGCAGCCAGAGCATTAACGGTCAATAGTTCATGCTTCAGTCCACAGTCGATGATGATGTAATCATACAGTCCACACAGGGATGCCAACAGCTTGTCCAGCACCTTCTCGCAAGGGTTATCTGAGATGCCAGATGCGTTATACTGTGAAAGCTGCATGACCTGCAAGCGGGCTGCAGCGTCCGCTAACCGCTTGTTGGCAGGGATCAGGTCAAGGCCGCTGCTGGTATGTAGTACAGCACGATCGAGGTGGAGCTCCAGATCCTCCGGAGAGTCAATTTGGACAAGCAGCAGCTTTGCCAGCGTATTCTTCTGTTCCCCCGGCGTATAGCCGAGGGCTGCGGTGAGATTGCCCTGGGGGTCATTGTCGATCAGCAGGACCTTTTTATCTTCGGCTGCGAGGGCGGATGCGAGATTCAAGGCGGTAGTTGTCTTGCCAACGCCGCCCTTTTGGTTAGTGATTGCGATAGTATGCATACTCATTTTTGAACTCTCCTCAGCAGTTCTATGTGTTTTCTTCCTTTGCACGGCAAATTGTAGTAATCTTCTGAAGAAACAAAATCCATCAGTGGAATTTTAGGAAAATATGTTTTATTAAAACATTTCAGAGCAATCAATTTCCCAGAATGTTTCCAGTCTAATATCTGCTTTGGGCGATATCCCAAAATCGCGCATACCTGCTTTTCTGTCAGCAGATCCGGCAGAGAGGACATTTCCTGCTCCACAGCCAACCGAATAGCGCCGCCTAATTCGCTTGAATATGGCTGCGGTGGAGTATATGGGATACAGTTGTGGCGCTTGCCCTTGAGATAGTACAATGGATTCTGTTGACGATCAGCCAAATACCTTTCAACTTCTTCCTTTGCAATTTTGTATCCAAATCCTTTTCGTTTCGGCTTCTCTGCGGATACCCTGCCGGTTTCTATCAACCACAATGCAGTTTCCTTGCATATATGTGCAATTTGGTAAAATTCTTCTTTGCTGATATAGTCTTTTTGAATATCCGAAAGACTAAGCTGCCTGTTTTTCATACCCGCACCTTCAGCCTTCTCTCCGCGTAGTCCTCGCTTAATACATAGTCAATAATGGACTCTTTGAAGATCCAGTAGTGCGGTTTAATAAAGATGGCTTTTACAAGCCCATCGCGAATTAACTTCCGAGCAAAGCTATCGCCTATTCCACCTAACATTTCACGAAATGTTAGTACAGACACTACATCGGGGTATTTCTTGAATTGTTGTACATATCTCTTCCTTGGGTTTTCCATGATCGAACCTCCGTCTAAATTACCATTGACAGATAGGTTCGATACCTATAGTATGATTCAGTTCTCTCCTAAAACTTCAAAATTCGTTTGAGTTCTCTCCTATGTCCACCATTCCTCACGAGAAAACGGGTTATACCGGAGTTCTCTCCCAGTTCTCTCCAAACCGCTTTTTTGAGCTTTCAGGAGAGAACACCAAGGCATTCCGTATTTGCTTAATAAAAACGCGAAAAAATCAAAAAAGCCAGTAATATCAACGCTTTCAGGGAACGGTGGAGTGCAGATTGCTGCGGAAAACAGAATCGATATAACCACTCAAAATCCGCCGCTGGCGACAGCGTACCGGTTCGAGTCCGGTCACCGGCACCAAGAGCAGAGGACCTGCGCCGCAGGTCCTCTGCTCTTTTCTTTGAACGGGCAAAAGAAAATCCGGATATTAAAATTGTGGTCGTTTGGCCGGGGCAGTACCGGAGTGAGGCTTTCCTCTGCGATCCCACTGTTGCACTTGAGAAGATCCGATAAGCAGCATTGTATTCCTCGGAAAATCTACAATGCTGTGCAAGCCTGTCTGTCATCGCCTTTCAGGCCGCAATCAAAGTAAGAAAAAGCACGCCTGCCAAGCAGACGTGCTTTTCATTTTGTGTCAGGGGTTTTGGCTTTTCAGCGTCTTCCGCCGAAGCCGCCTCCGCGACCACCGCCAAATCCGCCGCTGCGACCTCCACCGAAGCCACCGCCGCGGCTGCCGCCAAAGCCGCCGAAGCTGCCGCCTCCGCCGAAACCGCCCCCGCGGCTGCTGCCGCCGAAGCCACCGAAGTTTCCGCTGCCAAAGCCGCCTCCGCGGCCGCTGCTGCCGAATCCGCCGAAGGAATTACCGGAACCGCCCGAGGGCCGTCTCGGCTGCTGGGGCGGGCGGCGGTTGCCGCTGGAGGAGCCGCGGCCGCCCTGTGGAGGACGGGGGCCGCCCGAACAGGGCGGACGCGGGCCGCGCGGGGGACGGCGCCCCCAGAAGATGGGGTGATACATCACCGTCGGTACGCCCATGCCGGGCATCATGTAGCGGCGGCGATAGCGGCGATAACGCATGCCGTCAAGCATGATCCAGAGGACAAAGAATATGATGAGGATCATGATGAACATCACACCGTTGGCCGCCTCGTCCAGCGCCGCCTCGCTCTGCTGATACTGCTGGCTCAGCTCCACATGGAGCGCGGCGCAAAGCGAGCGCACCGCCGCGTCATAATCGCCCTTCTGCACGCCGTCTGCCATGCAGGAGGCAACGAAGCTCTGCGAAAGGCCGCTGAGCAGATCATAGAAATCGCCGCTGGCAAGCAGGTAGTAGTCCTGCTGCTGTTTTGCGATGACCAGGATCGCATCATTTTCCGCAAGCTGCATCTCGATGGCGTAATCATACGCCGCATTCTCTATGTCGTTTGCGGATTCGGTCGTGACGACGGCCATGATGCTGCCAAACATCTTGTCCCAGTTGGCGTTGTAAAGGCCGACGGCCTCCTCAGTCTTGTCGGAAAGGATATCAGCCTCATCGCGCACATACTGCGTAAAGGCCGCCGTGGAAAGCGAGGGATCGAGCTTTTCCCCGCCCTCCGGCGTAGAGACGGCGGGCGCCTTGTGCAGTCCCCACGCACTGGATGCGACGATCGCCAGAATCAGCACGACGATGGCGACGCCGCGTTTTTGAAAGAATTTCATATGCTTCTCCTATCCGGAGCGTCTCAGCTTCTCAGCTCCATGAGCTTCTGCTTCAGCTCGCCTTCGATGCGGCCGAGCTCGACCTCCGCTTCCTTGCGCTTCTGCGCGCCCTCGCGCTGGATGTTCACGACCTCGTCGAGCGTGGAGACGAGCTGCTCGTTCGTGTGCTGCAGCGTCTCGATATCGACGATGCTGCGCTCGGCCTCCTTGGCCGTGGCGATGGTGCCCATCTTGAGCATGTCGGCGTTCTTCTTGAGAAGCTCGTTCGTCGTCTGCGTCACGGCGCTCTGTGCGGCCGTGGCCTGACGGCTGTGCTCCATGCCGAGCGCGAGCACCATCTGGCTCTTCCAGAGGGGGATGGTATTGACGAGCGAGGACTGGATCTTTTCGACCATCAGCGTGTCGTTGTTCTGCAGCAGTCGCGTCTGCGGGCCCATCTGGAGCGACACCATGCGCGTGAGCTCCAGGTCATGCAGCTTCTTTTCAAAGCGCTCGCACTTCTGCGCGTAGTCGTTGTAGGCCTGCGCATCCTCGGCAAGGCCGCTGGCCTCTGCCTTCTTGCGCAGCTCCTCGAGCTCGCCGGAGCGGACCTCGGCCAGACGCTTTTTGCCCGCGATGATATACATGGTCAGTTCCTTATAATACTTGAGGTTCAGCTCATACATCTGGTCGAGCATTGCGATGTCCTTCATCAGCGTGACCTGATGCTTTTCAAGCTCGGATACGATGCGGTTCACGCTCGTCTCGGCCTTGCCGTACTGCGCGCGCATCAGCTCGAGCTTATCCTTCTGCTTGTGGAAAAGACCGGCAAAGCCCTTCTTCTCCTCCTGACCGAAGCCCTTAACCTCGACGACGAGGTTCGAGAGCGTCTCGCCCACTTCGCCCAGGTCCTTGTTGCGCACGGAGGACAGTGCGTTTTCCGAGAATGTCGCAACGCTCTTCTGCGCGGCCACGCCGTAGTTGAGCACAAGGTTCGTATCCGTGATGTCGATCTTTTTCGCAAAATCGTCGACAGCTTTCTTCTCCTGCTCGGTGAGCATGCTCTCGTCGACCTTGACGGGCTCGACTTCCTTTTTCTCCGTCTCGGGCGCAGCGGGCGCTTCGGGCGTGAGCGTCAGCTCAGGGACGGCCTCCTGCGCCGCTTCGGTGGGGTTCAGGGTCAGCTCGGGCATCATGTTGTCGCTCATATCATTTCTCCTCCGTATTTTGGCTTTGAGTTTGTTCTTTTTCGTGCTTTTTGATGCGCTGGATGCGGCGCAGGCACAGCAGCGTGGCCAACGCCCAAATCAGCGCGGAATAGTAAAGCGTATCCTTGTGCAGATGCAGCGCGCCGATGATGCTTGTCACACACATGATGGCAAAGATTGCACAGAAGATCGGGTCGAGCCACACGCCCTTGAGGCGCTTCATGATCCATGCGTTCACCTTGGCGTTGAACGCCATCACTTTCTTTCGCATCGCTTACTCCTTTATAGCTCGAGCTTGATGTCGTCCTGCGAGGCGGTCGCCGTGCCGGACTCGGCATGCAGCTCGCCAGTATCCTCGCTCAGGCCCTCGCGCTTCATCATGTTTTCAAGCACCGTGATGTCGGTGGAAATATCCATCGCCTCGCTGCCGAAGAGCATATCGAGCTGCTTTTCAAAAGCCGTGACGATCGTGCCCATCATGCTCTCCACACGCTGCATGGTGTTATCGATATTCTCACCGTTCACACCCTGCGCGCCCATGCGGTCATAGGCGTTCAAGAGCTTGAGGGTCGTTGGCAGGTAGTAGTCCATAAATTTGCGGATCTGCGGCAGCTTTTTGGGGTCTGCCTTGACCTGCGCGAAGATCTTCGCGCTCAGATCCTCGAGCCGGTCGATGTCGGCAGAGATCTTCGCGTCCTTGATGGAATCATTCAGACGCTTCATCTCGGAGATGGCAAGATTGCCGTCCCGGATCATCTTGTCAAGCTCCGGATTCCCGGTGGTCTCCTCCTTTTTCGGCGGGTCAGGCACAGTGACCTCGACCGTGCCGCACACGGCGTTCATAATGAAGAACACCACCCCCGACACGACCGCCACAAAGAGGAAATGCGGTACGCGGTAGAGCGGAAACAGCAATGCGTAAATGACCCATGTTCCCGCCGCGGCGTAATAGGGTACGGTGGATCTGCGTTTGACAGTTGCCAAGACGATCCCCTCCTGTTTTCATAAATATTTTGACTGATATATGATATCACATCGCATCAGCGCGGTCAAGCAAAGCAAGCGCTTGAAACATTGCAATATCGCGCTTTTTACAAAAGAAGGCGGCATCCGGTCTGGGACGCCGCCTTCTTGCAAAATACTGCGTTTTTCTTATTCGTTTCGGATGGCTTCGAGCGCCGAGATCTTGACCGCCTTGTTCGCCGGCTGATAGCCGGACACAAGGCCAACCAGCACCGAGAACACCAGCGCGAAAATGATGAGCTCGGGCTTGATGACGGAAACGCGCGTCACGTTCTCCCCGCCGATGAGCGCCTGTTTAATGAGCTCCCACGTCACTCCCCCGCCGCCGAACGCGCCGAAGGAGAAGAGATTGATGCCGACAGAGATGATGAAGCTGAAAAGAAGTCCCAGCACGCCGCCGAGAAGGCCGATGCTGCCCGCCTCCATCAGGAACATCGCGCGGATATCGCGCACATAGCAGCCGAGCGCCTTCATAATGCCGATCTCCTTCGTGCGCTCGGAGATGGACATGATCATCGTGTTCGTAATACCGATGGCCGCGACCAGAAGCGAGATCGCGCCGAGACCGCCGAGCATCAGCTCGATCTGGCGGGTCTGCTTGTTGAGCTCGTCGCGCAGGCTCTGCATGGAATAGGTGCTGTAGCCCAAGTCCTTGATGGCCTGTTCCACATCCGGCACAGCCTCAAGGCTCTCTGCCTTGACATTGATGGACGAATACTCAAACTTCGTGTCGGTCTTGCCGGTCAGGTCCTGAATAAGAGCTCTGAGCGCATTGATATCCATCATCACGCCCTCGCTCGTCTCGTAGCCCTTGCCCTGATCTTCCTTCAGAATGCCGACGACCTTGAGATCGACGCTGTAGGGCGTCGTCTCGTTGCCGGAGTCGTCCCAGGAGGTCAGGAGCATCTTCACGTCCGTTTTGAGCGGGTCGAAGAACGGGTCGGGGACGTTTTCCGTGTCGATATTGCCGTTTTCGTCCCAGGTGTATCGGTCGACATAATTTCTGCCGTCAGGCATGAGCGTATCCTTAAAGTTATAGGCAAAGTACTGGCCCACGACCACCTCGTCGCTGCTTTCTGGGTAGCGGCCCGCGACCAGCTCATAACCCATGTCCTCAAGGGCACTCACGTCAATGCCGGCAAAGTTTCCCCAGTCGGCGCTGTAGCGGTCGTTGATGCCCGCCTTAAACGAAATGTTGTAGTTATCAAGGCTTGCCTTGGGCATGACGGCCTTGACGCCCGCGATCTCGTGGAAGCTCTCCACCGCCTTTTCGTCGAGCTTACTTTCCGTCTGTGTGCCGGTATTCTGGTTGTAGCCGCGGTAGACCTCGATGATGGAGAGGTCACCCATATTTTTGAGCATCTGATCGTAGGACTCCTGCATGCCCGCGCCGATGGAGACCATCACGATGATGGACGTGCAGCCGATGAACACACCCAGCACCGTCAGGATCGTGCGCCCCTTGCGCCGCGACAGGCTGTCGAAGCACATTTTCAGGATGTCTGCGAATCTCATTTGTTCTGCTCCTCAGCACCCGTGGCCGCAGTCTCCTTGTTTTCAGCCGCCGCGGCTTCCGCTGCCTCCTGCTTCTCCTCGGCGAGCTCCTCTTCGTCCCACTTGTCCCACAGCGCCTGCTCGGCCTTCTGCTTGGCCTTCTTCTTGCGGATGCGCAGCACGATGAGAAGGACGATAAGCGCAGCAACCACCGCGATGATGACGTACTTCCACGGGAAGGTGCTTGCCGGCTCGGGGTCGATCATGCCGGGATCGTCCATGCCGGGGTCGGCCGGCTCGTAGGCCATGGCCTCGACCGTCGCTTCAAAGACGCGCTCTTTCGTGTTGCCGTTGGAATCCTCGTAGGTGATGACGATCTTGACCTGATTCTCGCCCTCCAGCTGCGGGGTCACGGCAAAAGCGATGGTGCCGTTCTTGCCGCCATCGATCGTGCCGACGCGCTGATAGGCCGTCGGCGTGTCGATATCGCCGGAGATGGTCGCCTCAACGTTGTTGATGGCGCTCTTTCCCTTGTTGACATAGTCGATGGTCAGGCTCGTCTCCTCGCCGACGTAGCCGGTGTAGGAGGTCTTGGGCTCGCTGAGCTCAAAGCGGTCGGGCTGGTAAAGAGGAACGCTCAGCGACAGCGTGGCGTTGCCCGACTTTCTTGCGTTCTGGTCGACGTATTCATAGGTCACGTCGATCTTGACGTCCTGCGCGCTGGCGCTGATGAGCTGCGCGGCCTTCATCGGCACGGTGACGGTCTTGCTGCCGCTAGCGGCGACAGATTCAAAGTAGAACGTGTTTGTCGAGCCGTTGAGCATCAGGTCCTGTCCGCCGGTGACGGTGACCATGACGTTTTCGATCTTGATGGTCTTGCTGGTGTTCGTGAACGAGAAGCTCAGGTTCGTACTCGATCCTGCCGCGACGGACGAACCGCCGTAGTTGTACTTCGAGAGAATGACGATGGGCGTGGGGCTCGCAATGGTCTCCTCGTCCTTCGTATCCTTGGTGACGGTGGAGAGGACGTTCACGCTGCCGCTGGCGCTGCCGCCGGTGAGCTGCGTGCCATTGTCGTAGTAGAACGACAGCGTGGCGTCAATCGTCTGCATCTGGGATTCGATCTTGTCGAGCGCCTTGACCGTCACGGTGACAGCCGTGTCGCGGCCCGCGCGGATATCGTCGAGCATGTAGTCCTGACTGCCCATGATGAGAAGCGAGCCGGAGGATTTGAGCGTCAGGATAGGGTCACGCATGGCGGTCGTGCCGGCGTTCTGGATGTAGACGGTGATGGTCTTCGTCTGGCCCGCGGCGATGGCCGTGGACATACCGTCAGAGTTGAAAACGGCGCGCGGCTCGGGAATCGTTTCCGGCGTCGGCTCGGGCTCCGGCTTCGGCTCGGTGTAGGGCACGCACTCACGGATGGTCACACTGCCATCCTGGTAAGCATCTAAGTTATTCGCATCCTTATAGTAAATAGTAAACTTCAGGTTTTTGGCGTCATCACCCGTGTAGGTCAGGTCTGTAAGTCTGACCGTATAGGTCGTACCCTCTCCGTCGCCCCTCGGATAAAAGGTGCTGTTGCCCTGGAAGCTGTCGACACCCCGAATGATTGAAATAGGGCTGTCTTCACCCTCTATGCCATCTGTGCGGTACAGGTAAAGCGTGACGGTCACCTTGTCGCCCGTTGTGATGCTCGACGAACTGACATCGTAACCTGTGACCATAAAGGCTCCGCCACTGCTGCCGTCTCCCTTACCGGCAGCATTCGCCACATTCACATTCGGCAGCAGCGCCGCGCACAGCACAAAGGCAAGGCAGAGCGAGAGCAGGGATCTTGAGATACGTTTCATGTTCGATTTCCTCCGTTATTCGATGTAAGGTGCGGCGTCGATCTCCGCCTTGACCTGATTTTCTACGTTGCTGACGATCCTGCCGTCGATGAGCGTGACGATGCGGTCGGCATACTCGGTCATCTCCGGATCGTGAGAGACGAGCACGATCGTCTGGTGGAAGCGTTTGGCAAAGCCGCGGATCATGTGCATGACCTCTTTCGTCGTCCTTGTGTCGAGGTTGCCGGTCGGCTCGTCGGCGAACACGACCTCGGGGTGCGTGACGAACGCGCGCGCGATGCCCACGCGCTGCTGCTGTCCGCCGGACATCTGGTTCGGAAAGTGGTCCATGCGGTCCTTCAGCCCCACGCGGCAGAGCATTTTCTTCGCCTCCAGCAGCCGCACATCCGGGTCGATGCCCTTGAACATCAGCGGCATGGCCACGTTTTCCGCCGCCGTCAGCTCCGGCAGCAGGTTGTAGGACTGGAAGACGAAGCCGATATGCTTCTGCCGGAAGGCTGCGAGCTGATTTTCGTTGAGCTGTGAGATCGGCACGCCGCCGATGCGCACCACGCCGCGCGTGGGCTTTTCGAGTCCCGCCAGCTGGTTGAGCAGCGTCGATTTGCCGCTGCCGGACGTGCCGAAAATGCAGCACACCTCGCCCCGCGGGATGTCGAGGTCAATATTGTGCAGTGCGACCACGTGCTCCTGCCCCATCATGTACACCTTTCGGAGCTTTCGCACCGAGATGACGGGCTTCTGGTCATTTGCCATCGCAGTTTCTCCTCAATTTTAATCTTGTGTCCATTATAATCTCATCTTATGAAGAAGTCGTTACAATCAGGCGCGATTTGGTTACAAATTATTTAAGAGTTCCTTAATTCTCGTGCCGAGCCTTTTCCTGTATTATTTAGACGGAATTTATCGAAAAAAGTTTCATGCATTTTGAAAAAAAGCGGCGGATTTTTTGATCCGCCGTTTTTTAAGTTCATGCCGTTTTAGTTCAGCGGCACGTCGGGCACGACGTAGACCGTCATCTCTTCGCCATTTGTGTCGATGGGCAGCGTGTCGTCGATGGGCTGCGTCAGCGCCGCGTCGGCATAGAGAAGATTGCCGGTGCTGCTCACAAACGTGACATAAGTGCCGCGCTTGATGGAGATCTCCTGCGTCTCCTCGTCCGCCGCGCCGGGGTTATAGACAAGCGTCAGCGCGCAGACCTCATCGCTGTTGAAGGCCTCGGCCGCCAGCTCCTTGTCCGGCAGATAGGACTCGCCATAGCTCCAATCATAGAGCGTCGTGCCGAGGACGGATGCCTCACCGCTCTCATCCTTGCTGTAATCTGTCACGGACTTGGCAAGAAGCTCTCCCGTCGCGGGGTCGACATAGTAGAGGGTCGTAAAATAGTAGTCCGGCATGTCGTTGTAGGTCGTGGTGGTCGAGATCACCACCGCGCCGTCCTGCTCGCTCTGATCGTCGATGGTCTCGACCGAGCCGTCGTCCTGCAATTCGCCGCAGGCGGGCAGCATCGCCTGAATGTAGCTCTCATACTCGCCGCTCGGGTAGCAGTTCATATTCAGGCGGCCGTCGCTTTCCATTTTGCTGAGATACACGCCGTTTCCCTCGATCGACAGGCAGGCCTGAGCGAAGAATTCATCCTCGCCCACGGGGCTGTCGGCGGTGTAGCTGTAGTGCGAGGCCAGCAGCAGGTTTCCCTTATCATCGCGCGTATACTGCACCTTGGCTGTGTAGGTCTCTTTGCTGTCCTGGTCGGTGCCCTGAATGCTCACGGTCACCGTGTCGTGTTCTTCGAGCAGCTTTTCGGGAATGTTGTCCGCGCGCACCTGCTCGAGCGAAATTTCCTTCGGCTCGTCGGCGTTTTTATCGTTGTTGTTCGTGTCGCCGCCCTGCGTGCCGCAGCCCGCGAGCAGGCTCACGACGCAAAGCGCGCCAATGCTTGCTTTCTTCCAGTTTTTCATCTTAGTTTCCTCCTTATTTGGACGCGGGCTCGCGCCCGCATTCTGAAGCTTTTTTAATGGTTTTCTTCCAGCGGCACGATATAGACCGTCGCACTCTCGCCGCTCGTGTCGACGCCGTCGTAGAAGTCGATGGGCTTGGTCAGCTCCCTGTCCGCATAAAGCGCGAGATCCGCACTGTCGAGGAAGAGGATGCGCGTGCCATGCGCCACGCGGATCTCGCTGACGCTCCAGCCGTTCTCCCCGACGTCCCAGCCCTTCTCCGAGCCCGGCGCGGGATAGAAGTACGTCAGATCGCAGACGTCCTCCGTGCTGTCCGTCGAAAACAGAACCTCGTTCATCACATTGCGTTCTGCTTGATAAGGCTCGTCGTAGCTCCAGCGGTAGCGCGTTGTATGTAGTTTGGATACCTCGCCGCTTTCCTTTTTGATGTAGTCGGTCACCGACGCCTCCAGCACCTCATTCGTCGCAGGGTCAACGCGGTAGAGCGCCGTGTAGTAATCGCCATCGGAAGACAGATAGCGCGCGGTGACGGAGAGCAGCAGCTCACCGTCCTGCTCGCTGCAGCTGTCGACCGACTGCTCCACGTCCTCTTCCAAAGCAGGGCATCGGGGGATCATGTCGAGAACGTACTGTTCATACTTTCCCTCAAGGTAGATGCTCAGGCTCAGATCCTCGGTGCTGTCGCTCTCCATACGCGCGGCATCCATCGCTCCGTTCGCCTGACCCCATAGCTCGGCTTTGCCGCTGGTGCTGTTTTCGGTGTACTGGCAATGATACCAGGCCAGCACATCCTCCACACCACGGGTGTACTGAAACTTCGCCGTATACGTCACGGCGTCATTCTGGTCGCTCTCCTGCACAGTCACGGTCACAGTGTCGTGCTTTTCGAGCAGCGAGCGCTGATCGTTCGCAGCCCGCAACTGCTCGAGCGTGATCTGCGGCTCATCGGCGCTGTCGTCATCACTCAGCCCGCAGTCGCCTCCGCAGCCTGCAAGTAAGCTCGCAGCGCATAAAGCAACGGTGACGGCTCTCTTCCAGCTTTTCATGGTGTGCTCTCCTCTCTCATCTCCCGTCAGTCTTGATCGACGCTTTTCACATAGACGGTCATGCTTTCGCCGTCCGGCCACTCGATCTCAGGGCTTTGATACTCCTGCGTCATGGCGGCGTCGTAGTAAAGCATGACGCCCTTACCACTCTCTGGGGAAAAGTACGCTGCGCTCGGCACGGTAAAGTGCTGCTCGTGCTCCTGCGCGGTGCCCGGGTCCCACACGAGCGTGATTTCATGCTTGGGAACATCGTCCGACAGCATCAGCGCGTAGAGGTCTTTCTCCGGCTCGTAGGGGCGGTCATAGTCGAAGGTGTACTGCTCTGTTCCATAGCAGATGTCCTCCCCGTTTGCGTTCTTCGAGCGCAGCTCCATCCGTGCGCTCAGCAGATCGTCGGAGGTTGGGTCGACGCAATACTGCTCCAGCGAATACGCATTGTCGTCATCGCCGCCGATCAGGCGCGATTTGACCTCGAATACAAGCTGGCCGTCCTGCTCATACGGCTCTTCGACCTCCACCGTGATGCCGTCACCGGCTACGGGCAAAAACGGTTCCCGCGCGGTACTTTCTTCGTACCACTCATCCGTTCCGCAGGCGATCACACTGGCAATTCGAGCGCTGCCGTCATCATTTGTTCCAGCGATAATGCACATACCGTCCGGCACTTCATCCAGGCAGACATTCACGCTATAAATATCGTCTGCGCCGTACTCATCATAATACCAGCCGTGGCTCCAGCTTTGCAGCCGGCCTTCTTCGTCGCGCGTGTACTGGTCAGTGCTCTTGACGTCCTGACCGCCGTTGCTGCTGTCTGTGCTCTCCCGTACAATAGTCACCACCTTGTGCCGTTCAAGCAGCGCGGAGATCTTATTTCTCTCACAGATGTCTTCGTAGGTGATCTGCAGCTCGTCGGCGCTGTCGTCATCGTCAAGCCCGCAGTCGCCTCCGCAGCCCGCGAGCAGCAGCATGGCGGCAAGTGCAAGGACGCTCATCGGTCCCCAGCGGTTCATTTTGTTTCTCCTTTCATCGTCTTCTTTCCATCTTGATTATGCGGAGCTTTTTTCGTTCCGTACACTCTCTTAGACGAGAAATCTTCCAAAAAGTTTCACCCTTATGATTTTTTTAAGAAACTTTTTCCCCGTGCGAGCTCTTGCATTTTCCGTCGCCGCGGCATACAATGAGGACACATTTCACCCGGGAGGGGCGTTTTTATGAACTATATCGGCATCGACCTCGGCGGCACGAACATCAAGGGCGCACTCGTGAGCGCAGAGGGCGAGATCTTAAAGGAGCATTCTATCCCGACGCGCGTCGATCTCGGCCCCGAGGCGGTCGCGGGGCGCATCGGTCAGGTCATCGCGCAGCTCTCTATCGGCGAGGACACCGTCGGCGGCGTGGGCGTCGGCTGCCCCGGCACGGTGGACGACGCGAGCGGCATCGTGCGCTTTGCAGCGAACCTGAATTTTGTGAACTTCGACCTGCGAAGCGCGCTGCGCGCGCACACTGCGCTTCCCATCCACCTCGGCAACGACGCAAACGCCGCGGCGCTGGGCGAGGCGCTGTTCGGCTGCGGCCGCGGCGCGGAGAGCACCATCGTCGTCACGCTCGGCACGGGCGTTGGCGGCGGCGTGGTGCTCGGCGGCAAGCTCCTGACAGGCTACACGGGCGCGGCGAGCGAGATCGGCCACATGGTCATCGCGGAAAACGGCGAAGAGTGCACCTGCGGCAGCCGCGGATGCTTCGAGGCCTACTCCTCCGCCACGGCGCTGATCCGCGACACGAAGCGCACCATGGCCGCGCACCCCGAGAGCCTGCTGCACGCGATTGCCGCGGAGCAGGGCGGTGTCGACGGCCGCACAGCATTTCTCGCCAAGGAGCGCGGCGACGAGGCGGGCGCGCAGGTCGTGGAGGACTACATCGAGCATCTGGCCTGCGGGCTCACAAATCTTGTCAACATTTTCTTCCCCGAAGTGCTGGCCCTCTCGGGCGGCGTAGCAAATCAGGGCGACGCACTGCTCCTGCCGCTGCGCGAAAGGGTGCGCGAGCGTTCGTTCGGCTCGCGCTATGCCGTCTCGCACACGCGCATCGAGCTCTGCACACTCGGCTACCGCGCGGGCGTGATCGGCGCGGCGATGCTCGCGCGCGAGTGAACGTAAAATAGCGCAAGATATGATAAGGCCCTCCGCATTTCTGCGGAGGGCCTTTTTTACCGGTAGCCGTCAGGCTCGGCCGAGCCTTCGATCAAAAACTGCACCTCGTCCACGCCGCCGAGCGACAAAATGGACTGCTCGAGCGCGCTCAGCATCAAATCGCGCGCCGCCTCATCCTCCGGCAGCGAGACGTTAGCCGGAAGATTCAGATAGCACACGCCGTTTTCGATGCGAGACGAGATGACCGTGAAGTCCTCCGGCAGGAGCGAGACGAGCGAATCGTCCTCCGGCCCCTGCGCGAGCGCCTCGAGCAGCGCGTTCACGCGCGTCTGGCCCTCGTAGAGCGCGAGCGTCTGCTGCTCGGCGCGCAGCTCGCCCGTCTTGCTGTCGAGGAAATAAAGCGACACGGTGATCGGCCGCAGGCCACTCTCACGCGAGGAAAGCAGTGTATCCGCCGAGAGCAGCACTTGCGTCTCGCGGTACGGCAGCTCGCGCCCGTCCGCCGTGATGCTCACAGCGTTCACATTCGGCAGCTGCGTCAGCGTCAGCGTGATGCAGTAGTCAGCGAGCGACAGGTCGATGCCCGTCAGGCGCGCATACTGTGCGCTCAAGTCGATCTGCGCGCGGCGGCCCGACACCTTGAGCGACTTGAGCGCCGTTCCCTCCGGGATGGGCGAAGAGAGCGACGGCTCGTCGGGCCCTGCGAGCAGCGCCTCCATCAGCGCGCGGACACAGTCTTCGGTCTCCATCGCGCCGTCGAGCGTCAGACGCTTTTCCTGCGCGCGGATGGCGTCGCTGCCGCCCGCGGAGTTGGGATCGCTGAGAAAATAGAGCTCGTAGCCGTTTTCGTCCATTTCCTGCGCGTGCTGGGCCGCGCAGGCGCAGAGAAGCGAAAGCAGGAGGACTAATGCCGCAGTCATGGAAAGACGTCTTCTCATGTCTCATCCCCTCCCTCTTCGCAGCGCGGCAGGCGCACGGTAAACACCGTGCCGCCGCCGCCGCGGCGGCGCGCCGTGTCGGCGGCGATGGAAAGGCCAAGGCCTGTACCGCCCGCGGCGCGCGAGCGCATCTTGTCCACGCGGTAGAAGCGGTCGAAAATGCGGGGCATGTCCCCCTCTGGAATGCCGATGCCATTGTCGCTGACGGTGAGAAGGCAGTCCTTTTCATCCCCCGCGAGCAGCAGCTTCACAAAGCCGCCCGGGCGGTTATACTTGATGGCGTTTTCCGTCAGGTTGTAGATGATCTCGTGAATTTCATCCTCGCTCGCAAGGGTCTGTCCCTCGCGGCGAATTTCACACGAGAGGTCGACCTGCTTTTCCTCGGCCACAAGGCGCAGCATGCGCACCACGCGCGCCATCACGGACGAGAGGTCAACGCGCTGCGCCTCGGGCAGCATGCCGCTGTCCAGGCGCGTCAATCGCAGCAGATTTTCCGTGATGCGCGCCAGGCGCTCGGACTCCTGCTCGATATCACCGACAAATTCGCGCACGGTCTGCGCGTCCATGTTCTCCGTCTGCAAAATGGAGTCGGACAGAAGCCTGATGCCCGCCAGCGGCGTTTTGGGCTCGCGTCCGACACGAAGCGGCGGCGAGCGTCCTCCGTCGTCTGCAAACGGTCGGCCATGTCGTTGAACTCGGCGGCGAGCTCGCTGATCTCGTCGTGCCCGCCGACCTCGGCGCGGTGGCTGTACGAGCCCTCGCGCATCTTGCGGATAGCGTCGGTCAGTACGCCGAAGCGCCGTGTCAGCACGCGGGATAAGAGCACGCTGATCCCGCCGGCGAACACCAGCACGACCGCGGAAATCGTCAGGAGATTTCGTTGCAAGGACAATAGCAGCTCCGCCTGCTCGGTGTCGTATTCATAGGCGTAGACCGCGCCGATGGTCTGGCTGTGGTAGATGACCGGCGAGGCCGCGCGGCTTTTGAACGCCTTGTCCGAAAATTCGGTGTAGAAGACATCTTCTCCGCGAAGCGCCTGCACAAGCTCTGTATAAAAGGCGTAGCGGCCGATCGCGCCGTCGGTCTCGCGCGTGTCGTACAGCACGCGGCCCGAGGCGTCCGTCACAAGCACGCGGGAGATCCCCGTCTCCTCCACGAGCGTCATCGCGCCCGCAACATTCTCCTCGCTCAGCTCCTCAAGGCCCGAAAGCGCCGTCACCATCACGGAGACGCTGCCCTGCAGCGAGCTCTGCTTAGAGCGGAACGTCAGGTTTTCCGACGTAATGAGCGGATATGTGTTCAGCAGGATCAGCACCGCCAGAATGATGGCGATATAGCTGAAGCTGAATTTTCGCTGCAGGCTCGCATGCATCTGCACGGCGCTGCCCCCTTCTCTTTCTTTTAGTGGGAAATCAGTCCTTCAAGTAGTACCCCACGCCCCATTTGGTCAGGATGTGCTGCGGCGCGGCGGGGTTTTCCTCGAGCTTTTCGCGAAGCCGCCGGATGTGCACATCCACTGTGCGGTAGTCGCCTGCGTAGGTGTAGCCCCAGACGAGGTCCATCAGATTTTCGCGCGAGTAAACGCGGCGCGGATTCTTGACAAGAAGCTCGATGAGGTCGTATTCCTTGGCCGTGAGCTCGACGATCTCGCCGTTTTTGACGGCGACGCGCTGCTCGGGGTCGAGCGTGATGCCGCCCGCGGTCAACAGGAGCGTTTCAGGCTGCTTTTGCTGCGGTGCGGCGTTCGCGCGGCGCAGCAGCGCGCGGATGCGCGCTTTGAGCTCTAAGATGTTGAACGGCTTTGTGATATAGTCGTCCGCGCCGGACTCAAGACCGATGATCTTGTCGGCGTCCTCGCTGCGGGCGGTCAGCATGATGATGGGCACATTGGAAAATTCGCGGATGCGCATGCAGGCCGTCAGCCCGTCCACCTGCGGCATCATCAGATCGAGGATGATGAGGTCAAACCCACCGCTTTTCGCCATGTCGATGGCGGTCGCGCCGTCGTAGGCGGTCTCGACCGTGTAGCCCTCGTTTTCCAGATTGAATTTCATGCCCTTGACGAGAAGCTGCTCGTCGTCAACCACCAGAATTTTCATTGCCATCCTCCTCCGTGAATGTGATCTCCGCGCGGAATCCCTCGAGCTTCGCCTCTCCGATGCCCTTGACGTTCAAAAGGTCCTCCGCCGCCGTAAAATCGCCGTGCTCTGCGCGGTAGTCGATGATCGCCTGCGCGAGCGACGGGCCGATGCCCGTCAGCGTTTCAAGCTCCTCCGCCGTCGCGGTGTTGACGTTCACGAGCGTCACAACGCGCGTGGGCGCGGTGATCTCGTCGGTCTTGTCCTGCGTCGTCACGGTGTAATTCCCGTGCGAGGCACCCTCGTAGGCCGTTTTGTGCAGAAAAACGAGCGAAACGGCGAACAGCACTGTCAGCGCGGCGAGCACAAGGTAGACGCCGCTGACTTTGGTTTTCTTTTCTTGCTTTTCCACGGTTGCGCTCGCCTGCCTTTTTTGCTATACTGATGTCGAAGCGTGCCGAACGGCGCGCTCCTCTTCACTGTATTCCATATTTGATTGTATCATACAACGAGGTATATTTCCATGAAAAAACGCCGCTGGTTTTCACTTTTTTTATCTTTTGCGCTCCTGCTCCCGCTCTTTTCACTGACGAGCGCCGACGCCTATGAGGACTTTGACCTCGACGCGAAGGCCGGTCTTCTCATCGAGGCCGACACGGGCGAAATTCTCTACGAGAAAAACGCCCATCAGGAGAACTTCCCCGCGTCGCTCACAAAGGTGATGGTCGCGCTGCTGGTGTTTGAAGCCATCGACGAGGGCAAGATCGCGCTGACCGACTCCGTCACTGCGACGGAATCGGCGTTCGAGGGGCTCTCCAGCGACGGCAGCACGGCAAACATCGTCCCCGGCGAAACGATGACGGTCGAGCAGCTGCTCAACTGCATGCTCATCGTCTCGGCGAACGAGGCGTGCAACATTTTGGGCGAAACGCTCTACGGCTCGGTCGACGCCTTTGTCGCGCGCATGAACGAGCGCGCGACGGAGCTCGGCTGCGAGCACACGCATTTCGCCAACGCCACGGGTCTTCACAATTCCCAGCACTACACGACCGCGTGGGACCTCTACCTCATCACGCGCGAGGCGATGAAGCACGATAAATTCATGGAGATCTGCAACTCCAAGAGCTACACCGTGCCCGCCACGAACATGACCGACAAGCCGCGCGAGCTGCATTCGACGAACTTTCTCATTTCCAACTGGCGCGCCCGCGGTTATGTGTACCGCGACGCGCAGGGCATCAAGACCGGCTCGACACCCGAGGCGGGCTACTGCCTCATTTCGTCCGCCCTGCGCGGCAGCCGCCACATGATCAGCGTGGTGCTGGGCGCAGAGCGCGTGACGCTCGAGGACGGTGTGACCATCCAGACGCGCAGCTTCTCCGAAACGTCGCGCATGTTCGACTGGGGCTTTGACAACTTTGTCCTCCGCGACATTCTCTCCTCCTCCGACCTTGTGCAGGAGGTGCCCGTCGCGCTTTCGAGCGAGGCGAGCTACGTTTCGACCCACGCGGCGGAGGATATCTCCTGTCTTTTGCCCGACAACGTGGAGCCCGACATGCTCGAGCGTACCGTAACGCTCACGAACGACACGGTCGACGCGCCCGTTTCCGCGGGCGACGTGCTCGGCAAGCTGACGCTCTCCTACAACGGCAAAGTCTACGCCGAGACCGATCTTCTGGCACTGAACGATGTATCGGCCTCGTGGTTCCTGACGGCGCAGCGCAGGGTGTCTGACTTTTTCGCAAAGCCGCTCGTCCGCATTTTGCTGATCGCGGTGGTATTGCTCATCGCCGCGCTCGTCGTCTATGTGACGATGTTCTCCCGCCGCCGTCGCTACGGCCACCGCCGCCGCGGCGCGGCACACGGCGGCTACCGCGGGCGGAGAAGAAGATTCTAAGTACTTCAAAAAAGCGGTAAAGCCGCTTTTTTGAGAAAGGCCACACTCCGCTTTGTGCCTTGCCGCCGCTGGCGGCTGCGACACGCGCGGAGCGAGAGGTGTCGATCGCCACGCGCTGGTCGCGGCGATCGACGATCAAAATTCTTTGCGTCTGCGAACGCAAAAGCAAAAATGAAGGGACGCGAAAGCGTCCCTTTTTAGTTGAGTGTGATCACGTTGTTCCCCTGCGGGAACTCCACGAAGCGGATGGAGTAGATGTCGGCGGTGATGTATGCGCTGCGGCCGGGGTGGAACAGCGTGATATAGTCGTTTCCGACCTCCTGTAGCGTACCGACCGCCACGACCGTGTTCTGCGAACCGACGAGGAAGCTCACGATGACTGCGCGGCCGATGTTGCGCGCGAGCATCCCCTTCCACGAATTGTAGGCCATCTTGTCGACGGTCTGCGACTCTTCGATCTTGTCGGGCGTGGGCTGGAACCGCCCGCTCGCGCCGCCCTGCAGCACGAGCGACATGCCCCCCGCCCCCGACGATCCTCCAAGCATTTCCTCATAGCTCTGGCTCGCGTTGTTACTGTTGTTATTACTGCTATTATTGCTGCTATTATTGCTGTTGCCGCTCTGCTGCGCGCTCGCCATGGCGGGCACGGCAGCCATCTGCTCATAAAGGCACGGCATGCTTTTTCCCATCTGGATCATAAAAACGTCCTCTCCCTTTCCCGTTGCTGCTGATTTGCTTTTCTCAGGTGTCGTAATACGCGGCGGTGGGGTTATAAAAACAGTGGTCGCCGATACGCATGACGAACGTCCCCACATTTGAAGGAAAATTCGCGCGGCAGGACGGCGAAAACGGGTTAAAGAACCACAGCGCCGTTCCAAGGCCGTTCAATCGGTTGCCCGCAATGGCCCAGTCCGCGATCTCGTAATGGATATCGGTCGGGCGCATGTTGTAGATGTTCTGCGGGTTGTAGCTGCCGCGCTCGGTCTCGCTCGCGCAGACGAACTGCCCCGGCTGAAAGATGATATTGCGGATGCTGCCCTGCCCCACGCGCGCGTATTCGCCGCCCGTCGAGCGCACACGGTTCATCACGACGCTCGCCACGGCTTTCATCCCATTCTCGCCCTCGCCGCCTGCTTCGCACTCGATGAGGCGCGCGAGCAGCTCCCTGTCGGAATAGGCCATGTCGATCTCCTCCCCCATTTTTTCTTCCCCGCCAGTCTATGCGCTTCCCGTGCGCATGGAAACCGAGACACGCAAAAAAAAGCACCGAAAGCCGTTTTGCTTTCGGTGCTTTTGCTTTGTTCAGTTTTCTTCGTCCGGCGGCGGAAGCTCTTCCGCTTCCGGCGGCGTTGCGCCGTAGGCGCCCTTCATCTTGAGCTCCTGCCACTGCTCCTTGGTGATAAGCAGCTGGCGGGGCTTCGAGCCCTCGAACTGGCCCACGATGCCGCGCGTCTCCATCTCGTCGACGATGCGCGCCGCGCGCGAATAGCCGAGCTTTAGTCTTCTCTGGAGCATCGAGACGGACGCCTGACCGGTCTCCATGACCACGTCGATCGCGGCGGGGAGCAGCTCGTCCGCCTCGTCGGCGGCGTTCTGCTCGGGTGCGGCATTGCTGCCGCCCTTGCCGCTGCCTTTCTCCTTTTCGGCGACGGCAGCGTTGATCTTGTCGATGACGGATTCGTCGTAGTCCGTCTCGCCGTTTTCCTTGACGAAGTTGACCACGCGCTCGATTTCCTCGCTCGAGATGAAGCAGCCCTGCACGCGCTTGGGCTTGCCTTCGCCCAGCGGGGCGTAGAGCATGTCGCCGCGGCCGACGAGCTTTTCCGCGCCCGCGGTGTCGAGGATGATGCGCGATTCCATCGCGGAGGCGACGGCAAAGGCAATGCGGCTCGGGATGTTGGCCTTCATCAGGCCCGTGATGACGTCCGCGGACGGACGCTGCGTCGCGATAACCAGGTGCATGCCCGCGGCGCGGCCCATCTGTGCCACGCGGCAGATCGACTCTTCGACCTCTTTCGCCGCGACGAGCATCAAGTCGGCCAGCTCGTCGATGACGACGACGACGCTCGGCAGCTTTTTGAGCGTTTCGTCCGTCTCCGCCACCTTATTGTAGGAGGCGAGGTCCTTGACGTTGTGCTCGGAGAACATCTTGTAGCGCTTCATCATCTCGTACACGGCCCATTGCAGTGCGCCCGCAGCCTTTTTCGGGTCGGTGACGACGGGGATGAGCAGGTGCGGGATGCCGTTGTAGGGCGCAAGCTCGACCATCTTCGGGTCGACCATGATGAAGCGCACCTCTTCGGGCGTTGACTTATAGAGCATCGAGACGATCAGCGAGTTCGTGCACACGGACTTACCGGAGCCCGTCGTACCGGCGATAAGCACGTGCGGAAGCTTCGAGATATTCCCGACGATGTTCTTGCCGCTGATGTCCTTGCCAACGGCGAAGGCCGTGGTGGAAGGATGGGTGGTGAACTCCGTGGATTCGAGCACCGTGCGGATGCTGACGGGCGAAACGAGCTTGTTCGGCACCTCGACACCCACGACGGAGATCTTGTCGGGGATGGGCGCGATGCGCACGCCGCTCGCGCCCAGCGCAAGGGCGATATCGTCCTGCAAATTTGTGATCTTCGAGAGCTTCACGCCCTGACTGAGCGTGAACTCATAGCGCGTGACCGACGGGCCGCGCACCACATCGCCCGGCTGGGCATCCACGCCGAAGCTCGTGAGCGTCTGCGCCAAGCGGCGGGAGTTGTTGCGCAGCTCCGCGCCCGCCTCGGCGGCGTTCGTCACGCTGCCCTCTTTTAAGAGCGTGATGGGCGGGTACTGATACGCGGGGGGCTGGGGCTGCGCGCCGCTGCCCTCGATCTCGCGCGTGACCTCCTCGCGCGCGGCATCGACCTCGGCGCGGCGGAGCTTGTCCTCCTGCTTGTCGGTCAGCACGGCGGGAACCGTCGTTGCTGCTGCGGCTGCGGCGACGGGTGCGCTCTGCACGCTCGGCGTGGGCGCGGCAAACGGCGTGTGCATCACAGGTGCGGGTGCCGGGACGACCGGCGCGGGCGCGCTCGGCGCTGTATCAAACGGCGGCAGGTCGAAGTCGTCGGCCTCCACCGTCACAGGCTTAACGGGTGCGGACGGCGCGGCGGCAGGCGAAACGGGTGCAGCGATCTTTGTCTCCGCGGCACTTCCGCCCGCTAACAGCTCGTCGGGACTCTTGATATTGTCGGATTTCTTGCGGAAGAAGCCGCCCGTGGGATTTTTCCTGATGACGCGCTCCTCGCCGTCGAGCGGAATGTCGATGGCGGCGTCCGGCGTATGGACCGGCGAACTGCGGCGCGGCACATGGGTGCGCTGCGGCGGAAGGTCCTCTTCCTCCACTGGCTCATAGGGCACGCGCTCGTGCGAGCGCACGGCCTCGATCACGGCGGCGGGCGTGAGCCTGAACGCCATCATCAAGAACGCAACGAACAGCACGACGAGCAGGATCATCGCGAGCACCTTTTTCACCAGCAGCACCAGCATGATCGCAAGCGACGCGGACACCGCGCCGCCGGACTCGAGCGCGTTGCCGCTCGTCCACAGAAGCTTCAAAATGCCGTCCATGTTGACATACTCCTCCTTGCAGAGGGCAATGTGCATGATCGCGCCGAACACAACCGGCAGCAGTGCCGTACCGACAAGGCAGGACGCGACGTTCCGCCCGCGGTGGAAGAGCAGGATATAGCTCCCCAGCAGCAGCGCGGGCGCGACGAGGTAATAGCCCCAGCCAAAGAGCGACCGGCACAGCTGCGCGGGCTGATCAAGCAGCCACGCCCCCGACTGGAAATAGCTGAAGCCCAGGCACAGCGCCAGCACCAGCAGGATCGCGCCCGCGACCTCGCGGCGGATGGGGCGCTTTTGATTCTTCTTCGCCGTGCGCTTGCCGGAAGACGAGGAGCGGGACGAACCCGTCGTTTTCTTTTTCGTTGTGGTGGTTTTTTTCTTCTGTTGTGCCATGATTCACCTCAGAATCAAAAATTAGTGCAGGATCGTGAGCACCAGCGTCAGCACGCCGGCGGCCCAGCAGTAATAGGCAAACGCGCCGAAACGGCCCTTGTCGGCAACATAGCGCAGCAGGCGGATGCTCGCATAGCCGGACACCGCCGCGACGACGACGCCGACAAGGTACACAGGCACGCTGGAGAAGTCGATGCCCGCTTCGATCGCGTCCTTGAGCGTCAGGATGTTCGCGCCCAGCACCGCGGGGATGGAGAGCAGGAATGCAAAGCGCACGGCAAACTTGCGCTCAAAGCCCGTGAAGCAGCCCGCCGTGATCGTCATGCCGGAGCGGGAGATGCCCGGGCACAGCGCGATGGCCTGACCGATACCGACAAGCAGCGCGTCGAGCATTGTGGCGGTCTTTTCGGTCTTGCGGCCATGGCGCACACGGTCGCTCGCAAAGAGCAGGATGCCCGTGACGATCAGTGCGCCGCCGATAAAGTACATATTATCACTCAGCTCCGTGAAAAAACGGCGAAACGGCACCATAACGAAAAGCGGCAGCGTGCCCACAATGATGAGCAGGATGAGACGGCGCGCAGGCGGCACGGGGTTCGGCGTGCGATGATGGGCAAGGTCGCCGATGCCGGTAAAAAACTCCACGATCATATCGCGGATATCGTCCCAGTAAGCGGCAAACACCGCCACGAGCGTGCCGAGGTGGAGCAGCACATCGAAAAAGTTGGGCACGTTGCTCGCGCCCTGCATGTTCAGCAGGTGCTCCGCGATGGCGAGATGTCCGGAGGACGAAATCGGTAAAAATTCCGCGATCCCCTGCACAAGGCCAAGGATAACGGCGGTCAAAACTGACATAAAAAACAACTCCTTTTGCGTTTTGTTCTGTAATGGCAATATTCTAACAGGATAATTATAGCACGCTTGTTCGCGGAATACCACCCCGAATTGCCGCATCTTCTTTTTCTTTCCTTTTTCGGCACATCCCTTGCGAACGCAGGGCGAATGTGCTATGATCGGTGCGGACTATCAGAAAAGGAGAGATAGAAATGACCTATAACTACCGCACCAAGGGCGTTTGCTCCAAGGAAATGCACATTGAGCTGAACGACGACCACACCATCAAGAGCGTGGAGGTCATCGGCGGCTGCAACGGCAACCTCCAGGGCATTTCGCGCCTGGTCGAAGGCATGAAGGCCGAGGATGCCATCGCGCGCATGCGCGGCATCCGCTGCGGCTTCAAGAATACCTCCTGCCCCGATCAGCTCGCCATCGCGCTGGGCGAGGCGCTGGCGCAGGACAAGCAGTAGGTCGTCATTTTTTGCCCGCGCGGTGCATCGCACGGGCAAAAATGCATAAAATCCTGCAAAATGCCGTTTCCCTCTCTGGACAAACGGCGCTAAACTGTGTATACTGTTAAAAAATAAGCATTCAACGCACTATCAACGCAAAACATTTCGCTTTTGCCGGTCTGACGGGGGAACTTCATGGACATTGATATGGATATCAAAGAGCTCGAAGCGTTCGTCTACGTGGTGGAAAACTGCAGCTTTTCCCGCGCTGCGGAGCTGCTGCACCTGACGCAGCCGACCATCAGCTCGCACGTCTCCGCACTGGAGAGAAAACTGAATATCAAGCTCATCGTCCGCACCACGAAGGAAACCTACCCCTCCGACGCGGGCAAGCTCCTCTACAAATACGCCAAGGAGATCTTACAAGTGCGCGAGAATGCGGCCATCGCGCTGCGCAACTTCTCTCAGGAGATGAAGGGTACGATCTCCATCGCGGCCTCCACGGTGCCGAGCCAGTATTATCTGCCGCACCTTTTGCAGGACTTCCGCGCCCGCTATCCGGACATCACCTTCAATATCCAGATGGAGGACAGCCCCAAGGTCGTGGAGCTCGTGGCCACGCGCAGTGTGGAGATCGGCTTCTGCGGCACGATGGTGGCGAGCCACAAGTGCGTCTATCAGGATTTTGCCAGCGACCCGATGGTGCTCATCACGCCGAACACCGAAAAGTATCAGGCCTTTGCGGGCAAGCCCTTCCCCATCGAGCAGCTCAAGGAAGAGACGTTCATCAGCCGTGAAAAGGGCAGCGGCACGTATCAGGCGGGCAAAGAGCTCTTAAATGAGCTCGGCATCGACATCGCCCAGCTGCGCACCGCGGTCGAGATCCGCTCGACCGAGAGCGTTAAGCAGATGGTCAGTGAGGGCTTAGGCGTCGGCCTCATCGCGCAGAGCGCCGCGCAGGACTATGTCCAGTTCGGCAAGCTCCTCGCCTTTCCCTTCCCCGACTCACGCTTCCGCCGCCAGCTCTATATCGTCAAGCACAAAAACAGCATTTTATCGCCCATTGCGCAGGTGTTTTACGACTATGCGCGCAAGGCAAAGGACAAAGCATCCGCCAAATAAGGCGGATGCTTTTTTACAGGGATCGCACGCTTTTTTGTCCGATTTTTTCGCGAAATTGTCATTTACTTTTTTCCCTCTCTGGTATATGATAATGCAATAGGTCAACGGCTGCGCTGCACCGGTAAAGCAGCAGGCCTTACGGGAGGGGAAGCGATGGACTGCCGCGATTCCGCGCTGTTTACAGGCGTGGACGAAGCATCGTGCGAAAATATGCTGCGCTGCTTCAGCGCTTACGAGCAGCGCTTCAGCGCAGGACAGACCATCCTCACCTGCGGGCAGCAGCAGGATATGATCGGCGTGCTGCTCTCGGGCAGCGCGGCGCTTCTGCGCCTGCACGCCGACGGCAACCGCACCGTGCTTGAAAGCATGGACGAGGGCAGCGTCTTTGGCGAGGAGCTGGCATTCACCGGCTTTCGCGACGGCAGCGCGCTCATCGAGTGCCGCGAGGACTGCCGCGTCATCTTCATGCGCTATGACCAGATCACAAAGCGCTGCGAAAACGCCTGCGCCTGCCACAGTCAGGTCGTAACGAACCTCTTCCAACTGCTCTCGAAAAAGTCCCTGCATCTGAGCCGCCGGATCGAGGTGCTCGCCTGCCGCTCCATCCGCGAAAAGCTGCTGTGCTTTTTCGAGCAGCTCGCCGACGAGCACGGCAGCCGGACGTTCCCCCTGCCGTTTTCCCTCAGCATGCTTGCCGACTACATCAGCGCCGACCGCAGCGCCATGATGCGCGAGATGCGCAAGATGCGCGAGGAGGACCTCATCAGCACCGAGGGCCGCAGCGTGACGCTGCTTTAGTTTTTTGCAAGTATTTTTCGTAAATGCAAGTTTTCCTGCATCGTCAGAATTTTGATATTCATTGACGCAAGAAAACTTTCATGATATAAATATAGCATCATTCCATATTCCCGGCGCTGCGTCCAGGAATCCCGCCTGCCGTTCTCCCCGGACGGCACGGCGCTGAATCTCAACAAAAAGGAGAATCATTCATGTATCGCATCGTGAAGAAAGAAGCGCTCAAGCCCACCGTGACCCTCTACGAGATCGAGGCGCCGATGGTGGCAAAGAAGGCCGAGCCCGGCCAGTTCATCATCCTGCGCGTCGATGAAAACGGTGAACGCATCCCCATCACCATCCACGACTTCGACCGTGAGAAGGGCACCGTCACCATCATCGTGCAGACGATCGGCGCCACCACCGAAAAGCTCAGACATAAAGCCGAGGGCGAGTACATTCAGGACTTTGTCGGCCCGCTGGGCCGCCCGACCGAGACCGAAGGCAAGAAGAAGGTCTGCGTCGTGGGCGGCGGCGTCGGCTGCGCCATCGCTTACCCCGTTTTGAAGAAGTTCCACGACTGCGGCGCGGAAGTCCACGCGGTCGTCGGCTTCAAGAATAAGGACCTCGTCATTCTTGAGGACAAGTTCCGCGCGGCTTCGAGCGTTCTGAAGCTGATGACGGACGACGGCTCTTACGGCGAGAAGGGTCTTGTCACCGACGCGCTCAAAGCGCTCATCGACGCGGGCAACCAGTATGACGAGATCTTCGCCATCGGCCCTGCCATCATGATGAAATTCGTGTCCAAGACCACCGAGCCCTACGGCATCCCCACCACCGTTTCCATGAGCCCGATCATGGTCGACGGCACCGGCATGTGCGGCGGCTGCCGCCTCACCGTCGGCGGCGAGACGAAGTTCGCCTGCGTCGACGGCCCGGACTTCGACGGTCACAAGGTCGACTGGGACGAGAGTCTCAAGCGCGGCAAGATGTACTTCGACTGGGAGCGCCACAAATACGAAGAGACCTGCAACCTGTTCAGCAAGGAGGTTCAGTAATATGCCTAACATGAGTCTGAAGAAGAACGAAATGCCCTCGCAGGAGCCCAACGTCCGCAACAAGAACTTCCTGGAGGTCGCGCTCGGCTATACCGAGGAGCAGGCGCTCGATGAAGCGGCCCGCTGCTTAAACTGCAAGAACCATCCCTGCGTCTCCGGCTGCCCGGTGCAGGTCAAGATCCCCGAATTCATCAAGAAGATCACCGAAAAGGACTATGAGGGCGCCTATCAGGTCATCCACGAGACCTCCTCCCTCCCCGCTGTCTGCGGCCGCGTCTGCCCGCAGGAGACGCAGTGCGAATCGAAGTGCATCCGCGGCATCAAGGGCGAGCCCGTCGGCATCGGCCGCCTCGAGCGCTTTGTCGCCGACTGGCACAATGCCAATGTCCAGGAAGCACCCGCCAAGCCCGCGCCCAACGGCCACAAGGTCGCGGTCATCGGCTCCGGCCCCAGCGGCCTCACCTGTGCGGGCGACCTTGCCAAGAAGGGCTACGATGTCACCGTGTTTGAAGCGCTCCACCTTGCCGGCGGCGTGCTGGTCTACGGTATCCCCGAGTTCCGTCTGCCGAAGGCCATCGTGCAGAAGGAAGTCGACGGCCTGAAGGCCCTCGGTGTCAAGGTCGAGACGAACATGGTCATCGGCCGCGTCGTGTCCATCGACGAGTTGATGAGCGAGTACGGCTTCGAGGCCGTGTTCATCGGCTCCGGCGCGGGTCTTCCGATGTTCATGCACATCCCCGGCGAGAACCTCTGCGGCGTTTACTCCGCCAACGAGTTCCTGACCCGTATCAACCTGATGAAGGCTTATAAGGACGGCTCCGACACGCCCATCATGCCGCTTCAGGGCAAGAAAGTCGCCGTCGTCGGCGGCGGCAACGTCGCCATGGATGCCGCGCGCTGCTCCAAGCGCCTGGGCGCGGACGTGTACGTCGTCTACCGCCGCGGCATGGAAGAGCTCCCCGCCCGTCACGAGGAGGTCGAGCATGCCATCGAAGAGGGCATCGTCTTCAAGACGCTCAACAACCCCGTCAAGATCAACGGCGATGAGAAGGGCTATGTCTCCTCCATGACCTGCGTGGAGATGGAGCTGGGCGAGCCTGACGCCTCCGGCCGCCGCCGCCCGATTGAAAAGGTCGGCAGCGAACACGATCTGCCGGTCGACTGCGTCATCATGTCGCTCGGCACCACGCCGAACCCGCTCATCAAGAACACCACCCCGGGTCTTGAGGTCAACCGCAAGGGCGGCATTGTCGTGAACGAGGCCGGTCTCACCTCTCATCAGAACGTCTACGCCGGCGGCGACGCCGTCACGGGCGCTGCCACCGTCATCCTCGCCATGGGCGCTGGCAAGCTCGGCGCGAAGAGCATCGACGAGGCACTGAGCAAATAATTTTCGTCAGCGAAAGCGCGCAGAAGCGTACTTCTGCGCGTTTTCTCAATACCATTTCTCACGAAGGGAGAACTATTATGAATCTTTGGCATGATATTGCACCGGCGCGCGTGCGCCCCGAGGACTTTTTCGCGGTCATCGAGATTGAGAAGGGCTCGAAAAACAAGTACGAGATGGATAAAGAGACCGGCGCGCTGCGTCTCGACCGAATTCTCTACACCTCGACTCACTATCCCGCCAACTACGGCTTCATCCCCCGCACCTGGGCGGACGACGGCGACCCGCTGGACGTTCTGGTGCTCTGCTCTGAATGCATCCGCCCGCTGAGCCTCGTGGAGTGCTACCCCATCGGCGTTATTTCGATGGAGGACAGCGGCAGTCTCGATGAAAAGATCATTGCCATTCCCTTCCAGGATCCGACCTACAACACCTATCAGGACATCTCGGAGCTGCCGAACCATGTGGCAAGCGAAATCCGCCACTTCTTCCGCGTCTACAAGAGCCTGGAGGGCAAGGAGACTGTCGTCAGCGACGTCCTCGGCCGCGAGGAAGCCATCAAGATCATCATCAAGTGCCAGAACGCTTATATTGAAAAATATTGCCGTTAAAGCAAGAAAGGGAGCACCGGATTGTTGATCCGGTGCTCCCTTTCTTGCTGTTTTTCCGTAGCTTATATCGCGTTGGACCGTGCAAGGTCCCCTTTCCGCAGCAGACATTTTCGTGCTCTCCCGCGACTTGCCCCATAACGGTAAAAGCAGGCACCCGATTTCGGGTGCCTGCTTTTGTGTTGAGTATTTGATTTTACTTGCCCTGATAGGCTCTGTAGAGGAACGTCACGATCTCTGCACGGGTGCAGTCCGCATTCGGGCTGAACGTCGTGGCAGAAGTACCGTTCGTCACGTTGTTCGCTACCGCCCAGTTGACGGCGTCAGCGTAGAACGCGTTCGCGGGAACATCCGTGAAGCTCGTGCTGCTCTCGACCTTCTTGCCGAGGGCGCGGTACAGGAACGTTACGCTCTGGCTGCGGGTGCAAGTCGCGTTCGGCGCAAACTGCGTCGCGCTCACGCCGTCGGTGATCTCCTTGCCGACTGCCCAATCGACCGCGTCGTAGTAGTAGGCGCTCTTGGGCACGTCGGTGAACGGCAGGCCGTCATCCGGCTCCGGCTCGGGGTCGGGCGTCGTGGCGGAGGGCGCGGAGGCGCGGCGGAAAACCGTCAGCGTGTAGCTGGCAGAGGCTTCGTCATAGTTGTCGCTGCCAGCCGCCGTCGCAGCGATGACTGCCGTGCCGACACCAACGATCGTCACCTCGCCGGTCGCGGCATTGACCTTTGCAACAGATTCATTGCTGCTTTCATAGGTAATCTCGCCGAACGTCTTATCCTCGTTCACAGTCAACTTGTTCGTGAAATTCGCCGCGCCAATGCGCTTGCTCACAGACTTGGTCTCATAGGAAATGTCCCGCGCAGCCTTGGTGATGGTGAGCACGGCAGAGCCGGTGATCGTCATGCCGCCCTTGGTGGCCTGCCAATAGACTGTCACCGTGCCAACGTCCGTCAGTGTAATGACATCGTCGGAATACGTGCCCTCACTGCTGGTCTTGTACTGGACGTTCACACCCTCAGCGGGAGTCGTTTCGACCTTGATGCTGTGCTTCTTGCCGTCATAGGTGACGGTGAGGCTGTCCGACGTGGCGGTGAATTTGTTATTCAGAGTATAGGGCTTCGTCTGCTCACCGCTGTAGTTACCGGTAAAGGTGATGGTAAACTTTCCGTCCGCGGCACTGATCGTATAGTCCGTGCCCTTCACAAGCTCGGTGCCGTTGTAGATCACGCGGACATCATCAAGGTCCGCCCCTGCGGCAGTGTCGTTGGCATAGCTATCGCTGACACCAACGATTTCGACGCTCTCACTGCTCATATTCTTCGCAGCCACAGTGACAGTCTTCGAATACAGCGGCTTGCCGTTCCAAGAGAAGATGATTTCCTGCTCACCAGCCTCAGTGTAAGTCAGGCTCGTGCCGTCCAGCTTGGCGTTGCCGCTGACAGTCAGCGCCGCGGGAGCAATTGCGGAGAGGAAATCCGCAATCGGAGTGGAGAATGTGCCGTTGGTGACCTTGGCCGTATCCAGAGTAATAACGCCAACCGAATCAGCCTGATCCCCCAAGCCCTTAGTCACCTTATCCGTCTTGAGGTAAAGCGAGTTTTCACAGGTTACGGCCGTAGTAGTGGTGTGTGTTACCAATCCGCCAGCCGCGTAATTACCTGTGCCAGTCAGTTCACCGCCGTTAGCACAATTCCTGATTGTTGCCTGCGTAGCATTCATGTTACCGACCAGACCGCCAACATAGCTGGTAGTTGTTAGCTTGGCGAGGTTCAGGCAGTTTTCCAGAATAATCTGCTTGTTGCCGCCGGAATTTTGAATTTCGCCAACCAGGCCGCCGATGATCGTACCGTTCAGTTCGGTCTTGTTCGTATAATTTTTGATTGAAACAGAATACGACACACTGGTTCTGCCGGCAATACCGCCTTCGTAAACGACACCGCTCGAACTGTTCGCCTTGACAGCGAATTCGCCCTCCATAACGGTAGTCTCATCCGCGTAAAGCCACTTATCAGATGCTGCTGTTGCGTCTGTGCTGAAACCTGCCCAGCCCCGCCAGCGTGGATAGAAGCAATAGCCTTTGCAGAGATAGTGAGCGCGCTGTCTGCCTTATTAACCAGCTTACTGCCTCTCAGATCAAGACTGCCGACGGAATTGTAACCAATCAGACCGCCAATATTGATGCCGCCGCTGCTGCTTGTATTTTCTGCATTCAATGCTGCGTTTTCGCCGAAAGTTACGGTGATCGGATCCGGCAGAGTACCACCGCCAAAGCCACCGCCTACATAAAGGTTATCTACAGCAACGGATGCAGTCAGCGGGCCATTTACTTCCGCAGAAACACTATCCATAATCACATTTTAAGGAGGAATCTATGTATGCCATGGGTTATTACAAACGACAAATTCTTCGTCCGCAGCGACAGGCGGGGATGTGCAACCCCCATCGTGGATAAGCGTCGCGCAAAGGTGTTCGATGAGCGCTTCAATGCAGACGAATTCCTGCGCAGCCTGCCAAAGGCGATGAAAAATCTCGGATACTATGTAGCCCCTGAAGATGCGGGAGTTGAAATGCGGTCCATCGCCTCGCAACATCCTGAAGTGCTTTCTGAGCCCAGACGAGATCTGGACCTGATTGAACCGGGTTACTATCTGGAATCCATCGGAGCATTTCGTGGATTCATTCAGGACATTCAAAAGGCACGACCTAAACTGGAGGAACAGCAGATCCACGCCGAAATGGAGATAGAGGATCTTCTGCACGCGGCAGAGTTCTATGATTTGGCCTGCGATCAGGGCTTTGATATCTACCAGCGCCTCCGTGAAGCACGGATACGGCGTCGTAATTGCAAAAACGCCGTCGCTTGGATTGACTTCGTTTTAGATGCCAATCCCGATGAGTTTCTGCGCCACGATCCATCACCGCGTATCAGCGGAACGCAACACCGGCAGTATCGCCCCAGGGCGCTGCCTGAGTTGTTCGAGGAACTGAGCAGTCTTTCATAAAAAAGCATCTCCAATGCGATACTGCATTGGAGATACTTTCGATTACAGGCATATTGTCATATAGGGCGGGACACAAAGGATATCATCTTTCTCAATGAGATTGCGCGGGTGAATAATATAGCATCCGCCAATCCTGCTCTTGTATTTTTCCTTGAAGCGCTTTAGAGATTCAAAGGAATACTTAGCGCTGGACTTCACTTCGATGGGATACATCTTGTACTTCGTCTTACTGTTATTGGCGATAATAAAATCGATCTCAATGTCATTTCTGCGCTTTTCCGCATTGTACTGGGTATAGAAGAACAGGCGGTGTCCATTAGAAACCATCATCTGTGCAATCACATTCTCGTAAAGCATTCCCTCATTCAGTCCGAGCTTTCCTGCGAAGATCTGCTTGTAAACCTCGTCCTCCAGCAGTTCGTTTTCGTCAAATGCATGGCTGACAAGCAATCCAGTATCACCTAAATAGCATTTGATGTAGGTATCCGACTCTGTGAGAGACAGGCCAACATTCGGATCACTGACGCGCCTGCACTCGTTTGCAATCATGGAGTCCGACAGCCAGAAGAAGGTTTCTTCATATTGATCTGCCATAGAGCCTTCTACGATTTTGTTGAAGACAACTCGTTTTTCATGTCTGGACAGCAAACCGGGGATCTGGTCGAAAATAGCCAAAACCTTGGAGCGATATTGTGCTTTGATTTTCATGATGTCATTGCGGTAAAGCTCCAGAATATCTCGCTTTTCAACATCCGATTTTCCAAAGTCTTTTTGACCTTCAAGAAAAGCAACAATGCTCATGGGCATACCGCCCACCAGCAGGTATTGCTTGAACAAAAGCATGGCCTTATTGTGCATACTTCGCTCCAGAGGGACTCTCTTCTCGAAACAATCTCTGATATATGGGATCAGCGGCGCTTCGTTAAGTGCCCAGCAGAATTCCTCAAAATCCAGCGGGTACATCTTGAGATGCCGTTCTTCTGAAGGAATCACAATATCCTTTACATTTTCTTTGATTGAGATCAAAGAACCGGTTTCAAGGAAATCATACCGACCATCTGCCACCAAATACTTGATCGCTTCGCGTGCTTTGGGGAAAAGCTGAACCTCATCAAAGATAATCGCACTTTCGCGCGGGTAGAGCTGTACGCCGTATTGAACAGACAGTAGCATATAGAATGTGTCGAGATCATTCAAATGCAGTTGAAAATAGCTCTTGACATTTTCAGGGGCCTTTGCAAAGTCAATGAGGATATAGCTTTTATATTCGTTTTTGGCGAATTCCTCGACTACGGTGGATTTTCCAATTCGACGAGCACCTTCCACCAACAGAGCTTTCTGCCCGTTAGCCTCCTGTTTCCATGCGAGAAACTTGTTATAAATCTTTCGTTTGAAAAGCATGTGCATCACCTCACAGATAGAATAGCACATCTCCCGACAATCCGCAAGTTTAATATAGCAGCATTTTCTGACAATACGCATGTTTATGAAGACTGTAATTTTCGATAACCCGCAAGTTTAAGGGCGTGCAATGTAGTAGTCAAGAAAAGTAGACACGAAAAATATTTATTTTTAGTTTACTTTTTCAAAAGTAGAGATGAAGAACATTTTTGCGGAAGATGCTTTTTCAAAAGTGGACACGGACAACAATTTTTGCTGAAATCCTTTTTCAAAAGTGGACACGACGATTCAATGCCTTGTAAGGCCCTTGTTTGCAAGGGATAGTAGTTTTGGATAGAGTAGAGCGACAAAATCAAAAGTAGACACAGCACAGGGTTATTTTTCTGTATCTTTCCGCTTTTGCACGAATTTGGGTTCTTCGGTCAGGATGCGCTTTGAAAAGGTATCCTTCTTTTCAAGCTCACCTCGATAGAAACGCTTGCAGTAGTTATCCGGTGTGTCATAGCCGATTGCAAAGCAGGGACGCTGCCGGTTATAAAAGTCAACATAGCGGCACAGGACATCTTTCACGGCATCTCTCGTACGGCATTCTTCTAATCGAAAATCGATGAATAGTTCTTCTTTTATCCAACCGTTTAGAGCCTCATTGACAGGATTATCCGTTGGTTTACCTGCCTGCGCCATGGAGCGGACAAGGTTGCTGTCCTGAATCAGTTCGTTGTACGCTTTTGAGGAATACACAGAGCCTTGGTCGGTATGGATAATGGTTGGTTCTTTCTTTCCACGCAGCATCTCAACGATATGGGCAACTTTATATTCACACAGGGATTGCCCATTTTTTACGCCATTTATGATGCGTTTTTTCACACCACTTTTCCCACCTCAAACGGGCTTTACACCACTTTTCCCACCTCAAAAATAGTGGTTAATTTTCGTCAGACCACAACATATTGTGGTCTATTTCCTCAAAAATCAGACCCCACAGATTTAAGTATCCGAACAATAGGTAAAGAAAAACCCCGGAAAACCGAAGTTTTCCGGGGTAAAAGATAACTTTTTTAACGCTTGCTGAACTGCGGCGCACGACGGGCGGCTTTGAGGCCGTACTGAAATTCTTTGATTGCCGTTTTTGCTTGATATTCCGGGCTTTTTCTCCCTTTTGGTTCTCGGTTGTCCTATTCCTTAACCATAAAAATGGGTGCTTTTTTAATCAGAAACCCTCTGATGTAGCGCATCATTTACCACATCAAAAAGCTCCTCTGGTTTATTGTACTTCACTTTTGCATAGATGTCCATAGTTGTTTTGCTGTTTTCATGTCCTGCAAGGTACTGAACCGTCTTAGGGTCCACCCCTGCATAGAGAAGATTGGTAATGTAAGTGTGCCGCAGCTGATGTGGTGTCACATCAAAATCTATCGTATATCTGATTTTGGGTTGATTCTTCTGTGTCATGCCCAGCGTTGGAGTAGTAGCAAACAGCCCCATCAAGATATACGGCATATTCAGCAAAACGAGCTTTTTGATGTCCAATGTCTTTTTCATCGTTCCAGCTCCTTTCGCTTGTTCCGGTCCACGACGGCGTGTTTCACCAGCTCTTTGAACTGGCTCAACTTTGCCAACACAGACGGACGCTCGGATTTCTCCGCCTTCCTGACCTTTTTCCCGGTGTACTCGGTAAAAGCAGCGGTCAGGGCATCCGCGTCCCGACCCTTGAAAAAGATCAGGTACTTGGGTGGGGAGCTGCTGCGGTCCTTCTTCACCGCATAGTCCACGCCGTATTTCCGGGCGATCTTCTCAAACTCCTTGATGGAGGGGTCGGTGATCTCGATGTTGGAAACCCCTTGGTTCTGACCAATCAGCTGTTTCACCGTCTGCTTGCCCTGGGGCTTCACAGGCGCGTCACGGCTTCTCTGCTTTTGCAGCTTCTTTTCCTTGCGGTGGGCAAGGTACTTGGTGATGGCGGCTTTCATCAACCGCCCGGTAAACTTTGTTCCGCTGACTACCAGCGTCAAAGTCCTGTTTTCCACTTCCTCCTGCATAGGTCATCGCCTCCTTTCCACGGATTTTGCAGGGGTGGCGCTTGATACTAAGGCGGGACCACCAGCCGCCGCAGCAGGTATTTCAGCATGGCAGGCTCCTTTCAGCGCAGCTGATCGGAGCGTTCATAGTACAGATGGCCCTGGCGCACTTTGGCATGGCTGAGAATCTTGATGTGACCCTTTTCCTGGTTCTCCAGGCTTTTCTGGTATCCGGCCTCCGTCAGAAACAGGCGGGTTCGTTCACCTTTCCAGCCCACCGGGGAATCGTCGGTCAGCACATCGAAGATAATCATGTGCCGGGTGTCCTCGGCAAACCGCTCCAAATCCATGTACTCATGGCCGTGGTAGTTCTGCGCCCCGGCTTTGAGGCGCATTTCCTCCATCAGCTGGCCCACGGTCTTACGCTCAGGCATGGCGTGCGCCTCCTTTCCCGCGTCCCTGGCCCTTCACGGCCAGGATACCGTCCAGGGTGGTGGCGGTGATCCGCAGGCGCTCGGCGGTGGCAATGTCATTCTTCACGGTCTCGTCGATGCCGTGGCCGCAGACCACCAGCACATGGGACCGGCGCAGGTAGTCCCGCGCCATATCCAGCCCGTCCTTGTGTTCCTGGGGAATCTCGTCCTTGAGGAAGGTAGGCAGGAACAGCACCGGGCAGATGGGCGAATACCCGGCGTCGTACACCTGACGACAGTAGGCCGCAGCGTTCTCGGCGTTCTCATACTGGCTGTTGCTCCAGGGAGCCGTAATGTAGGCAAGAGGTCGTTTCATGGCAAAATCCTTTCTCCCGGTGTTTTCGGGTAGCAGAAAAGCGGCTGTTTACCAGCCGCCTGCGTACATATCGTGGTTGACTTGTGCGGTGTAGTGGTTGCTGATCGTGGTCGGCGCATTAAACAGCACCGCAAGCAGATACTGCTTCATGTTGCGGATTTCGGTGGTATTGTTCCGCAGGCATTCCATGACAAACTCGATGTGGGAGCAATCCAGCTTCAAAAAACGGGAGCGGACCACCTCATGGGGGAAGTCGCTGCCAGCAATCCGGGTGGTTTTCCGCTTGGCGCAGACGGTCTCCACCATCAGCTCCACAATCTCGTCCAGGTCCTCCCGATAGGTGGTAAACTCCCGGCACAGGTGGTCATACTCGATGTTCTCCAAAATCAAATCCCGATAACTTTCCATCTCTGAGACAGACATCGCATCCCTTCCTTTCCGTTCCGGCAGCTGTGCTGCCGCTGCCTCCCGGAAGGGAATAGAATCGGTACTTGATCCATAAGTAATTGTTTTTTCTGTATTTGATTTCTCTATATTTAATTCTGCGGGCTTTTCCGTATCCGGTTTTACCATATCCGGGTTTTCCGTATCTGGTGAAGCCATATCCGGCTGGGGCGTATCCGGGTTCTTCGGCTGTGGCTGCTCATATATGACATACTCCGTATCACTGATGCGTCCCTGGCGGTCACGCAGTTTGTGCCGCACAATGTAACCGGCAGCCTCCAATTCCCGCAACGCAGCGCCTATGGCATCCACGCCCTCCTTACAGATCTTTGCAAGACCACGGGTGGTGTAATTCCAGTCCTCTGGCAAAGACAGCATCATGGAAAGCAGCCCCTTGGCTTTTAACGACAGGTTTGCATTTCGTAAATGATGATTGCTCATCACGGTATAATCACGGGTCCGTTCAATGCGAAAAACGGCCATCGACCTCACTCCTTCCAAATTTCTCAGGGTATGAAAAAAGCCACAATCCTGTAAAAAGAATTGTGGCAGTCAGCTGTTTTGTTCACTTTTTCTGCGCCGGTAGGGGCGCTTGGAAATGGGCGGTTTATCCAACAGGTCATTTCCCTGAGAGAATGGCAGAGTTTGCAGAACACGGTCAATCTCTATAAATTCCATACCATGCTGGGAATGGCAATCCTCCCGGATTGCTTCCCGGATTTCCTTTACAGTACACATTTCAATCCTTTCCTTTCGCAGTAATGATTTGTTTATGAGTGGCGGCGGTGTTTTCCCGGTTTGAAATCGAGGATATGTCCCTCAATCACACGAGCGTAACGCTTGATCTTGATCTCCCGGCGCTGCTGGCTTTGCAGGGCGGCCTGATACCCGTCCTCGGTCAAAAACAGCCGCATTTCCTCTCCGGGGCTGCCGTAAGCTGTGCTGGGACGCAGGACGGAAAACTCAATCATCCAGCGGGTGTTATCCCAAAACCTCTCTACGGCGAGAATGTTGTGTCCTT
>OCSH01000283.1_pt1 | contig 61604 bp, 69 predicted proteins | sample 1538371 | NCBI WGS metagenome assembly OCSH01 (sample SAMN04571687, study PRJEB22368) | human gut metagenome | biome: human gut; material: stool | host: Homo sapiens | place: Luxembourg | collected 2012-06-01 | reverse complement strand
AGGCGCGAGTGACGTTACCTCGGCGGCAGACTGCGTACCGAATGCGGCATTGCTGCGCTCGCCGCATTGAGGAGTGCTCCGGTAGACGGAAATTAGTCTGTACTCCTACAAGATGGGCAGAGCGGCAGCGGATGATAGAAGCAAATCAAATCGTATAGCAACACCACTTGGCAGGTACCTGATTCGGCAAGCGCCGCAGCTCTTCGAGCTGCTCGCTTGCAATGAGAACCCCTTTCTCTTGGGGGTCAAAGGGGGATATTCTCTTTCCGAGGAAAGAGAATATCCCCCTTAATCGCTCCCCCTGCGCGGCCGCAGGGAAAAATGCAAAAAATTATTTTTGCGCTTTCAACGCCCTGCGTTGAGCAAGGATCCCCGGCAGGATCGCGCACAGCGATCCAATCAGGAAGCAGACGATGCCGACGATCATATTGAGCGGAATTTCCTCCTTGAGGAAAAGAAGCGCGAAGATCGGCGCCAAGATGGGCTTTAGGAAGAAAATGAGTGACGCCTCCTGCGCGGACGTTTTCTCCATCGCCATCATGTGGCAGACGAAGCCCGCCGCGGAGTTGATGCAGCAGATGTACAGCAGTGCCGGAATGGCCGAGGCAGGGATATTTTCAAAGAGCGGCACGTCGATAAAGAGGTTCAGCCCCACCGCGCCATAGAGCGACGCGCCCGCCGCCGTGCGGCCGAAGAGCAGAATGAACACGAGCTCGCCCGCGCCGAAGAGAAAACTCAGGCACGTAACAGCGATGCCGCCGAAGCGCGGTGTACGCTTTTTGCCGAACACACTGTAGAGTGCGAACATTACGGCGGAGAGAATGGCGAGCACCGAGCCTGTGGGATCGAGCGTCGCATGAATGGGGTCAATGATGATGAGCGCCGCCGTGAGTTCCAAAATGAGCGCGATAATGTGGTTGCGATGAATGTCCTCATGCAGGAAGAGATGGGCGAACACCGTGACGAAGATCGGATTGCAGGAGAAGATGACCGCCACGACTGACGCGCGCGTATAGGTCACGGACATCTGGTAGAGCGACATCGCGATGACGACGCACAGAAAGCCCGAAAGCGCGAAAAAGCCGATGTCCTTTCGCGAGAGCGAGGCGTTTTTCTTCTTTATCGAGCGCGAGGCGAACGGGATGAGCAGAATGCCGCCGACGAGGAAGCGCAGGCACGTGATCTGCATGGGCGCAAACACGCCGTGCACGGTTTTGAGCATGACCTCCATCGTGCTGAAAATGACGGCACAGAGGACAATATAGACATAGCCGGAGCGGGAACGGTTCATAGCGATTCTCCCTTCATCATTCAAACGAAAGCAGTATATGCCATTTTCTGCCCAAAGGCAAGGGATGCTTGACAAAAGCTGAATTTGAGATATAATAACGCAAGTAAAACGCGATGAAAAAGTCAGCTTTGCAGACGAGCCTGAAGCGAGAGGGGAATGGTGCAAGCCCTCGGCCACCGGTGCGAAGCAGCCGCTTTGGAGCCGTCCGCGAGGAGCGGAACGCCTCGTCCCCGTTACCGGACGGCTAAGATGCTTTCCCTCAAGCGGAAAGATAATTAGGGTGGTACCGTGAAGTGTCAAGTCTTCGCCCCTATGTGTAGGGACGGGGGCTTTATTTTTTGGAAAGGAACAGAATATGCGCAAAAAAGTGTGTCTGCTGTTATTGCTCGCCATGCTGCTCGCGCTCGCTTTGAGCGGCTGCCGCGGCAACGAGCTGCCCGACGGCATGGACGAGGACAAGGTCTCGAGCGCGGGACTTGCCGTCATGTCGCAGCTGACGAAAGGCGAATATGAAGAGGTCTACGACGCGCTGCGCGAGGACGTGCGCGAGCAGACGAGCGCCGATGATATCAAAAAGATGATGGACGCCGCGACCGAGGGGCGCGGCAGCTTCAAAAAAGTCAAGGATTCGATGGTGACGGGCGTGACGGACGCGGACGAGCCGCATGCCATCGCCGTCATCGGCGCAAAATACGACAAAAAGTCCGTGGTGTTCCGCATCGCGTTCGATACGGAGATGAACCTTATCGGACTGGACGTGAGAGGGAAGTGAGCAGATGACAAGAAAAATCATCGACATGACGAAGGACCCGCGCGGCGGCCAGTTTGAATACTTCCGCACGATGACCGACCCGTGGGCGGGCATCACGGTTCCGGTGGATATTACGGATCTTCTTGCTTCGCTTAACGGCCGTCCGTTTTTCCTCAGCTATCTCTATGCGGTGATGCGCGCGGCGAACGCCGTGCCCGAGCTGCGGCGGAGATTGCTGCCCGACGGTCAGGTCGTTGAGTATGATCACTGTGACCCGTCGTACACCGTGATGAAGCCCGACGGCACGGGCATTTACGTCTACTGCCTGCTTGAGGACGATCTGTCGTCTTACGAAAAGTTTGTCGCCGAGGGCAAGCGGCGGCAGAAGGAGACGCTCGAGCGCGGTACGCTGACCGAGGATGGCGACGTGCTGGCGAATTTCTTCGTCTCCTGTGTGCCGTGGCTCTACTACACGCAGATCAAAGAGCCCGCCGGCGGCGCAGATGACAGCAATCCGCGCTTCGCCTGGGGAAAATACCGCGAGGAAAACGGCCGCATGATGCTGCCGATGTCACTTTTCATCAACCACGCGCTCTGCGACGGATGGCACGTCACGCAGTTCTATAAAAATCTCGACCGTGAGCTCGCGGAATTGAGCGCTTATCTGAAAACACAGAACGAACAACAGTAAATTTTACAATAAAAGGAGAAACCAACCATGTCTCAGCCCAAGTATTACGGTCTCAATGAGTTGCGGGAAATGTTCCTGCACTTTTTTGAGACGAAAGGCCATCTGCGCCTGCCCAGCTTTTCCCTGATCCCGCAGAACGACGCGTCGCTGCTGCTCATCAACTCCGGTATGGCGCCGATGAAGCCGTTCTTCACCGGCGAGCAGGAGCCCCCGCGCCACCGCGTGACCACCTGTCAGAAGTGCATCCGCACCGGCGACATCGAGAACATCGGCCACACCGCGCGCCACGGCACGTACTTTGAAATGCTCGGCAACTTCTCGTTCGGCGACTATTTCAAGACCGAGGCCATCCACTGGGCGTGGGAATTCCTGACGAGCCCCGAGTGGGTCGGCCTCGACCCGAACCGCCTGTATCCCTCTGTTTTCGCCGGCAACGAGACCACGCCCGCCGACGACGAGGCGTTCCGCATCTGGCACGAGGAGATCGGCATCCCCGAGAATCGCATCTTCAAGTTCGGCAAGGAGGACAACTTCTGGGAGCACGGCTCTGGTCCGTGCGGCCCCTGCTCTGAAATTTACTACGACCGCGGCGAAAAGTACGGCTGCGGCAAGCCCGGCTGCACCGTCGGCTGCGACTGCGACCGCTATATGGAGGTCTGGAACGTCGTCTTCTCCCAGTTCGACAACGACGGCCACGACCACTACACCGAGCTCAAGCAGAAGAACATCGACACCGGCATGGGCCTTGAGCGTCTGGCTGTCGTGTGCCAGGATGTCGATTCGCTGTTCGACGTCGACACGGTGATGAACATCACGAACAAGGTCACGGAGATCACCGGCGCGAGCTACGGCCAGAGCCGCGAGAAAGACGTGTCCCTGCGCGTCATCACCGACCACATCCGCTCGGCTTCCTTTATGATCTGCGACGGCGTGCTGCCCAGCAACGAGGGCCGCGGCTACGTGCTGCGCCGCCTGCTGAGAAGAGCCGCCCGCCACGGCAAGCTGCTTGGCGTCAACCGTCCGTTCCTCTATGAGGTCGTGGATACGGTCGTGCACGAGAACGAAGGCCATTATCCCGAGCTGCGCGAGCGTCAGGCCTATATCACCAAGGTCATCCGCACCGAGGAGGAGAACTTTGCCAAGACCATCGACGGCGGCATGAAGATCTTCACTGAGCTTCTGAACGCCCACAAGGAGAAGGGCGAGACCGTCTTCTCCGGCGCGGACGCGTTCAAGCTGTACGACACCTACGGCTTCCCCATCGACCTGACGGTCGAGATGGTCGAGGACGAGGGCATGACGCTCGACCGCAAGGCCTTTGACCACGAGATGCAGGAGCAGAAGACCCGCGCCCGCGAGGCGCGCAAGGCGCTCGGTGACCTCGGCTGGGCGGGCGTTGAGTTCGGCAAGGACATTCCGTCCACGGAATTTGTCGGCTACGACCACGATTCCGTCGACGATGCGAAGGTCGTCGCGCTGGTGGTCGAGGGTGAGCAGGCCGAGGCTATGATGAGCGGCGTGGAGGGCATCATCGTGCTCGACAAGACTCCGTTCTATGCCGAAATGGGCGGCCAGATCGGCGATACGGGCGTGATCCGCTGCGGCGAGGCCGTGTTTGAGGTCACGGACGTCCAGAAGAACAAGGGCGACAAGTTCATGCACACCGGTAAGGTCATCCACGGCAGCTTCCAGCTCGGCGACACCGTGACGGCATCCATTGATGTGGAACGCCGCATGGCCATCCGCCGCGGCCACACCGCGACGCATCTGCTCGACGCCGCGCTCAAGGCGGTGCTCGGCGACCATGTGCATCAGGCCGGTTCTCTGGTCGAGCCCGACCGTCTGCGCTTCGACTTCACGCACTTTGAGTCCATCACGCCCGAGCAGCTGCTCGCGGTCGATACCTTCGTCAACGACGCGATCCTGCGCGGCATCCCCGTTGTGACCGAGGTGCTGCCCATCGAGGAAGCGAAGAAGAAGGGCGCTGTCGCCATGTTTGGCGAAAAGTACGGCGACGTTGTCCGCGTGGTCGAGATGGGCGATGTGTCTATGGAGTTCTGCGGCGGTACGCACCTTGACAACACCGCCAAGGTCGGCCTCTTCCGCATCAAGAGCGAGGGCAGCGTTGCCTCCGGCGTGCGCCGCATCGAGGCTATCACCGGCAAACAGACGCTCGAAGAGCTTAGAAGCGGCCAGGAGAAGCTCCTGCGCGCGGCCCAGCTTTTGAAGACCACGTCGAACGAGCTCGAAAGCCGCATCGGCGGCATGCTGAGCGAGATGAAGGAGATCAGAAGCCAGCTTGAAAAGTTCAAGGAGCAGGCATCGCTCGGCGAGGCACGTTCCTTCCTCACGTCCGCCAAGGAGGTCAAGAGTCTCAAGCTCGTCACCGCCCAGCGAGACGGCATGGACGCGAATGCCCTGCGCAAGCTCGGCGACTTCCTGCGCGACAAGGAGCCCAAGATCGTCGGCGTGCTCGCCTCCGTCAATGACGGCAAGGTCACGCTTCTGGCCGTGTGCGGCAAGGAAGCGGTCGCAAGCGGAATCAAGGCAGGCGATATCATCAAGGCCATCGCGCCCATCTGCGGCGGCAAGGGCGGCGGCAAGCCCGACTCTGCCATGGGCGGCGGCACGGAAGTCAGCAAGGTCGACGACGCGCTCGCGGCGGTGGATGATCTCATCCTGAGCAAGCTCGGCTGATGGCGGCGTTACCGAAAGATCCGGCGATGCTGCTGAGCGCCGTGAATATGAAGCTGCGCGATTTTTACGATTCTCTTGATGCGCTGTGCGATGATCTGGACGTTGCGCGCGAGAGCATCGAAACATCGCTTGCAGGCATCGGTTACACCTACGATGCCGAGAAAAATCAATTTGTGTAAGATAAAATTACTTTACAGAAAGGAGCGATAAAACATGTCTGATTGTCTGTTCTGCAAGATCATCGCGGGCGACATCCCGTCGAACAAGGTCTACGAGGACGACCTCTGCTATGCCTTCAACGACATCGCGCCGCAGGCGCCGGTGCACTTCCTCGTGATCCCGAAGGCGCACATCGCGTCCGTCGCGGGCGTGAACGAAGAGAACAGCGCCGTCGTCGCGCACATCTTCGAGGTCATTGCCAAGCTCACCAAGGAGAAGGGCATTGAGAGTTACCGCGTCGTGTCCAACATCGGCGAGCAGGCGGGACAGAGCGTGCCGCATCTGCATTTTCATGTTCTCGCCGGCCGCGACATGACTTGGCCTCCGGGCTGATTGTTTTCCCGTAGGGGAAGCGAAATTGGCAGCGCGGCAGCGCTGCACGTTGTTCCCGCACCGTGCGGGAGTGCGCTAAAGGGGGATACTCTCTTTCTCGAAAGAGAGTATCCCCCTTAAACCTCCGAGAGAAAGGACGAGGGGAGTCCCCCTCGCCCCCCGACATTGCGGGTTTGTAGCTTGAATGACTGCACGCGCTGCGCAATGTAAGTGCGGTGTACATGGCTGCGCCATGAATCCCTGCGAGTCGTGACCGCTTGCAACCGCGCCTTACTATCGTGAGGCGCGAGTGACGTTTGTCTGGCGACAGACTGCCTACCGAATGCGGCATTGCTGGCGCTCGCCGCATTGTGGAGACTGGAGGTAGACGGAAATTAGGCTGTACTTCTGCAAGATGGGCAGAGCGGCAGCGGGTAGTAGAAGCAGAGGCAAATCGTATCGCAGCTTCAAACGCGGCAGCGCCGCGCTGTGGGCAGTGCAATCGGCAAGCATTGAAGTTCTTCGAGCTGCTCGCTTGCAATGTGGGCCCTTTCTCTTGGGGGTCAAAGGGGGATATTCTCTTTCCGAGGAAAGAGAATATCCCCCTTATCCGCATCCCCTGCATGGTGCAGGGAACAAGCATTTGCCCCTTGGCAAAAGCAATCGTTGCTGCTATACTACAAAAGGCTCCGTTTGGACACAATTACCGGAAATAATGTTGCCGTTTGGTAGCATTGTACCGGGTGATTGTTTATGGATACCAAACGACTGCGTGACCTGCGCGAAGACAATGACAAGACGCAGCAGCAGATCGCGGATATGCTCAATATGCACCGCAGCGTGTACCGCCGCTACGAGAGCGGCGAAAGAGAAATTCCCGTGTGGGCGCTCATCAAGCTCGCCGACTACTACCGCGTCAGCACCGATTATCTGCTCGGGCTGACGGACGACCCTGCGCGCCGATGAGAGTACTGGTGATTTTCTGCGCGGCGTTTGCGGCGGGCGTTGCGCTCTCGCAGTATTTACTGAGCGCGCAGTGGGCGCTCATTTTGTGCGGCGTGTTTGCCGCGGCGGCGCTTGTCATGGGACTTTGCGGCTGCGCAAACAAGCGCGGGGACTGGGCAAAGCGCGCGTTTTTGTGCGCGCTGGGCTTATGCTTTGCGTTCGGGTACAACACGCTTTATGCGCATTTTATCAAAGCGCCGAACGACGCGCTGCTTGGCACGCAGGACACGGTTGAGGTCGAGCTTTTGGGCTATGCCGAGGAGACGAGCCACGGCGCGAAGGTCACGGTGAAGATCTTGAACCGCGGCCTGCCGGGGCGGGCCATCTACTACGGTGACGCGGATCTTATGGACCTCGAGCCCGGCGCGCACGTGACGGCGGAGGCGCTGTTCAACAGTGCGACCGACCCGACGGGGAAGGGACTGCATCTGCGCAACTTCACGGCCAAGGGTGTCTATATTCTGCTCTATCAGCGCGGCGACCCGACTTATGACGACACAAACGCGGGCGCGCTCAAGTATCTGCCGCAGCGCATCGCAAGGACGCTCGGTGAGACCATTGAGCGCAGCTACAGCGAGCGCGATGGCGCATTTCTGCGGGCGCTGCTGCTGGGCGACAAGAAATATCTCGACGAGGAGGACGCGAGCAACTTATCCGAGGTCGGCCTTTCCCACGTGATGGCCGTCTCGGGTCTGCACTGCTGCTTTCTGGCGTCGCTGATCGGTTCGCTGATGGGCGACAGGCGCAAAAAGCTTCGCTGCGCCGTGACGATCCCGCTCATTTTCCTCTATGCGTTCGTCACAGGCCTGACGCCGAGCATCCTGCGCGCGTGCATCATGATCTCGATGGGCATGATCGCGCCGCTTCTGGGGCGCGACAACGACCCGCCGACGTCGATCTCGTTTGCGCTGCTGCTCATTTTACTAAAAAATCCGTTCGCCATCGCGAGCATCAGCTTGCAGCTGTCGTTTTCCGCGGTGTCGGGCATTATCTGGCTGACGCCGAAGCTCACGAAGCGTGCCCACGGCAAGCACAAGCTTGTGCGCGCGGCGCTGCTGTCATTTTCGACGACGCTCGGCGCGATGGTGTTTTCCACGCCGCTTGCGTGCTACTATTTCGGAACGCTCTCCATTGTGTCGCTTTTGAGCAACCTGCTTTGCCTGTGGCTCGTGAGCGTCGTGTTCGCGCTGGGATTACTTTCGGTACTGATCGCGGCGGCTGTGCCGCAGCTCGGCGCGGCCTGTGCCTTTGTGCCAGCGCTCGGCATTCGCGCCGTGCTTGCCATCGCAGGACTTTTGGAGGAGCTTCCGTTCCACGCCATCTATTTCAACACCGCGTTTTCCGTCGCATGGCTTGCGTACGTGTACGCGATCTTCATCACCTGCGCGCTGGCAAAGCGCGGGAAGTACCGTTATTTTGCGGCGGTGGGGCTTTCCGTCCTGTCGCTCTTCGCCGCGGCAAAGGTCAATGCCCTACACTATGAGCAGGGCGGGCTGAACGTCGTCGCGCTCGATGTTGGGCAGGGGGAGAGCGTGCTGCTCATTTCCGAGGGCCACGCGGCGCTTGTGGACTGCGGCAGCAAAAATTCCTACATCGACGCCGGCGCGATCGCGGCGGACTATCTGCGCTCTGCGGGCGCGACGCTCGACTCCGTGGTGCTGACGCATTATCACGAGGACCACGCCAACGGCCTTGCCGCGCTCTTTGCGCGCGTGGATGTCGATACCATCTACCTTGCCGATATCGACGCGGGCGAGGGTGACCGCGATAAGGTCGAAGCGCTCGCCGAGCGCTACGGCGTGAACATCCACTATGTCACCGAGGTGACGGAGGTCACGAACGGCGCGTCGACAATGAGCATCTATCCGCCGCTCGGCGACAAGGGCGCGAACGAGCTGGGATTGACGATCCTGTGCTCGCTCGGCGATTTCGATACGCTCATCACCGGCGACATGGACGCAAAAACCGAGACGAAGCTCGTCGAGACCTATGATTTACCGGATATCGAGGTGCTGCTCGTCGGGCATCACGGCTCGAAGTATTCCACCGGTACGACGCTGCTCGAATCGGTGACGCCGGAGGTCGGCGTCATCAGCGTGGGCGACAACAGCTACGGCCATCCGACCGAGGAGGCGCTGCTGCGCCTGACGGACGCGGGCATGACGGTCTACCGCACGGACATGCAGGGCAATATATTGATCACAGTGGACTGAGAGGACTACATGGCAGAGAGAAAAACGCCCAACAAGGGCTATCAGAAATTGAAAAGCGACCTGAGCGCGGGCAATATCGGTCAGGTCTACATCTTTTACGGCGAGGAGAGCTATCTGCGCGAATACTACCTCGGCGAGATCAAAAAAAAGCTCGTCCCCGCGGGCTTTGAGGAGTTCAACTACCACCGCCTGAGCGGCAAGACGCTGACGATGCAGGAGCTGAACGAGGCGGTCGAGGCGATGCCGATGATGGCCGAGCGTACGCTCATCGTCGTGACGGACTGCGACCTCTTCAAGCTCCCTGAGGAGCAGCGCACGGCGCTCATCGCGCTTTTGAACGATTTCCCGCCGTACTGCTGCCTTGTGTTCGTGTACGATCTCATTGAGTACAAGCCGAGCAAGACGTATAAAAAGCTCTACGAGGCGCTCGACAAAAACGCGCAGAGCGTCAAGTTCGAGGCGCAGGAGCGGAGCGACCTCATCAACTGGATCGCGCGGCGCTTCCGCGCGCTGGGCAAGGGCATCGACGCACAGACGGCGGAGCACCTGATCTTCACCTGCGGCGCGCTGATGACCGGCCTTGTGCCGGAGATCGAGAAGATCGGCGCCTACGCCAAGGGAAAGAACATCACGACCGATGACATCAACGCCGTGGCCGATCCTGTGCTCGACGCGGTGGTGTTCGATATGACGAACGCCATCACGAAGCGCGACTACGGCCGCGCGTCGGAGCTTTTGGGTCAGCTGCTCAAAAAGCAGGAGGAGCCGTTTGTCATTCTGGCCGTTATCAGCAAGGAGCTGCGGCGCATCTACACCGCGCGCATCGCGCTCGACAACGGCAAGGACAAACTCTGGCTCATGGAGCTGTGGGGGATGCGGTCGGACTATCCCGCGCGCTTACTGATGGAGGCGGCGCGCAAGACGACGAGCGAGTGGTGCAGCCAGAGCCTTCTCATGTGTCAGCGGCTCGACCAGCGCATGAAGAGCGAAAAAGGTATCGACAGCGAGGGCGAGCTCAAGCTGCTGCTGATGCGCCTTGCACAGGGGAAGTGAATCTATGGCAAAGCCGAAGGTAAAGGAAGTCATCGTCGTCGAGGGACGGTACGACAAAAACACGCTCTCACAGGTCGTGGACGCGGTCATCGTGGAGCTCGGCGGCTTCGCCGTGTTCAACGACAAGGAAAAGCAGGCCTTTTTGCGAAAGCTCGCCAAGGAGCGGGGCATCATCCTCTTCACCGACCCCGACGGCGCGGGATTCGTGATCCGCAACCGCGTCAAGGGCAATATCCCCGAGGGTCGTGTGCTGCAAGCCTATGTGCCGGACATCTACGGCAAGGAGAAGCGCAAGCGCAAGGGCGGAAAAGAGGGCAAGCTCGGCGTTGAGGGCATGAAGCCGGAGGTCCTGCTCGATGCCCTCCGCCGCGCGGGTGCGACCATTGATGAAGAAAGCACTGTAAAGGGAAATTCCATCACAAAAGCAGACCTATACGATTTGGGCCTGATCGGCCCGGACAGCGTGGAAAAGCGCAAAACGCTGTGCAAAAGGCTGGAGCTGCCGGAGCATTTGAGCGCAAATGCGCTGGTGGAGGTGCTCAATTTGCTGATGAGCAGGGAAGAGCTTGAAAAGCTCTTCCAATGAAGAGCGAAATTATCCCTGCGTGCCAGCAGGGAACGGGGCAAAGGGGGCTGTTCTCTTTCACAAAAGAGAACAGCCCCCTTTAAATCCCCCAAGAGAAAGGTTTTGACATTGCGAGATTGGGGCTTGAAGAGGTGCACAGCCTGCGGAATCGGGAGCCTGCGTGGCAGCATCGCATCGCTCGCTGCCATTGGCGCTGCGATACGACTTGCCTCTGCTCCTATTATCCGCTGCCGCTCTGCTGATCTCGTTTTGGTACAGCCTAATCACCGTCTACCGATAGTGCGTATATTGCGGCGAGCGCCAGCAATGCCGCCTTGGCAGGCAATGGCAAGTTTGTACAAATCTGAAGTAGTCGGAAATTGCGTAAGGGTAACGAATCGCAGGCAAAGCGACAGCGAAAATAGAAGTAGGCCAAATCGTATAGAAGGACTAAACGCGGCAACGCCGCGCGCAGGTATTTCCATTCCGGAGGCATCAAGGTCATTCAAGCCCGAGACTGCCAATCTAAACGCCTTTCTCTTGGGGTTCCAAAGGGGATATTCTCTTTCGCGAAAGAGAATATCCCCTTTGTCCCGCACCCCTGCACCGGTGCAGGGAATCTGCAAGCATATTATGCTTGCAATAACTCCCAATACGGGATATAATATTTCATTATCGAAAAAATCCCGCAGAGCCTTGATTTTTCAGCGCTCGGCGGGATTTTTGTTACTAATTTGTTACTAACGCGATACTAACGGATTATAATTGTGCATTCGGTAAAAGCGAATTCTGCGTATAAAAATCAGGCGATTTTCTGAACAGCGGCGCGCAGGACGGCGATCGTCTCATGCGTGTAGTGAGCCGTGATATCGCTGCGGGTGGAGTGCCCCATAAGCCACTTGACGGTGAGCTCGTCGACATTGGCCGTGTGCAGCAGTGTTGCAAAGGTGTGACGGCACCAGTGTGGCGTCGCGTTCGGAACGCCGATTTTTTTCATCAGTGCGGAAAAATAGGCACGGTAACGGTCGGAATCAACGGCAGCACCGTTTTCGTCGCAGATGATCGTGTCACCATTGCGGGCGAGCCAGCGGTCGAGATAGGGGCGAATCTTCGGGTGAATGGGAACAATGCGGTTTCGCCCGGCCTCGGTCTTCAAGCCGCCTTGCAGGTAGCCGCCGTCCTCCGAGTGATAGGAAAAGCGGGTGAGCGTCAAAAACTCGGTAATGCGGAAGCCGGTATAACAGAGGATCAATACGGTATCGGCCCAGGGCTCGCCGGAGGCTGCGAGCTTTTCGAGGCTCTTGAGCTGCGTATCGGTCAGTGCGCCGCGCGGATTCTTTAGGTCGACGGACGGTACATCAAGATACTGCGAGTAGTCCTTGCCGAGGATATCACGCTCCATCGAGTAAGAGCACAACTGCTTGATCAGAGACGCGACGTTATTGATCGTGCTTTGCGAGCGACCGGACGCCTCGCGTTCGTCAAGAAGCTGCTGCCAGTCATCCAGAGTGATGGAGCGAATTTTTCGATCCGCGTACCGGCTGACGCATTTATTCCACGCGGAATTGTGCGCGGCGATGCTCTTCGGATTCAGTTTGCGATAAGTGCGAGCATTCCAGCCGTCGAAGACCTGCTGTAGGGTAACATTCATGCGGTCGGCGGCGGGGGCCTTGCCTTCGAGGCGGTTGCGGTTGTACTCGTCGAGCGCGGCCTGGGCGTCGGCGGCTTTCTCGTGGTAAGAGAGGGCGCGCTGGACGATATGCCCGTATTCATCGCGCGCGGAGACGCGGACCATATAGGGGCGGCGGCGATTGCCGGATAGCTTGACGATCGAGCCGCTGCCATTTGCGCGTTTTATATAGCAGCACCTCCTTTGCTGGGAATTTTTACCGGTGGCGGGACTTTAATCTTTTCTGCGGAAGTCGACGTGAATCACGCGCCCGACTTTGCGGTAGGGGCGGGGGAAAGACGGTATTCTTCCCGAGAATTGGCAAATTCCGCTTGCTGTAAAATGTAGCGCTGCCCGTCAGGGTTCACACCGCGATAGAGGGTAAGGAGCTCGTTCTCCTTCGGGGAAAGACCGTCGACCTTCGGGTCGGCGGTTTTTTCTGTCTCATCATACCCAAGCAGATACGCCGGAGACGTGCGGAGCGCAACGGCGAGTTTCGCGATCTTGTCTCTGCGCATATTAGCGATGTCTCCGGTCTCCCATTTGCGGACGGTGCTTTTACCGACGCCGACAATATTGCCGACTTCCTCTAAAGTCAGGCCAAGCTCTTCTCGGCGCTGCTTGATTTTATCTTTCATTTCCATAGGGTATCACCTCACTTTTCGATGATGATAACATAAAGGTGTCATTTATGCAACATAAAAGTATCGTAAAAGACAAAAATAATTCTTGACATTCGAAAATGGTATGATAATATAGTGTCGTAAAGGACACTTGCAAAGGAGGTGAACATCGTGAACTCGAAGGCATTGTACGACGCTATGAAGGCAAAGGGAATCCAGGTCGGGAAAATGTGCGAGCTTTTGAACATGAGCAGAAGCGCATTTTATAGAAAGACAAGAGGTAAATCCGAATTTACGCTGGGCGAGATCCAGAAAATTTGTGAGGTGCTGAACCTGTCTTCGCCGATCGGGATTTTTTTTGCTCAAGTAGTGTCCTAAAAGACACTTGCAGGCAAAAGAAAACCGCTGCGGAACCAGCGCAGCAGTTTTCTCCGGCGTTAGGTATCACATCGCAGAAAGTTCATCTGCAAGAACTCGGATGAATTCAGCGACATCCTTTGCGCTTTCGTCATCAGGATGAATAGCCGTGCAGGCAGGACTGGCAAGAACGACTTTCGCAACTTCGATAGCGCGCTCTAACGCCTGGTCTCTTGTGTACACCATTGTCTCACCTCCTTTCGCTAATAATGCGGCAGGGGCGAAGACGCGGCGGAGAGACGGCAAAATTATTATATCAAAAAATTGTCTTTTTTGCAACACAAATACGATCCACTGAGGGGAGGGACACAGATGCAAGTTTTGAAGATGGCGACGACGTGGGACGTTTATCACGGGGCGGTGCCGGAGATCGAGGCGACGGTGCGCAGCGAGGAAGCCTTTGAGGCGCTGCGGCACGAGATTAAAAAAATGAGCCGCCAGCGGGTCAGACGCGGCGGCTCGAGGATCGAGTATCACATTAAATTAGTCGAGTGAAAGGAGAACACCATGCCGAGAAGAGTGACGGCGGACGTGCCGAGCGAGGGTGACATCCTGCGCTACAACAACGTGCCGGTGGAGCTGGCGGCAAAGTTCATCGGGTGGTCGGACGTGACGATCCGATACGCCTTACAGGAAGAGCGCGCGCCGTTCGGCATTGCGGCGCAGAACCCGAAGACGGGCACCTGGGCCTACAACATCAGCCCAGGGCTACTCATCAAATACAAGAATGGCGAGCTGCAAGCCTACAAGCTCAAGGATCTGTCGCAAATGCTGGCCGACCACGCGGAGCGGATCATCGAAACGCGCGTGGGCACGGTGAGCCAGGCGATTGGAAAAATTTTAGGAGGATGCATGACATGAAAAAGAATCGCACGAGAGAAGAGAGGGCGCTGCGTTATGCGGCGGCGCTGCTGCGGCTGACGGTGCTGCTGTGGATCGCGGTGCTGCTGCTGTGCCTGCTGGAACCGGGGTGCCTGGCGGCGGACATGACCGCGGGCGCGGCGGCGGAGACCGACCCGGCAGTCACGTGGCTGGCGGCGGTGGGCGCCGGATGGCTGACGTGGCGCGGGATGGTGCTCGTCTTGAAGCTGGACGAGCCGGTGAGAAAGAGAACGCGCCGCAGATGATGGACGACAAGCGGTTTATCGCACCGCAGACGCGGCCGACGCTGTGCTGGTCGTGCGCGCGGGCGTGCGGCGGCTGCTCGTGGACGGAGCGAGATCCCGTGACGCACGCGATCCGCTTCGAGCCCGTGAAGGGCTGGGAGGCGGAGAAAACGACGATCAACGGCTCGAAAAGCGAGCACGGCGAGAAGTGCTACCGCTACACGACCGACAGCTACCGCGTTGTGCGCTGCCCACTGTACGTGCCGGACCGGCGGACGAGAGCCAAAAGCGCCATGCCGGAATGGGCCATGCAGGCCGCGAACGCATGAAAAAGGCGGCTGACCGATGGCACCGGTCAACCGCCACGAAGAAAAACACACATGAAAGGAGATTTTCTTCCCCGCCATTATAGCATGCGGCGGGGAAGAAGTGCAAGGGAAATGAGTACGATTCAAGATGCCATTGCCGCCATTGAGGGCCAGCAGCCGAAAGAGCGCTCGGCGGTGTGGATGGTGGGCGAGCAGCTGAAAGATATGGTCCGCGGCAACGAGGCCGCGGCGGCACTGCTGCTGACAGACCTGACGCAGAACAAGGAGATGACGCTCGCGGCGGCGGAGAAGAAGATCGCCGAGCGAGCAAAAAAGAACAAGGTCGGCAACTGCGGGTGCGTGACGCCCACGGAGGCCGAGGATATCCTGCGTGAGTTTTTCGGCCTGCCGGAGCGCGGCACAGACGCAGCACCGCGGACGGAGAGGCGCAAGGTCGTGGACCTTGCGGACTTTTTATGAGCCGCCGCACAGACGCCGGATGGGAGAATCTGGCGGACAAGCTGCCGTTCCAGCCATGCGGAGACCTGCAAAACGACGTGCTGGAAGATATCTATGACAACGACGTGCTCGGGACCGGGTTGATGCTTTACAGCCGCGAGAGCGTGGAGACCGCAAATCCTATTGCGCAGATCATGGACGCGGAAGACTGGGACCGCTGGGAGAAGTCTCGGAAGCGCCGCTGGGGCGCGCGCTGCACCTGCTCAGCCTGCGGAGAAGAGTTTTTTGCGGGCTATGTCAGCGACAGCGGTACGAGTGGCATCGTCCTGCGGCAGGGCGAGGACGGGCAGATTTATGACGGCTACGTCGACAAGGGAGACGACGATGCGCAAATCTTTTTTGACGACGAGACGATCGTTTGCCCGCGCTGCTACCAGAGCATGGTCGTGACGCGGCGGAGTGAGCTGCGGCAAGGGCGCACGCTTCAAGCGTTGCAAGCCGAAACGCTGAACATTGACGGATATCTCGCGGTGCTCTATTGGATGGTGGCGCGGTATCAGGACAACACGGGAACAGACGTCGTGACGTTCTCGCCGCACGCGGCGCTGATCGTGGACCGCTGCGGCGTGCTGCGGCGCTTCCGCGCGATGCGCCACAGTAACGAGGCGCGTGACGTAACGTGGACACCCTGCAAGCAGAGCCGCGACCCGATGCAGCAGCCCTATTACTGCCACGGCGCCGTGAACGGACGGCAGGTCGGCGGCTGGGTATGCGCCTACGGCCCAGAGCTCGGCGGAACGACGGGCGAGAAGACGGCACTGGACAAATACATCGGCGCGGGCGGAACCTGGCCGGGGGCGTATCTGCACGTCTGGCGCAAGCACCCGCAGGTGGAAAACCTGATGCGGCAGGGGTTCGGCGAGGCGGTGACGCAGACCATTGACAACTATCTGAACATGTGCGGCAACTATTCCATGCTGCGCGACGCACCAAATATCCCGTGGGTCGATTGGAGCGAGACGAAGCCGCACCGAATGCTCGGCATGAGCAAGGAAGCCTTCCGCGAGGTGCGCGGGAAGCATTGGAGCGAAGGCACCGCGCGGTGCTGGGCGAGCTACCGAATGCTTGTAAAGAACGCGGACGCGCTGCAATTCGTGCAGGAGGTCGGCAAGCTCGGCCTGAACGACATGGAAAAACTGCTGGGTGCCTATCGGGCCGTCGAGACCGATCTGCACCCGACACATGTGGTGAAATACCTCGAAAAGCAAAAGCGGCTGAAAGGCGGCGTGCAGTTGTTGCTCGATTACCGGCGCGTGCTGCGGGCACTGTGGCTGGCGGACCAGAACGAAACGCTGTGGCCGCGCGATCTGCAAGCGGCGCACGACCGCGTAATGGAGATGTACGCGGCGCACGAGGGCGTGAAGTACTACTCGGCAGATTTTACGCCGGTCTATATCCGGCTCAAGGCGCTGGAATGGACGGACGGCGAACTCTGCATCCGCATCCCACAGGAGGAGCGGGAGCTGATCGACGAAGGGAAGACGCTGCGGCACTGCGTGGGTACCTACGGCAGGACGCATTGCAGCGGCAAGCCGATCTTCTTCGTGCGGCACTACCGCAGACCGGAGAGAAGCTACTACACGCTGAACATTGACCTCACGCGGGCGATGCCTAAGGAGATCCAGCTGCACGGCTACGGCAACGAACGCCACGGCGAGCGCAAGCAGTATGAGCACGGCATCCCGAAAAATGTACGCGACTTCTGCGACAGATGGGAGCGCGAGGTGCTGACGCCGTGGTTTATGGAGGAACAATGCAAAAAGTTCGCCGAAACGAACAAAGCAGACAAGAAAGCGAGGAAAGGCGCATGAGCGAAACAATGGAAATGGCCGTGGCCGGCGAGGTGCGCAGCATCACCGCCATCACGGACGAGATCATTTTTTACAAAAATGTCGGCGGACAGGCCGTCATCGAGATTGGCAAGCGGCTGATCGAGGCAAAAGCACAGCTCAAACACGGGGAATGGCTGCCGTGGCTGAGCGAAAAAGTGGAGTTTTCGGAGACGAGCGCGCAGCGATTTATGCAGCTTGCGAGGGAGTACGGAAATACCTCACTGGTGGGGGATTTGGGGACCTCGAAAGCCTTGGTATTACTGGCTTTGCCGGCATCTGAGCGAGAGAATTTTGCGAGCGAAAAACACGTCGTCAACGGGGAAGAAAAAAGCGTTGCCGAGATGAGCAAACGCGAGCTCGAAGAGGCCATCCGGCAGCGCAAGCTCGCTGAGCTGGAACGCGACAAGGCGCGGCACGAATTGGACGAACAGCGCAAGGCCAACGAGGAGGCCGCGGCGGAAGCACAGAAGGCGCAGGACGCGGCGGAAGCCGCCCGCGCCGAGGTGGAAAACGCGCAGGGAACGGCGCTGGCCGCGCAGGAGCGCGCGGCAGAGCTGGAACGGGAATTGAAAGCGCTGCGCGAGAAGCCCGTGGACGTGGCGGTGCAGACCGTGGACGCGAGCGAGGAACAGATCGCGGCGGCGGTGAAGGAGGCGGAACTTTCCGCCAAGGAGAAGATCGGCAAGAAGGCTGAGGAGCTGAAAAAGGCCAGAGAGGACCTGGCACAAGCAAAAGCGGACGCGCAGGCCGCGGCAGAAAAGGCCGAAAAGGCAGAGGACGAGGCGGCGGCGCTGCGCGCTGAGCTGGACAAGGCCAGAAAAAGCGCCGCGGCGATGGACAACAAGGAACTCGCGGAGTTTGCCGTCCTGTTCCGGCAGGCACAGGAGACGGTGAACCGCATGACGGAGATCGTCGACGAGCTGGATGAGGAGAGCCGCCCGAAGATCTACCGCGCGCTGGGCGCGCTGCGGGACATGATCGCCGAAAAGGCAGGTGAGGGCGCGTGAAGCGCAGCGACTATCTGAAACTCTGCGTGAGCGCGGCGATGCTCAGCTACCGCAAGCCGAAGGTGCTGTACGCTGGGATCGAATATTACCCCGAGGGCTATGAGCTGCGATTCGACAAGAGCGGCAAGGCGGTACATAGAGCGATCCTGCGGGACGCGAGCAAGCACAACTGCCTTTTCTACTGCCCGCTGGCGAAGGTGCAGGGGGTAGAGGTATGAGGCCGACCGCCGAAGAGAGCGCCATGCTGAAAAAGTGGAAGCGCAGGCTTTGCCTGCAAGAGTGGCGAATAAGCCTTGAAACCAACCTTCGGCCCGAGGAAATGTCGATGGATGGCGTGGCGGGCTGCACTGAATGGTCGGAAGCCATTAAGACCGCTCGCATTGAGATCATCGATCCCGCCCACTATGGAGAACGCATTGTGCCGTTCAGCTTTGAAAAGACGCTGGTGCACGAGCTGCTGCACCTGAAATTGACGTTCTGGTGCCAGAACGAGGATAGCGTGAGCGACCGGCTCATGCACCAGATCATTGACGATCTGGCGAGGGCCTTCACGGAGATAAATGTATGAGTAAAGCGGTTTTAATCAGTATCCGCCCGAAGTGGTGCGAGAAGATCATCAATGGCGATAAAACGATCGAAGTGCGCAAGACGCGGCCAAAGATGAGCACGCCGTTTAAGTGCTATATCTACTGCACGCAGGGCGGCGTTGCGCTCGGGGCGTGGGGAAAGCACGGCAAGGTCATCGGGGAGTTTACCTGTGACTTGATATATGAGCTGGAAACGCGCTCCCCCGGCGGCAGCTACTATGTCAAAGGGGAGGATCAGCCGACAACAAACGATGTTGCGCGGCAGTCGTGCCTTACCTTCAAAGATATGCACGAGTATCTGCAAGCGGGAAAGGGCTATGGATGGCACATTTCTAAGTTGGAAATCTACGATACGCCGAAGGAACTGATAGAATTTCACACTTGGGGAAAATGCAAATCATGCAGCAAAAGCGGGTACGAAAGCACAGCCTGCATCTATGATGAAAATTGCATGATTCCAGCGGCGATTACTAAAGCGCCGCAGAGTTGGTGCTATGTGGAGGAGGTGCGCGATGAATAGCATTCAGGCGAGCCAGATCATGGGTGGGAACGGTGCGAAGGCGCGCAAGGCGGCCGACCTGTACCCGACGCCGCCGGAGGTGACGGTGGCGCTGATGCGCTTTCTCAAGCTGCCGGGAGAAACGGTCGTATGGGAACCGGCCCGTGGGCAAGGAGACATGGTGCGAGCATTGGCGGACTGTGGGATGGCTGTCTACGGCACGGATATCCGCGACGGGATAGACTTCCTGACCACTCGACAGCCGGGAAACGCGCCTGCGGCTGATTGGATTATCACGAATCCACCGTTTTCACTGGCGGATGAGTTTATCCGCCACGCGGCGGAGATCGGCAAGCCGTTCGCAATGCTGCTCAAGGCACAATACTGGCACGCGGCGAAGCGGGCGCAGCTCTTCCGCGAGATTCCACCGAGCTACGTGCTGCCGCTGACGTGGCGGCCGGACTTCCTCTTCAAGGAACGGAACGGCAAAAAAGGCGCGAGCCCGCTCATGGACGTCATGTGGTGCGTGTGGCTGACGCCGCAGATGCAGGGCGTGCAGACGGTATTCAAGCCGCTGATGCGGCCGGAGAAGGAGAATTGAGCATGCAGATCGGAGAAACGTATAGCTGGGGTGCCGACGAGCTGGGAGGGGTCGAACGGGATCGTCTCGGCGCTCGGCAAGAAAGACGGGGTGCACGGGAGAATCGTGTACATCAACGAGGATCATCGGTATTTTACGGCGGAGGCGAACGTCGGCGGCGTGGTCATCCGCGAGAGCTTCAAATTTTAAGGAGGGTGCGGACATGTTGAACTATAAGACCAAGGACGGCAAGGTGACGGAACTCGAGGCGCAGGGGTCGCTCGCAGAGCTTTTGAGCGACACAACTTTTCTGGCCCATGCCATTTACGGCATGCTTGCGAGGAGCGACAAAGGATTGGCGAAAGCATTTCAAGCTCATTTTGCACTGCTGGCGGCCGACCCCGAATCGCCGATGTGGGAGAACAGCAATCCAAATTGCATCAGCATCGTACGGCGCGTCAAGCCGAAGGAGGGCAAGAGCGATGCCGAGTGAGTGGATCAGCGTCAAGAACCGGCTGCCGGAGAAAGATCAACGGTGCATCTGCCGGTACGTCTTCAACCACTGCGAGGACCAGGAAGAGATTCCATTTTATCAGGTGCTATTTTATTACGCGACGGCGGACAAGCCGCATTTTCAAGGCGAGGGTGAATTCGGAATGCGCGTGACGCACTGGGCACCGCTTGTAACGGTGTAGGAGGCGGCGGAAAATGACAAGCTATGAGGTTTTGGCGGCGCTGCGGTGCTGCGCGAGCGGCAGCTGCGACGGGTGCCCGCTGTGGGACGACGACCCGGAGGACACGACCTGCGCAGACGGTTTGATGGCAGCGGCGGCCGATTTGATCGAATTCCAGCAGCGGGGCCTTGAGGCGCTAACGAAGATGGACGAGGGGCTGAAAAAGCACGGCAGCTCGCTGAAAGAGCTGCTGGACCACGGTGACGAGGTCGTGCAGGAGCACATGGACCCAACGGGGCCGCCGGGAGAGCCGGGCATTGTGGGCGACGAGGGATACGGTGGAGACGACCCAGGGCCGAGAGGGCCTATCGGGCCGCGCGTCATAGGGGGCGTTCCAAGATGCCCAGCGTGCGGGTCAAAGAACATCTTTTGGAACGCGGAGAAGGATATTAACACCTGTGCAGACTGCGGGTGGCAGGACGAGGAGGGCTGACGGATGATGGGCTATCCCTATTTTTCACTGCGCGATCTGCGTAAGATGAATCGCCTGTTGGTGGTGTCGGACGCGGCATTCGGAAGATATTGCAAACGCACACAGAAGAAGCGGCGCAGGGATGCGCGGTGGAACAGGAGGAAATGATGGTTTCGGACGAGGCATTGAAAAAGCTGCAAGAGCAGATTGCGACATGGCCGATGGAACGGCGATTCGTGGTGCAGCAGCTCATTCGGGATTATTTGAGGAACCGGGAAGACCTGCGCGCCTATGAGGCGACAAGGCTGACGCCGCGCGGGGTCGAAATTCTCAAGGAAGAAAAGCTCAGCAGCGACGGCATGATCCTGATCGGGCGGCTGATGAGCAAGAAGCTACACGAGATCGGCTGTGAACGCCTGCACGAGCTGGTCGAGGCCGGCGCGGACGGGCGCGCGATCACGCTGCCGTGCAAGCTCGGCGGCGGAGTGCGGGCGCCCGGCTGCGGCAGAACGGTGAAACTGCGCGTCATCGAGGCGGCGCTGCTTCTGCAAGGCGAGGACGGCGAGGGCTATGAGAAGCTGAGCGACTTCGGCAAGACATTTTTCGCGACGAAAGAAGGAGCGGAGGAGGCAAAGTGAAATGAATGGTTTACTTGAAAAGCTGCGGCGGGGCGCGATCAGGGCACTCGGCGGGTACGTTGAGCAGGTTCCGCCGCCGAAACCGCAGGACAGGGCACTCATCAAGGAAGAGCGCTACCACGTCAGGAAGATCGAGGTGCGGGCGATGCCGTTTGACAACGGGCCGCGCGCAGAGGAGCTTTTGCAGAGGTACAAGAAATATAGCAGCGAGCGGCTGGCGGACATGCTGGCAAAAAAGATGCTGGAAAGCGGGGCAATCACCATCAAGGAAAGACCGGCGGCGGGAAAATTCGGCGGCAGCGAGCTGTGCGCGACGGTTTACGTCGCGTTTCCGCAGAACGACGGAGGATATGTGACATGAAGCGACTGACGAACGAAGAGGTCAGAGTGGACGAGAGCGTGGACCGGTATCTCGGCCCGCTCGCAGACCTTGAAGGCATGAAGCCGAAGCTGCTGGACCTGATTCTGAACGGTCCGGTGCTGAACGGTGTATCGAAGGATGTACTGCGGCAGATCATTCGGCAGCTCTACAGCGCGCTTGCCGCCTATGAGGACACGGGCATAACGGCGGAGGAAATCACGGCGACGGCCTCGCTCCCGATGTTCGTCAAGGTGACCTCGGCGGCGTTGGGCACCACGCCCGACCGCCTGCGCGAGCTGGCCGAGGCAGACAGGGACGGGCGGCTGGTGGTGCTGCCATGCAAGGTGGGCGATACGGTGTATCTGATTGTGACAAAACGCGCGAGAAATTACACGCCGGAATTTAGATTCATCAAAAAGAGCCGTCTCACATTCCTCAACATGGAGCGTATTTTGCAGGACTTTGGCAAGGAAGCGTTTCTCACACGCGAGGAGGCGGAGAAAGCATTGGAGGGCATGACATGTTAGACACTTTGAATTTGCGCGGCGGGAGCACGAGCCAGTCGGTGCACGTGAACGCCGTGACCGGCGCGATCTTGAAAAACCATCCGAAAAGCTGGTTTACGCGGTTCAACCTGACAAGCGAATACGCGAAAACGCTCTTCGCCGAGGGCGGGCACAAGGCGATGAAAAAGGTGAGCATCAGGAGCGATCCGACCGATTGGAGGGGCTATACCCGCAACGAACGCGACCCCGACAAGGATATCACGATCCTGCAAATGGTTATTTGCGGCGACATGGAGGTCATCGCGGAGCTCGTCTACACCAAGGACTATGAGGGACGAGAGGGGCCAAGGGAGGGCTGACGGATGGTGCGGGTATTTTGTGACCGGTGCGGGCGGGTCATCACGGGGATGAGCGCGCACGAGCGTGTGAGCGTGACGGCGAGTGGCGCGGGCGGCGGGGAGATCGCGAAGCTCGACTTCTGCACATACTGCGCGGACTGGGCCATTAACACGCTGATGCGGCGGACGATGCTCGGCGCGGGCGAGAAAAAGGGCGCGAGGGCGGACAAGCCCGCGCCCATCGCGCCGCCGAAGAGCGAAAAGGACAGCCTTGCGTGGACGGCGGGACAGGACAAGCGGCCGGCCGCGGAAGCGCCGCCGCCCGAACCGCTCCCGACGCTGAGCGTCAAGGGCTACGGCGCGGCGGAGAAGCGGAAAATCTTCGACGCGCTGGTGCGCTACAAGGTGCGCACGGGCCCGGGCTGGACGGAGCGCGTGAGCACGGCCTGCGGCGGGGACGTGAGCCGCGAGACGCTGCGCGCGATCGTCATGGACGGGCTGATGGTCGACATCCACGTGTGGCGCGTCATTGAGCGGGGGCTCGGCGACCTGGGCGCAATGGAGAAAAAGGCATGAAGGTGACGTTTATTTTGCAGGCCGACGTGCCGGAGAGCGCCGTTCAGGGCATCAAGGAGCGCGCGGCGATGGACCTTGAGCGCTACGGCGACGTGAAGGTCGTGAAGATCCTCGCCGAGAAGCCGCGCGAGCACGAGCAGCTACATCTTTAATCACGCCTGCGGGCGAAAAAGAAAGGAAACAGAACCATGAAACAGTACATCGGAACGAAACTTATCGAGGCGGAAAAGGCGTATCGCGTGGACGGCAAGGTCGTTACGCTCGCGGAGAACAGAGTACCGTGCGGCAACGAGGTTGAGCGCGGCTACAAGGTTCGCTATGCGGACGGGTACGAGAGCTTCAGCCCGGCGGAGGTCTTCGAGCGCGCGTATCTGCCGCTCGAGGTAAACGGCATGCTCAAGACCGCGGCACCGAGCATCAGCGCGGAGATGGTCGAGCGATTTATCGACCACCACGAAACCGTGACGATGGGCGGCAAGACGACCGTTGTGCGCGCAGTGCTGAAAAACGGCTTCGAGATCGTGGAGAGCTCGAGCTGCGTGAGCGCGGAGAACTACGACGAGAAGCTGGGGGCGGAAATCTGCATGGAACGGATCAGAAATAAGATTTGGGAGCTGCTGGGCTTCCTTCTGCAAACGGCGGTGGGCGGCGTGAACGGCGAGGCAGCGGCGGAGAATTGCTGCTGCGATAAAGACTGCGAGCGTTCCTGCTGTGACGAGGCGTATCGCCCGACCGACGGCCTGAGCTTCGGTCTCGCCATCGAGGCGGCGAAGAAGGGTATGAAGATCGCCCGCGTGGGCTGGAACGGCAAGAACCAGTACGTCGAGCTTGCGGAGCGCATCAGCTACGAGAATGCCGCGCACGAGGTCATCAACGCGCAGCACGAGGCCATCGGCAACAAGGCGCTCGCCTTTGTCGGCACGAGCGGCGTGCAACTCGGCTGGCTCGCCTCTCAGGCGGACATGCTGGCCGACGACTGGCGGATCGTGGAGGGCTGAGCGATGCAGAAGATCAACATTAAAAAAGTCACGAAGGAGCAGATGCTCAAAATGCTCGAGGAAGCGCAGACCATGCAGGAGGCGGCGGAGACGGAAGCCAACGTGCTGCGCGCGAAGCTCACGGAAACGGAGAAGACGCTGGACGCGGTGAGCACACAGTACAAAAGCGCGGACCACGAAACGGAAAACCTGCGCGGAGAGATCGGCGCGCTGACGGAAAAGCTCGAGGAGAATGAAAAGGCGCTGGAAGAGGTCACCGCGAAGTATAAGAGCGCGGACCATTCGGCGGCGATGCTGCGGTCGCGTATCGATGAGGCAGAGAAGATGCGCGACCAGGCACTCGAGGCGCACGGCGAGGACATGAAGGCGCTCGAGAAGGCAAAGGACGAAAGCCGCGAGCTGGAAAAGCAGCTTGGCGAGCGCGAGATCGAGCTTGCGAAAGTAAAACAGGAATGCGAGAGTGAGCTTGCAAAGCAGCGCGCGGAGGCAGAAAAGGCCTTGATGAAGATGAACGCGATCATCAACGGCCTGCTCAAGCGGTTTGAAGCACAGAGAGACATCTCGGAGGACTACCACAAGAGCCTCAAGTGGTGCATGGCGCATCCGTGGCGCAACGTGTGGCGCTGCATGAAAGAGTATTTCCGCTTCTGACGGACAAAGAGCGGGAGAGGAGGGGAGAGAGCAATGTTCCGATACAAAAAGAGCGTGCCGGTGAGCTATGAGAGGCAGGGGTACATCTATTTTTCATCGCTGCTGTATCGAGAAATGCCGGAGAAGGCGCAGCGGAAGATCCTCAACCTGTGTATGGAGTGCGGCGGCGGGGACTACTACCGGGCACTTTTCGAGTTCGTGACGACGGATGCGAACGCGACGTACATCTGCATGAAGCACAGCCTCTCCCGCTCGACGCTCGAGCGGATCGTGCGGAAGTATTACGAAGGTTTCCCGCGGAGACTGTGACAGGGCTTCGGCCCTGTGTGCGCTGCCGCCGAAAGGGCGCGACGGCGCACAGAAGGCCGAACACACATTAAATAGATAACGATAACGCGCGCGTGCGCGTTATCGGGGTTCCTTGAGCGCTGAGTTTAGAACCATCTTCCCCAAATGGCGAAAATGGCGATGGAGGGCGAAAGCATGACAGAGGGCTACTGGGTCATCCGAACGTACACGGCGGGCGCCGTGGGCGAAAAAATCAAATACTGGGTGCCGGGCGAGAAGCCGACACGATCGCAGCGAAAGCTCAAAAGCGACATCAAGCAGCAGCAGCGGAATGAAGCGAACGCGGAAAAGCATCTGGCGCGGCTGCTGAACGAAAATTTCAGCTGCGCAGATCACCTGATGCGCCTGAGCTATGCGGATGAAGCCTTTGCAAAGCTCGGCGGCGGGACGGAAGATCCCGAAACGATCTGGAAGAATGCGAACCACCAGCTCAAGCTATGGCTGAGAAGAACGAGGCGCGCCTGCAAAGCGGCAGGGGTGCCGTTCCGCTATGTGCCGGTGACGGCAGATTTGGACGGCAAGACGGGCGAGTACGTGCGCGTGCACCATCACATCGTCATCAACGCGGAGGCGGCGGAGATCGCGCGCAGCAAGTGGACGGCGGGCGGGACGCACTGCGAGCACCTGCATGACGAGGTGGATTATCTCGGCCTTGCGCACTACCTGCTCGTTCAGGTGCGCTACGTGCCGGACGAGAAAAAATATTGCCCGAGCCGCAACCTGACGCTGCCGCAGCCGAAAGATCGCGCGGCGCTGTCGGGCGCTGAATTGAGCGTGCCGCGCGGCGGGCAGCTGCTATACCGCGCCGGATGGGCGCCGGGGATGCCGCAGTACATACGCTACATCCTGCCCGAGGTGGGCAAGATCAGAAAAGAACGCTCGTCGAGAGCGAAACGGGAATAACAAAACAGCAAACGCAACACGACGACGCGCGCGGGGGAGCCTGGGCGCGCTGCGTGCATGCTCTCGCGCGTGCGCGTGCGAGGAAAAGCCGCAAGCCCTGATTTGACAAGGGTTTGCGGCTCTTTTTTGTCCTCAAAAAGTTGACGGTTCGTGACCTGTTGCATTTGCTACACTTTTTGAAAACAAGGCAAGCGCGCCGAGAGGAGGGGTGCGGATGGCGCGGCAGAAGAAATACACGGCGGCAACGCTGGGCAAGGCCTGCGAGCGCTATTTCGCAGCGATCACGCGGCGCGTGAAGGTCACGGAAATGGTGGACAGCGGCAAGCGCGACGACAAGGGCCATGTGATCCTCATCCCCGTGCCGGTGAAAAACACGCTGGGCGAAGAGGTCGAGGTGACGGAGTACATCATCCCGCCGAGCATGCACGAGCTGTGCGCCTTTCTTCGCATCGACCGGGCGACGTGGAGCCGGTACATGGGCGAGAGCGAGGAATTCGCGGCCGTCGGCGAGCGGGTGCGCGAGCGCGTGAAGGCATGGAACGAGCACGAGATGCTGACGCGGCCGGGCAAGGACCTGAAAGGAATCCTCTTCAACCTGACGAACAACTACGGCTACAGCGAGAAGAAAGAGGTCGAGCTCGGCGAGCGGGCGACAAAGACCGTGACGGCGGCGAGCATCCCGCTCGAGGAGCGGCAAGCGATGCTGCGCGAGCTGATGCAGGAGTTTGAGCACGATGGCGGCGACGAAGACGCGGACCTATGAGCGAGAGCTTGAGGTGGCGCTGTGGTGGCGGGACTTCCGCGCGACGAACAACGCGCACTTCCTGCCGCTGCTGTTCGACCGGCACCGCTATCTCGTGCTCAAGGGCGGCGGCGGCAGCGGCAAGTCGATCTTCGCGGGGCGCAAGGTGCTCGAGCGCGTGACAAGCGAGCCGGGGCACCGCTGGCTGGTGTGCCGCAAGGTGGCGCGGACGCTGCGCGAGAGCTGCTTTGAGCAGCTGCGCGGGCAGATATCCGACTTCTACCCCGACAGCGGCGCGAAGGTCAACAAGAGCGACATGAGCATTTCGTTTGCGAACGGCAGCAAGATCCTGTTCGCGGGCCTCGACGACGTGGAAAAGCTCAAGTCGATCTACGACATCACGGGCATCTGGATCGAGGAAGCGAGCGAGCTGGAGCAGGGGGACTTCGACCAGCTGGACATCCGACTGCGCACAGACTTCCCCTATTACCTGCAAATGATCCTGACGTTCAACCCGATCAGCATCACACATTGGCTGAAAAAGCGGTTTTTCGACCGCAAGGACCCGCGCGCGACGGTGCACGAGAGCACGTATCTCGACAACCGCTTTCTGACGGCGGAGGCCATCACGACGCTCGAAGCCTTCAAAGAGACGGACGAGTACTACTACCAGGTCTATTGCCTCGGCCAGTGGGGCGTGACGGGCAAGACGGTATTCGACGCGAAAAAGGTGAGCGAGCGGCTGCTCATCGTCGAGCGGGCGAAGAAGCCGAGGCGCGGCTACTTCGAAAACGTCGTCAAGGAGGACGGCGTACACCTCGAGTGCTGGGCATGGGTGGACGATCCGGACGGCGCGGTGACGATCTACGAAGAGCCGGTACCGGGGAGGCCGTATGTCATCGGCGGCGACACGGCGGGCGACGGCAGCGATTATTTCGTCGGGCAGGTGCTCGACAACATCACGGGCAAGCAGGTCTGCACGCTGCGCCACCAGTACGACGAGGACACATATGCGCGTCAAATGTACTGCCTCGGCAAGTACTATAACGACGCGCTGCTCGCCATCGAGACAAACTTCTCGACATACCCGACGAAGCTGCTCGACCTGATGGGCTACCGCAATTTGTACGTGCGCGAGGTGGAGGATGACTTCACAGGCAAGATCAAGCACGCTTTCGGCTTCCAGACGAACCGGCTGACGAGACCGGTGATCCTGTCTGAGCTCATCCGCATTCTGCGCGAGAGCATGAGCACGGTGAACGACCGCGACACGCTGCTCGAAATGCTGACATTCGTGCGGCGGGAGAAAGACTTGCAGGGCGAGGCCGAGCCGGGCGCGCACGACGACTGCGTGATGGCGTTAGCGATCGCGCACTATGCGCGGCCCCAGCAGACGATGGAAATTAAGACCGCCGGCAGCGCGAAGAAAACGCGCTGGACGGCGGACATGTGGGAGGACTACAACAGCGCGAGCGAGACCGAGCGGGCAGAAATGCTGGCGCTATGGGGCGAGCCGCGATGAGAGGGAGAAAAGACATGGAAGAAAAAGCAAAGACAAGCACGATCAGCGAGGAGCTGCGCGAGTGGCAGGCGAGGCTCAATGAGAGCGATGCCAAGTGGTCGAAAGAAGTCGAAAAAATGAACGAGCGCGAGGCGGTCTACAACGGGGACCGCACGATGCAGCCGCTCGTCCCCGGCGACACGCACCGCGACGGCACGCTGAAAAAGACAAGCCACGTGCGCAACATCACGTTTGAGAACATCGAAAGCCAGGTATCGAGCAGCATTCCGCAGCCGAAGGTGACGCCGCGGCGCAAGAAGGACGAGCACCTGGCCGACGTGATCGAGCACTTTCTGCGCAACGAGCTCGACCGGCTCCCGTTTGAGGCGCTGAACGATCTGGCCGAGCGCACGGTGCCCATTCAGGGCGGCGTGGGCTTTTTGGTCGAGTGGGACAACACGAAGCGCACGAGCACGACCGTCGGCGAGGTGAACGTGACGCTCATTCATCCGCAGCAGTTCGCGCCGCAGCCGAACGTCTACACGGGCATTGCCGACATGGATTATTTCATCGTCAAGGTGCCGACGACGAAGGGCTACGTCGAGCGCCGCTACGGTGTACTGCTTGAAAACGAGGGCGAGAGCGAGCCGGATGTCCGCGGCGGCGACGGCTCCACGAGCAACCGAAACCTGACGCTTTACATCGGCTACAAGCTCAACGAGCGCGGCGGCATCGACCGCTACACGTGGGTGAACGACACAGAGCTTGAAAACCTCAAGGACTATCAGGCACGCAGGCAGCCGGTGTGCAAGAGCTGCGGCAAGGTAAAGCCGCTGCCGGGGCAGGAGGTAAACGGCGCGGCCTACTCAGGCGGCGTGTGCCCGTGGTGCGGCGGCAAAGACTGGGAGAGCAAGACGCAGGACTACGAAGAGCTCTACGCGCCGGTGCAGCGCAGCGACGGCACGTTTATCGGCGGGATGCAGGAGACGGTGGACGAAAACGGCCTGCCGGTACAGGCGCCGGTGCGCATCCCGTATTACCGGCCGGACCGCTACCCGATCATCTTGCAGCGCAGCGTGAGCGTATTCGGCCAGCTGCTCGGAAACAGCGACGTTGACATGATCCGCGACCAGCAGAACACGAGCAACCGCATTGAGCAGAAGATCATCGACCGACTGATGAAGGCAGGCACGCGCATCACGCTCCCCGACCGGGTGGACCTGCGCACCGATCCCGAGGACGGCGAGCGCTGGTACATCGGAAAGCCGAGCGACAAAAGCCTCATCGACGTCTACGATTTTTCGGGCAATTTGCAGTACGAGCTCACGTATCTGGCGCAGGTGTACGAAGAGGCGCGGCAGATCATCGGCATCACGGACAGCTTTCAGGGCAGGCAGGACACGACCGCAACGAGCGGCAAGGCCAAGGAATTCTCTGCTGCGCAGGCGGCGGGACGTCTCGAGAGCAAGCGCGTGATGAAAAACGCCGCCTACGCCGAGCTCTTCGAAACGATGTTCAAGTTCTGGCTGGCGTACTCGGACGAGCCGCGGCCGGTGACGTATAAGGACAGCACGGGCGAGACGATGTACGAGGAGTTCAACCGCTACGACTTCCTCGAAGAAGGCGAAGACGGCGAGCTGCACTGGAACGATCAGTTCCTCTTTAGCTGCGACACGAGCGCGCCGCTGGCGAGCAACCGCGAGGCGATGTGGCAGGAGACGCGGCAGAACCTTGAGGGCGGGGCCTTCGGCGACCCGGCAGACCTTGAAACGCTCATTTTGTTCTGGGCGAAGATGGAGGAGCTGCACTACCCCGGCGCGGCGCAGACGAAAAAGCACCTCGAAGAGAAGGCGCAGCGGCAGGAAGAAATGGCGGCGCAGCAGGCGGCCATGCAGGGCGATATGCCGGGCGGCGCTGGCGTGCCGGACGAGCTGGCCGCGGCGATCGACGCGCAGGCACAAGCCGACGCGATGAACGCCGTTCAGGGCGGCGGGCAAGGCTAAATGCTTGACACAGCGCAGCAGTAAAAGGGCTAAAGGCGCGAAAGAGAGACGCGCAGAGCATAGAGCCCCGCAAAGGGGACAGCGCATGGCAACAGCGGGAAAATGCCGAATCCGAAGGAAAGGAGGACGCGGGCATGAGCGATAAGAGCGGTTACGTCGGCAGAATCAAGAACGGCGGCACGCAGGTCGTGAAAGCGCCGAACCAGCAGACCGACGCGAAGAAGGGCGTTATTCATACCGGCTCCGATTTGAGAACCGGCAAGAAGTAAGACAAGCGGAAGCGCTTTACATGATTGTCCCCGCAAGGGGACGCCGCATCCATAAGGCAGTAAAACTGCCAACGGCGGCTATTCGCAGGGCGATAGCGGGAACATGCCAGAGAGGAAGAGAACATGGGATTCACGGAAAAAGACGTCTTTGAAGCGATGGGCCTGACGGTGCCGCCTGACGAGGCAGGCACGCAGCAGGAGCCAACAGGCGCAAACGAGCCGGGCGCCGCTGCCCCGGCCGCAGAAGAGACCAACGGCACGCCGGAGGACGGCGATACCGGAACGACGGGCGGCGAGGGCGCAGAGGGCACCGTAACCGCTCCCGAGGGCCAGGACGGCGCGGAAGGCGCAGAAGACAACACCGATGCGGAGGGCGCGAAGAAGGAGCAGACCCCCGACGAGCGCAGAGCTCATGCGGCGGCGCGGCGCAGAGCCGAGCAGCAGGCCGCGGTGGACGCGGCGCTCAAGGCGCAGAGCGAGAAGATGGCCGCGGAGTGGAAGGCCTTTTTCGAAAGTGCGGGGCTCAAGAACACGATCACGGGCGGGCCCATCGCGACGAAGGAGCAGTTTGACGAATGGTCGAAGTCCTTCAAGCAGCAGAAGCTCGAAAGCGACCTCAAGGCCGGGAAGCTGACGCAGGAATCGCTCAGCGAGGCGATCAGCGAGAATCCCGTCGTCAAGCGGGCAGCGGAGATCGTGGCGGCGCATGAGCGCGAGCAGGCCGCGGCGGAGCAGGAGAAAATGCAGCGCGCCATCGACGAGCAGATCAAGAAGATCCACGCGCTCGAGCCCGAGGTGAACGGCGTGGAGGATCTTTTGAAGCTGCCGGAGAGCGAGGAATTCTACGCGCGCGTGAAGAGCGGCATGTCGTTTTACGACGCCTACCTCATCTCGACGCACGAGCGGCGCGAGAAGGCGCTGGCCGAGGCGGCGAGAGCGCAGGCCTTGACGGGTCAGAGGGGCAAGGACCACCTGACCGGCGCGGCGGCATCCCGCGGCGCGGGCGGCAAGGTCGTGACGAGCGAGGAGCTGGCGAGCTTCCGCATCTTCAATCCCACGGCGACGGACAAGGAGATCCGCACGTGGATCGAGAAGAACAGAAATTAACAAGACAAGGAGGAACGCAATGTTTATTCCCATCAAATCGACGGACGGGGCAATGACCCCGTTTGAGTACATCGAAGCGGCGGCGGGCACGTATCAGGTCGGCCAGCTGCTCAACGTGACGGACGGCAAGCTGGCGGCGATCGCTGCCGACCAGGCGACCACGCCGCCCTATGTGTGCATGCAGAGCGGCACGGTGGCCGCGGGCGAGCCGCTGGCGGTGACACGCGTGCAGGGCAAGTACACCTTCGAAACCGAGCTCGCGGCGGCCGCAGCGGCCGTGAAGGTCGGCGCCAAGATCCAGGTGGCGAGCGGCGGTCTCAAGGCAAAGTACGTCACGGGCGCATCGGATGCGGCGGTGCCCGGCACGTTCGAGGTCGTGAGCCTTGAGGGCACGGCAGCGGGCAGCATGATCCGCGGCCGCTTTGTCTAAGGAAAACGGAAGAGAGGAGAGAAAGTAAGCAATGAAAATCATTTTTTCGGAATCGAGCAACCTGAACAACAGCGTTTACGGCAACTGCCAGGCGCCGATCAAGATGTTCCTTGAAAAGCGCGGCGAGGAATTTGAGCAGAACAGCGTGCTGAAGAACCTGTTCCTGACGGGTTCTTCCAAGAACTACGGCGACGTGATGACCACGCTGACGGCCATGAGCGGCTTTGAGCCCGTGGGCGAGAACGGCGCTTATCCGCTGGACGGCATGCAGGAGGGCTACCAGAAGTTCCTCAAGTACCAGACGTGGAAGGATTCTTTCAGCGTGTCCAAGGAGATGATCGAGGACGGCAAGCTGCTCGACATGCGCAAGCAGCCTGCGGCCTTTATGACCTCTTACAAGCGCACGCGCGAGCTCTTCGGCGCGGCGCTGTACGGCGCGGCCATGATGGGCAACGGCAGCGTGACCTTCAAGGGCGTCAAGTTCGACCTGACGGGCGCGGACGGCAGCAACCTGTTTGCCAAGGAGCACGTGCCCAAGGTGAGCGGCGACAAGCAGTGCAACCTCTTCAAGGATGCGTTCAGCGTGGACGCACTGGGCAAGCTCGAGACCAAGATGCACCTGTTCCGCGGCGACAACGACGAAATCCTTGACGTGGCTCCTGACACGATCCTGATCCCCGAGAACGCCGACCTCAAGAAGGCGGTATTCGCGGCCATCGGCGCGGACAAGGACCCCGTGAGCGCGAACAACGCCTTCAACTATCAGTATGGCCGCTGGAACGTCATCGTGTGGCCGTATCTGAACCACTACATCACAAACGGCGTTTCCCCGTGGGTGCTGCTGGACAGCAAGTACAACGAGACTTACGGCGGCGCAGTGTGGAACGACCGCGTCCAGCTTGACGTGCGCTCCACCATCGACGAGAACACCGACGCGAACGTCTGGCGCGGCCGCAGCCGCTTCAATGCGTGCTTCAACGACTGGCGCTTTGCCGCCATCGGCGGTATCGCGGCGGGCAACTCGCTTTAAGCTAAATAGCCAAGGCGGGCGTGGGACAAGACCCGCGCCCGCCTTTATCCATCATTGAGAGAGGAGAGAAGAACATGACGCCGAGAAAAGCGATGCAGCACGCCGACACGGCAAAGCCGAACGCCTTCCCCGAAGAGGAAAAATTCGAATGGCTCAAGGCGCTTGAGGGCAGGATCGCGGCGGACGTGCTGCTGGCGACGCCGGAAGAGCTCGAGCAGATCATGGCGACCGGCTATCCGGACGGCATGGACGAAGAGTTGCTGGTGAAGGCCCCGCACGATGAGCTTTACGTGCTGTACCTCAAGGCGAAGATCGACGCGGAGAACGGCGAGTACAGCCGGTACGCCGATTCGAGCCAGCTCTATAACGAGGCCTACGGCAACTTTGTCCGCTACTGGGGCAGGACGCACGAACCGGCGCAGGGCTACGAGAGGGGGTACGAGATCGTATGAGAGAGATCGAAGTGCACGAGCTGCCGTATCTGCCGCTGGGCCATCAGGGAGAGAACGAGGCGCAGAGGATCGTCTGGCGCGGCCTTGCAGACAGCTGGGCACGGCTGTACGGCGAGGGCGTCTTCGCGCTGACGGTGCTGCGCGAGGGAGACGGCGCACCGTACCCCGCGAATGTGGCGAGCGAGAACGGTGATGTGATCTGGACGCTGAGCAATGCCGACACCGCCAAGGCGGGCGAGGGCATGGCCGAGCTCACCTACACCGTGGGCGGCGCGATCGCCAAGAGCCGGACGTGGCGCACGGTGGTCGAGCCGTCGCTGAGCGCGAGCGGCACGACCGAGCCGCCCCCCGCCTATCAAAGCTGGGTGGACGAGGTCTTGCAGGCGGCGGCGGATGCGGAGACGGCAGTTTCCAAGATGCCCTACGTCGACGAGACCACGGGCAACTGGTTCAAGTGGGACGCGGCGGCGGGCGCTTTTGCCGACACGGGCGTTGCCGCGACCGGACCGCAGGGCGAAGTCGGACCGAAGGGGGACACCGGCGAGCAGGGCCCGAAGGGCGACACCGGTGCAACCGGACCCAAGGGCGACACGGGCGCAACCGGTGCACAGGGCCCCAAGGGAGAGACCGGCGCAACCGGTGCGACGGGTCCCCAAGGCCCGCAAGGCGAGCGCGGCCCGCAGGGCATTCAGGGAGAGCAGGGTATTCAAGGCGAGACCGGCCCCGCTGGCCCGCAGGGTGCAAAGGGAGACAAGGGCGATGCCTTTACCTATTCCGACTTTACGGAGGCACAGCTCGCCGCGCTGAAAGGCGACAAGGGCGATACCGGCCCCCAAGGAGAGAAAGGTGGGACCGGCGCGACCGGACCGACCGGCCCCGAAGGCCCGCGCGGCCCGCAGGGCGAACAGGGGCCGCAGGGGCAGACCGGCCCGCAAGGCGAGCAGGGCCCCGCTGGCCCCAAGGGGGAGACCGGCAGCGGCTTCAAGGTGCTGGGCTACTACGGCACAAAGACTGCGCTGGACGCCGCGCAGAAAGCGACCGCAGCGGCGGGCGATGCTTACGGCGTGGGCACGGCAGAGCCCTATGACATCTACATTTTCGACGGTATTACCGGCGAGTTCATCAACAACGGACCCTTGCAGGGCGCGAAAGGTGACACGGGTCCCACCGGCCCGCAGGGACCGAAAGGCGATCCCGGCGAGACTGGCCCGCAAGGCCCTGCCGGGGCGGATGGCGCCAAGGGCGCAGACGGTGCAAAAGGCGCAGACGGTGCCGCCGGTAAGGACGGCGTGACGTTCACGCCGAGCATGAGCGACGACGGCGACCTGTCGTGGACGAACGACGGCGGCAAGGCGAATCCGCAGACCGTGAACCTCAAGGGCCCGAAGGGCGACACGGGCGCACGGGGGCCTGCCGGTGCTGACGGCGCGAAGGGCGATACCGGACCAGAGGGGCCAAGGGGGCTACAGGGCGAGACTGGCCCAGCTGGTGCAGATGGCAAAACGCCGGTCAAAGGCACAGACTACTTCACACCTGCTGACGTCAACGAGATCGCGGCGGAAGCGGCGAAGAAGGTCGACATTTCCGGCAAGCTGGACAAGACCGGCGACGGCAGTAATGTCACGGCAGCGTTCACGGCGGCGGAGACGCGTACCAATATCGCAACTGGTGAGAAGTTGTCGATACTGCTTGGTAAGATTGCCAAGTGGTTAGGCGACCTCAAAGCTCTTGCATTCAAGGACAAAGTTGCTAAGACTGACCTTACAGACGATGTACAAACAAGTTTAGGCAAAGCGGACAGTGCTTTGCAGAATGCTCCTGTTACCTCTGTCAACGGTCAGACTGGTGCTGTAGAAGTAAGTGTTACTCCGTTTATAGTCGCTGTTACATACGACAGCAACCAGTCAAAGTACGTAGCAGACAAAACTCATGCAGAAATTGTAGCAGCTATAAATGCAGGCAAGACTTGTGTTGCAACATACGGCGGTAAACTATATGCAGGCGCACAGTCAAATGCATCCAGTTCACTCACATTAGTATTCTCACTTGTACGCGCAACAAATACCGTAAAAACACTGCACTCTTTAACTATAACACCTCAAGATGTTATTAGTCTACAGTCTGCTAATGTGGCGCACAATCCAGTGGGAGCCAGCTTTCCATCAGGCTTGTGGAAAGGATCAGGCACAGATGGACGTGTGGCGGCGGCGGTGGCGGAGACTGATTTTGCCTCCCCCGTGTTCATGCGCAAGGTGACGCTGACCACGGCTGGCTGGAATTCCACCACCAAGCAGCAGAGCGTTACCGTCAGCGGTGTTCTCGCCGACACGACGAAGCAGTGTATCTATCCCGCGCCGGTCGACACGAGCTATGACAGCGCGTGGAACAGCTGCGGCGTGCTGTGCGTGGCGCAGGCGGCGAACTCGCTGACGTTCCAGTGCTCGGAAGTCCCGACCAGCGCGATTGAGGTCTATGTGACGGTCATCACACTGAGCTACAAGGGGTGAGCGGGATGATTTTTAACAGGCCGAGAGCTAAAGCAAAACCAACGACCGTTGACGTTACTTTGTTGGGTACGTTTTCCACGGTGGTAAGCACCCCGAATAATTGCTGCGTAGTCATTGATGGGACGACTTATGTAACGCCGCAAAAGATTACCGTGCCAATCGGGACGGAAATAACGGTGCACGTGCGCGGAAACTCAAAGGCAAATACGTACATCGAGTTTAACGGTACAAAGGTTGCTTCCGGGGCAAACACGACAGCTTCGGGGCATGTTTACACCTTTAACGCGACCGCCAAAACGGCGATTGAGGGGTATTTCGGCCAAACTGGCCCCTATTATATCGGACACATGTCAATTACTATGCCGTGGGACGGCAGCACCAATAGTTAAGTGACAGAAAGGAGCAACACATGAACCTTATCGAAAAAGCCCTCAGATATATATATATATATATCGGCTGAACCATGCGAAAGCGGGGTGGGCGTATGATCGTCAATCCCGTGAGATACGAGAGCGGAAATGGAGCAAAACCCGTAACCGTAACTATGACCGTAAGCGGCAATACAAACTTTTATTATTTCAACCAAGACGGAGAGGTAACCAAGACAAACGACTTTGGGACTGTGCAAATAAATACGCTTGCAGGTTCAATGATTGTAACATATGGATACACTCCCAGGGACGTAATAAACGCCACTCGCAAAGAGACAGTAATAAGCGGAGACTGTTATATTTACCTCGTCGACGCCTGACTCCTAAGGAGGTGGCGGCATGATTGTAAATCCGACCACCTTCAAAAGCGGCGGGGAGAAGAACGAATACCAAGTGGAACTGAGCGGTGACAACTTCCAAGTAACCATTGACGGGACAACGTATACCAGCGCACAAACAATTACAGTCCCGGCAGGAACGTGGTGTGACACAAAATATTTGAAAACCATGAACGAGAATGCAACGGTTTCATTTAATGGGAAGACTCCTTTGTTTGAACATGCATCGACCTCAAACAGTTATACGTTACATTACAAATTCCCTGTATTTCGGGATTGCAAAATTGTCATGAAGAAACCGGCCGGTTACATGAATAAAGTCTTTATCGATATTACTACATCCTGATCTCATCACAAAGGAGGCCAACATGGCAGAATTTATTAAAGTCGCCGGGCAGGAGTACCCTGCGACGCTGATCTACAACTACAAAGACCGAAACTGGGACATGCGCGAGACGCAAACGGTGCAGCTCACCATGCCCTACGCACAGGCGGCGGCGCTGCTGCCCTCGGGCACGCCGTGGAGCAACATCTTCCGCGAGACGGTGGACAAGCTCGACAATGATGGCAATCCAACTGGTCAGACCGAGGAGGTCGTGACCGAAGAGGACATGAGCACGTACAGCCTCGCTGGTGACATTACCGACCACCGCGACGGCACCGTATCTATCAAGATGGGCAAGCCTACGGAGACGGAGAACGCCGTCGGCGCGGTGGTCGCCCTCACGGGCGAGGTCGTAACCGTGGCGCGCGCTGCAGAACTGCGCCCGATGATTGAGGCGGCGGCAACGAGCTTGCCGGACGGCGAAGCAGCAAAGGCTGTTGAGCTGTTTCCCGCGTGGACATATCCCGTCAGCTACATTGTGGGCAACCGCGTAAGCGACGGTGGTAAGCTCTACAAGTGCCGTCAGGCGCACACCTCGCAAGAGGACTGGAAGCCGAGCGCAACGCCCGCGCTGTGGGTCGTGATCGACGTTGCCAACGCGGGCACGCAGGATGACCCCATCCCCGCAAGCCGCGGCATGGAGTACGAGTATGGCAAGTACTACCTCGACAGCGAGGACGGCAAGACGTACAAGTGCGAGCGCACCGGCGAGGCCGCGGGCGGGAAGATCGTCTTGCAGTATTTGCCGCACGAGCTGGCGGGGCAGTATTTTAAGGCGGTGAACGCATGACGGCGGCGTTGATTTCCGCCGCAGCGGCGGTGGTGGTGGCGCTCATCGAGGCCATCGCCGCCCGCGACCGCCGACGCGACAAGAAGGAGCGCGAAAAGGCTGCCGAGCAGCAGAAGATGCAGGAGCAGTTGATGCTCAAGCTCATCGAGGGCAGTTGGGCTGCCATTGCGCTGGGTGAGGCGACGGCGAAGGCGATGCAGCGTATCCCCGACGCGCACTGCAACGGGGACATGCACGCCGCACTGGACTACGCCGCCGAAGTGAAGCACAAGCAAAAAGAATTTTTGGCCGAGCGCGGGATCCACTCGATCCTCGACAGCGGGGCGGCGGCATGAAAGCGCTGAAAGCCCGCTGGGACAAGATGAAAAAGCGTGACAAGTACATATCCATCGCCATTTTCAGCCTGACGTGGTACACCGTAGCGTCGCTCACCATGACGGCGCTCGGCATGCCGCCGCCGGATGTGCTGACGGAACGATGGTTCAAGGCGTGGACGACGGAGCTCGTCGTGGTGGCGGGCATCAAGATTTTCAGAAAGGACGATACGGTTTTATGAATGAATTACTGAACAAAAGAATTGCGAACCTTCTCAGCGTGAAGAGCCTTGTGACGATCGCGCTGACGGCGACCTTCTGCATCCTGACGGTGCGCGGCGCGGTCACGCAGGAGTTTAACACCGTGTACCTCATGGTGATCGCGTTCTACTTCGGCACACAGAACGCGGCAGGCAGCGCGAAGGGAGAATAAGCGCATGAATATCCGCAAATATCCGGCTAACGCCGGGAACGTCGGCGGCACGCGCGCGGCGGGCGCGATCAAGTACATCGTGATCCACTACACCGGCAACGACGGCGACACGGCGATGAACAACGCCAAATACTACGCATCGAACGTCGTGAAGACCAGTGCGCACTACTTCGTCGACGCGAAGGAGGTCATCCAGAGCGTGGACGACCTGCGCGTTGCGTGGGCGGTCGGCGGGAAGAAGTACCCGTCTTGCCCGCAGACGGGCGGCGGAACGCTGCACGGGCGCTGCCTGAACGCAAACAGCATCAGCATTGAAATCTGCGACGCGAAGAAGGACGGCGTTTACGCGCCGGACGCGCGTGCCGTGGAGCGTGCGCTTGCGCTGACGCGTGAGTTGATGAAGAAGTACAACATCCCCGCGAGCAACGTCATCCGCCACTTTGACGTGACAGGCAAGCTCTGCCCGGCGTACTGGTCCGGCAGGGAGAACGCTGGCAAGTGGGAAAGTGAGTTCCACGGCAAGATTGCGGGGCCGGACTACCGCGCGCAGCTGCAAAAGCGCGCGGGACTGACGGACGGCACGATGGATTACCTCTCGGCGTATCAGTACGGCGACGACCTCGTTCGGAAGCTCGCGACGATGAAGTGAAGCACGGGGCGGGAGGGCATGCAGCTCTCCCGCCCGAGGAGAAAGGAGGGGAGGAAGTATGCCTTCCAACTGGCTATACATCGACACGAATTTCCCGTCGTTCACGCAGAAGGAGAGCGTGAACGACAAGGTCGAGACGATGCAGGACTACCTCTTCATGCTCGTCGAGCAACTGCGCTACACGCTGCACAACTTAGATCTAAGTAACATGAACAAGACGGCGGCGGATGAGTTCGTCAAGCAGATCACCGATCCCATCTACGGCGAGATCAAGGACGCGGAGGGAAACATCACGCAGGTTGCGCTCGTGGCCGAGGGGCTGGCGACGCGCATCGGCGACGCCGAGGGGAACATCACGCAGCTGCAAGCGACGGCAAAGGGCCTTTCGGCGAGCGTTTCGAACCTGAACGGCAGCGTGACGAACCTGACGGCGGACGTGAACGGCATTCGCACGCAGGTGAGCGGGAAGATCGGGACATCGGAAGCGCAGACACTCATCGACCAGAGCCTTAACGGGATCACGCTCTCGGCAACGAGCGGAGAGAGCGGGACGATCTTCAAGCTCATGTACGACGGCGCGGTGCTGGCAAGCACCGGATCGGTCGACCTCTACGTGGATGCGGTGAATATCTACGGAACGCTGACGGCGACGGAGATTGAAGGGGACAGGATCACCGTGCGCAATGATGAGGGACGACGCTGTGGGGACATCTACACGGAGTACGCCAGCACGGCGGACTACAAAATGACGCTCGAGAGCAAGGCTATGGAGTTGAACGCGACGAGCGGAAACCTGTATCTGTCGGGGAATAACGGAAGATCAGCGCTCAATTTCGACTACGACTTCATTGATTGCCGTGGCGATTTCGCCCCGAATGCAGATAACCGGTACAATCTTGGCGCGCCAAATTTCGTTTGGAGCGCGATCTATTGCAGCACGAACGAGTTGAACGGGTCCGACCGAAACATCAAGAACAGCATTGAGGCGCTGCCGGAGAAGTACGTGCGCATGTTTGACCTCGTGAAACCGAAGCGCTACAAGCTGAACAGCGGCACGAGCGGACGCTATCACACAGGCTTCATCGCGCAGGAGGTAGAAGCGGCAATGCAGAAATGCGGGATCACGTCGCAGGAGTTCGCTGGCTGGGCGGCGGCCAAGCGCAAGGACGGCAGCGAGACCTATTTTCTGCGCTACAGCGAGTTTATCCCTGTCCTGTGGGCGAAGGTGCGCGAGCAGGAAGAACGGCTGAAACGATTGGAGGAATCAGCATGAATGAGAAGATCAAGCAGGAAGCGGCGCTGGCGATGAAGTTCATCAGCAGACTGAACGTCAGCGGCGACGCGGTGGACGTGGTGGCGGCGGTGCGGCAATCGCTTCGCAATATCGCGATGATCTGCGACGCGGCGGAGGAGCCGACGCAGGGCGACACGCAGGACAAGCAGGCGGCGGAGCCGGAAAAGGCCGGTGAGGCCAAATGAAGCTGCCGGAGGTCCCGTATGCCGACGGCATCGGCAAGCGCGGGCAGCTGCAATTCTACGGCCTTGACCACAACCTGGGTGCAGGGGACGGCGGGCTGTGGGACATGCAAAACCTGACGAGCGACTATTATCCTGTGCTTTCGACGCGCGCAAAGCGCAAAATTTACAAGAATCTTGTCAGTCCGGGCGGACTTTTCGCATGGGATGCGCTGGCGTGGGTGGAGGGCACGGCCTTCTACTACGGCGGCGTGAAAAAAGGCAACGTGACGGCGGGCGAGAAGCGCTTCGCCGCCATCGGGGCCTATATCATCATCCTGCCGGACAAGAAGTACTACAACACGGTATCGGGCGAGTTCGGCAGCCTTGAGAGCACGTGGAGCGGCGCCAGCTTAACGTTCACGAACGGCAAGCTCTATGAAGAGGCCGCGGAGGCGAACACCATTCAGTGCAGCGGCGTCGCATGGAGCGACTACTTCAAGGCGGGCGACGCGGTGACGATTGCGGGCTGCACGAAGCACACGGAGAACAACAAGACGCCGGTGATCCGCGAGATCAACGGCGACAAGATGTATTTCTATGAAAACGTCTTCAAGCTGGACGGTGACAACGGAACGACAGAGTACACGGAGACGGGAAACTTGACGGTTCGGCGCACGGTGCCGGACTTAGAATACCTGTGTGAGAACGAAAACCGGCTGTGGGGCTGCGACGGCCGGACGATCTACGCAAGCAAGCTCGGCGATCCCTTCAACTGGAACGTGTTCGAGGGCCTTGAGACCGACAGCTACGCCGTGGACACGGGCAGCGCGGGTGACTTCACGGGCTGCGTGAGCTTCCTCGGCTATCCGGTGTTCTTCAAGGAGGACCACATCTACAAGGTGTACGGCAGCATTCCGTCCAACTTTGAGGTGATGGGCTCGGCCACGCTGGGCGTTGCCAAGGGCAGCGGCGGGAGCCTCGCCATCGCGGGCGAGCGGCTGCTGTACCTCTCGTCCTCGGGCGTGATGATCTACTCGGGCGGCATCCCGCAAAGCCTGCACGACGCCTTCGGCATGACGCGGCTGCGCGGCGGGCGCGCGGGGAGCGATGGCCTCAAATACTACCTGAGCGCGCAGGACGAGGCGGGGGAGTGGAAGCTCTACGTCTACGACACGCGCAAGGGCATGTGGCACATCGAGGACAAGACGCACGCGACGCACTTCTGCCGCTATCAGGGGAACACCTATTTCCTGACGGCGGAGGGCGAGATCACGCTGACGGGCAACATCCTCGACGCGCCGGAGAGCTGCACGGACGAGGAAGACTTCACGTGGTTCGCCGAGACGGGCGACTTCACGGAAAAGGGCTCGAGCCAGTCGACGAGCTACGACGGCGTGAAGAAGAGCATCGCCAAGCTGTGGGTGCGCATCGAGGTCGCGGCGGGGGCCGAGGCAAAGGTGTTGATGCAGTTCGATTCCGACGGGAAGTGGGTGCAGGCCGGGCAAACGCTGAAACCGGAGCGAAAGCGCAGCTATTACCTGCCCATCGTGCCGCGGCGCGCAGACCATTACCGCATCCGCATCGAGGGCAAGGGCGAGTGCCGCGTCTATTCGATGAATCGCGAGTATTACGCGGGCAGCGAGCTCAAGAGCACGCGCGGACCACAGTAAAAATTCAAGCAGAGAGGAGAAGAAAATGGCGTATACATACGATGACTTTCAAAAGGCGGCGAGCGGCAGCAATGTGAATTTTTCACAGTACGATCTCGACCTTGCGAAAAAGTACCCTGAGTTCGGTATGAGCGTGCTCGACCTCAAAAAGCAGTACGCGGGCGCGACGACGGCGGAGCAGCGCGCGCTCATCAACGCCAAGGCAAACCAGCTGCGCAGCAGCTACGGCAACTACACTGCCGGCGCGGATGGCAGCCAGTACGTGAGCGACGGCAAGTACGCGCCGAAGATCGACGAGACGCTCGACAAGATCGGTTCGTTCAAGCCGTTCGAGTACGGCAGCGCGCCGAGCTACGAAAACCGCTTCCAGCAGAAGCAGCAGGAGCTTTTGGACGCGGCGCTCAATCGCGATCCGTTCTCGTGGAGCAAGGAGACCGATCCGCAGTACGGCAGCTACAAAAAGACGTATCTGCGCGAGGGCGAGCGGGCGACGGCGGACGCATTGGCGAAAGCAAGCGCCGCGAGCGGCGGCCGGCCGAGCTCGTTCGCCGTGAACGCGGCGACGCAGGCGGGCGACTACTACGCGACGAAGCTCTCCGACGTGATCCCGACGCTCTATCAGCAGGCATACGAGCGGTATCTCAAGGACTACCAGATGAAGCTCAGCGACCTTGAGGCCGTGAACAATCAGGAGCAGCTCGATTACGCGAAGTATCTCGACCGGTTGAACCAGTTCAACACCGACAGGAACTTCGACTACAACAACTACCTCGGCGAGTACGGCCGCTTGCAGGACTACCTCGGCAATTTGCAGGGGCAGGACAACACGGAGTACAACCGCTATCTCGGCGTGCTGGACGAGATCAAGGAAAAGCAGCAGCAGGACCAGGAGCTCAGCCGGTCGCAGGTTGACGCGATGCTGCAAGCAGGCGTTTCGCCGAGCGCGGGGCTCATCGGCAAGAGCGGGTACGAGAGCGAGTACGTCAAGGCGCTCGAGAACTACTACAAGCAGCAGGCGGCGAAGGCCGCGGCGAAGACGAGCGGCAGAAGCGGCGGGACCACGAGACGGTCCGGCGGGACGAGCGGCGGCGGAACGAACATGAGCCTGACAACCGCAAAGGCGATGGCGAAGGCCGGACAGCTGACGCAGGAGGTCGTGAACGTGCTGAAAAAGAACGGCTTTAACGACGATTATCTCGCATCGGAGTACGGCTACACCGGCAGCGGCAGCGGGAGAACGAAATTCGGCTACGATCCGGACGAGGGCATTTTCACGTGGAACGGCTACCGGTTCAATTCGCCCGAGGCGTTTGCGGCGGCGCTGGACCGCGCGGCACTGACGGACGAGGAGAAGGCTGAAATTTCCCGAAAGCTGAAAGCCAACGGCTTCAACATCACGTTCTGATGAGGTGACGATATGGCAATTAAGATTACACAAATCAAGCCCGAGGGCGCGCAGAAAAGCGCGCCCTCGGCAAAAGACTATTCAGGGGAGAAAAAGGGAAGCAGCGGCAGCGCCGTGAGCGGCAGCAGCGGGCGCATCCAGATTACGAAGATTCCCGGTGCGGAGAAGCAGCGCAGCATCGCCGCGAGCAGGAAGACGACGCGCGAGACCGAGCACGCGGACGAGCTGGACAAGCAGACCGCGCCGAGCGCCAGCCGACAGGCGAGCAAGCAGACCTTCGGGCAGCGGGTGCTCAAGGGCATTGAAAGCGGCCTTGTCTCCGAGGGCGCGAACCTTGCAAACCTCGGCGGCGTGGCGACGGACCGGCGCGGCGGCACGGAGATGAGCGGAGTTTATCGTAGGCAAGCGGAAACGCTTGACAAGCAGATCGCGGCGCTGGAAAAGACACTGAAAGACCAGACGATGACTGCACAGGACATCAAGGAGACGAACGAGGCCCTTGCGATCGCGCGCAGCGAGCGCGAGAAGTACGGCAAGGTCATCGAGAGCGGCGAAAAGACGGCGAGCGGCCTGTATGACACGGCTAACAAGGGATATTCCTTTGCGCAAAAGCTGGGCGAGGAGAGCACGGCGGGGACGAAGGGCATCAAAAAAGGCGTGCTGAGCATCGTTCCGGCGGCGACGCAGATCGGCTTGCAGACGGCGGAGCGCATGGTCGCGCCGGGCATGGATGTCGCGGGGCGCGCGCTGTCCGTGGCCGGTGGGAACGCAGCGGACTACCGCCGCAAAGCGGGCGAGCAGTACGACGCGGAAAAGGCGACGCTGCGCGCGACGGTATCGGCGCTCGGCGTGGCGGCGGGCGGCGCGCTCTCCAAGGGCGTGAACGCGGCGGGGCTCAAGCTGCTGCGCGCAGCAGGCAAGCAGAATTACGTCCTGCCGAACATCGCACTCGGCGGCGCGTCGGCGGTCGGCTACGCAGCGGGCGAGACCGGCGCAAGCGAGCTGTCCAAGGCGATGACCGACGAAGACTACACGCCGGACTGGAAAGTTATCGGCGAGACAGCGCTGACGGCCTTTGCCTTCGGCGCGATCTCGAGCGCCATCAACGCCGCTGCCATCACGGGGCGCAACAAGAAGTACATGAACGAGCTGAACGACGCGGCCAAGGAGCGCTACGACTACGCCAAGCGGATCATCGAAGACCCGCGCGCAACGGCGGAGCAGAAGGCGGCGGGCGCACAGTCCGTCATGGATGCCGTGGACAAGATGCGCTATACGCTGGACGACCTGCAAGTGGTGGGCGCGCAGAAGGAAGTCGACGCGATGCGGGAATTCCTGCTGAGCATCTACGGCGAAATGCTCCCCTACACGAACGCGAGTGCGGGCGGCATCGGCACGGGCGCATCCGGTCTTGCGCCGGTCACGCCGGTCGGCGGGGGCATCGCGCCCGTACAGACGGGCGGCGGCATGAGCGCCATGCAGGAGAACGCGCCGACAGCGCCGATCTCTCCGCGCGCGCCGGGCGCCGCGGCGGTGATGCAGAATGCCGCGCCCGCGGCCGCACAAACCGTCGGGCAGCAGAACACTATGCCCGCGCAGCCTGCGCCGACGCCTGAGAGCGCGCAGGGCACGGGCGGGGGTAATTTGACGCCTGCGCAGCCGAACGCCGCACAGGGCGCAGCAGAGGGAAAAGCGGACGCCCTGGACGCGGGCAAGCACGTCGCGCTCGACAAGTACACGACGCAGGAGAACGTGCAGCAGGTATCTCAGAAGATCAACGACGGCACGCTGGCCGTGGATGCAGAGCACAATATCTATCGCGTGGACGAGGGTCAGCACATCGACCGGCGCGACAGCGCGAGCGTGGGCGAGCGGAGCGTGAACGCCTTCCAGTTCGACCACCCCGAGCTGCACAGCTATTACGCGGACGCCGCGGCGGTCTTGCAGGAGGAGATGAGCTTTGCCCAGAAGGGCGGCGAGCTCATCCACCGGACGAGCCGCGAGGCGGGCGACGACGAATACATCCGCACCAAGCGCGGCGTGAGCGAGCGCATCGCGCGGCTGCTGGATGACGAGGGCGTGCGCTACGACGACATTGACCGCTCGCTGAGTGCGATCATCCATAACCACGGGCAGGAAAACTTCGCGGCGGCGAAGCGCGTGGAGCTGCTGCTGGACGACATGCTGACAAACGGATACACTGATATCCACGGGCAGCGCATTGCACCGAACGAAGAATACATTGCAGCAAAGAAGACCATCCCCGGCGCGGACATGAGCGAGCGGACGCGCGAAGAGCTCCCGATCTATGACATGCCGGAGGGGCAGAACGGAGGAATTTATGGACGACAGGAAGAAAATGCCGGAGGGCCTGAGCCTGCCGAAGGCACCGGGCAGCGTGCCGATGCCGTGGCAGCGAAAAACGATCTACACGGTGGAGACAGAGGACGGCGACCTTCTGAGCCTGGGGCCGGAGGAGCTGGCGAACTACGCAGCACGACAGCGGAAGGGCGGCGCAGAAACCGAGAGCTGACGCAGCGGCGCCGAGAGATCGCGTGGGAGCAGCCGCTCACGAGTGCGGCGGCGCTGGGCGTACAGGGCGGCACGAGCGACGAGACGCTGCACGTGCTGCCGGAGGAGAGCTGGGACGACGAGCTGCGCGGCTTTTCAGACTGGGCACGCGGCAAGGGTGTGAAGCGCGTGACGATGGTGACGGGCCTTTTGCAGGTCGAGACCGAGAATGGGCCGGTCGGCGTGCGCGGCATCATCAACCGCGAGAGCGGCGAAATGGTGCTGCGCGTGGACGGTGAGAAGCGCACGGCGTCGGAGATCGGCAAGCACGAGGTCGGGCACCTCATCACGGAAGAAGAAAACGTGCGCGCCTTCATGGAGACGGTGCGCGGCGGCGCGGACTGGCGCGGCATCTACGAAGTCTATGAGCGCTGCTATGAGCCGCTGACGAACGGCTATGTCGGCATGACGGCGGAAGAGCGCGAGCTCTACGTGTGGGAAGAGATCATGGAGGATGCCTACGCGGGCATCGACAGCTACGGCCAGAGGGCGAGCCGCTACCACGAGCAGGCGGTCGACGCGATCGAACGCACGGCGGAAGCGGCGGAACATCCGGCGAGCGAGCCGGAGGGCCTGACGCTGCGCGCGGTGGATGAGGCAAAGAGCAGAGGGCCGCCTGAGAAGTTCAGTGTGGAGGAAACCGATGACGGCAGAGCCATCGCTGTTGTGGATGATGACATTCTAAGCGGCATTGATACGCAAACGTGGGATAAAACAAAAAAAGCACAAGCAAAGGCGGCTGCGAAAGCGGCATTGCTTACGTTTAAGAATGGAATTCAAGTCAACGGAATTGATTACAAGGTCAACAAACGATCGAGGGACGAGTTCACGCGCTCTAATGAAACCGAAAAGCTGTATCGCAAGAACAAGGACGCTTTTGCGGACAAGATGCGCGCTGCCGCCAACGCGGATGACATCATCACAGCGGCGACAGATTGGGCAAAAGACGGTGGGCTCACACACCCAAGAACAGGAAACCTTGTCGACTTCGCGCACGGCGACGTGCTGATCCAGTCAGGGAACAACCGGTACGACGCAAAGGTCGTAGTCGGTATTACGGACGGCGGCGAATACGTCTTTTACGATGTGGTGGATATGGAGCCGACTTCTTTTGCAAAAAAAGAAGAGACCCCAACCGCCGCCTCGAGCGATGAAGCTCTTAGCGCCATACATGGGGTCTCTTCGGATAGCAATATATCAGGCCGCGGCGAAAATGTCAAGTCACCGACGCTGGGTGACGAGATTCGCAGGCAGATCATGGGCGAAGAGACGGAACCGTTCAAGACCGGAGAATCGTCCGCAAAGGACGTCGATACCGGCGGTGCCGCCTCTTCTGCGGAAAGTGTATCTGAAAACGGCGGGAACGTCAAGGCGAAGACGCGATATTCCGTGGAGGACGAGACCGACAGTGCGGGCCGCGAGCTGACTATGCAGCAGCGGGAATACTTCAAGGACAGCAAGGTTCGTGACGAGGACGGGCGGCTGAAATCGGTCTACCACGCGACATACGACACATTCACCGTGTTCGACCACAACAAACTGGGCGCACTGACAGACGGAAACGCTACCGACGACGACTGGGCCGCGACAAGCCATATCGGATTCTGGTTTAATACGGAAGACCTGAGCAAAACGTCCGGGCTTGGGAATCGAGCGGAAAATGCTTACCTGAATATCACAAACCCTTACGATGCCGGCTCTCTCGAATCCTTGGTGGATGAGATGGCGCAGTATAACGGCACACCCGCGGAGAAGGGCAATGCCTTTGCGGATCGACTGCGAAGCGAAGGGTATGATGGCATCTATATTCGAGATGAAGAATTCGGCGGTGACAGCTATGTCGCGTTGTCCTCGGAGCAGATCAAGCGCGTGAACAACAAGACGCCGACAGACGATCCGGATATCCGTTTCTCGGCGGAGGATGAAGACGGCGGCGAGTGGGACAAGGAGCTGGCGCGGATGCCGCGCAGCGTGCAGGAGGCCGTGCGGCGCGTGAAGGATGAGCGCAGCAAGAAGCCGAACATGCAGGAATTCCCGAATCTGGACGCCTATCTTTCCGGCAGGAGCGCGCAGCAGGCGGCGGAAAAGGCCGAGCGGCTGCGCGACAAGGGCAAGGACGAATTCAAGGGCACGGAAGCGCTCGAGAAGCTGGGTGTGAAGATCGAGAACAGCGCGGGCGATTACAGCAACGTTGAGCAGCTTATCGCGAACGACCGAGCAGCGAAGACGATCCAGCGCGAGACACGCAAGGCCATCAAGCGCCTGGGCGCGACGCCGAAGGAGCAGAATTTCGCGCTGAACATCGCATCCGGACTGTACGACGAGGCTGATATCCCGGCGACGATGAACCGCGGCAAGGTGGTAGAGCTGGCCGACTATTACAGCGCCGAGCAATCTATGTCGACCGACTTCATCCGGCAGCGCCGCGCGGAGATCAACGAGAACCTACAGGAGAAGATGAAAGACCTCTTCGACGAGCACTTTGACGGCGAATTCACCAAGGAGAAAAGCGGCAAGGGAATTTCGCCGGAGAGCGGCTTCGCCCTGTACCACCGCACGCCGCAGCGCAGCATGCGCGCGATCTTCGGCTGGAAGCGAGGGGAGAAGATCAACGAGGCGATCTTCGAGCCGGTCTACGTCAACGAGCAGGAGAGAAAGCGCTTCGTCAACCGAATGCACGACGAGGTGCGCACTTTCAAGGGCAAGGACGGCAAGGAGGAGGCGCTGACGCAGCGCGAGCGGGCGCTGGCGCAGCTCTCCATCGAGGGCAAGGCCGTCGAGGAGATGGTCGGCAAGAGCGAGATCAAGCAGCAGATCATCCACGCGGCGGAAAATCTGCTCGACGGTGCGGAGATGAAAGACGCGGCGCAGGAGTTTGGTCTGCACGGTAAGGAGGAGCGCGAGCTGGCACAGCGATACGCGGACTGGCTCGAGACGAAGAGGGAGCTCGACAGCGGCGAGATCGACCGCGTGAGGGTCGAGAACGCGGCGGCGAAATACAGCGAGCTCTACAACGAGTTCTACGCTGCAATCAACGACTTCCTTGCGGCGCACGGGTACGAGCCCATCGGCTTTATCAAGGGCTACGCGCCGCACTTCCAGCCAGAGGCGGAGAGCGGCAAGCTCGAGCGGGCGCTCAAAGCCATCGGCGTTGATCTGGGTGCCGAGGTCGGCAAGCTGCCAGCGAGCATCGCGGGATTGACGAAGGAATTCAAGCCGAACAAGCGGTACAATCCGTTCTTCCAGCACCGAAACGGCAAGAGCACGGACTATGACATTCAGAAGGGCTTTGAGAAGTACGTCGACTATCTGAGCGATGTGCTGTATCACACGGACGATATCATGCGCACGCGCGCAGCGTCGAAATACTTCCGCAAGAAGTATGCGCCGGACGAGATCAGCGCGCAGATCCAGCAGGCGGAAGACCTGAAATTTGCGACGGCGGAGGAGAAGGAACTGTTCCTGAAAACGAACGGCATCATCGACAGCAGCGCGAAAATGAGCTACCAGGCCATGAACCAGGCGATGGAGAAGTACACCGACAGCCTGTTCGACGACGTGACGCAGACGACGAAATACGGCGATCTTGTCACATGGCTGGATGACTATGCGAACAAGCTGGCGGGCAAGCAACTGTTCAACGACCGCAGCATGGAGCGCGAGGTCGGGCGCATGTCGCTGAACGTGGGGCGCAAGCTCGTGAGCACGTTTGCCCGCGCGAACGTGGCGGGGAACCTCTCGTCGGCGCTGAACCAGACGGCACAGCTGCCGATGATCGCGGGCGAGCTGGGGCCGAAGTACGTCGCCGAGGCGATTGGAGACATCACGAGCGGAAAGGCGAAGGGCGACTTCGCCGACAGGAGCGACTTTCTGACGGAGAAACGCGGCATTCGCTACCTGACGAGCACGAAGGGCGACAAGTTCACGGCGGCGCTGTTCTGGCCGCTTGAGCGGATGGACTACCTCGTCAGCTCGATCGCGGTGCGCGGCAAGTACCGCAAGGAGCTCGCCGAGGGCAAGAGCGAGAAAGACGCGCTGCACGCAGCGGACCGCTGGGGCCGCGACATGATGGGCTCGCGCTCGAAGGGAACGGCGCCGCTGACATTCCAGTCGAAAAACCTTATTTCGCAGATGGTGAACCTGTTCCAGGTGGAGGCGCTGAACAGCTGGGAGCACGTGACGCAGGACCTCTTCGGTCCGGGGCTGCGTGAGATGGAAGAAAAGCTGGGCAAGAAGGAAGCCTCGCGGCGGCTGGCGGGTATCATCGTCGGCACGCTGCTCGGCGCGTTCATCCTGAACCGCGTGGACGAGGAGCTGTACGGCGGCACACCGGCGCAGTTCGACGTGCTGGGGCTGCTGGTGGGCTTCCTGGCATCCGGCAACGGACTGAGGACCAACGAGCAGCTGGGCGTGTGGGTCGACGACGTGTGGCAGAAGATGACCGGCGAACGCCTATTCGGCACGGACGAGGACGCGGGCAACGACGAATTCAACCTTGCGGCGGCGACCGAGGACACGATCTACAACGTCAGCAACGACGTTCCGTATGTACGCAACGTGTCCGGCCTGTTAGGCTTGGGCGACCAGACGTTGCCGATGCCGGACATCTACGGCACGGCAAAGGGAATCGGCAGCGCCGTTTCGGACGCCGTGTCCGGTGACACGGAGGGGTTCGGCAGCGAGATCATGCGGCAGCTCATGGGCATTGCTGGCGACACGCTCCCCGGCGGGCGACAGCTTGAGAAGACGGCACAGGGCGCGGAGACGATCGCGCGCGGCGGCATGTACAAGGGCAGCGGCGATAACAAGCGGCTGCAATATGCCGTCAATCCTGATTTTTCGACCGTGCTGCAAGCGATGCTGTTCGGCAGAAACGCGCTGAGCGAGGCGCGCGACTTCTACGCAGCGAACGACGGCGGGCTGAGCGTGTCGCAGACGAGGACCTATCAGGAGCTCGTCGACATGGGCGCGGACCGCGAGGTCGTCTATGACGCGATCCAGAAGTGGCGCAAGATCGACAAGGACGACAGCCTGACCGACGGCGAGCGCGAGGCAGCGCAGTTCGAGCTCGTCCGCAAGCTCAAGCTGACGAACGAGCAGAAAGAGCGGCTGCACGACGACCTGTCGCGCTCGTCGAGAAGCTACGCGGCGGCGCAGGAGGCGCAGAAGCAGGGCATCAGCGCCGAGGCCTATGCCAAGTACAAGGACGCGACGGCCGATCTGACCGCCGACAAGGACGAGAACGGCAAGGCCATCAACGGCAGCAAGAAGGCGAAGGTGCTGGACGCGATCGACAAGATGCAGCTGAGCAAGAAACAAAAGGACTGGCTGTATCTCGACGCGGGGTACAGCGAGAAGGACATCGGAAAGGCACCGTGGAATAGCTGAGAATAAGAGAACACCTCGAGCCGGGAGGCTCGGGGTGTTTGCTTTATGCGTGTCAGATGTAACGGTTCTCGATGTCTGCAAGCGGGCCGATATCGCGCTCATCATCCTCGAGCGGAAAGTCAAAGCTCATGCGGTCCATAGCCTGGTTGACTTCGGAGAGCACTGTTCCGCGCGGATCAGGATTAGCGAGAATGGAACGAACCTCTTTCTTGACGACGGCATAGCGGCGGCGCAGCTCGAGGATATCGGCCTCGTGAAGTTTAGAAATACGTCTGCGATGCAGGTTCTCAATCAGGCCGAGCAGCAGCGTCACAATGATGCCGAGGAAGTAAAAGAGGCACATCACCCAGCAGAGCACAGTGCGCAGGCGAGGGTGAGTATCTGCGTCCTCGCACTTGAGGACGGCATAGTGCAAAAGGCGGGCGATCATGTACGAGAGAACAGAGACCCCGGAAGCGAAGATATACTCAAAAAGCGTATGATGCACAAAGACCCCTCTTTCGTTTTTATTTCGGCGGGAGTATAGGGACACCATATAGGAATTTTTGCAGTTTGTCAAATGCGAAAGGAAAAGCAGGGTTCACGACCCTGCCTTCTTGATTGCCTGCTTGATTAAATTTTCGACGTAATTCGAAACGCTGCGGCCTTCCGCTTCGGCGGCGGCTTGCAGCCCTTTCTTTAGCCCCGGCGTAAGACGAATTTCGAGACGATCTGTTTTTGGCATCTGCGCTCTCCTTTACTTAGCAGCCCGCGCCCTGTCGTAGGCCAAAGACCAAACGCCCTGCTGCTGCATAGACAGGCACGTGTCAAAACAATCCTGCACCGCCTCGACGTCGAGCTTTTCAAACTGCTCGGCGATAAGCCTCTCAATTTCCGGCGTGCTCGCGTGCATGTCGTTCATCTTTTTGATGTAGAGCTGCACCATTTTCAGCGGGAAGCGCTGGGCGTTTTCAACGTCCGTCAAATTTCGCCCGCCCGTTGCGTTCCAGCAGGCCGCGAAGATAATAGCAGCGGCCTTCACCTGTTCGTCTGTCAGAGTGCGTACCGTGTTGTTGGTTTCCATGTTATCCCCTTTCTGCCTTCCGGCTATCTATTGCTTGGCCTGATTGCATTGTACGGCATTTGTACGTACAAGTCAAGAGAGCGGAATGGACAAAGACGCATAACGAATCGTGCGCAGAACGACGAGGGGGCGACGGGACGAGGCGACGCGCCGGGGCGGATGAAGCCTTTGCGCCAGCGGGAGTATAGGGACACCATATAGGAATTTTTGCGGTTTGTCAAATTGCGTGGATGTGCAAAATTTTTCTTCCCTTTTCGAAGGCTATGCAGTATAATGAGCCAATAGTCAGTTCAAAGGTGAATGCAATTTGTTACTAACGGACTAAAACCGTCAATATCACTAAATTCGAGAAAACGCAGAAAAGTAAAGAAAATAGCCCTGTTTTAGCGAAAAGTGCATAGATTGCGAAGAGAATCGGGGCCCGACTTAATATTTCATTATTTTGTCTGCCTCACAGCAGACGCGAAGAAAGGAATGGATCATATGGCTGAGGAAGTCAAGACTGCCGCCGCTGAGGGCGAATCCGGCAGCAAAAATTTTATCGACGCCTTCATCGAAGAAGACATCGCGGAGGGTGGGCGCTTCCAGGGCCAGCAGGTCCACACCCGTTTTCCGCCGGAGCCGAACGGCTATCTGCACATCGGCCACTGCAAGGCGCTGACCATCGACTTTGGCACCGCTGAGCGCTTCGGCGGCCTTTGCAACCTGCGCATGGACGACACGAACCCCACGAAGGAGGACGTCGAATTTGTCGACGCCATCAAAGAGGACATCCACTGGCTGGGTTTCGACTGGGGCGACCGTTTCTTCTACGGCAGCGACTATTTTGAAAAGGACTACGAGTACGCTGTCGAGCTCATCAAAAAGGGCCTTGCCTACGTCTGCGACCTGACGCCTGAGCAGGCGAGAGAGTACCGCGGAGACATCGGCAAGCCCGCCATCTCCCCGTACCGCGACCGCGATGTGGAGGAGAACCTCGACCTCTTCGAGCGCATGAAAAACGGCGAGTTCCCCGAGGGCAGCCGCACCCTGCGCGCGAAGATCGACTTAGCCTCCGGCAACTTCAACATGCGCGACCCTGTTATTTACCGCATCCGCTACATGCACCATCACCGTCAGGGCGACAAGTGGTGCATCTACCCGATGTACGACTTTGCGCACCCCATTCAGGACGCGCTCGAGGGCATCACGCACTCGCTGTGCTCGCTGGAGTTTGAGGCGCACCGCCCGCTCTACGACTGGGTCGTGAACAATGTTTCCGTGCCCAATAAGCCGCGCCAGATCGAGTTCGCCCGCCTTGGCATCGATCACACGGTCATGTCGAAGCGCAAGCTCAGAAAGCTCGTCGAAGAGGGCATCGTCTCCGGCTGGGACGATCCGCGTATGCCGACGCTGTGCGGCCTGCGCCGCCGCGGCTTCACGCCTGCGTCCATCCGCAACTTCTGCGACCGCATCGGCGTTGCCAAGAGCGCGAGCGTGGTCGAATACAGCTTCCTTGAGCACTGCCTGCGCGAAGACCTCAACGAAAAGGCCGAGCGCACGATGGGTGTTCTTCATCCGGTGAAGCTCGTCATCACGAACTATCCCGAGGGCAAGAGTGAGACGTTCACGGTCGAGAATAACCCGACCGACCCTGCGTCCGGCACGCATGAGATCACGTTCTCCCGCGAGTGCTGGATCGAGGCGGACGATTTTATGGAAGTCCCCGTGCCCAAGTACAAGCGACTGACGCCGAACGGCCCCGAGTGCCGCCTCAAGGGTGCGTACCTCATCACCTGCACAGGCTGCAAGAAGGACGAGAACGGCAACGTCGTCGAGGTCTACGCCGAGTACGACCCGAACTCGCCGGGCGGCGATCCCGCCGACGGCCGCAAGGTCAAGGGCGCGACGATCCACTGGGTCGACGCCGCGACCGCGCTGGACGCCGAGGTGCGTGTTTACAGCGAGCTGTTCAGCGACCCCGCACCCGACGGCGCGGACAAGGATTTCCTTGCCTGCATGAATCCCGATTCTCTTGAGGTGCTGAGTGGCTGCAAGGTCGAGCCGCGCATGCGCGACATCGCCGCGGCGTACGACAAGACCGAAAAGAAGGGCAAGACCGCGCCGAGCTTCCAGTTCATGCGCCTTGGGTATTTCTGCCTTGACAACAAGGATTGCTCCGAGGATCATCTGGTGTTCAACCGGTCGGTTACTCTTAAAGATAGCTTTAAAAAGTAATCATTGAAATGTTCCCCCTGCAAGCAGGGGAGTGCGGATAAAAGGGGACCTTCTCTCACGTGAGAGAAGGTCCCCTTTTGAACCCCTAAGAGAACGGCAGGGGCGTTTCGATTTCGCCCCTGCACCCCTAACGACCAAAAGGGAGGGGCCTTGCCCCTCCTTTTTGGATTATCCACCCCGTGGCACTTCCGGTAAGCACTGCACCTACTTTGGATGCTTCTAAGCTGATAGTACCTGCCGGAGCGGCATTGCTGCGCTCGCCGCACTGGGGATTTTTTTAGTTTTCTGCTGAATCGGTACTGCCGATAGGCTCGTCGGGGATGATATCATGTGTGATGACTTGCTCTTCTGCGTCTAACAGGGCTTTTTTTAGGACTTCACGGGCAAGAATGCCCTTGCCCTCATCGTAAAGGTCGATGGCTTCGCTCATGGAGCGTACCATCAGGTGATAGAGACTTTTATAAGTTGTCATAGTGCATCCCTCCTTGATGGCATTCTATCACATTGTGGAGATATACACAATATTTGTTTTTCGCTTTGCTCCATATAATAGGCTCGTAAGAAGGTGGGGTGAGGACAATCATCAGTTACGAGCCTTTATGGAAAACGTTGCAGGAAAAAGGTATTTCGCAGTATTATCTGCTGCAAAATGGGCTTGACAATAAGACTTTGGATTCGCTGAAAAAGGGAAAGAACATCACACTGCTGACGCTGGAAAAGCTCTGCAAACTGATCGACTGCACCCCAAACGATATTATCGAATTTATCTGAAAGCTACCGGTGTGTTAGTCGGTAGCGTTTCATTTTCCCGCGGCGAGCGCAGCAATGCCGCCCGCACGCAGTCTGCCGCCGTGCTATCGTCACTCGCGCCTCACGGAGTAAGGCGCGGTTGCGATTGGTAACGAATCGCAGGGATTCATGGCGAAGCCATGTACACAGCACCCGATTCGGCAAGCGTTGCAGTTCTTCAAGCTGCAAACTCGCAATGTGCGGGGTCGAGGGGGAAGGCCCCTCGTCCTTTCTCTCGGGGGTTGCAAAGGGGGATACTCTCTTTCGAGAAAGAGAGTATCCCCCTTTTACGCACTCCTGCGCGGCGCAGGAAATCCCCCCGCGCCTGCGCGGAACAATTTGCAAATGGTTTTGTTAAACCGTTTCCAGAATCTCGCGCGCGACATAAACACCGCTCGCCGATGCGTGCGACAGCGAATGCGTAATGCCGCTGCCGTCGCCGATGACATAGAGCCCCTTGTACGGCGTTTCAAGGTGCTCGTCGAGCGCGACCTCCATGTTGTAGAACTTGACCTCCACGCCGTAGAGCAGCGTATCGTCGTTCGCCGTGCCCGGCGCGATCTTGTCGAGCGCGTAGATCATTTCGATGATGCCGTCCAGAATGCGCTTGGGCAGCACGAGGCTCAGATCACCCGGCGTTGCTGCGAGCGTCGGCGTGACGAGGCCTTCTTCGATGCGCTTGACCGTGCTGCGGCGGCCGCGGACGAGATCGCCGAAGCGCTGGACGATGACGCCGCCGCCGAGCATGTTGGACAGGCGCGCGATGGACTCGCCGTAGCCGTTGGAATCCTTGAACGGCTCGGAGAAGTGCTTGGCGACGAGAAGCGCGAAGTTCGTGTTCTCGGTCTGGAGGGACTTATCCTCATAGCTGTGGCCGTTGACCGTGACGATGCCGTTCGTGTTCTCGTTGACGACGATGCCGTTGGGGTTCATGCAGAACGTGCGGACGTTGTCCTCGAACTTTTCCGTGCGGTAGACGATCTTGCTCTCGTAGAGCTCGTCAGTCAGGTGGGAGAAGACAACGGCGGGGATCTCGACGCGCACACCGATATCGACGCGGTTCGACTTCGTGGGGATCTTGAGCTCCTGGCACACGCCCTCCATCCACTTGCTGCCGACGCGGCCGACGGAGACGATGCACTTGTCGCAGGTGTAGTCCGTCTCGCCGACGGTGACGCGGTAGCCGTCGCCCTCGCGGGCGATGGTGGTGACGGGGGAGTCGAAGTAGAAGTCGACCTTGTCCTTGAGCAGGTCATAGAGGTTCGAGAGCACGACGAGGTTCACGTCCGTGCCGAGATGGCGGACGGAGGCGTCGAGCAGGTTGAGCTTATTCTGGATGCAGAGCTTTTTGAACTTCGTGCCGGCGGTGGAGTAGAGCTTCGTGCCCTCGCCGCCGTAGGCCATGTTGATCTCGTCGACATAGTGCATGAGATCGAGCGCCTGCTTTTTGCCGATGTACTCGTGCAGCGTGCCGCCGAAGTCGTTGGTGATGTTGTATTTGCCGTCGGAAAATGCGCCCGCGCCGCCGAAACCGCTCATGATCGAGCAGCTCTTGCAGCGGATGCAGGACTTGACCTTGTCGCCGTCGATGGGGCAGTGGCGCTTTTCAAGGCTGTGACCGGCCTCGAACACGGCGACGCGCAGGTCACTGCGATCCTTTGTCAGCTCGTAGGCGGAGAAGATGCCGCCGGGACCGCCGCCAATGATGATGACGTTGTAATGCATGGAAGAAACCTCCGTTTGATCCGGATTTGCCGGAGGAGCATCCCACCGGCGCAAAAATACATACTATATTGTAATAAAATGGCGGATAAAGTCAAGAGAAGAAACGGAAAAAGGAGCGGAAACATTTTCCGCTCCTTTTTGTCTGAGTCTACATATTCTTCTTGATGCTCTTGATGGCGTTTTTTTCAAGGCGCGAGACCTGCGCCTGCGAGATGCCGATCTCACTCGAGACCTCCATCTGCGTCTTGCCGTCGGAGTAGCGCAGGGCGAGGATCTGGCGCTCGCGCTTGCTCAGGCGCGCCATGGCCTCCTTGAGCGCGATCTGCTCGAGCCAGTCCTCGTCGGTGTTCTTGTTGTCGCGCACCTGATCCATGACGCACACGGCGTCGCCGCCGTCGGAGTAGATGGGCTCAAAGAGCGACACGGGGTCGCATACGGCGTCCATGGCGAAGACGACCTCCTCGCGCCGGATGCCGAGCTCGCGCGCGATCTGCTCGACCGTGGGCTCGCGCTGCTGCTCGCGCTGGAGCTTTTCACGCGCCTGTAAGACGCGGTAGGCCGTGTCGCGCATCGAGCGGCTGACGCGAATGGAGCTGTTGTCGCGCAGATACCGCCGGATCTCACCGATGATCATCGGCACGCCGTAGGTGGAAAAACGAACATTCTGCGAAGTGTCGAAGTTGTCGATGGCCTTTAGTAGCCCCACGCAGCCGACCTGAAAGAGGTCGTCCGCGTTTTCCCCTCGGCCGGAAAAGCGCTGGATGACCGACAGCACCAGCCGCAGATTGCCCTCGACGAGCTTTTCGCGCGCGGCTGCGTCGCCGTCCTTTGCGCGATGAAGCAGCGCGTCCGTCTCCGCGGCGGTCAGCGTCGGCAGCTTCGTCGTGTTCACGCCGCAGATCTCCACCTTGCCAAGCATAAAAAGAATCCCCGCCTCCCGTGCATAGTGCTTTCAGTATGTCCGCACGCGGCGGAAACATACGAAACGGGAGGCGGGGATATTTTTTATCGTTCGGCGCGCTTCGATGGACTTTGCGCCCTCAAACGGTTCTCACGCAAGAAGACCGATACAGAATGCAATGATCGCGGCGTTGAAGAAGTCGTTGAAGAGGCCGCCGACCATCGGGATGACGAAGTAGGCCGAGGGAGAGGGACCGTAGCGGCGGGAAACGGCCTGCATGTTGGCCATGGCGTTGGACGTGGCGCCCATGCCGAAGCCGATGAAGCCGGCGGTGATCATCGCGGCGTCGTAATCGCGGCCCATGACCGGGAAGACGACCAGCAGCGAGAAGACGACCATCAGCAGCACCTCGGCGGCGAGGGCGACGATCATCGGCAGCGCCAGGTCGACGAGTTGCCAGAGTTTGAGGCCCGAGAGCGCCATCGAGAGGAAGATCGCGAGGAACATGTTGCCCATCGTGCTGATCTCGGCGGCGGGGAACTCCATGATCTTGAAGTGGTCGATCACGTTGCGCACGACGACGGCCACGAGCATCGAACCAATGTAAATGGGGAAGCTGAAGCCGCAGAGATTCGTGAGCAGAACGCTGACGACGTTGCCGACGCCGGCGCAGAACATCAGCAGCAGGAAACCGTAGACAAAGTTATTGGCGTGGGTGTTGTAATGCGTGTCGTCGACATCCTCTTCCACCGTCTGCTCTGCGAGCTCGTTGCGCAGGTGGTTCTTGACGATGAGCTTGCGGGCGATCGGGCCGCCGAGGAGCGAGCCGAAGATGAGGCCGAACGTCGCCGCCGCGACGGCGACCGTCGTGCCGCCGATGGCACCGGCTGCATCAAGGTCAGGGCCAATACCCGCCGCCGTGCCGGGGCCGCCAATCATCGAGATAGAGCCGCAGGCGAGACCGTAGAGCGGATCTTTGCCCATCAGCGCCATCACGCCGCTGCCGACGACATTCTGCAAAATGATCATCACAACGCTCAAAATAAGGAGCATGATGACGGATTTGCCGCTCTTGAGCAGCATCGGAATGCTGACGGTGAAGCCGACGGTCGTAAAGAAGAAGATCATAAAGACCGTTTGCAGCGTGTCGTCAAAGGTGATGACCGCCGTGCCCGTGGCATAGAGGATGGTGTTGAAGATCGCGAAGCACAGACCGCCGACCAGGGGAGCGGGGATGCAGAAGCGGCTGAACACGGGGATCTTCTTCGTCAGCACCAGGCCGAGGGCGTACATGGCGGCGCCAAGCGCGAGGGCATGGTACATATTGAGCTGGATCTCTGTCATGTGGGGGAACCTCCGTAGAAAAAATTTTCTCTCCGGCATAGCCCGGAGAGAAGTCGCGGGAAATGCGAGGGATAGGACTTCCTGTTCCGGAAATACAATGAAAGGGAACAGGAGGGGATGCGCATGAACTGCCGCTTTGCCGACTTCCGCTGCAAGGAGGTCATCAACATCTGCGACGGCTGCCGCCTGGGCTATGTGGGCGACGTGGAATGCAGGCTGCCGGACGGGCAGCTCACCGCACTCATCATTCCCGGGCCGTACCGCTTTTTCGGGCTGTTCGGCCGGGGAGAGGAATACTGCATCCCATGGGAGTGTATCAAGCAGATCGGGGACGATATCATTCTCATTGACAAGCCCTTTCCGCGCCAGGAGATCCCGCGCAGAGAGCACCGCACGCGCCGCCGCCGGTACTGAAAAGGGCGGCGGACGAAAAGTCCCCCAATAGCAGACTTACCATATTATAAGGATTTTCGACATTTTTGCAAGCCTAAATTTTAGAAAGACATTATTAAAAAAGGAAAATGACAACTTCTGGGTGCAAAAGCGCGGGAAAACGACGCGGGAAAGGCGGCAAAAGGAAAAGAAAGCGGGAAAAACACAGGATTTTTCAAAAAGTGCTTGCAATTTTGGAAATAGCGGGGTATAATATCCGGGTATTCCGCATGGAGACCGGACTTCTTGTCTGTGCCATCAGGTTGGCAGGAGGGATGAAGGCTCCAGAGGTAAAACTAAATTTGAAGGAGAAACTACAAGCAATGGCAAACGTCGTATCCATGAAAGCCCTGCTCGAAGCAGGCGTCCACTTCGGCCATCAGACCCGTCGCTGGAACCCCAAAATGGCTCCCTACATCTACACCGAGCGCAACGGCATCTACATCATCGACCTGCAGAAGACCGTCAAGAAGCTCGAGGAAGCCTACAACTTCGTCCGTTCCGTCTCTGAGAGCGGCCAGAACATCCTGTTCGTCGGCACGAAGAAGCAGGCGCAGGAGGCTATCAAGGAAGAGGCTTCCCGCTGCGGCGGCTACTATGTCAACGCTCGCTGGCTCGGCGGTATGATGACCAACTTCAAGACCATGCGTACCCGCGTGGACCGTCTCAACCAGCTCAAGACCATGCAGGCTGACGGCACGTTCGATATGCTTCCCAAGAAGGAAGTCATGAAGCACCTCGCCGAGATCGAGAAGCTCGAGAAGTACCTCGGCGGTGTGAAGGAAATGAAGAAGCTCCCCGGCGCGCTGTTCATCGTCGACACCCGCAAGGAGCGCAACGCCATCGCCGAG
>OCSH01000249.1_pt1 | contig 66426 bp, 63 predicted proteins | sample 1538371 | NCBI WGS metagenome assembly OCSH01 (sample SAMN04571687, study PRJEB22368) | human gut metagenome | biome: human gut; material: stool | host: Homo sapiens | place: Luxembourg | collected 2012-06-01 | reverse complement strand
CGCCGTCCTCCACGCCGCCGATGGAACCGACCTCGGCCTCGATGCTCAGGCCCTTGGAATGTGCCAGAGCGACCAGCTCCTTGGTCTTCTCAACGTTCTCCTCGATGGAGTAGTGGCTGCCATCGAACATGATGGAGGAGAAGCCAGCCTCGACACAGGCCTTGCAGCCCTCATAGGTGCCGTGGTCCAGATGCAGAGCAACGGGAACCGTGATGCCCATGGAATCGACCATGGCGCTGACCATGGCGGCAACGGTCTTGAAGCCGGTCATGTACTTGCCAGCACCCTCGGAGACGCCGAGGATGACGGGGCTCTTCATTTCTTCGCAAGCAGTCAGGACTGCCTTGGTCCACTCCAGATTGTTGATGTTGAACTGAGGCACACCATAGTGGCCATCACGTGCTTTGATCAACATTTCGGTTGCATTTACCAACATTATTCATTACCTCCGCTAATTGAGTACTATTGGGGTGAAAAGTCGTTTGAGAATGCGACTTTGCGTATCCTTTAACGAACCTGTAAGGTTAGTATACCCCAAACAAGTGATAAAATCAATCCGAATTTTCAACACGGATTCACATTCGTCAAAATGATGTTGGAGATTGTAGCAAAATGTGAGAACGGGCTGTTCAAAAAACTGTCATATTTCCGACTTGAAATTTACAAAAAGTACGGCGCGCTTCACACCGCAAAAATCAAAACCGTTGAAAACTCGGTGGAAAGTGTGGAATTCCACCCGAAAAGTAGGCGCGAACACTGGATTTTTGAACATTTTCCACGGACTTTTCAACATGTGGAAAAGATCGAGGGGATTTACAAAGTGTATATGGACTCGAATGTGGAAAACTTTTGCCGAAGAAAAAATTACAGAGAAAATGCCCACACTTTGCCCGGACAAAATTCCGGTGCAGAAAAAACCGGGAATTCTATAGCAAAGAACCGCATATTATGGTATACTTCAAGATGAATTCCTGTCGAATTCGCTGAACCATGAAATCCTAGGGATGCGGCCGGTTCCGGGTGCATCTTGTCATAAACGGAAGGAGAACACAATGGACGAACAGAAAATGCCGCGCCGCTCCCGCCGCGACCACGATGGAGAGCAGCCGCAGAAGAGCGAGAGCCTCGTTTACGGTAAAAATCCCGTGACCGAGCTGCTCAAGAGCGGCTCCGGCGTGGACACCGTGCTGCTGGCGGAGGGGATGGCCCCGGCTGTGGCCGCCTACTTTACCGCCATGGCCAAAGAGGCCGGTGCCACCGTCAAGCGGGTGCACCCCAATAAGCTGCGGCTGATGACCGGTACGGAGAGCCATCAGGGCGTGGCGGCGTTCGCCAGCGAGATCGAATACGCCTCGGTAGAAGACCTGCTGGCTGCCGCCAAGGCGAAGGGCGAGCCGCCCTTCCTCGTGCTGAGCGACGGCATCGAGGACCCGCACAATCTGGGCGCGGTGATGCGCTCGGCGCTGCTGTGCGGTGCCCACGGCATCGTCATCCCCAAGCGGGGCGGCGCATCCGTGACCCCCACCGTCATCAAGTCCAGCGCCGGTGCGGCGGAGCGTCTGCCTGTGGCCCGCGTGGCCAACATCGGCGAGACCATCCGCCGCCTCAAGGAGCAGGGCGTCTTCGTGTACTGTGCCGACATGGACGGTGTGCCCCTGCGCAAGAACAACCTCACCGGCCCCATCGCACTGGTGCTGGGCAGCGAGGGCAGCGGCGTTTCGCAGCTGGTGAAGAAGCTCTGCGACGGCGTGGTGCGGCTGGATATGGCCGCACAGGGCACCGGCGTGGACAGCTTCAACGTCTCGGTGGCGGCTGGCATCATCCTGTATGAGATTCAGAGCCAGCGCGCCGGAGAGTAAAACGCGGACAGAACCGCAATCGATTCGCAGGGAGGGATAAGGCATGCCGAAGAATGACAAACGCATGAACGGCTTTGAGAATACACACCCGGAGGACCTTGCAGCAAAGGAAGAAAAATTCCGTACCTTTTTCAGCACCAGTGTGGCGCAGGTGCCGGACGAGATGAAGCGCCGCGATGACGACCAGAAAAATCCGGATACCGGAAAGCCCGGCATCCTGAGCCGCCTCCTTGGCCGGGCCAAGGAGGAAGCCGCTGCCGAGCCGGCAGAGAAACCCAAGGCTCAGCCGCAGGAGCTGCCGCCGACGGGGGAGATTCGGCTGGGCGGCGAGGAAGAGGCAGCAGAGCCGGAGGCGGATCTGGAATTGGCGGCAGACTTCTTTGCCCCGGAAACGCCCGCACAGACCCCGGCAGCGCCGGAAGCAAGACCCGCCCCGGCCCCCAAGGCCGCCGCGCCCGCTGCTCCGAAGCCGGAGAAGCCCGCCGCCCCCAAGCTGGAAAAGAACTATGTGCGCGGCCCGCTGACCCCGCAGGAGCAGAAAGAGCAGAGCGAGATGCAGGAGCTCAAGGCCCTGCTCTTCCCGGAGACGCCGCCCGCCAAGGCTGAAAAGCCGATGGAGGTGAAGAACGCCCCGCAGGAAGTGCTGGGCGTGGAGACGGAGGCGCTGGAGGACGAGGAAAAGGCCGCCCAGCCGCCGCTGCCGAAGATGGTCTTCGCCGAGGACGTCGCGCGGGCCGAAAAGGCCGCAGCCACGGCCCCGGCAACCCCCAAAGCCGAGCCGGAGGAGCCTACGAAACCCTTCCGCTTTTTCGGCGTGGGCGACGACGAGAACGCCCCGGCCGCCCCCACCCGTGAAACGGCCCCCGGCATCGACGACAGCATGAGCCTCCCGCTGGTCGGGATGGACGACACTGCCCCCATCGAGGTGCCCGCAGCAGAAGCCGAGGCCAAGCCGGAAGCGGCTGCTCCGGCTCCCACAGAAACGCCCGCCGAAACGCCGGACGCCCCGGCAGAGGCGGCTCCCGAAGAGGAAGCGGTCTCCGAAACGCCCGAACAGGTGGGCGACAAGCTGCATAAAATGGGCGCGGAGCTGACCCTGCGCTGCGTGCTCAGCGGCATTCTGGCCGTGGTGCTGCTCCACTTCGGTCTTGTGGCAGCGGGGCTGCTGGCCCCCATCGCCTCGCTGGACCCGGCGGTGGCTCCGGCGGCCTTCTACGCCGCGAACCTCTTGATACTGGCGGCTGCGCTGGCCGTGGCTTACCCCGTCCTGCGGGACGGTCTGAGCGGCCTGAAAAAAGAGAACCGCCCCAGTGCGGACACGATGCCCGCGCTGGCGGCGTGCGGTGCGGCGCTGGAAGCCGTCATCGCGCTGCTCAATGCCCAGAATTATCAGAACTCCCGCTGGACGCTGCTTTCCGGCATCGCGGCGCTGGGGCTGTTCATGGCCCTGCTGGGCAGCCGGGTGATGCTGGCTGCCGTGCAGAACGGCTATGACCTCGCCACCAAGGATCCCGAAGGCTTGCAGGGAGCGCTCCGGGTCAAGGATAAAGACCTGATCCGGGTGCTGGCCCGCAGCCTCGACCAGAAGGACCCGTGGGTCCTGCTCAGCCGCCCCGTCCAGTGGGACGAAGCGCTGGTGGAGCAGAGCTTCGGCGAGCGGGCCAGCGAGCGCCGCGCCCGCAAGACGGCATACATCCTGCTGGGTGCGTCGGTGCTCAGCGGCTTGGTGTTCCTGCTGTTCGGCGGCGGGCTCAACGGCATGGCTGCGGCCATAGCCGCCATGCTCTGCATGGGCGCCCCCCTCTCGTCCACCTTGGTGGCGGGCCTTGCCTCCCTGCGGCTCCAGAAGACCGCTGCCGCCGCCGGTGCTGTGGTGCCCGGCTGGGCGGCCATTGAGGAGCTGGGTGGCGTGGACACTGTGCAGGTGGACGCCGACGAGCTCTTCACCACCGACAGCGTGAGCCTCGAAGACATCCGCATCTTCAAGGGCGGCCGGATCGACCGGGCTATCCTCTACGCGGCCAGCATCCTGAACCAGAGCTGCGAGACCCTGCGCGGGCTGTTCCGCCAGATCATCGAGGACCGGACGGACATCCTCTACCCGGTCAAGGATCTGGAAGTCCACCACGGCCTCGGCTTTGCGGCATGGTGCGATAACAACCGCATCCTGATCGGCAACCGCGCCTACATGGAGCGGGAGGGCGTCCCGGTGCCCGAAAAGGAATACGAGGACGAGCACTCCAAGAACGGCTCGCTGCAGATCTTGTATCTGGCCGTGTCCGGCAGTCTGCACGCCATGTTCGTGCTGCGGTACACCGGCGGTCGGAACGCCGCCCGCGGGCTGGAAGTGCTCCAGCGGGAGAACATCCGCCTCCTCGTCACCTGCGAGGACCCCAGCCTGACCGCCAAGCACATCACAGAGGCCTACCACCTGCCGGAGGGGATGATCACCCTGCTGGAACAGGATCAGTGCGAAGCGCTGGCGGCCCCTTCCGAGCCGGAGAACGCCGCCCGCTGCTGTATGCTGCACGACAAGGGCTTCGTCAGCCTCATCGGCGGTCTGCGTGCCGCCGAACAGGCTCAGAATGCCGAGACGACGGCCACCACCGTTCAGCTCGTGTCGGTCTGGTTCTCGGTGGCCATTGGCGCCCTGCTGACCTACGCGGGCAGCATCGGCACGCTGTCGGTGGCGGCGGTGCTGATGTATCAGGCTGCATGGAGTGCCCTCAGCCTTGCCGTCTGCGCTCTGAAACAACATAACTGAATCCGATGAAAGGACTGTCAGATTCCCCCAGTCACGGCTTTGCCGTGCCAGCCTCCCTCCATGAGGGCGGTGTCATCGCATAAGCGGCGACAGAGGGAGTTTGGCAGCCTTTTTGTCGCAATCGGACAAAAAGCGTGTCATAATTTAAGCAAAGAATACAGAGAGGAGCGGAACGGACGGCCTCTACGGCGAGCTGTGGAACGCACAGGCGCAGGATGATACGAAGGAACCGGCGTAAAAGACCGGCGGAAGTTTGCACAAAATTCCCACAAAAAAACTATACGTTCCACCAAAAAGCGGCGCGAATTGTGAACTCTTCGGGCGAACGGCTTGAAAAGAATCGGAATCCTGTGTACAATGAATCGAAAGTGAGCCGAATCATGCGGCAAAAAAGTACCGAGTTGCGGGATCCTATGAATGCAGCCAAAAAGGAGGGACGTTCGACCCTATGAAGTTTTCTGTTTCCAACGCGGGGCGGGCGCTCTGCGCAGTGGTGCTGGGGGCGATGCTGGCCGCGGCCCCCCTGACGGCCTACGCCGCACCCAGTGCACAGACCGGCTCCACCAAGCTTGCACTGGAAGTGACCGAGATGGAGCTGGAGATCACCGCAGACGACCCGCGCCCCAAGGCGTATCTGTACACCGGCGGGCAGAGCGATTATTATTTCATCGTCTGGATGAGCAGCAACCCCAGCGTCGCCACCGTAGACGGTGACGGCAAGGTGACGGCCCGCAGCGTGGGCACGGCTACCATCACGGCCATCTCCGACCACGGCGAGCGGGCGGCCTGTAAGGTGACGGTCACCCGCAAGGGCGAGGAGGCCGAAGCCCAAAAGCCCGCCCTGAGCGAGACGAGCCTGAACCTTGTGCAGCAGTACAACGAGCTGCACCCGTCCAAGCAGCTGACGCTCCAGAACAGCGACCACTCGTTCATCTATGTCTATCAGTGGCGCAGCAGCGACCCCAACATTGCCTCGGTGGATGAGAAGGGCAATGTCACGGCCCAGAACCCCGGCACGGCCACCATCACGGCCTTTGCCTCCAACGGTCAGGCCCTGCGCTGTGCCGTTACCGTCACCTCCGATGTGGGCAAGGTGACGCTGAACAAGACCGACCTGCTGCTCAGGACTGTGGGCAGCAAGGAGGCCCTTGCTGCCACGGTCGCCGTGGAAAGCGGCGGCAGCGTGCCGATCACATGGGTCAGCAGCAATCCGGGCGTCGCCACCGTGGACACCAACGGCGTTGTGACCGCCGTGGCCGACGGCGAGGCGAAGATCACCGCCCTTTCCCCCAGCGGCCGGTTCGCAGTCTGTACGGTGGTGGTCGGCCTTGCGGGCGACAAATACACCACCGAGGAGGATCTTGCGGACGAGCTCAAGCTCCCCGAACCCTACGTGGCGGTAAGGTTGAATAGACTGACATAAAAAATAGGTGCACCGGCAGGTTCCTGCTCGATGCACCTATTTTGTTTTATGCAGACGAAACCGTTCTGCCAAGGGCTCCCCTGCGAGGAAAGCTGGCCCGAAGCGCCTGAGAGGTCACTCGTTTCCGGGGAACTTGGGGATGCCGTCGAAGCCCTTCTGCAGGTCGGCGTCGGTGGGAATGTAATCGCTCATCTTGCCGTCGTGGAACTTCTCGTAGGCCACCATGTCGAAGTAGCCGGTGCCGGTCAGGCCGAAGACGATGGTCTTGGCTTCACCCGTCTCCTTGCACTTGAGCGCCTCGTCGATGGCCACACGGATGGCGTGGCTGCTTTCCGGCGCGGGCAGGATGCCCTCAATGCGCGCAAACTGCTCGGCGGCCGCGAAGACGCTGGTCTGCTCCACGCTGCGGGCTTCCATCAGGCCGTCGTGGTAGAGCTGGCTGAGGATGCTGCTCATGCCGTGGTAGCGCAGACCGCCCGCGTGGTTGGGGCTGGGGATGAAGCCGGAACCAAGCGTGTACATCTTGGCCAGCGGGCAGACCATGCCGGTGTCGCAGAAGTCGTAGACGAACCTGCCGCGGGTCAGGCTGGGGCAGCTGGCAGGCTCCACCGCGATGAAGCGGTAGTCGGCCTCTCCCCGGAGCTTTTCGCCCATGAAGGGGCTGATCAGGCCGCCGAGGTTGCTGCCGCCGCCCGCGCAGCCGATGATGATATCGGGGGTGACGCCGATCTTCTTCAGCGCGGCTTGGGTCTCAAGGCCGATGACGCTCTGGTGGAGCAGCACTTGGTTCAGCACGCTGCCCAGCACGTAGCGGTAGCCGGGGGTGGAGGTGGCCACTTCCACGGCCTCGCTGATGGCGCAGCCGAGGCTGCCGGTGGTGTCCGGGTGCTCGGCGAGAATTTTGCGGCCCACGTTGGTGGTCATGCTGGGGCTGGGGGTGATGGAAGCGCCATAGGTGCGCATCACTTCGCGGCGGAAGGGCTTCTGCTCATAGCTGACCTTGACCATATACACCTTGCAGTCCAGCCCGAAGTAGCTGCACGCCATGGACAGCGCCGTGCCCCACTGGCCCGCGCCGGTCTCGGTGGTCACACCCTTCAGGCCCTGCTTCTTGGCGTAATAGGCCTGTGCGATGGCGCTGTTCAGCTTGTGGCTGCCGCTGGTGTTGTTGCCCTCGAACTTGTAGTAGATCTTAGCCGGGGTGCCCAGCGCCTCCTCCAGCCGGTAAGCGCGGCACAAAGGGCTGGGGCGGTACATCCGGTAGTATTCGCGGATCTCCTCCGGGATGGGGATGCAGGGGGTGGTGTCGTCCAGCTCCTGCTGCACGAGCTCGTCGCAGAACACACCGTCCAGTTCTTTGGCGGTCATGGGCTGCAGGGTGCCGGGGTTCAGCAGGGGAGCGGGCTTGTTCTTCATGTCCGCCCGCACATTGTACCATGCGGTCGGCAGCTCGGATTCGTCCAGATAGATCTTGTACGGGATGTTCGGTTCGGTTTTCATGGTGCTTGTCCTTTCCGGGCCCGGCTGCACGGCGGGGCCCTTTCCTTGCGGGACAAGAGCAAACAAAAACGCCCTTGTCCCAAACACATTGCGTGTATTGGGACAAGAGCGGAAACATTCAACACTCCTGCGGTGCCACCCAATTTTGGCAGGAACGACCCTGCCCACTCGTGATATGCCAACACATACCGGCTTTGTTAACGAAGACGCTCTCCGTCGCCCCTACTGCGCCGCACGGCGGTTCGGTTTGCCCTCAAAAGCCCATTCCCACCGGCAGCTGCCTTGCATCGGTCTCAGCGGTTCCGACACTCTCTGTAAAAGCAGGGGATTTGCGGTGGTACTTATGCTTTCTCGCTGGTTTGGCTGGATTTTACCACGTCACTTTCCTGAAGTCAAGAGGAAATCCAAGATTTTCACGGAAAAATTTTCACGCTCCCGGCAGGAACAGCATCGTCCCCCGCACGGCCATCAGGGGATGGTACGCGCAGCTGAACAGCCCGGCTGCCGCGGCCAGCACCACCGCGCTCAACAGCAGCAGCGGGATCAGCCGGAAGCGGGAATGCGGGCGGGAGCCTTGTTTGCGCTGCATCAAACGTCCCTCCTTCCAAGCGATGATCTTGCCCCAGCCTATGCCGCGCCGGGGCCGATTGTGCGCGGCGGCGAAGTGTGGTACACTAAAGGGGAACGATACGGAGGAGTTTTTATGCTGACCATTACACTGCTGGGCACGGCGGCCACCATGCCCCTGCCCGACCGGGCCCTGACGGCGGCGGCGGCCGAATGCGGGGGGCACAGTCTGCTCTTTGACTGCGGCGAGGGCACCCAAGCGGCGGCTCGCCGCGCCGGGGTCAACCTGATGAAGCTGGACGCCATCTGCCTGACCCACTACCATGGCGACCACATCTTCGGTTTGCCGGGTCTGCTGCAGACGCTGGGCTGCCAGAACCGGGAAAAGCCGCTGACCCTTTTCGGCCCGGCGGAGGGGATGGCCCCGGTGTGGGCGGCGCTCCACGCGCTGACCGGGCCGCTGCCCTACCCGGTGCGCGTCGCGCCGGTCCTGCCGGAGGCAGACCTCATCCCGCTGGAAACGCTGGCGGCGGGCTGGCCGGCGGGGGCCGTGCTGCGGCCCTTCTCCACCAAGCACCGCGTCCCCAGCCGGGGCTACCGGCTGGAGCTGCCCCGCGCGGGCCGGTTCGACCCCGCCAAGGCCAAGGCACTGGGCGTTCCGGTGCCGCAGTGGAAGCTGCTGCAGCGGGGAGAGAGCATCCCACTGGAAAACGGGAAGATCATCGAGCCTTCGCAGGTCCTTGGAGCGCCGCGCAAAGGCCTGAGCGTTGTCTTCTCCGGCGACACCGCCCCCTGCACCGGGCTGGAACAGGCCGCGCAGGGCACCGACCTGCTCCTCTGTGATGCCACCTACCCGGATGACAGCTATCTTGCTCAAGCGAAGCAGTACGGCCACAGCACCTTTTTGCAGGACGCTGGGCTGGCGGCCCGGACCGGGGCAAAGCGGCTGTGGCTGACCCACTATTCGCCCATCATCACCGACCCGGAGGGGGCCCGCCCGGCTGCAGCAGCCCTCTTCCCGCCTGTGGAGTGCGGTTTTGACGGCAAACAGATCATTTTGCAATACGACGAGGAAACTTCATGAGAGCAGAACCCATTTTCATCCCACTGGACGAGGGTGCGGCATCCCTGCTGGACCGTCTCCATGCAGCGGGCCACGGGGCCTACGCCGTGGGCGGCTGCGTCCGGGACAGTCTGCTGGGCCTTGTCCCCCACGACTGGGATCTGTGCACCAGCGCCACCCCTGCCGAGGTACTGGCCCTCTTCGGGGAGGAGCACTGCATCCCCACCGGCTTGCAGCACGGCACCGTGACCATCAAATCCCACGGAAATTTATACGAGACCACGACGTTCCGCACCGAAGGTGCCTATTCGGATGGCCGCCACCCGGACGCGGTGCACTTTGTGCCGGACGTGAAGGAAGACCTTGCCCGGCGGGATTTTACCATCAATGCCATGGCCTACAGCGCCGAGGAGGGGCTCATCGACCCCTTCGGCGGGCGGGCGGACCTTGCGGCGGGCATCGTCCGGGCCGTGGGGGAGCCGGAGCGCCGGTTCGAGGAGGACGCCCTGCGCATCCTGCGGCTCTACCGGTTCGCGGCGCGGTTCGGCTTCTCCCTCGACCCGGCCACCGGGGAGGCGGCCAAGGCGCTGAGCCGCCATCTGGACTGCGTGTCCGCCGAGCGGATCGCCGAGGAGCTGAGCCGTCTGCTGGCGGCACCAAAGCCCGGCACCTATCTGGAGCCGGCGGTGCTGGCGGTGCTCTTCCCGGAGCTGAATCTGGAAATGCTTCCTGAGATCTGCCGTATCATCGACGCTTTGACGCCGGGTATGGAACACTTTCCCATCCGGCTGGCGGCGCTTCTCTGCCCGCTGGGAGAAGCCGGTGCGCGGGCCGCATTGAAGCGGCTCAAAGTTTCCAATGCGCTGGCTGAAAACGTTACAGTGCTGGTTCGGGAGTGTCCGAAGCTTCTTCCTCAGACACGAATCGGGCCATTCCATTGCCCGCCCTATTGCCTTCGGCAACAGGGTCCCACCCACCGGACGGTCTTCGGAAAAACTTTGGACACCCCCGTGGAAGAGTCTGTGCAAATTCAGACCAAGCGCCTTTTGGGACGGTATGACCTACATACCGTGGAACAGATGGATGCGCTCTGCGGGGCAATCTGCCCGGAAAAGGCGGCGGACTTTGCCGCACAGGCGGCGCTGGCCCGGCAACTGGAAGCCGAAAGCGTCTGCTGCCGGGTGAACCAGCTGGCCGTGAATGGCCGGGACCTGATGGCGGCGGGCGTCGCGCCGGGGCCGGGACTGCGCCGGGTGCTGGAAGGGCTGCTGGAGCAGGTCATCACCGGCCGCCTCCCCAACGAGAAAGCAGCCCTGCTGGCCGCTGCGGCGCAATTTTCTGCGTCTTGACAAGAGAAAGAACGTGCGGTAGTATTATAACTACTGTTTTAGTATGTTTTAAAGCAAGAGGAATAAAATGACAGAGACAATACAGACAAACCGTCCCGGCGCCCTCATCGCCATGAGCGGCGGCGTGGACAGCTCGGTGGCGGCGTGGCTGATGCAGCAGAAGGGGTACGACTGCACCGGCATCACCATGCGGCTCACCCGGAACGAGACGCTGGGTCAGTCCGGTTTCCACACCTGCTGCTCGGAAAAGGATATCGAGGACGCCGCCGAGGTGGCCTATGCGATGGATATTCCCTATGAGGTGCTGGATTTCACCGCCGATTTCCGGGAGAAGATCATCGAAAAATTCATCCGGGTCTATGAGGCGGGCGGCACCCCCAACCCCTGCATCGACTGCAACAAGTATATGAAGTTCGACCACCTGCTCCGCTGGGCGAAGGAGCACGGGATGGAGTATGTCGTCACCGGCCACTACGCCCGCGTCGAGCAGGACGAGGCCACTGGCCGCTGGCTGCTGAAAAAAGGCCTTGATGAAGGAAAAGATCAGAGCTATGTGCTTTATAATCTGACACAGGAACAACTGGCCCATGTGCGGCTGCCGCTGGGGGCACTCCATAAGACCGAAGTGCGCGCTATTGCCGAACAGCAGCATTTCATCAACGCCCGCAAGCACGACAGTCAGGATATCTGCTTTGTGCCGGACGGCGACTATGAGAAGTTCATGGAGGATTTCACCGGCAAGCACTACCCGGACGGGGACTTCCTCGATACCGAGGGCCGGAAGGTGGGCACCCACAAGGGCGCGGTGCGGTATACCATCGGCCAACGGAAGGGCCTTGGCCTTGCCATGGGGGCGCCGGTCTACGTCTGCGCCAAGGATATGGAGGCCAACACCGTCACCGTCGGCCCGGAAGAGCTGCTGTTCGACCGCATCGTGTATGCCGACGAGGTGAACTGGATCGCCATCCCGGCGCTGACCGAGCCGCTGCGGGTCACGGCCCGCACCCGGTATCACCAGACCGAGCAGCCCGCCACCGTCTACCCGGCGGGGGAGGACGGCTTCCGGCTGGAATTTGATGAGCCTCAGCGCGCCCCCACCGCGGGACAGGCCGTGGTGCTGTATCAGGGGGATGTCGTCCTTGGCGGCGGCACGATCAAGAGTGTGGAAAAATAAGGAGTATATTTATGCAGGATCAATATTCCCGCACCCAGCTGCTGCTGGGGAAGGAAGCAATGGAAAAGCTGCACGGCTCCCGTGTGGCAGTGTTTGGCATCGGCGGCGTGGGCGGCTATACCGTCGAGGCGCTGGCCCGCAGCGGCGTGGGTGCGCTGGACCTCATCGACGACGACAAGGTCTGCCTGACCAACCTGAACCGTCAGATCGTGGCCACCCGCAAGACGGTGGGCCAGTACAAGGTGGATGTGGCGGAACAGCGCATCCATGACATCGACCCCAACATCAAGGTCACGACTTACAAGATCTTCTTCACCCCCGAAACGCAGGATCAGTTCGACTTTACCCAGTACGACTATGTGGTGGACGCCATCGACACCGTTACCGGCAAGATCGCCCTTGTGGTCAAGGCCAAGGAGGCGGGCACCCCCATCATCTGCGCCATGGGCGCGGGCAACAAGATGGACCCCACCCGCTTTGAGGTGACGGACATCTACAAGACCTCCGTCTGCCCGCTGGCCAAGGTCATGCGCTCCGAGTGCCGCAAGCGGAAGATCAAGCACCTGAAGGTCGTCTATTCCAAGGAGCCCGCCATGACCCCCATCGAGGATGATTCCATCAGCTGCAAGAACCACTGCATCTGCCCGCCGGGCACCCAGCGCAAGTGCACCATCCGCCGCTCGGTCCCCGGTTCCAACGCCTTTGTGCCCTCCGTCGCCGGTCTCATCATCGGCGGCGAGGTCGTCAAGGATCTGGTGGGATTTGTGCCCTTGAAAGGTTAAGCAGCCAAAAAAGTCCGCGAAAGCGGACTTTTTTGCTGGCTAAAACAAATTTGCAATCTTTTGGCAAATTCCTCTTGCAATTTGCTTCCAAACCGTGTATAATCTCCTTTGCATGAAAACGCAACCTACTTGCAATTTACAAAACTGAAGCACCGTGCTGGTGCAAGGAGACCCCGGTTATGGAACTGTTTTTGGATGTTTTGAGCGAGAGCTTTGTGGATACCGTCAAGATGCTCCCGTTCTTGTTTTTGGCTTACCTGTTCATCGAATATGTGGAGCACCGCCACGGCGAGCGCATCGAAGCGGTGCTGGAGAGCAGCGGCCGGTGGGGTGCCATCCCGGCGGCGCTGCTGGGCTGTGTGCCTCAGTGCGGCTTTTCCGCCATTGCATCGAACTTTTATGCGTCCCGCGTCATCTCGCTGGGCACGCTGATCGCGGTCTTCCTCGCCACCAGCGACGAAGCCGTGCCGCTGCTGGTCTCGATGCCCGCCTACTGGGATAAGCTGGTGCTGTTGATGGTCATCAAGGTCCTCTACGCCATCGCGGTGGGCCTTGTGCTGGACTTCGTCCTGCGCGGCGTCCTGCCAAGATCTCTGCGCGGCGGCTATACTGGCAATGCTGACGAGATCGACTGCCACGAGACCCACGACGACGAGGAGGGCCACCAGCGCCCCATCTGGCAGGCGGCTCTGCGGCATACGCTGGAGATCTTCGCCTTCATCTTCCTGTTCAGCGTCCTCTTTGGCCTCATCGTCGAGGGCGTGGGCGAGGATGTCTTCGCCGATTTCCTCGGCCAAATGGGCTTCTTCCAGCCGGTCTTCTCCGCGCTGGTGGGCCTCATCCCCAACTGTGCGGCCAGCGTTCTGTTGACCCAGCTCTACGTGGAGGGCGCCCTCCGCTTTTCCAGCCTTGTGGCGGGTCTGTGCACCGGCGCGGGCGTGGGTCTGGCGGTGCTGTGGCGCGCCAACCCCTCGTGGAAGCAGAACCTCTTCATCACCGGCCTGACATGGGCCGCCGGTGCCGCCGTCGGCGTCGGCATCCAGCTCGTTGTGGCGCTGGTTGGCTGACCCCTGAAAATCGTTTGCGAACAGCCGTCCTGAAATTGCTCAGGGCGGCTTTTTGTGGTATACTGGACTATATTACGAGATTTAAGGGAGAATACCATGCAATATCAACTTCTGGCCAGCGATTTCGACAATACGCTTGTGCCGTTCGGGGAACCGAAGCCCCGCCCGGCGGTGGTCAAGGCCGTGAAAAAGCTTCAGGCGGCGGGCGGCAGATTCGTGCTCAGCACCGGGCGCGGCTACTGCGTCGTCCATAAGGAGCAGCTGGGCGGCATCCGGTTCGATTATGCCATCACCTGCAACGGGGCCTGTGTCGTGGACAAAAACGGTACCATCGTGGCCGAGCACCCGCTGACCAACGAGGAAATGTACGCTCTCGTGGATTTCTGCGAGGACTATAACTACCCGCTCCAATTCAACTACCGGGACGCCTATTACGCCTACTGCGAGTACGACGCCCTGAAAGGTTTTTACGATGCCATGCCGAAAAGCGGCCTGACCTGCCTCGACGGGGAGGATCAGGACCGCCACCTCATCGATATGCCCCATGCGGCCTTCGTGGTCATGCCGCCGCAGGAGCTGGCCCATTTCAACGAGAAGTTCGGCCATCTGAACCTCCACTTCATGCAGGTGGGCGGCGTCGGGAAGGACGGCTGGTGCTGTTACGACGTCGTGCGCGGCGGGATGGATAAGGGCGTGGGCCTTGCCGACCTGTGCGAGAAGATCGGCCTGACGCTGGCCGATGCCGTGGCGGTGGGCGACTCCGCCAACGATGTGGGGATGCTGAAGGCTGCGGGCCTCGGCTGCTGTATGTCCAACGGCACCCCCGACGCCAAGGCCGCAGCCGACCGGGTCATCGGGGATGTGCGGGAGGACGGTCTTGCCGCCCTCATCGAGGAGCTGTGGTTCGACGGCCCCAAGGCGGAACCCTCCGGCCGGAACCTCGGCTCCGCGTGGGGCGCGATGGAAAAGCCGCGAAGCCAGCGCTTTGCCGCAGACGAAAAGGGCAAGGCCGTTAAAACTTGATTTCGAAGCTGTAAATTATTCGTGAAACCCTTGCGTTTTTTCCAAAAGGCTTTATTATGGAACATACAGGGAGTGACCCTCCCGGACAAGGAGTCGAAAGATGAGCAAGATCATTCGCACTTCGAAACCCAGCGTCCTGCCGTGGTATGCGGCGGCGCTGGTGTTTGCGGTGCTCTGCGCGGCGCTTCCGGTCTATAAGCTCTGGGCGCTGCTGGCGGCGCTGGGCGGGGCCTGTGCGGCCTTTGGTGCCGCGAAAAAATTCTGCCCGCCCCGCGTGGTGGAGACGGAAGTGCCCTTCCACACCGGCGTGGACGATGTGGACGCGATGCTGACCGAGATGCAGAAGCAGCTGGATACCCTCCACGCGCTGAACGAGGCTCTGCCGGAGCCGAACCTCTCGGCGGCCATGGCTCGGATGGAAAAGGCGGGCCGCTCCATCGTCGAGACGGTGGAAGCCGCCCCCGCCAAGGCCAAGCAGGTGCGCCGGTTCGCGAACTACTACCTGCCCGACGCCGTGAACGTTTTGCAGCAGTACGCGAAGCTCGCCAAGCAGGGCGTCCGGGGAGAAAACGCAGCGGCCATCCGCGCGGAGGTGGAGCACAACGCTTCCTCCATCGCGACGGCGTTCGAAAACCAGCTCGATGCCCTCTATGCGGCGGAGAGCATGGACCTCTCGGCGGACCTGACCGTTTTGCAGAATATGCTCAAGGGCCAAGGCCTATAACGTTTGCAGAAAATTGCGCAAGCCGTTTGGCGGGCGCTGTTGGAATTGGAAAGGACGGAATCTCTCATGGCTGACAACAATACTCTGAACTTTGACCTCGACGCCCCCGCTGTTCCTACCCTGACGCTGGACCCCACCCCCGCCGCTGCGCCGGTGGAGGAAAAGAAGGCGGAACCCGCCGCCCCCGCAGCGGAAATCCAGTTGACTGCGGAAGAACAGGCGATGGTGGATTCCTTTGCGGAAAAGATCGACATCACCAACAGCCAGCAGGTGCTGCAGTACGGCTCCGCGTGCCAGAAGAAGATCGGCGATTTCTCCGAAGCTGCTCTCGCCAAGGTGTCCACCAAGGACCTCGGCGAGGTGGGCGATATGATCACCAACCTCATCGGGGAGCTGAAGAGCTTCGACGCCAACGAGGAGCAGCAGAAGGGCATCCTCGGCTTCTTCAAGAAGAAGGGCGACCAGCTCGACAACCTCAAGACCAAATACAACAAGGCTGAGACCAACGTGGAGAACATCCAGTCCATGCTGGAGGGCCATCAGGTGCAGCTGCTCAAGGATATCGCCATGCTCGACAAGATGTACGAGCTGAACATGGCCTATTTCAAGGAGCTGAGCATGTACATCCTCGCTGGCAAAAAGAAGCTGGCAGAGGTGCGTGCCAACGAGCTTCAGAAGGCCATGGACAAGGCAAAGGCTTCCGGTCTGCCGGAGGACGCACAGGCCGCCCGCGACTTGGCCGACCAGTGCGAGCGCTTCGAAAAGAAGCTCTATGACCTCGAACTGACCCGGAACATCAGCCTCCAGATGGGCCCCCAGATCCGTCTGCTCCAGAACAACAACACCATGATGGCTGAAAAGATCCAGTCCACCATCGTGAACACCATCCCGCTGTGGAAGAACCAGATGGTGCTGGCGCTGGGTCTGGCCCACACCCAGAAGGCGATGCAGGCGGAGCGCGCCGTCACCGATATGACCAACGATCTGCTCAAGAAGAACGCCGACGCCCTCAAGATGGGCACCATCGAGACGGCCAAGGAGTCCCAGCGCGGTGTGGTGGATATCGAGACGCTGCAGCAGACCAATAAGAGCCTGATCGAGACCCTCGACGAGCTGAACAAGATCCAGACCGAGGGCCGCGCAAAGCGGGCCGCCGCCGAGCAGGAGCTGACCCGCATCGAAGACGAGCTCAAGGCAAAGATGATGGAGATCCGGAGCTAAGATGGCAAACGCAGATTTTTCTCAGAATAGGAATCCGGCCCCCGGCGGCTTTGACGCGGGCAGCTACCGCGAAGCAAAGGCGGCGCAGACTGCTTCGCCCCGCCTGACCCCCGCCCAGCAGAAGCTGGCCGGGCTGGAACGGGCGCTCCCGGCGGCGCTGCAAAGCCAAGCTGCGGCCATTGCGCTCTGCGTGGTGATCCTGCTGGCGGCGTTCTTCGGCTTCGGCGGGGCAAAGCTCAAGGCCAAGGCCAGCGAAGCCGCCCAGTGGTACACTGCAGGGGTCTCGGCGGACGGCGGCTACAGCCTGAACGATGAGCTGACCACCCGCGCCAACACGGCGGCGAACATCATCACCACCGGCAGCAACACGCTGGGGGCGGACAACGCCGAGGTGCTGGCCGCGCAGGATGCGCTGACGGTGTTCCAGAACGATCTCGATGGCGTCAATGCCGGGAAGACCCGGCTCCATGCCCTTTACGAAGACGATGCTGCGCTGGGGGCCGCCATCGACCAGCTCTATGCAAAATTGCAGGAACAGGCCGCCGACCCCATGAAGATGGGGGCGGTGCAGGGCCAGTACGGCCAGTTCAACAGCGCGGCCACCATCATCGGCAACCTGACCTATAACGAACAGGTCAGCGAATATCAGAAGGACACCGGCGGCTTCCCGGCCAGCGTGCTGAAGAGCTTGTTCGGCGTCAAGGAGGTGGAACCCTTCGCATGAAACGAATGAAACAATTTGCTTCCCGGTTTTGCGCCCTGTTGCTAGTGCTGACCGTCAGCGCCGCAGCGCTGACCCCCGCCGCTTCGGCGGCGAAAGCCCAGCTCCCCGACCTGCCCAGCGACCAGTGCGTCGTGGACGATGCGGGCATCCTGAGCAGCACCACCACCACGGCCATCCAGAACCTGAACACCCAGCTCACCGAGCAGTGTGATGGTGCACAGATCGGCGTATTGACGGTGGATTATACTGGAAGTTTATCCACGGAAGATTACGCTACCGAAGCCTTCAACACATGGGGCCTCGGCAGTTCTAGAAAAAACAACGGTGTGCTGATCCTTCTGGTCATGCAGTCCCAGCAGTACGATGACGGCGACTACTATGTGACGCTGGGCACCGGCTTCCGGAACACGACGCTGGAAAAACAGGCCAGCGCTTTGGCGCAGACCATGGAGGATAGCTTTGCGGCGCAGGATTATGACGCCGCTGTGACCACCTGCGCACAGAACGTGGCAAACACCATCGCCGATGTCTACGGTGTGACCCTCAGCAGCAACACCGGCACCGTCTCCGGCAGTACCGGCCTCCATTCCAACGACGGTTACCACGAAGCCCCTGCGGCGCGGCCCTCTTCCGGGGTCACGATCATCGCCTATCTTGTCGTCATTGCGGCGGTGATCTATATTTTTACCCCCTTTGGCCGCCGCCGGTCCGGTTCGGGCTTTGGCGGGCTGTTCGGTTTCGGGCTGGGGTATGGGCTTGGCAGCAGACGCCGCCGTGGCCCCTACGATGACTGGGGCCCCCGCGGACCCCGCCCGCCCCGCGGCGGGCCTCGGCCTCCCCGTGGAGGCGGCTTCGGCGGCATGGGCGGCGGCAGCTCCTTTGGCGGGGGCGGCGGTCGTTCCGGCGGCGGTTCCTTCCATGCGGGCGGTGGACGCAGCATGGGCGGCGGCGGTGGACGCGGACGCTAAAACCACATTATTAGGTCAAAAAAATTGGCTGTGCAGTTTTGCACAGCCAATTTTTTTTTTGGATCTCTTTTTACTTGGTGCCGTAGATACGGTCGCCCGCGTCGCCCAGACCGGGGACGATGTAGCCGTTCTCGTTCAGGTGGTCGTCCTTGGCGCCCAGATAGATGTCCACATCGGGGTGTGCCTTGTGCAGGGCCTCAATGCCTTCCGGAGCACCGATCAGGCCGATGAACTTGATCCGCTTTGCGCCGTGCTTCTTGATCTGAGAAATGGCGTCGATGGCGCTGCCGCCGGTGGCCAGCATGGGGTCCAGCACCAGAACGTCACGCTCTGCGATATCCTGCGGCAGCTTGCAGAAGTACTCCACGGGCTGCAGGGTCTCCTCGTCGCGGTACAGGCCGATAAAGCCGACCTTTGCGGCGGGCAGCAGGGTCAGCATACCGTCCAGCATACCCATGCCGGCGCGCAGGATGGGAACCAGAGCCAGTTTGCGGCCTGCAAGGACCTTGGTCTTTGCCATGGTGATCGGGGTCTCGATCTCCACCTCTTCCAGAGGCAGGTCACGGGTGGCCTCGTAGCACAGCAGGGTCGCGATCTCGCCAACGAGGTCACGGAACTCCTTGGTGCCGGTCTGCTTGTTGCGCAGCAGGCTGATCTTGTGCTGCAGCAGGGGATGCTCAACGATCATGGGGGTCATAACAACACGCTCCTTTAAAATAGTTGAATAAACCTCTCCGTCATTGCTTCGCAATGCCACCTCCCCTGATAGGGGAGGCTTTGGCAGTCGGGTGAAGCCTCATCTTTATGCCAAGGGCTCCCCTGCTAGGGGAGCTGTCGAGCGCAAGCGAGACTGAGAGGTTGAAATCCTTTTATCGGTTCTCAATGGCCATCAGCTTTGCGATGCGCTTTTCGTGGCGGCCGCCCTCGAAGGGGGTGTTCAGGAACAGATCGACCAACTGGCACGCAAGGCCGGGGCCGACCACGCGGCCGCCCATGCACAGGGCGTTGGCGTCGTTGTGGCGGCGGGTGTACTCACAGCTGAAGCTGTCGGAGCAGCAGCAGGCACGGATGCCCTTGACCTTGTTGGCGGCCATGCTGATGCCGACGCCGGTGCCGCAGAACAGCAGTGCTTTGTCGCACTGGCCGCTCACAACGGCGTCACAGGCGGGCAGGGCCATATCGGGGTAGTCTACGCTGGCGGTGCTGTGGGTGCCAAAATCGATGTACTCCAGCCCCAGTTCGTCCAGATGGGCCTTAACGGCTTCCTTCAGTTCAAATCCGCCATGGTCGGCGGCCAGTGCAATGGGTTTCGCCATGATGTTTTATTCCTTTCCGTTCTCGGTTTGGTGGTTCTGGGCGGCAGCCTCGGCGGCAAGGCGCTCGGCGCGTTCCCGCTCGGCTTGGCTCAGCCGATGATAATCCGGCAGCAGTGCTTCGGGCAGGACCGTTTCGCCCCGCTCGGCCATCTGTTTGGCTACAAGGGCCACCGCAGCGGCGCGTCCGCCCCGCAGGGCGGGCGGCACGCAGAGCACCCCCGGCACATTGCTGTATTTATTATAGCACAGAGCAGCCCCATCACCAACAAAAAACAGGGGCTTTTTGCAATTTTCTACAAATTCACTCAGGTCGGCTACGGCGCGGGCGTCGTCGTCCATCAGCCGCTGGTGGGTGGCAAGGTCGAAAGCGGCGCTGTACACCTGCGCGCGGCGGGCGTCCAGTGCGCAGAGCACGGTGCCCTCGCCGGTGTGGGCGGCACCCAGCGCTTCCAGCGTCGAGACCGGAGCGCAGAGGGTCTCCCGCGGGAAGGCAAGGCCCTTGACCGCTGCCAGCCCGATGCGCAGCCCGGTAAAGCTGCCGGGGCCCGCGTTGACGCCGAACAGGTCGATGTCCCTGCAGCCCATCCCGCAGAGCTTCAGGCAGCCGTCGATGAGCGGCATCAGCGTCTCGCTGTGGGTCATGCCCGCGTCGAGATAGCACTCGTACAGCAGCCGGTCGTCCTGCATCAGGGCCACGCCGACGGTCTTGCCGGCGGTATCTACGGCTAAAATGTTCATAGTTCGACCCCCTCGATGGTGATGCGGCGGGTGGTGTCGTCCAGCCGCTCGATGTTGACATGGATCGGGCCTTCCGGGGCCAGCAGGTCGGCGAAGTTCTCGCTCCACTCGGCTGCTACGATGGCCCCCTGATCCAGATAATCGTAGAACCCCGCCGCGCACAGATCGTTCTCGGTGGAGATGCGGTAGAGGTCGAAGTGGGCCAGCGGGCGGGGGCCGCGGTAATAGTTCACGATGGCGAAGGTGGGGCTGCTGACCGGGTCGGTGCAGCCAAGCCCTTCGGCAAGGCCCTCACAGAATGCGGTTTTGCCCGCGCCGAGGCCGCCGGTAAACGCGATGAGCGCCCCGTCCGGCAGGGCGGCGGCCATCCGCCTGCCCAGCGCGACGGTCTCCTCCCGCGAAGTCGTAATAAATTGAGCCATAAAATGCACTCCTATCTGGAGACTCGATCTGCCCTCTTTGCCAAGGGCTCCCCTACTAGGGGAGCTGGCGAGCGGAGCGAGACTGAGAGGTTGAAAAAAGAGGATGACAGATCTCTGCCATCCTCTAGTATAATATAAATCCCGCAAAAGTGCAACGCTTACGCGGCCTTCTGCTGCTCGGAGAAGGCCGAAGCCGATTCGTGGACCGTCAGCTGGGCGCTGGCGTCACCCAGCAGCATGGTGTAGGCTGCGGCGGCGTGGGGGCGCTGACCGCCCTGCGAGGTGTACCAGACAAGGTCGTTTTCGCCGTAGGTGTCTTTGGCGTGTGCTACGGCCTGTTCAATGGGCTGGCCGAGGATGAGGTGGTTGACCGTATCCCAGAGCATACTGCGGGAGTAGACGGTGTAAACGTTGTTTACATAGCCCACCACAGCCCGTGCGCCGCCCGCCAGCAGGGCATTGGCCATCGAGGGATCAACGGCGTCATCTACGCCGAGGAACTCACAGGTCTCGGAGTAGACGATGGTGTTTTCCAATTGGCCGAAGCGGTAAGTGCTCTTGAAAAACGACGGTGTCACGCAGTACCGCCCGTTGATCTTGATGATCCGGTGGGTCAGCAGGTCGATGCCGTAGTACAGATCTTTCGAGAAGGAGGATTCCTCCGTCAGCAGGATGATGGGGGCCGTGCGCAGCTGCTTGAACAGCCAGCCGGTCATGTAGGTGTAATACGCACCGTGGGCGCTCAGGATGCACAGGTCATACCGGTCCATCCGGCGCAGGTCGGAGACGGTCACGGTGGTGTCGATGCGGGTGTTCAGACCCATGGCCGTCCAGAACCCCTTCATGTAAGAGTAGTACGGGTAACGGGAGCTGTTCACCGTGTTGTCAAAGGCATAATAGATCATGGCGCTGCCAAGGTTGCCCCGCGGTGCATTGGACATCTCCTGTAAATCAATGGACGGCAGCAGGGAAAGATTCATGGCGGTGTTTTCCTCGTCGAGGTCGTCCACCAGAATGCCGCCCTGCACCCCGCAGGAGTAGGTAAAGCTCACCATCCCGTTTTCCTCGTCCACGAGGATGGAGCGCGCCGAAACAAGCCCCTTCGCCGCCAACTGCTCCAACTGCTCCAGCGCGGCGTCCAGACGCTCGGTGCGGGACATGGCGGTGAAGCCGTCGCTGTCGGTCAAGGCGGCAACGGCATCGTCGGTCTGCTGCATCCGGGCAGCGTCCTCGCTCGTCAGGGCGGCGGCAGAAAGGCCGTCGGCCTGTGCGGCCAGCGCGGCGGTGGGGAAGAGGGTGAGTATCAGAAAACAGACAGCGCAGAGCGCTGAGAGAAAACGATGATATGGTACTTTCATAAGATAAAAGCCCTCCGAAAAACATACCGGACGGTAGGTCTTCTAAGCTCATTTTAGAAGGTCAGGCTCACTTTGTCAAGGCCGCGGGGCAGGATTTTGCAAAGCTGTCACAGCCGCACGAAAAATCTGTGAAAAATGGCCTCCGTCTTGCGCAGAATCACGCATTGCTGTATAATACCCTAAAATGGGGTAGCAGCGGGTGCCCGCAGCTGCCCGGCCAAGCAGGAAAGGAAGGTGCTTTCTTGGAGAGCATTCGGCAATATTTCAGGCGGACGGATAAAATTTATCTTCTGCTGTGTGTTTTCAGCAGCGTGATGGCCTGTGTGGCGCTGTCCTCGTGGGCGGCGAAGCAGGGGAACGGCTTTGCCGTGGACGAGATCACCGGCCAGATCACCGGCATCGGCGATTACCGCCGGGCGCTGGTGCAGGGCGTTTCGGCCCTGATCGGCATCGCGGTGGCGCTGCTGCTGTCCAACATCGATTACCGCAGTCTGGTCAAGGTCTGGCCGGTGCATGTGGCCCTGACGTGGGGCCTTGTGCTGCCGACGCTGTTCATCCGCAACGTGACCATCGGCCCGCTGACCATCGGCTACAACGCGGGCGATACCGATAACTACTCGTGGTATAAGCTGGGCGGCTTTACCTTACAGCCCACGGAGCTGGCCAAGATCAGCTTCATCCTGACCTTCGCGATGCACCTGAACAATGTGCGGGGCCGCATCAACGAGCCGAAGGAGCTGGGCAAGCTGCTGCTCCATCTGGCGGCCCCCATCCTCATCATCCATGTGCAGGGGGATGACGGCACGGCCATCATCTACGCCATCATCGGCTGCAGCATGATGTTTGCGGCGGGGCTGAGCTGGAAGTATATCATCGGGGCGCTGGCGGCGGCAGGGGCGGCTGTGGCTGCGGCCTTCGCCTTTTTCAGCGATAAGATCGGCAAGGGCTACCAATGGTACCGCATCCTCGCCGTGGTGGACCCCGAAAACAAGACCGGCTGGGCTCCCAGCGAGGCCGTCTGGAAGAACATCATCTACCAGCAGCAGCGCGGCGAGATCGCGCTGGGCAGCGGCGGCATCTTCGGCAACGGGGTGTTCGGTGGCAGCTACTACAGCGTGCCCAACGCCCACAACGACTTCATCTTCAGCTGGGTCGGCAACGCGGCGGGCTTTGTGGGCTGCTGCGTGGTGCTGGGGGTGCTGTTCGCCATCGTCGTCAGGACGTTCCTGACCGGGGCGCGGAGCGAGGACTTGCTGGGCACCTTCATCTGTGCGGGCATCGGCGGTGCGCTGATGGCCCAGATCGCGGTCAATGTGGGCATGAACCTGCGCGTCCTGCCCGTTATCGGCGTCACGCTGCCCTTCTATTCGGCGGGCGGCAGCTCGGTGATGATGCTGTACATCTGCGTCGGGCTGGTGCTGTCCGTCTATATCCACAACACGAAAAAATTGTTTGGTTAAAAAGAGGAAAAGAGAGTTTATGGAAACAACTGCGGAAATGACCCAGAGGGAAAAGGTGATGAAGTACGCGCGGCAGTACGTGCTCATCACCCTGAGCATCTCCATCATGTCGGTGGGCGTGTACTTCTTCAAATTCCCCAACAACTTCGTCTTCGGCGGCGTCACCGGTACGGCAGCGCTGGTGGCAAAGCTTACCCCCATGTCGGCGTCGGCCTTCTCCTCGGCGGCGAACATCGTGCTGCTGGTGGTGGGCTTCATCTTCTTGGGCAGGGAGTTCGCCATGACCACGGGCTACGCCTCCCTCGTCATGTCGGCGGAGCTGATGGTTTTGGAAAAGATCTGCCCCCTGAGCGGCCCCCTCTCCGACCAGCCCATGCTGGACCTGATCTTCGCCATCGCCCTGCCCGCCATTGCCTCGGCCCTGCTGTTCAATGTGGGTGCTTCCTCCGGCGGCACCGACGTCATCGCCCTCATCGTGGAAAAATACACCCACATCCACAGCATCGCGGCGGCCCTCTTCCTGACCGACCTGTTCATGGTCGTGGCGGCGTGCTTTGTCTTCGACCTGTACACCGCCCTCTACTCCTTCGTAGGTCTGACCGTTAAATCGCTGGTCATCGACGCCGTGCTGGAAAAGATCAAGATGTGCAAGGCCATCCTCATCGTCTGCGATGAAAAGGACCCCATCTGCGATTTCGTCATGCGCAAGCTGGTGCGCGGCGCGACCTACACCCCCTGCTTCGGTGCCTACACCAATAAGCCCCACTACATCATCTACACCACCCTGACCCGCCATGAGGCCGACCTGCTCCAAGATTTCATCCACAAGGAGCACCTGAACGCCTTCATGTCCATGCTGAGCACTACCGAGGTCTTCGGCAAGGGGTTCAACCACGCATAAACCAAACCCAACTGGGAACGCCCGCCAGATTCGGCTGTAAGGATGCACGGACTGGCAATGTGACAGTGCAGAGAGATTGAACAGCCAAAACAAGCAAGGGGAAGGCCCGCCGCCTTCCCCTTGCTTGTTTTTTGCGGATGGAGTATACTGGCCCTGAAACCAAAACAGCGGAGGGGAAGAAAATGGTACAGGTAGACCTTATCACGGGCTTTCTGGGCGCAGGAAAGACGACCTTTTTGCGCAAGTACGCGGCATATCTGGTGGCGCAGGGGCACAACGTCTGCATCTTGGAAAACGACTTCGGTGCGGTAAACGTAGACGCCATGCTGGTGCAGGACCTGCTGGGCGAGCGGTGCGAGATCGAGACCATCAGCGGCGGGTGCGACTGCGACACCCACCAGCGCCGGATGCGCACCAAGCTCATCTCCATGGCGATGCGCGGCTTCGACCGGGTTCTGGTGGAACCCAGCGGCATTTTTGATGTGGATGAGTTCTTCGATGTGCTGCGGGACGAGCCGCTGGATCGGTGGTATCGGCTGGGCAATGTCATCGCCATTGTGGATGCGCTTCTGCCCGGAACCCTTTCGGCGCAGGCGGACTACATTCTGGCCTCCGAAGCTGCCAACGCGGGCGCGGTGGTCTTCAGCCGCAGCCAACTGGCCGACGCGGCGCAGAGGGAGGCCGCACAGGAGCACCTGAACCGTGCGCTGGCTGCGTGCAAGTGCAGCCGGACGTTCCGGCCCGGCGAACTGCTGACAAAACCGTGGGACCAGTGGGGCAGCGAGGACTTTGCCGCCATCGACCGCTGCGGCTGCCGTCAGGCCAGCTGCGAAAAGCTCCACTTCGACGAGCATAGGGCCTTTGGTTCGGCCTACTTTTTGGAGCTGGGCCTCTCGTGCCAGCAGCTCGAACAGAGTATCCCGGCCCTCTTCACCGACCCCGCGTGCGGCCATGTGCTGCGGGCGAAAGGCTTCGTGCAGGACGGGAACGGCTGGGTGGAGCTGAACGCCACCGCCGACGGCCTGACGGCAAACGCTATCCCCAAGGGGCAGGAAGTGCTCATCGTGATCGGGGAGGGGCTGGAGAAAGAACGGATCGAGGAGAGATTAAAGGGGTAAGGCAATCTCCGTATATCGTTGTATCTTTCCATAAATAGTTTGTCTCCCGCCCAAAGCAGGCGTATAATAGGGGAAAAGAAACACTAAAGGAGAATCCTCTATGAACGGCACCGCATTGCGCAAACCGACTGCCCGGCGGGTAGTGGGCATGGTGGCGGGCATCGTCATCATCGCCCTTGGCATTGCGCTTTTCAAGCAGTCCCACCTCGGCAACGACTCCATCAGCGCCCTGAACATGCGGCTGGCGGAGCTGCTCGGCATCTCGCTGGGCACCCAGAACCTGTGCACAAACCTCCTGTTTTTCCTGCTGGAATTCTGGTTCGGGCGCAAGTACATCGGCCTTGGCACCTTCGTCAACGGCATCTGCATCGGGTACATCGTCACGGCATTCTATAACCCCATTCACGCCCACTTCGGCGACGCGCCGTCGCTGGCGGTGCAGTTGGCGTGGGTCATCGCGGCGGTGCTGGTCACGGCGCTGGGCGCTTCGCTCTACCAGACCGCCGACCTCGGCATCGCGCCCTACGATTACCTTTCCCTCGGTCTGCGGGACTACACACCCTGCCCGTACTTCGGGTGCCGCATCTTCACCGATGCGCTCAGCGCCCTGCTGTGCTGGCTGCTGGGTGGCCTTGTAGGCCTTGGCACCTTGATCTGTGCGTTCTGCCTTGGGCCCTTCATCCAGTTCTTCGACCGGACGTTCTCCCAGAAGGTGCTGCAATACAAACCGAACAATTGAGAAACCCCGCGGCGTCAAATCATACGCTGCGGGGTCTTTTTATTCGGCCTGTATCTGCTGTGGGGCAAGGCCTTTGCTCACCTGCCCGGTCTGCCGCCGGGACGTAAAGGCATAAAGTTCATAAAATCTGCTTGAAAATCGGGGTGAAATCGGGTAGGATAAGAGCATTCAGAATGCGAAAGGGGCGTATGCCATGCGGACACTGGGAAACTTTTTCAAACGGCTGCTGTGTTGGCTGCTGGTGCTGCTGCTGGCGGCGCTGGCTGCCGTGGGGGGCGTGCTGGGGCTGCAGGGCTGGCGGCTGTACCGCACCACCCAGCAGGACCTGCCGGCCGCGCAGTTGTATGAGACCATCTCCGCCCGCCCCTCCTTCACCACCTGTGATGCCATCCCGCAGACCTATATCGATGCCGTGATCGCGGTGGAGGACAGCCGCTTCGAGCGCCATCACGGCGTGGACCCGCTGGCCATCGTCCGGGCGCTCTGGACCGACCTGAAAACCAAATCGCTGGCCGAGGGCGGCAGCACGCTGACCCAGCAGCTCGCCAAAAATGTCTACTTCACGCAGGAAAAGCATTTTGCCCGCAAGGCAGCAGAGTTGTTCGCGGCGGTGGACATCGAGAAACACTACGGGAAGCAGCAGATCTTCGAGATGTACGTCAACACGATCTATTTCGGCAGCGGCTATTACGGCATCGCCGAGGCGGCGCAGGGCTACTTCGGCAAAACGCCCGCCGAGCTGACCAGTGCCGAGTGCGTGCTGTTGGCGGGGCTGCCCAATGCGCCATCGGCCTACTCGCCCAATTCCAGCCCCGCGCTGGCCCTCAAGCGGTCGCAGGTGGTGCTGGATCGGATGGTCTCCGCCAAAAAGCTGACGAAGATTCAGGCCATGGAGCTGCAGGACGAGATCACCGCCCTGCCGGTGTTGGCACCGGATTAAAAGGAAAAAGGCTGTTGCCTATACTCCCTCAGTCACGGCTTCGCCGTGCCAGCTCCCTCTCGGAGGGAGCCTTGGCGTAACGATTCGCTGTGAAAGCCTCCCTCATTGAGGGAGGTGGCATCGCGTAAGCGATGTCGGAAGGAGTTGGCAACAGCCTTTTTTGTTTACTATTCCGGTGCCTTCATGCTTTCCACCATGCTGATCTTCTTGATGTGGCGGCGCATGAGGCGGCAGACCACGACGGTGAAGAAGAGGGTGAGGGCAACGCTGAAAAGGTAGCTGCGGGGGGCCGCAGCGCGGATGAACATCATCTGGTCCATCTCGACGGTGCGGATGATGAACTGGTGCAGCGGCACGCCCAGCGCAAGGCCCACGAGGGAGCCGATGAGAGCCAGCAGGTCGATCTCGCGGAAGATGTAGCGGTAGACCTCTTTGTCGTAGAAGCCCAGCACCTTGATGGTGGCCAGCTCCTTTTTGCGTTCGCCGAGGTTGACGCTGATGAGGTTGTAGAGCACCACAGCCGCCAGCGCGGCGGCGCAGACGATGACCAGAATGACCACGTAGTTCAGGCAGCCGATGAGGTTGTCGAACATTTCGGTCGTATCCTCTATGAAGCTGACGCTGCCGACGTAGTTGCACGCCAGCAGGTCGGTGCGCAGGGCGTTGCGGGCGTCGGTGTCGGGGCAGCTCGTCTGGGCGTAGAGGGTGTTCCACGCGGGCAGGGTGCCGCCGGTCAGGCGCTTGAGCTGGGTCTGGGAGAGGTAAAGCCGGGTGAAGACGTAGTTCTCGGTGATGCCGGTCAGCGTCAGGGTCTGGCGGCTGCCGTCGCTCAGCTCCACTTCGAAGGGATCGCCCACCGCAAGGCCAAGGAGCTCGGCGGTCTTCTCCGTCAGGATGACGCTGCTGTCATCAAAGGAGATGGCCTTGTGCCCCTGCCGGGTGCGGAAGGTGAAGTAATCGGTCATCTGGCGCTCATCCTCGGCGGCAACGAGACTGATGATCTGCTGGTCGCCGTCGGCGTTGTAGAGGGTGACGCTCTTGGTGTAGAAGCGGCCGAAGCTGGTGACATCGGCGCTGGCGTCCAGCACGTCGATCACGCCGTTTTCCACAGTGAAGGCCTTTTCGTCGCTGAGCGAGATGGTCAGGTCACTGTGGTTCAGCTCGGTGGTCTGCTTGGTCAGCATGGGCAGGATGGAGTCCTGAATGCCGAAGCCGATGAGGAGCAGGGCTGTGCAGCCCGCTACGCCCAGCACCGTCATGAAGAAGCGTTTTTTGTACCGGAACAGGTTGCGGGCGGTAGTCTTCTGGGAGAAGCTCATGTGCTTCCACAGCGGAGTGATGTACTCAAGGAAGATCCGCTTGCCCGCCACGGGGGCGCGGGGCAGCAGGAGGGCGGCGGTCTTTTCTTTCAGGCTGGCGCGGCACGACTCCCATGTGGCGATGCCGATGACCGCAGCACTGAGCAGCACGCTGCCCGCCGCCATGCCGGGGTAGAATTGGAGCGAAAAGGTGGGCATCTGGAACATCATGGTCTGGTAAGCCTGCCAGATGATCGTGGGGAAGACGATGAAGCCCACCACCATGCCGAAGATGCTGCCCGAAACGCTGGCCGCAAGGCCGTAGAGCAGATATTTGCCCGCGATCATGGTGTTGGAGTAGCCCAGCGCCTTGAGGGTGCCCATCTGCAGCCGGTTCTCGTCCACCATGCGGGTCATGGTGGTGGAAGCCACCAGCGCCGCCACAAGAAAGAAGAACACCGGGAAGACCCGCGCGATGGCGTCCATCCGGTCGGCGTACTGCTCGAAGCTGGCAAAGCTCATGGTGCTGCCCCGGTCGAGCACATACCATGTGCCGCTCTGGATGTCGCTGATCTGCTCCTCGGCATCGTCGATCTGCTTCTGGCCGTCGGCGAGCTTTTGCTGGGCTTCGGCCTTCTGGGTCTCGTATTCGGTGCGGGAAGCCTCCAACTGCTCTTTACCGGAATCGTATTCGGCCCAGCCGTCATCCAGATGGGTGCGGGCATCGGCAAGCTGCTGCTGCGCCGCCGCAAAGGCGGAGGTCGCTGCGGCCGTTCCGGTGGAAAGCTGGAGCTGCCCCTGCAGGAGCTGAAGCTTCATCTTCCGCAGGGCGGCTTTCGCCTCGGTGACCAGTTCGGTGTTGGACAGGCTCGGCGAGGAGATGAGTCCCTGCGCATACATCTGCTGCTTTCCGACGTCGAGCTGCTGCTGATAGCCGTTGAGCTGACCTGAAATGTTGTCGTAGGCAGCCTGTGCCTTGGCGAGGGCGTCCCGCAGTTCGGTGTACTCCTCGTCGGCGGGTTCGGCTTCGTCCAGCGCCTTTTGGGCGTTGTTCAGGGCCGTCTCAGCATAGCCCAGCAGCGGGTCGGCTACCTGTTTCAGGTTGACCAGCAGCTCGATCTGCTGGAGCTGGTCCTCGAATTCCAAGACCTGCTCTTCGCCGCTCAACACCTCGTCCGCGCCGCTCTGCATCGTGTCGGGCAGGGCGGCTTGCTGCTGGGCAAGCTGTTCCTTACCGGAGGTGTACTCCGCTTCGCCCTGTTCCAGCTGGGCCTTGGCGGAGGCGAGCTGCGCTTCGGCGTCGGCCAATTTTTGCTCCGCCTCGGCGAACTGGCGTTCGGCCTCGGCTTTTTGCTCGCTGTAAGTCTGCTTGGCGTCGGCCAGCTTGGCGTTGGCGTCATCGATCAGGGCTTCCCGGCGGGCGACGCATTGGGCGTCGCTGATGGAGGTCAGCCGGTCGGCCACGGCGTCCACGGCAGCCTGATACTCGTCGGAATAGTTGTCATACTGATCGGCATTTTTGGCCTTGACATAACAGGCTGTGTAATAATCCAGATCCAGACTTCTGTCCGGCACAAAGACGAGGGCATCCAGCACGCCGTCCCCGGCGGTGGAGGTCTCTTGGTTGGCGGAGAAATACTGCGGGTCCTGCACCTGCCCGACTACGGTGTACGTCGTGCGGGTCAGGCCGTCGGTATCGTCCGGCAGGGTCAGCGTGGTGCCGAGGGGCACTTCTTCGCCGTGGCCCATCACGTGCACGACGCACTCGTCGGCAGCTTCGGGCATCCGGCCGGCCTGTAAGACCAAGCGGTTCATGTTTTCGGCGGTGTCGGCATCGGGGTCAGCGGGGAGCTGCTGTACCCGCAGCACGGCGGGCTCGTCGGTGCCGGACCAGTGCCCCTCCACGTCCAGATACTTTACCGCCTCCACGGCGGTGACGCCGTCGGTGGCCGAAATGGCGGCGATGTCGTCCTCCGACAGGCCGAGGGTGGAAAGAATGCGGAGGTCGAAAACATTCTGCTCCACGTAATATTTCTGCCCTGCGATCCGCATACTGGGTGCAAAGCTGACCAGACCCGTCAGGATTATGACGCCCAGCGCCACGATGCCGAACAGGGAGAGAAAGCGGCTCAGATTGCCTTTGAAATCCCGCAGGATGTTTTTGCGATAACTTTTCTGCATGGCGCTCACCACTCGATTTGTTCCACGGGCACGGGGTGTTCGTTGACTTTGTTGGACAAGATCTGTCCGCTCTTGACCTGAATGATCCGGTCGGCCATGGCGGTCAGGGCCGTGTTGTGGGTGATGACGATGACGGTGCGGCCCGTCTCGCGGCAGGTGCGCTGGAGCAGGGCCAGCACCTGCTTGCCGGTCTTATAGTCCAGCGCGCCGGTGGGCTCGTCGCAGAGCAGAAGCTTCGGATTTTTTGCGAGGGCGCGTGCAATGGAGACGCGCTGCTGCTCGCCGCCGGAGAGTTGGGCCGGGAAGTTGTTCAGCCGTTCGCCGAGGCCCACGCTTTCCAGCGTGGCGGCGGGGTCCAGCGGGTCGCGGCAGATCTCGCTGGCCAGCTCCACGTTTTCCAGCGCGGTCAGGTTTTGCACGAGGTTATAGAACTGGAACACGAAGCCCACATCGTACCGGCGGTAAGTGGTCAGCTCCCGCTCGGTAAAGTGGCTCACGTCCTGCCCGTCCAGCCAGACATGGCCCTCGTCGCAGGTGTCCATGCCGCCTAAAATGTTCAGCAGAGTGGTTTTGCCCGCGCCGGACGGGCCGACGATGATGCAGAACTCGCCCTTGTCTACGTAAAAATTCAGGTGGTCGGCTGCCGCGATGCGAACCGAGCCAGTCTGATAGTATTTGGAAACATTTTCAAACTCAACGAAGTGCTCCATAGTTGCTCTCCTTGCCTTGGAAGTCAATTTTATTCCAATCTAACTATACCATAAATTGACACGGGTTGCAGGGGAGCAGGAAACAAATTTGCAAAAACTTAACAATGCCCGGTCGTATCGAGCACAAGATCCGCTTTTTCCTCGATGCTGTATTCCTTGAAATACCCCTCTTCCAGCGGGATCCACCGTGCAGCGAAGCTGGGGTAGCGCTCGCCCTCCCGCGCTTGGAGGCGGCGGGTCTGCTCGGCGGGCGAGCAGGTGACGAATACCTTGAGGTCATAGCAGCCGGCGAGGAGGGGGTGGTGGCTGTAGCTGCCCTCTACGATCGAAAGCGGCTGGGCCGGAATGCACTGTCCGGGGCGGTAAGCGCCCTCCCGGCAGGAGTAGGCGCGGTAGAAGACCGGCTCCCCGGCGCGGGCGGGGCGGAGCAGCTCCTCCCGCAGCCGGGCAAGGTCCATGTTGGCGCAGGGAGTCTTTTCCCAATCCGGGATGCGCTGGGCGGGCGGCAGATAGTAGTCGTCGGTGTGGAAGACGATGCTTGCCGGGAACTGCTCCGCCAGCTGCCCGGCCAGTGTGGTCTTACCGCTGCCGCAGCGGCCGTCCAGAGCGATGAGAACGGGCTGTTCCGGGTGCGCCGCCAGCAGCGCGGCGATCTTTTGGGTGAGCATGGAAAAATCAATGGAAGACATGGCTTCTCCTTGTGATGGTTCTTTCGGGTGGATAACTACACTATAACATGAAATTTGACGCTTTTCAACGAAATTAAAATTTCCCCTTGACACCACCCCCGAAGCTGTGGTAAGATAATGCAACGTTAGAAATGACTAACCAAAAGACGGAACGAAGCGGCAGAATGACGAGCCGCGTTCTTTTTGAATTCATGGTTAGAATATTCTAACCATGAAACTCTGCATCGTCTGCATAGAAAGACCCGATGCGGGCACCCTATCGGAAAGCAAAGCAACGGAGGAAACCGGCCATGGAGCGTAATTTTGAGACGGTAATGATCGAACAATGCTCGCCTGTGCTGGCCGGGCTGAAAGCCGCCGGTCTGTTTCGCTACGAGACGAGCGACTGCAAAGACCTCGCGGAGCGGGTGCGCGGCTGGAACGCGCGGCTGGGTGAGAAGGGCCTCCGGGTCCGGGTGCTGAAGGGCTGCGTCCGCAGCCACTGGTATCTGGTCTATGTGTACCGCGAGAGCCGTCTGCGCGAAGTGCTGGCGGACGAAAATGTCCGCGGGTTTCTGGCACAGGAGGGCTATACCCTCTCGGAAGATGGCGACTGCGAACCGCTGCTGCGGCAGATGGCGCGGCGGTTGTGCTGCGAAGCAGAGTTTCCGCATGAGATCGGCGTATTTCTGGGCTATCCGCTCACCGATGTGGTGGGCTTCATCGAAAATCAGGGCCGCAACTTCACCTGCTGCGGCTGCTGGAAGGCCTACGGCGACCGCGATGCCGCCGAGCGCCTGTTTGCCCAATTGAACAAGTGCACCAAAGTGTATCTGCGCCTGTTCCACAGCGGCACGCCGATCTTCCGCCTTGCCGTTGCGGCCTGAATTTGACATTTCCTACCAATACTCTCTTTTTATCCTTGGCGCCCGTCAGAGACACCACGCCCTGACGGGAAGAGATCCTCCTTTTGACACGCGGCCGCCCGGTGCAGTTGACCCCTGCATCGGGCGGCTGTGTCATTGTTAAAAGTAATGAATTCTGAACAAAACCGAGGCAAAAAATCTGTTTGTTCCTACGAACTAACCTTGAATTGTGAAAAAATTGTTGACAAAAAAGGTTAGTAAGTATAAACTATCCGTGTTGATAGTCACGACTGACTAACCAGCATGAAGAACTTGCTTCCAAATGCGTGGGAGAAGAAAGGGTGAATGAAGTATGATGCCTTTGACGATGGCAAAAGCGGGCGAGACCGTTACCATCAAAAAGATCACCGGTAAGGACGAGATCCGTCAGCATCTGGCAGAGCTCGGCTTCGTGGTGGAAAGCGAGGTCACTGTGGTCAACGAGATCGCGGGCAACCTGATCTTACAGGTCAAGGAGAGCCGCATCGCACTGGACAAGACCATGGCGAACCGCATTATGATCGGCTAAACAGCGGAAACGCTGTTTGGGACCTGCTCCGAAACTGGAATGGTCTCTGAAATAAAGACAAGTAGAGGAGGAACTATATGAAGACTTTGAAAGATGTCAAGGTCGGCGAAACATGCACCGTCGCTCGTCTGCATGGCGAGGGCCCTGTCAAGCGCCGTATCATGGACATGGGCATCACCAAGGGTGTTGAGATCTATGTCCGCAAGGTGGCCCCGCTGGGCGACCCCATGGAACTGACCGTGCGCAACTACGAGCTGAGTGTGCGTAAGGCCGACGCTGAAATGATCGAAGTGGTTTGATCCGAATAGAGAGGAAAGGAACACAATGAGCATTAAGATCGCACTGGCCGGCAACCCGAACTGCGGTAAAACCACCCTGTTCAATGCACTGACCGGCTCTAACCAGTACGTCGGCAACTGGCCCGGCGTTACCGTCGAGAAGAAGGAAGGCAAGCTGAAGGGCGAGAAGGATGTCATCATCCAGGACCTGCCCGGTATCTACTCCCTGTCTCCGTACACTCTGGAAGAGGTCGTCTCCCGTACTTATCTGGTCAAGGAGAAGCCCGATGCCATCCTGAACATCATTGATGGCACCAACATCGAGCGCAACCTGTACCTGACCACTCAGCTCATCGAGCTGGGCATCCCCGTGGTCATGGCTGTCAACATGATCGACCTCGTCCGCAAGAACGGCGATAAGATCGACCTGAAGAAGCTGAGCGCAGAGCTGGGCTGTCAGGCAGTTGAGATCAGCGCACTGAAGAACGAGGGCAGCGAAAAGGCCGCTCAGATGGCTGAGGCTGCAGCCAAGGCCGGCAAAGCTGTTGAGCTGCCCCACGTCTTCACCGGCAGCGTCGAGCATGCCATCGCTCACATCGAGGAGTCCATTCAGGGCAAGGTCGATGACCGCTTCCTGCGCTGGTATGCCGTCAAGCTGTTCGAGCGTGACGACAAGGTTCAGGATGAGCTGAAGCTCGATAAGGCCCTGCTGGATCACATCGACCAGCACATCAAGGACTGCGAGACTGAGATGGACGATGACGCCGAGAGCATCATCACCAACCAGCGCTACGCTTACATCAACGATGTCGTCTCCAAGGCCGTCAAGAAGAAGGCCCGCGTGGAGCACCTGACCGTTTCCGATAAGATCGACCAGATCGTGACCAACCGTGTGCTGGCTCTGCCCATCTTCGCACTGGTCATGTTCCTGATGTACTCCCTGTCCATGGGCACTTCCATCGCAGACGGCGGCTGGGCCATCGGTACCTTTGCCACCGACTGGACCAACGATGTCCTGTTCGGTGAGATCGTTCCCAATGCGCTGGGTGGCTTCCTAGAGAGCATCGGCGTGGCGGGCTGGCTGTACGGCCTGATCATGGACGGTATCGTCGCCGGTGTCGGCGCGGTTCTGGGCTTCGTTCCCCAGATGCTCGTCCTGTTCTTCCTGCTGTCCATTCTGGAGGACGTCGGCTATATGTCCCGTGTGGCCTTCATCATGGACCGTATCTTCCGTAAGTTCGGCCTGTCCGGTAAGAGCTTCATCCCCGTTCTGGTGGGCACCGGCTGCGGCGTTCCGGGCGTTATGGCTTCTCGTACCATCGAGAACGAGCGCGACCGCCGTATGACCATCATGACCACCTGCTTCATCCCCTGCGGCGCAAAGATGCCCATCATCGGCCTCATCGCAGGTGCGATGTTCGGCGGTTCTTCTCTGGTGGCTGTCTCTGCTTACTTCATTGGCATGGCTGCCATCATCTGCTCCGGCGTGATCCTGAAGAAGACCAAGCTCTTCGCAGGTGATCCCGCTCCCTTCGTGATGGAGCTGCCCGCATACCATGTGCCCGCTTGGGGCAACGTCTTCCGTGCTACTTGGGAGCGCGGCTGGTCCTTCATCAAGCGCGCAGGCTCCGTCATTCTGGCCGCTACCGTTGTGCTGTGGTTCCTGCAGGGCTTCGGCTTCGAGAACGGTGCCTTCGGTATGGTTGAGGATCAGGACAACTCCGTGCTGGCTGCTATCGCTACCAAGGTCGCATGGATCTTTGCACCTCTGGGCTTCGGCAACTGGCGTGCAACCGTCGCTTCCGTCTCCGGCCTGATCGCAAAGGAGAACGTCGTCGGCACCTTCGGTGTTCTGTATCACTTCGGCGGCGAACTGTCTGAGAACGGCGATGAGATCTGGGCCGCTGTTGCACAGGATTACACCGCTCTGTCCGCATACGCCTTCATGATCTTCAACCTGCTGTGCGCACCTTGCTTCGCGGCTATGGGCGCCATCAAGCGTGAGATGAACAACGGCAAGTGGACCGCCATCGCCATCGGCTATATGTGCGCTCTGGCTTACTGCTCCGCTCTGGTGGTGTACCAGCTGGGCGGCATCATCTCCGGTGAGGTCGGCTTCAACTTCTTCACCATCGTCGCAGTGGTCATCCTCGTTGCCTTCATCTATCTGCTGGTCCGTCCCAACAAGTACACCGGCATCAATGAAGTCAAGATCGATACCAAGAAGATCACGGCAAACAAATAAGTTTCTCCAAGTTTGAGAGGAGTGCATTTTTATGATGGAATTTTTGGCAGCAAACTTCAACCTGCCGACCATTATCGTGGCTGCAATCGTGTTCGGCGGGGTAGGCTGGGTCACATGGCACTCCCACAAGCACGGCGGCGGCTGTGGTGGATGCTCCGGTGATTGCGGGCATTGCAACGGCGGCTGCCACTAAGGAAAAACCGCAGGGCGCGGGTCGAACAAAAAATCGGCCCGCGCCCTTTTTTAGAAAAATGAAAGTTAGCTTTGGATAACATTGCCAAACCTCTCCGTCATCGCTTCGCGGCGAGAGGTTTGATTGCAAGGAGAGTGGTAAGAATGGAACTGACCGCTGCGCATCTGCGGTATCTGCTGGCGATCTATGATGTCTCCCAGACGCATCTGGACATCTGCTCCCGCAGCATTGCTGAAAAGCTGGGGGTGACCAAGCCCTCGGTGGTGCGGATCATGAACCTGCTGATGGAGCGGGGGATGATCGTCAAGGAGCATTATGGCAAGATCTACCTGACCGACCGCGGCATCTTTGTGGCCAAGGAGGTCAAGAAGCAGTTGGAAACGGTGCTGGCAAACTTCCCGCCGGTGAAGATCGAGCTGACCGACGACGAGCGCTGCGCCGCTGCACTGGCGCTGACCTCGGCGCTGCCGGAGCGGGCCTTTACCGGTGAGTATGACCGCCTGTTCGGCTCCGACGACGAGACAAAAACAGAAAGGGAGAGCTGAAAATCGAATCAGAAAAATGCCCTCGACTGCATTCGGTCGAGGGCATTTTTGATAGGCTGTGGTCACCCGTTCTGGATGGCGCGGACGATCTTCTTAGCGATGTACTTATGGCCGGCAACGGTGGGGTGGCCGTCCAGCTCGGTCTGAGCACAGGGAATGGCGATGTAGTCGATGTCGTAGACTTCGGCCAGCTGCTTCTGGAACTTGTTGAGCTTGCTGAAGTAATTGCTCCAGCTGGGCAGCAGGGGAACGGGGTTGGTGGCACCGATCAGCAGGATCTGGGCGTCCGGGTTCAGGGCGCGGACGGTCTCAACGACGGTGCGGATGTTTGCGCTGCTGACGGGGTAGGCGTTATTGCAGATCTTGCTCATGCCGGAGGTGGCAAGGTTCCAAACGGCGTCAACCTCGCTCTTGGTCAGCTTGAGCTTCTTCATGCTGGCGTCAAAAGCGGCCTTGGTCTCCGGGTCCTTGCTGCGCAGGTTGCCGCTCAGCACGATGGAAGCCAGATCCTCACTCTTCCAGTTGGTCGCATTGCCGAAGGCCACGACGGTGGGCACGAAGGCGTCGTTGGAGCCCATCTGGATGGAGATGACATCGGCCTGTTTGATGTACTCGATGATCTCCGGGTAGTTGTACTGGCAGCCGGAGAGCTTGTTCATCTCGCTCATCTTGCCGGTCTGGACCAGCTCCACGAGGTCGGCGCTCATCAGGCCGGGCAGACCGAGGTTGATGGCGTGGTCACGGTCAAGGCCGAGGGTCTTGGCTACCTGACCGACGTAGCAGTTCTCCGGGTAGCCCTTGAAGTTGAAGGAGACATCCACACCCATCAGGTTGTGGGCGTAGGGAACGTTAGTCAGGCCCACGCCGGAGCAGATGCTGTCGCCGAGGGCAACGTACCGGATCTGCTTGTCTTCTTCGGGCTCCTCGGACTGGGCTGCGGTCTCTTCGTCGGTGGGATCCGTAGTTTCGGCTGTCTCCGTGGTCTTATCGGACTTGCGGAACAAGGAATTCTCTTCCTCCACGGTCTCAGCGGCGGCGGGCTCCGCCTCGGTCAGGGGCTCTTCTGCAAAGGCAGAAATGCTGAGACCGGCAAAGAGCATCACAGCCGAGAGGGCGAGGCTGATGATTTGTTTCTTCATGATAGGGGTCGGTTCCTTTCTTCTCGTTTGGGGTCTTTTCTGGGGCTTAGTAATCGTGGGAGGTGATCTCCTCTTCGAGCTTGCGGTAGTCGAACTTGCCGATGGGGGTCATGGGCATGGAGTCGATGAACTTGTAGCCCACGGGCTGCACATATTCGGGCAGCTCCTCGGCGCAGAGCTGGCGCAGCTCCTTGATGATCTGACGCTTTTTGACGGAAACAGCGGCCTCCGGGTCCAGCACGATGTAAACAAAGGGCAGACGGCCCTGCACATGATCCTTGTCGGTGCAGCCCACCACCGAACACTGATGTACGGCGGGGTGCTGGCTGATGACGTTTTCGATCATGGAGGGGAAGACCTTGAAGCCGTCGTGGCGGATGATAAGGCGCTTGATGCGGCTGTCGAGGTAGACGAAGCCGTCTTCGTCCATGTAGCCGATATCACCGGTGTGCACCCAGACCCGGCCGTCCCCGTGGGTGCGGAGGATGGCGGCGGTCTCAGCAGGCTTGTTGTAGTAGCACTTCATCATGGTGGGGCCGGAGATGCACAGCTCGCCGCGCTCGCCGATGGGCAGTTCCTTCTCGGTGTCCGGCTCGAAGACGGAGACCAGCGTGTTGACCAGCGGGATGCCGACGCTGCCCAGCTTGTTGTTCTTGCCGGCGGCGCAGGTGGCAGCGGAGGAGACCTCCGTCATGCCGTAGCCCTTGGCCATGGGGTACTCGACGTTGTGGGCCGCGAGGAATTCGTTGACCGTTTTCTCTGCGCCGATGGAAATGGCGTCGCCGCCCGCCGCGTAGTTGCGGATGAAGGAAAGGTCCTTATCCTTCAGCTTGGAGTCTGCGGCCATCTGCTGATAGTGGGCGGGCACACCGAACATGTGCTCCGGCTTGTACTTCCAGATCAGGCTGCCGAGCTTGGCGGGGTCAAGGTTCGGGATGATAACGACGGTCAGGCCCAGAACCAGCGGCAGATGGACGCCGCACGCATAGCCGTAGGCGATGAAGGGGGGCATGATGTTCATCAGGGTCTGCCCCTTCTTGAACAGCCCCTCGTAGGCCGAGAACTGCACCGCAATGGCGTTGAAGTTGCGGTCGGTGAGCATAACGCCCTTGGGCGAGCCGGTGGTGCCGCCGGTGTGAACGACGACACAGGCGTGCTCCGGGTCATACTCCTCGGAAGAGGTGCTGGCGTTCTTGCCGTTCGCGATGAACTGCTTCCACATCAGCACGTTGGATTTGTAGCGGTTGCGGTCGGGATTGGTGGCCTTGTAGCCGATGGCCAGATGCAGCGGCAGGGAGTCCGCCGGGGAGATCACGATCACCCGCTCCACATGGGTGCGCTTGGCGGCCTGATAGCAGCGCTCATACGTCACATTCAGGCAGAGCAGCAGGTGGGAGTCCACCTCCTCGATGTATTCGTGGATGCCTTCGGCGCTGTAGCGGGGGTCCACCAGATTCAGGGTGGCTCCGATGCGGTCCGCTGCATAGAAAGCGTAAATGACCTCCGGAGTCATCACGCTGACGACGGTGATGATGTCGCCCTTTTTAACGCCCACCGCGCGGAAAGCGGCGGCGGTCTTCTTGACGTTCACGATGAGGTCGGCGTAGGTGAATTTCCGGCCATAGTATTCCATCGCAGACTCGCTCAGGCGATTCTGGTTCTGCCGACGCACATAGTCGAAGGCAGAACATTCCGGCAGGGTCTGGTCGATGAACTTGGGATCATAGTATTTGAGCCACGGGCGTGCCTGTGACGCATAGAGGGGAGTGTTGGTTGTTGTCATAGAACCCTATCCTTTGTCAAAAAATGTACAATACTTGCCAGTGCTATTGTAGTTGAGCCCCCTGCAAAAGTCAAGAAACAAAGGGTGAAGATTGTATAAAAAAATTGAGGGAATCCGATCGGCTCAGACTTCCTTTGACCATTGCTCGGCCTCGGCGGCGCTGCACAGCACGAAGTGGTTGGGGCGAAGCTGACGCCACTGGGGCGCTTCCTTGGAGTAATCGTGCATGGCGGGGTCGTAGACCAGCAGCTTTTTCTTCCGCTCCAAGCGGGGATTCGGCATGGGGATGGCGGAGAGCAGACTGCGGGTGTAGGGGTGGATGGCGTGGGTCACCAGCTCCTCGGCGTCGGCCAGCTCCACGATGTCGCCCTTGTGGATGACGGCGATGCGGTCCGAGATGTACCGCATTACGGACAGGTCATGGGCGATGAAGAGGTAGGTGATGCCGCGCTCCTTCTGGAGGTGGCGCAGCAGGTTCAGCACCTGCGCGCGGATGGACATATCCAGCGCGGAGATGGGCTCATCCGCGATGATGAATTCCGGCTCCACGATCAGGGCGCGGGCAATGCCGATGCGCTGGCGCTGGCCGCCGGAGAACTCGTGGGGGAAGCGGGAGGCAAATTCCGGCAGCAGACCCACATCCAGCAGCGCCTGACGGACTTTTTCCTCCCGCTGGGCGGCGGTCAGGTCGGGCCGGACGTTCATCAGGCCCTCGCCCACGATGTAGCTGACCTTGGCGCGCTCGTTCAGGGAGGACTGGGGGTCTTGGAAGATCATCTGGATCTCCTTGATGACCTGCTGATCCAGCGTATGCGAAATTTTGCCGTTGATCTTCTGGCCCTTGTACAAGATCTCGCCGCCAGAGGTAGGCAGGATGCGCATGATGGCGCGGCCGATGGTGGTCTTGCCGGAGCCGGACTCGCCCACGAGGCCGAAGGTCTCGCCCTTATAAATATTGAAGTTGGCGCAGTTCACGGCCCGGTAGGCCTTGCGGCCGGAGCCGTAGGTCACTTCGAGGTCCTTGACCTCAAGAAGGATCTCGCGTTCACGTTCCTCTGCCATCTTACATCCCCTCCTCTTTCAGCAGTTTGACCGCCAGCGGCGGCTCGACCTTGGGTGCCCGCGGGTCCAGCAGCCACGTTTTCGCCTTGTGGGTGGGGCTGACGGTGAAGTAGGGCGGGCGCTTGACGAAGTCGATCTTGAGCGCCTGCGGGTTGCGGGGCGCAAAGGCGTCGCCATGAATTTCCGTGAACAGGTTCGGCGGGGTCCCTTGGATGTTGAACAGGTCCTCGCCCTTGATGCCCATCTGGGGCATACTGGACAGCAGCGCCCATGTGTAGGGATGGCGGGGGTCATAGTAGATGTCGTCCGAGGTGCCGATCTCCACGATGTCGCCCGCATACATGACGGCCACCCGGTCAGCGATGTCGGCCACGACGCCGAGGTCGTGGGTGATGAGAACGATGGTCAGCTTGTACTTGACCTGCATCTCCTTGAGCAGCTGCAAAATCTGCGCCTGAATGGTCACGTCCAGCGCGGTGGTGGGTTCGTCGCAGATCAAGATCTGCGGGTTGCAGGCCACGGCGATGGCGATGACGACGCGCTGGCGCATACCGCCGGAAAATTCATGGGGGTACTGGCTGAAGCGCACTTCGGGGTCCGCAATGCCCACGTCCCGCAGGTATTCCAGCGTCTTTTCCTTGGCAGCCTTGCCGTGCAGCCCCTGATGCAGCTCCACGGCCTCCATGATCTGATCGCCGATGGTCTTCAGCGGGTTCAGGCTGGTCATGGGGTCCTGCATGATCATGGCGATCTCATGGCCGCGGACGCGGAGCCAGTCCTTTTCCTTTTTCAGATCGGACAGGCGGATGGGCTTGCCGTCGTCGGCACCGAAGTAGTCGATGGTGCCGGAGGTGATGGAGCCGTTGGCGTCCAACAGGCCCATGAAGCTCTTGGTGAAGACGCTCTTGCCCGAACCGGACTCGCCCACGATGGCGAGGACTTCGCCGTGGTAGATGTCGAGGTCGATGCCCCGGATGGCGTGGAGCACTTTTCCACGCAGATTGAATTGGATGTTCAAACCCTTGACCGAAAGGATCAGTTGATTTTTTTCCATCTTCTGTCCCTCCTTACTGCAGATGGTTCTTCGGGTCGGCGGCGTCGGAGAAGGCGTTGCCGATCAGATAGAACGCGATGGTGACAAAGCTGAGGATGATGGTGGGGTAGAGCAGCTGATACCGCAGCCCGGCCTGCATCATCACCTTGCGGCCGTCGTTGATGAGGTTGCCCAGCGAGGGGATCTCGACGGAAAGGCCGAGGCCGATGTAGGTGATGAACACCTCACTGCCGATGGCGGCGGGGATGGTCAGCGCCATCCGCAGCATGATGACCGAGACGAGATACGGCAGCAGGTTGCGCACCACGATGCGGGAGGTAGGGGTGCCGATGCAGCGGGAAGCAACGTTGTAATCGCGGTCGCGGATGATCAGGATCTGGTTGCGGATGAAGCGGGCCATGGCGATCCAGCCCGTCAGCGACATGCCCAAGATCAGGGTCTGGATGCTGGGGGAAGCCACGTAGGAGATCAGGATCAGGATGATGGTGGAAGGGATGTTGTCGCAGATGTTGTACAGCTCGGTGAAGAAGAAGTCGAGCTGGCGGACATAGCCCCACAGCACGCCCACGGTGATGCCCACCACGGCCTCAATGAGGGCCACGAAGAAGGCGATGGTCAGACTGGTGCGGGCACCGGCCCAGATGCGGGCCCAAAGATCCTGCCCGATGGCGTTGGAACCCCAGATGAAGCCCTGCTCGCCGGGGGCGATGTTGCGGTACTGGATGCCGGTCACGGGGTCCACTTCGCACAGGTTCGGGTCCACCTGACCGGGCAGGTGGGGCTGCAGAAAGGCGAAGGCCACCACGGCCACCAGCGCGATGAGAAGGGCCACGGCCACTTTATTCTTGAAGAAGGCGCGGAAGGTGCTGCCCCAGTAGCTGTAGTTGGAGTAGGCGGTGGCCTCGGCCTGTTCGGCGCGGAACCCGGCGGGGGTGAACAGTTCGTCCTCCGGCAGTTCGGCCCACGCGGCGGGGCCGTCCTTCTGCAGCTTGTTCAGGTCGTTTTCCAGCACGGCTGCCTTCTGGTCTTTCATATGAAACAGCATTATCGGCCACCTTCTTTCTTGCCAAAGTTGATGCGGGGATCGATGAGCACCATGAGCAAGTCGCCGAGGATCAGGCCGATGATGCCCACACAGGCGTACAGCAGAACGATGCCCTGCACCATGGTGTTGTCGTGCCGCTGGACACAGGTGACCAGCAAGCCGCCCATGCCGGGGATGCTGTACAGGCTCTCGATGTAGATGGAGCCGACGACGGTGTTCAGGAACGCGGAGGGAATGTACTGCACCAGCGGGACCATGGCGTTTCGGAAGACGTGATGCAGCGCGATGTTGTTCTCGCTGACGCCCTTGGCAAGGGCGAGGCGGACGTAGTCCTTGTTGCTCTCGTCCACCATATAGCGGCGCAGCCACATGGCGTAGAAGGCCACGTTGCCAAGGCTCATGGAGCAGATGGGCAGCACCCAGTATTTCCAGTCGGAGGCGTCGAACAACAGGCCTACGCCCAGCGCGGTGGTGCCGTACATCTGGATGTACAGGTAGTACACGGCGGCGGGCACGGCTTGGATGAGCACGATGATGGCCGTACCGATCTTATCCGGCCAGCGGTTCTTGAAGCGGCCCATGAACAGCCCCATGGGGATGCCCACCACAAGGCTCAGCAGCATGGAGAACACACCCATCTGCACCGAGATGGGCAGCTTCTTGGTCAGAATGCTGGTGACGGAGGCGTTCACCTTATAAATATGGCTCACGCCGAGGTCGCCATGGAGGGCATTCCACCAGAACCGCCCGATCTGCACCGGCAGCGGGTCCAGCAGACCCATGGACTGCAATCCGGCTTGGATCTGCGCCTCGGTCATTTTTTCGTAGTTTGCAAAGTAGCCTTCCACGGGCATCAGCCGCAGCAAGCAGAACACGAGCGTCACAATGATGAACAGCGTCAAAATCGAGCGCCCGATGCGTTTGGCCAGATATTTGAACATATCTGTGCGCACCCCTCTTTCGTTTTTAGCGTTTCCGTCTGCGTCCCAAAAACGCACAGCGGATAGGAATAGAATACATCAAAAAATCACTTTTGGAAAGTGATTTGGAGGGATTTTGAAAAAACTTTTTGCAGCGGAGGCCTTTTCGGGCCGTTTCGGGAAAGAAAATAAAACACCGCGCCCCGAAAACAGGGTGCGGTGAAAGAAGTGCAGGGTCCGATCTTAAGCGGCCAGCGCCGTTTTGATGGCGTTCATCACGGCTTCGGGGTTCTCGCAGCAGACGAGGATGACCTCGCCGGTGGGAGCGGTGGAGATATGAGATGACGCGGCAATCTGGTACTGGTCTTCCAGATAGTGCTCCATGCTCTGCATCTGGCTCTGGACATAGGCATCAAGAGCTTCGGATACGGCCTGTTGTTTGCCCTCAGCGGGCTTGACGATGGCGAGGGCGTAGCTTTGCACCATCATGCCGGAAACGGAGGCGGCGAAGTCGGTGTAATCCCCCTCCTCCAGATTCAGCAGGGGAAGCAGCATGTTCCGGATCTCTTCGTCCAGTTGGTCGGCGTCTTCGTAGCTTTCGCTGTAGCCGTACTGGGCGGTGAACTTGCCCTCCTTGCCGGGGGAGAAGATCATATAATATTCGTTGTCCTCATCCGGGCGGGCGTCGTGGAGGATCTGAGTGTAGTCCTTGGGGGCGGCGTCGGTCTTACCGGAGCTGCCGCAGCCCGCCAGCGCGAGCAGGGTCAGTGCGGCCAGCAGGGCGGCGAGGAGGCGTTTGAACGGAAGCTTCATATCGTATTCCTTTCGTCGTGAAAAAGTGCGGGGCAAGCCGCCCGTGCCCTTAGTATGGCACAGCACCCGGCTGCCTATGCAGCGGCGGCTTGTATCAGGAATACGAACCACCGGGGCGAAAGATTGCGTTCTGCCCGGCGGCAGAGAAAAATTTCCGGAAACGGCTCAGAGCATCATGGCTTCGAGGTCGCCGTGGTTGACGGGGGTGGAAAGGATGATCTGGGTGGAGGTGGTGCCGAGCTTCTGGAACTGGAGGATCAGGTGCTCCAGCTGGGGCATGCTGCCGCAGCTCACCTTAATAAGGAAGGTGTAGGCGCCGGTGACATGGTAGCACTGCAGCACTTCCTTGCTGTTCTGCATCAGTTCCACCAGCTCGTCCCGGTGGCTGGGGGTGACGGAAAGGCTGATGAGGGCATCCACATAGACCCGGTCGGCCGGGCGGTTGAGCACTACGGTGTAGCCGCTGATGATGCCGTCGGTCTCCAGTTTGTGGATGCGGCTGGAAACGGCGGGGCTGGTCAATGCGACCTGTTCGGCGATCTCCTTGACCGGCATCCGGGCATTTTTGGCAAGGAGGGAAAGGATCTTGCGGTCTAAATCGTCCATGAGGAAGGTCTCCTTTTAAAATATGTTGGAATCCATAAAAATTTTTGAAAGTAAAGTTTTATTGTTGTAAAAAACGTACAAACATCGAAAAAGCTTGGAAAAAATCTGGCTGTGTTAATTATATAAAGTTTTGGGCAAAATGTAAAGTGTGAATTTAAAGCAAACTGCAAAAAAATTGTTTGACAAGAAAAGAAAAATGGGTATAATACATCTTGCAGGGCGCGAACAGCCCACTTGCTGTGCCCCGCATCTGAATATGCGATTCCCAACTTTATATACTTTCCCACCCCTCTATACACAAAAACCCGCTGCCAGGCGGGTTTTTGTGTTTGTGGGGATTTTTTATTGTGGGAAAGCATGCCTGAAAAGAAAAGAGCCACTTTCCGTGGGGATCGGTACGAAAAGTGGTTTTACGAAAGGAAACCTTATTTGCGGGGAGTGAAATGGGGCATTGGCAGCCCAAGCACCAGTGCGATGCCGACGGCCAGCGCGACGGCGATCTTAAACGTGGAGATGCCGTTGGCAAGGGCCAGTTCGTTACTGCCCTGAATGAAATAGTAGGCGGCGTAGTAGATGCCGGCACCGGGCACGAGGGGGAAGATACCGGTCAGCAGGAAGATGGTGACCGGGGTTTTGAGGGCCACGGCGAAGATGCGGGCCAGCAGGGTCAGCGGGATGACGGCCAGCAGGGAAGCGGCAAAGGCTTCCAGCCCGAACAGGATGGCGGTCTCGTAGACGAACCAGCCCACCGCGCCCACGAGCCCGCAGTAGGGCAGGGTGCGTTTGGGGCACGCGAAGAGGATGGCAAAGCTCAGGGTGCCCGCTCCGGCGATGAAAAACTGCGCGACCAACTGGCCGATCTGCTCACTGGTCAAAAGAAGCTGTGTCATGCAAGCACCACCCCCGTCAGCATGGAATAGGCCCCCAGCACAAGGCCGGTGCCGATGGCGATGCTGGCCGCGATGAGGAGGGCGTCGATCATCCGAATGGTGCCGGAGAGATAATCGCCCTGCACGAAGTCCCGGATGCCCATGGTAAAGGCGATGCCGGGGGTCAGGATCATCAGGGTGCCGATGATGGCGTGGCTGGCCTCGGTGCGGAGCAGCTGGCAGCTGAGGATGCAGATGAGGGTAATGAGGGAGGCGGTGGAGATGGTCTTGAACCCGCCGCCCACGCCGTGCCGCCCGCAGAACAGCAGGTAGGCGCTGGCTGCAAGACCGGCCACTGCCGCCGCCAGCGCGGACCGCAGCGTGCCGCCGAAGATGAGCGCGAAGCAGAACGCGCCCGAAGGCCCGGCGGCCAGTTGGACCCGATCCTTCGGGAAGGGGATGCACTTGGCCTGAACAAGGCGGCTCTCCGCCTCGTCGATGGTGACGCCGCCCGCCGCGATCTGGCGGGAGAGCTGGTTCACCGCAGCCACCCGGCCCAGATGGGTCGTGCGGGTGGGCACATTGCGCACCTCACTGATCTCCGCCGTGCCCGCGCTGGCGAAGATGCCGTTGGTCAATACATATACGTGAAACTCCCGCAGATGGAAGCTGCGGGCCATGATCTCCATGGTCTGCTGGACGCGGAAGACCTCCGCACCGTTTTCCAGCAGCGTCTGCCCTGCCGCCATGATAAAATCCATGATGCGCTGGCGCTGCTGCTCGTCGGGATACAATTCCCTGCCGTTCATTCGTTCGCTCCTTGCTGTGCTGATAAGGCAAAATATCTCTTATAAAATAGCATATTGCAGGCGATTTGTCCAACCGAAAAAATTCAGCCTCCCCTACAGGAGGCGGCGGCATCCCGTCAGCGAGGACGGAGAGGCTGCAGGAAGGAACGCAAAATCAATTTCCTACCAAAAAACTTCGTTGAAGGGGTTGACAAATCCCGTCGGGAGGGGTAGAATACAACCAATATCACAAAAATGGCTGTGAAGAGAAGAGTAGGTTTTCGCATTGATCCTTCCAGAGAGCCCGGCCGGTGGAAAAGGGCAGGAAACAGGGAACTGAAAATGGTCTCGGAGCCGCGGGGGCGAAGCGCAAGAGTGCTAAGCCCGCGACGGGAGCGCCCGTTACAGCGTCCGGCTGTAAGCAGTGGAGGGAGAAAGCCGCTGCCGCAGCTTCGAGGCCGAGCCCGTGAGGGCACGGTAAACCAAGGTGGTACCACGGAAGTTTTGTCACGCTTTCGTCCTTGTGGGCTGTTGCCCGCCGAGGACGGAAGCGTTTTTCTTTGCTTCCGGCTGCATGAGGCGCAGAAAAATGTGCTGCGCGGTGCAAAAACAATTGTTTGAAAACAGATCAAGAGAGGGAAAACATTATGTCTAAGATTTCGCGTCGTGATTTTCTGAAGGTAACTGGCGTGGCTGCTGCAGCCGCAGCCCTGACCGCTTGCGGTGGCTCTTCTTCCTCCACTGCCAGCAGCGCTGCTTCTGCCGCTTCCTCTGCCGCTTCCTCTGAAGTGGTGAAGAAGCTGGACAAGATCAGCATCGCCGTCCCCAACGACACCACCAACGAGGCCCGCGCCCTGACCCTGCTGGAGAAGAACGGTTTCTTCAAGCTGAAGGCTGACGCCGGCATCACCGCCACCAAGAACGACATCGAGGAGAACCCGTTCAACGTCAGCATCGACGAGGTCGAGGCTGCGCAGGTGCCCAACGTCCTGCAGGATGAGGACTACGCCGTCATCAACTCCAACTACGCCATCTCTGCCGGTCTGGACCCCATGACCGATGCACTGGCTATGGAGGACGGCTCTTCCGCTTACGTCAACGTTCTGGTCTGCAAGGAGGGCAACGAGGAGGAGCCGAAGATCAAGGCACTGGTCGCTGCTCTGGAGAGCCAGCAGGTCAAGGACTTCATGACCGAAAACTACGGCGGCGCTGTGGTCTCTGTTGTGGAGAACCCCACCGACGGCTACGATTCCAGCATTGACTACGACGCTTTGAACGGCGAGACCGTCAGCTGCGCTGCTACCCCCGCACCCCACTGCGAGATCCTTGAGGTCTGCAAGGAGATCCTCGCAGCCAAGGGCATCACGCTGGACATTCAGGAGTACGACGACTATGTGATCCCCAACACCGTGGTCGAGGATGGTCAGGTCGATACCAACTACTTCCAGCATCAGCCCTATCTGGACGACTTCAACGCCGAGAAGGGCACCCATCTGGTGACGGTGGCCGGCATCCACGTGGAGCCCATGGGCATCTACGGCGGCAAGCAGAGCGACCTGTCCCCCATTGAGGGCTAAAAAGGAGCAATTTCTGTGATCGAGATCAAACATCTTTCCAAGACCTTCCAGATGAAGGATGGCGCGGTCAACGCGCTGAGTGACATCAATCTGACCATTCCGGATGGTTCCATCTATGGCATCATCGGTATGTCCGGTGCGGGCAAATCCACGCTGGTGCGCTGCATCAATCTGCTGGAGCGCCCCACCGAGGGCAGCGTCGTCATCGACGGCGTGGAGATGGAGAAGCTTTCTCCCGCCGAGCTGCGTGCCCGCCGCCGGGAGATCACGATGATCTTCCAGCAGTTCAACCTGCTGATGCAGCGCAGCTGCCTGAAGAACATCTGTTTCCCCATGGAGCTGGCTGGGGTGAAAAAGGACGAGGCTGAAAAGCGCGCCCGCGAGCTGCTGGAGATGGTGGGGCTGCCCGATAAGGCCAACGCCTACCCGGCCCAGCTTTCCGGCGGCCAGAAGCAGCGCATCGCCATTGCCCGCGCACTGGCGACCGACCCCAAAGTCCTGCTCTGTGACGAGGCCACCAGCGCACTGGACCCCAACACCACCCACTCCATCCTGACCCTGATCAAGGACATCAACCGGAAGCTGGGCATCACGGTGGTGGTCATCACCCATCAGATGAGCGTTGTGGAAGAGATCTGCGATCACGTTGCGATTCTGGACGGCGGCGTTGTGGTGGAAGTGGGCGAGGTGAAGGAAATCTTCTCGAACCCCAAGACCGCTGCGGCCAAGCGTCTGGTGGCACCCAACGGCGGCAGCGCCGCACGGGATCTGTCGAGCTTTGCGCCCGACGACCATGTGGTGCGCGTGACCTTCAACGGTTCGTCTGCCGCAAAGCCGCTGGTGGCGAGCCTCGCCGCAGAGACCGGCATTCTGGTCAGCGTGCTGAGCGCTGACACCCGTGACCTGAGCGGCCAGTGCTACGGCAGCATGCTGCTCAAGCTGCCCAAAGACGTCCAACAGGCAAAACAGGCGGCCGCCTATATGCGCGGCCAGCCCGGCGTGACCGTAGAGGAGGTGACCGGCGAATGAGCTTTGCAGATTATGGCTTTGCCGTGTGGGAGACGTTCTATGTGACCGTCCTCGCCACAGCGTTTTCGCTGGTCATCGGCTTGCCGCTGGGCGTGCTGCTGGTGGCCGGGGATAAGGACGGCGTCCTGCCCCTGCCCGGCTGGCTGATGCACCTGCTGAATATCGTCATCAACATCCTGCGCAGCGTTCCGTTCCTGATTTTGATGATCTGCGTCTTCCCGCTTTCCCGCGCCATCGTGGGCACGACGGTGGGCACCAAGGCCACCATCGTGCCGCTGGTGGTTGCCGCTTTCCCGTTTGTGGCGCGCCTCGTGGAAACGAGCCTCCGTGAACTGGACGAAGGTGTGGTGGAAGCCGCACAGAGCATGGGCGCGACCCCGTTCCAGATCATCACCAAGGTCATGATCCCGGAGTGTCTGCCGGGCCTGATCTCCAGCATGACCACGGCCCTGACCACGATCCTTGGCTACTCGGCCATGTCCGGTGCCATCGGCGGCGGCGGTCTGGGCAAGGTGGCCATCTCCTATGGCTACTACCGCTACCAGACCAACATCATGATCGTCTGCGTCGTGCTGCTGATCCTGCTGGTGCAGGCGTTCCAGTCCGTCGGTACGTTCTGGGCCAACCAGAGCGATAAGCGGCTGAGAAAGTAAAGCCGTATCTCACCGCCCATCTCTCCGGCAGGAAGTTCCAATTTAACGTTTCGATTCCCCGCCGGAGGCAGCTGCTCTCCTGCGGGGAATTGTGCTATTTAGACAAACCCAGTAAAGGAGTATGTAGTATGAATCGCGATACCATCTGCGTGCAGGGCGGTTACACCCCCGGCAACGGCGAACCCCGCCAGATCCCCATCATCCAGTCCACCACCTTCAAGTATGCCACCAGTGAGGACATGGGCAAGCTGTTCGATCTGGAAGCCGACGGCTATTTCTATTCCCGCCTGCAGAATCCCACCTGCGATCTCGTGGCGAAAAAGATCTGTGAGCTGGAAGACGGCACCGCCGCCATGCTGACGTCCAGCGGTCAGGCCGCCAACTTCTTCGCGCTGTTCAACATCTGCGAAGCCGGGGATCATATCGTTGCGTCCAGCACCATTTACGGCGGCACCTTCAACCTCATCTCCGTCACCATGAAGAAGATGGGCATCGAGGCCACCTTCGTGGACCCGCTGTGCACCGAGGAGGAGCTGAACGCCGCCTTCCGCCCCAACACCAAGGCCGTCTTCGGCGAGACCATTGCAAACCCGGCCCTGACCGTGCTGGACATTGAGAAGTTCGCCAAGGCTGCCCATGCCCACGGCGTGCCCCTCATTGTGGATAATACCTTCCCCACGCCGGTGAACTGCCGCCCCTTTGCGTGGGGCGCGGATATCGTGACCCACTCCACCACCAAGTACATGGACGGCCACGGTGCGGTGCTGGGCGGTGCCATCGTGGACAGCGGCAAATTCGACTGGATGGCCCACGCCGAGAAGTTCCCCGGCCTGTGTACCCCGGACGACAGCTACCACGGCATCACCTACGCTGAGCGCTTCGGCAAGGAAGGCGCCTTCATCACCAAGGCCACCGCCCAGCTCATGCGGGACTTCGGCTCCATGCAGTCCCCCATGAACGCTTATATGCTGAATCTCGGTCTGGAGAGCCTCCACGTCCGGATGCAGCGCCACTGTGAGAACGGCATGGCAGTGGCCCAGTTCCTCGAAGCTCACCCCAAGGTGGCTTACGTCAACTACTGCGGCCTTGCATCCAGCCCCTATCATGCGCTGGCCGAAAAGTATCTGCCGAAGGGCAGCTGCGGCGTGGTCAGCTTTGGTCTGGCCGGGGGCCGCGAAGCCGCCAGCACCTTTATGAAAAACCTGAAGCTTGCCGCCATCGAGACCCATGTGGCCGATGCCCGCACCTGCTGCCTGAACCCGGCGTCCAGCACCCACCGCCAGATGAACGATGAGCAGCTGAAGGCCGCCGGTGTGCCCGCCGAGCTGGTCCGGATGAGCTGCGGCCTCGAAAGCAGTGAGGACCTGATCGCTGATATCGCACAGGCTCTTGATAAAATCTGACCCTGAAGGAGAAGAACCGCTATGCCCCTGATCATCCCTAAAACGCTTCCCGCCTACGATGCGCTGTATGAGGAAAACGTCTTCGTCATGCACCGGGAACGGGCGGCTTCCCAGCACATCCGCCCGCTGGAAATCCTCATCCTGAACCTGATGCCGACCAAGATCGCCACCGAGACGCAGATCGCCCGCTTGCTGGCGAACACGCCGCTGCAGGTCCATATGACCCTGCTGCAGACGGTCAGCCACGAGGCAACTCACGTTTCGGCGGCGCATCTGGACGCCTTTTACAAGACCTTCGACGAGGTGAAGAACGACCGCTACGACGGGATGATTATCACCGGCGCCCCGGTGGAGACGATGGACTTTGAGCAGGTGGATTACTGGCCGGAGCTGTGCGAGATCATGGACTTCAGCGAGACGAATGTCTACTCCACCCTCCATGTCTGCTGGGGTGCACAGGCGGGGCTGTATTACCACTACGGCATCCGCAAGGAGATCCTGCCCCAGAAGATGTTCGGCATCTTCGAGCACCGGGTCACCCGGCCCTCGAACCCGCTGGTGCGCGGCTTTGACGAGGTGTTCTACGCCCCCCACAGCCGCCACACCGGCATCTCCCGCGCGGACGTGGACGGCTGCAAGGCCCTGCGCATCCTTGCCGAGAGCGACGAGGCCGGGCCTTTCCTGATGAGCACCGAGAACGGACGGCAGATCTTCGTTACCGGCCACCCGGAGTACGATAAGTATACGCTGGATGCCGAGTATAAGCGGGATGTGGCCAAGGGGCTGCCCATTGCCATCCCCAAGAACTACTACCCCAACGATGACCCGGAGCAGCCGCCGCTCTTCCGCTGGCGGGCCCATGCACATTTGTTGTATGAGAACTGGCTGAACTATTACGTCTACCAGAATACCCCCTATGACCTTGGTGCCATCGAGCGGGTGAAGCACGAAACCAGATAATATGTCAGAAAAGGGCTGCCGCGCGGCGACAGCCCATTTTTAGGAGGAAGCAGCATGGGAATTGCAGGAAACAAGTGGGGGTTCACGGTGGGGCGGCTGCCCCACGGCCCCTTGGATAAGATCAGCGATGTGCCGGGGGTGACGGTGGGCCACTGCACGCTGGCGGAGGGAAACATCCAGACCGGCGTGACGGCTCTGCTGCCCCATCAGGGGGATGTCTTCCACGACAAACTCTTGGCGGCAAGCTATGTTATCAACGGTTTCGGCAAGACCACCGGCCTTGTCCAGATCGATGAACTGGGCACGCTGGAAACGCCGATTTTGTTCACCAATACGTTGAGTGTTGGCACCGTGGAGACGGCGCTGGTGAAGTACATGCTGGCCCGCAACCCCGACATCTGCGAGACCACCGGCAGCGTGAACCCGGTGGTCTGCGAGTGCAACGACAGCGGCCTGAACGACATCCGGGGTCTTCACGTCACCGAAGAACACGTCTTCGCTGCACTGGCCGACTGCAAGGCTGATTTTGCCGAGGGTGCCGTCGGGGCCGGGCGGGGAATGCGCTGCCACGGCTTGAAAGGCGGCATCGGGTCGGCCTCCCGGCAGCTGGAGCTGGACGGGAAACGGTACACCATCGGTGCCCTCGTTCTCTCGAACCACGCCGTCTTCGACGACCTCATGGTGGCGGGGACTCCGATCCACGACCTGCTGGACAAATCGATCCCGCCCCATGAGGACAAGGGCTCCATCATCACGGTGCTGGCGACGGATATCCCGCTCAGTGAGCGCCAGCTGCGGCGGCTCTGCCACAGGGCGCTGGTGGGCCTGTCCCGCACCGGGTCCATGTGTGGCAACGGTAGCGGCGAGATCGTCCTCGCCTTCACCACGGCCAACCGGGTCCCGCATGACTCTGAAACGGCCATCCTCCCCCTGCAGATGCTCCACGACGACGCCATCAACCCGCTCTTCCGCGCGGTGGCCGAGTGCGTGGAGGAAAGCGTCCTGAGCAGTCTGCTCCACGCCGAGACCGTGACCGGCTACCATGGCCGCACGGTGCAGTGCCTGACGGAGCTGCTGAACCAGTAAAAAAGGGGCTGTTGCACAACTCCCTCAGTCACGGCTTTGCCGTGCCAGCTCCCTCTCGGAGGGAGCCTTGGCGTAACGGTTAGCTGTGAAAGCCTCCCTCTCAGAGGGAGGTGGCATCGCGTCAGCGATGACGGAAGGAGTTATTTGCAACAGCCCCTTTTTCATTATTGGTGAATTTACGATCACCATTATCGTGAAAAAACGCTGAACCGCCACCTCGGCAAAGGCGACGGTTCAATTTTGAGCCATGGTTTTTGAATGAGGCTGACCGCTTGTCGCAGTGCCTTCTCTAAGTTCAGTATAGTTTGTTTTGCAAGATTTGTCAAGCGCGGCGGAGATTATTTCCGCTGCGCTTTCTTTTTCTTCCGCACGCTGTAGCCGAAGGTGCCCAGCTTTTTGCCGAGGGCCAGATACTCGCCGTGGCTGTAGACGATGAGCTTGGCCTTGTCGAGGCAGAGCTTGCCGTTTTCGTCCAGCAAGGATTCGTCCACGTCACAGGCCACGACTTCGGCCAAGAACAGGTCGTGGCTGCCCAGCGGGAGGACTTGTGTGACCCTGCACTCCAAGTTGACGGGGCTTTCCTCCAAGATGGGGCAGTCCGTCAGCACCGAGCCCGGCGCAGCGTGGAGGCCGCATGCGGCAAACTTGTCCACCTCGCGGCCGCTCTTGACGCCGCACCAGTCCACCGCGCGGACCAGCGCTTCGGTGGGCAGATTGATGGCAAACTGGCCGCTCTCTTGGATCAGGCGGTGGCTGAATCGCTCCGGCCGGATGCTGATGGAAACCATGCTGGGCTGAGTGCAGATGGTGCCGGTCCAGCCGATCGTGATCAGGTTGGGCGTTTCCAGCCCGCCGCAGGAGACCAGCACCGGCGGCTCCGGGTTCAGAAGGGTGCTGCCTTTCCAGCTCTGTTTGCTCATCCGTGATACTTCCTTTCGTAGGGGGCCCATGTCCGCTCACTGATGATGTAGCGGGGGCGGGCCTTGGTCTCCATATAGATTTTGCCGATATATTCGCCGATGACGCCGAGGCAGATGAGCTGTACCCCGCCCATGAAGCAGACGATGCAGACGGTGGAGGCCCAGCCCGCCACCACGCTGCCCATGGCCGCTTGTACGATGGCCCAGATGACGCCGATGAAGCTGATGAGGCTGACGATGATGCCCGCCCCGGTGATGAGCCGGATGGGCTTGTTGGACAGGCTGGTGATGCCGTCAAAGGCCAGCGCCAGCATCTTGCTCAAGGGGTAGTGGCTCTCGCCGGCGAGGCGCTCGTGGCGCTCGTAGCTGACCGTTGCGCTGGGGAAACCCACCAGCGGCACCATGCCGCGCAGGAAGATGTTGACTTCTTTGTAGTCGGCAAAGCTCTCCAGCACGCGGGCACTGATCAGGCGGTAGTCGGCGTGGTTGAACACGATGTCCGCGCCCAGCGCGTTCATCAGGTGGTAGAAGCCCTCGGCGGTGAACCGCTTGAAGAAGGTGTCGGTGTCGCGGCGGCTGCGCACGCCGTAGACCACCTCGGCCCCGTCCAGATACTTCTGGACCATCTCGTCCATGGCGTCGATGTCGTCCTGCCCGTCGCAGTCGATGGAGATGGTGATGTCGCAGCCATTTTCCTTGGCCTCCATCAGCCCGGCCAGCACGGCGTTCTGGTGGCCGCGGTTCCGGCTCTGAGAAATGCCGATGAAATGCTCGTCTTCCTGTGCAAATTTGCAGATCAACTCCCAAGTGGCGTCCTTGGAGCCGTCGTTGACGAAGAGCACCCGGCTCTTGTCGCTGACCATCTCCTTTTCCGCAAGGGTCTTGATTTTTTGCAGGAACATCGGTGCCGTGATGGGCAGGACCTTCTCCTCGTTGTAGCAGGGGATCACGATCCAGAGAATCGGTTTGGACATAAAATGATACCTCGTTTTTATAAGATCATCTGCCGCAGCGCGTCGGGCTGGAGCAGTTTGAAGCTGGAGCGGTAGGTGTCCAGCAGACCGTCGCGCTGCATGAGGCTGAGCTCCCGCGAAAGAGCGCTGCGGTCACAGTTGAGGTAGTCCGCCAGCTGGATGCGGGAGTAGGGGATGGAGAAGGTCAGACTGCCCTGCTGCTCGGCTTCGCTGAGCAGGTAGGCGCAGACCTTGGCGCGCAGACTCTTCAGCACCAGCAGGTCCACCCGGCGGGAGAGGAGAAAATACTTGTCGCTGATGGTGCGGACAAGATTCTGCAGCGCCCTCTGGTGGGCGGCGCTGCCGTCCGAGAGGAGCAGCCTGTCGTAGGGGATCAGCAGCACCTCGCACCCGGAGGCGGCAACTACGGTCACGGGGCTGTCGAGGCTGGAGCCGCCCAGCACGTCGCCGAAGACGCCGCCGGGCCCCATCTGGGCGATGGGCACCCGTGCGCCGCCCGGCGCGGGGCGGTAGGCCTCGATGCTGCCGGTCAGTACCACGCCCACCCGGCGGTTGGTGGCCCCGGCCTGAACAAGGGCTTCCCCCCGGCCGAAGCTGCGGATGACAGCGCCCAGCTCGCCCAGCAGAACACGGAGCGCATCGGCTTCGATGCCGGTGAAAAGAGAGGTCGTTTGCAACAAAGGAAGAATGTTTTCCATAATCGTCCTGTGAGGCGTTCTCCGGGCCCTCACCGCCCTTTGACGATTCCGTTGCGCATGCAACGGTATTTTTGGCTCTATTATAGTAAACTTGAGCCTGTAAAGCAAATGTTTTTCGAAAAATTTGCAAATTTGTTCGAGTTTGGAACAAATCGAGAGAGGAAGGAACAACACAATGATGAAAAAACTGACATCTCTGCTGCTGTCGGTGGTGCTGCTGGTCAGTCTGCTGGCGTGCGGCGCATCGGCCAAGACCAGCTCCACCGTCCGGGTGGCGGGCCTGAAGGGTCCCACCACCATGGGTCTGGTGAACCTGCTGGCCATGGAGGAAAACGGCACCGCTTCCCAGAAGTATGACCTGCAGCTCTACGGTGCAGCCGACGAGATCGTGCCCAAGCTCATCAAGGGCCAAGTGGATATCGCGGCCATTCCCGCAAACCTTGCCGCCACCCTGTACCAAAAGACCAACGGCGGCATTCAGGTCATGGCCGTCAACACGCTGGGCGTGCTGTACGTGGTGGAAAAGGGAAATACCGTCCACAGCTTTGCCGACCTGAAGGGCCGCACCATCCTGTCCACCGGCAAGGGCACCACGCCGGAGTACGTGCTGCGCTACCTGCTGACCAAGAACGGCATCGACCCGGACAAGGATGTGAAGATCGAATACTACAGCGAGGCTTCCGAGGTGACCGCCCAGATGGCTGCCACCAAGAAGGACGCCATCGCTGTTCTGCCCCAGCCCTATGTGACGGCCGCTCAGATGAAGGACAGCGACCTGCGTGTGGTGCTGGACCTGACGAAGGAGTGGAACAAGGTCTGTGACACCCAGCTCATCACCGGCGTCACTGTGGTCCGCACCGCTTACGCCGAGGATCACCCGGAAGAGGTCATCAACTTCCTGAAGGATTACCAGAAGAGCGTGGAGGCTGCCAACAACGATATCGACGGCACCGCTGCCCTGTGCGAGAAAGTGGGCGTCGTGGCCAAGGCGGCCATTGCTAAGAAGGCTCTGCCCAAGTGCAACATCGTCTACCGCATCGGCGACGAGATGAAGGCCGACGTCAACGCCTATCTGCAGGTGCTGTACGATGCTTCCCCCGCAGCCGTGGGCGGCAAGCTGCCGGACGGCAACTTCTACTACACCAAGGCTACCGTTGCCAAGCGGGTGCAGAAAGCCTTTGAGAGGCTGGTCGCTTCCGTAAAATAAGGATAAAACAAAAAGGGCTGTTGCAGACTCCTTCCGACATCGCTTACGCGATGCCACCTCCCTCTCAGAGGGAGGCTTTCACAGCTTGCCGTCACGCTAAGGCTCCCTCCGAGAGGGAGCTGGCGCGGCGAAGCCGTGACTGAGGGAGTTTGTAACAGTCTTTTTCGTTAACGGCAGAAAACCCCGATCCCAAGGCCGACGAGGGCGGGGACGACCCAGCCGAAGCCGAACTGCCCCAGCGGCAGGGCGTTTGCAAACACGGTGGTCAGTGGCAGGGCCGCGAGGACGCTCTGCACGGCGGTCAGTGCAACACAGCCCACGTAGGCCGGGCGCTTCTGGAACTGCGCGGGCAGGAAGGAAAGGACGATCAGCACGATGGCGACCGGGTAAAGCGCATGGAGCACCGGGGTGGACAGCCGGATGATGCCCGCAAGGCCGATGTTGGAGATGAGCATACTGGCTGCGGCAAAAAAGCCCGCGATGGCCGGGTAGGGGATGCGGGGGAGCAGGGTGTGGAAATACTGCCCCACGCAGGAGATGAGCCCGACGCAGGTATTGAAGCACGCCAAGAGGAAGATGGCCGCCAGCAGCACCTGCCCCGCCCGGCCGAAAAGGGCGCTGGCAAGGGCCGTCAGGGTCTCGGCACCGGTGGCGCAGTCGGGATAGGCTGCCCCGGTCAGCGCGCCGACATGGGCCAGCATGGCGTAAATGACCAGCAGCAGCCCGCCCGCTAGGATGCCGGCCCGAATGGTGCCCTGCCGGACGGCTTTCGGCTCGGTGATGCCCAGTGCCTGAATGTTCAGCGCGATGACGGCCCCGAAGTTGAGCCCGGCGAGGGTGTCCATGGTCTGATAGCCGCCAAGGATGCCCTCCAAGGCGGGCAACTGAGCGTAGGCGGCGGCAGGGGTGCCGTACTGTGCGGCGACCGGGTGGAGCAGACAGCCCGCGAAAAGGATCAAAATCAGGGCGATGAGGGCCGGGCAGAGGACATGGCCCAGCCGGTCGGTGAGCTTTTCGGGCCGGAGCGCCACGAGGAAGGCCGCCGTGAAGAAGACGACGGAATACCCTAGCTGCAGCCCGCGCCCGCCGCCCAGCAGCGGCACCAGCATCTCGAACGAAGTGCTGGCCGTGCGGGGGATGGCGAGGCAGGGCCCGATGGAGAGATAGACCAAAATCGCAAAGGCGAGGGCAAACTTGGGGTGGACCCGGCTGGCCAGCCGGTCCAACCCGTCCGCGTTGGCCACGGCGGCAACGCCCATGATGGGCAGACCGATGGCGCTGACGGCGAACCCCGCAAAGGCGGGCCAGAGGTTTGCCCCGGCTTGCGCACCAAGGTGGGGCGGAAAGATCAGGTTTCCGGCTCCGAAGAACATGGAAAAGAGCGTAAAACCGAGGAGCACCAGTTTTTTGCCGCGCAGGTCCTGCATAAAAATGCCCCCTTTTCGAAAGTGAAGTGGTTGAACACGTTCCAGTGTAGAAGCAAATTGGCTTCATGTCAAGAAAAAGAAAGATGAAGAATTGTATTCTCCTACATGATGTGTTATCTTATAAAGGGAAAAGAGAGGAGAATGGGAAAGTTCATGAAAAAAACGAAAAAAAAGCTGCTGTATGGGGCAGCCGTTGTGTTCTGGCTGGTGGTGTGGCAGCTGGCGGCCATGGCCATCGGGCAGGAAGTGTTTCTGGTGTCGCCGATTCAGGCGCTGGGCACCCTGCTGGAGCTTTTGCCGCAGCCGGAGTTCTGGCAGCGCATCGGGTTCAGCGCCGGGCGCATCCTGCTGGGCTTTTTGCTGGGGGCCGTGTCCAGCGTGGTGCTGGCCGTGGCCGCCGAGCGCTGGGCGTGGGTGGAAGCCCTGCTCTCCCCGGTGATGCAGCTGGTCAAGGCCACGCCGGTGGCCAGCTTCATCATTCTGGCGCTGGTGTGGGTCAGCGGGTCGTCGTTGTCCATCCTCATCAGCTTTTTCATGGTGCTGCCTGTGCTGTACGGCGCGGTGCGCACCGGCATCGAGAGCGCCGACGGGCAGCTTTTGGAGATGGCGCGGGTCTTCCGTCTGCCCCTCCCGTGCCGGGTCAAGGCCATCTGGCTCCCGGCGGTGCTGCCTGCGTTCCGGCAGGGGTGCAGCGTAGCGCTGGGCATCTGCTGGAAGAGCGGCGTTGCGGCGGAGGTCATCGGTTTGCCGGACGGCAGCATCGGCGACGCTCTCTACCGGGCCAAGATCACCCTTTCCACCGGGGAGCTGTTCGCGTGGACCTTCGTCATCATCGTGCTGAGCGCGGCATTTGAGAAGTTGTTTCTGGCCCTGCTGGACAAGGCCGTGGCCCGCGCAGCGGGGGAGGAGGGGTGAACGATGCAGTACAAACTGGAAATTCAAAGTCTTACAAAACGATTTGTAGAAAAGACTCTCTTCGAAGATCTGAACCTGACCGTCACCGGCCCGGCGATCCTCTGGGCACCGAGCGGCTGGGGCAAGACCACCCTGCTCCGCATCCTGATGGGGCTGGAAGTGCCCACCTCCGGCACCGTCTCCGGCGTTGGCAGGGTGGGGGCCGTCTTTCAGGAGGACCGTCTCTGCCCCCAGCTGAACGCCGTCCAGAACGTCGAACTGGTGCTGCCGGAGGGAAAAGAACAATACAAAGAGCAAATCGAAACGGACTTTCTACGATTTGGACTGGACAGAGCAGCCCTTGCGCTCCCGGCGCGGAAGCTTTCCGGCGGGCAGAAGCGGCGGGCGGCGCTGCTGCGGGCTCTCTGGGCCGAGAGCGACACCCTGCTGCTGGACGAGCCCTTCACCGGTATGGACCCCGCCGTCATGAAAAAAGCCGCGGCGCTCTTGAAGGAACGCTGCGGCAAAAAGGTCGTGTTATTGGCGACCCACGACAGGGAGGCCATTGAGGAATTGGGGTGGCAGGTTATCGAGTTGGGGTAAGCGGCGGACAACCGGGAAACACCCGGTCATCCGCTGGCAACGGGGCTGCTGGATGGCAGGGCAAGCCCGCTTGCTTTACAGCAGTTCTGCCAGAATGCTGTTCTGCACGATAAGCCCGGCGGGGGTGAGGGCGAGGGTGTGGCCGTCGAAGGCGGCGTAGCCGCTTTTGACGCAGTTTTTGACAAAGGCAAGCTGGGCAGTGGAAAATTCCTTACCGTAGCGGGCCTTGTATTCGGCCAAGTCCAGCCCCTTCCGCAGCCGCAATTGCAGAATCAGATAGTCCTCCGCGCCGCATCCGCCATCCAAGACGGGTGCGGCGTTGTCGTTGAGGAAGGCTTCCGTGTCGGCGGGGTAGTAGAACCGCTTGCCGCCCATGCAGGAGTGGGCCGCCGGGCCGAGGCCGAGGTAATCGCCGCAGTCCCAGTAGATGAGGTTGTGTTTGCCCTCATAGCCGGGTTTCGCGAAGTTCGAGATCTCGTACTGCTGGTAGCCGTGGTGTTCCAGCTGCTCCACGGCATAGAGGTAGAAGTCCGCTGCTTCGTCGCCGGTGGGCAGACCCTCCGGCGGGTGCTTGCCAAAGGCGGAATCCGGTTCGATTTTTAATAGGTAGGCCGAAATGTGGGTGGCCCCGCCGGATTCGATCAGCTCCAGCGTCTCATCGAACTCGGCCTGCGTATAATGAGGCAGGGCCAGCATGATATCGCCGCTGATGTTCTCGAACCCGGCCCGCTGTGCCGCCCGGAATGCGGCCCGCGCCTGTTTGGCGGTGTGGGGGCGGCCCAGCGTTCTGAGCTGGCTGTCCCGCGCGGACTGGACCCCGAAGGAGATGCGGTTGACGCCGGCTTCCCGGAAGGCGCGGAGGGATTCTTCTGTGACCGTCTCCGGGTTGGCCTCCAAGGTGATCTCTGCGCCGGGCAGAGGAGACGCGGCTTCCATGAGCCGGGCCGCGTCCGCCGGGTCCAGCAGACTGGGGGTGCCGCCGCCGAAATAGAGGGTATCCGGCCGGAGGGGAGCGTCCGGTGCAAAGCGGTGCAGCTCCCGCAGAAGGGCATCCACGTAAGCGCGGGGAACGCCCCGCTTTCCGGGTGCAGAATAGAAATCGCAGTACCGGCATTTGGAAAAACAGTAAGGAATATGCAGATAAAGTCCAAGAGACACGAAATATCACTGCCTTTTTCATGAAACGTTCATTTCTATGCAGTATACTATATTTTACAGACCGGGGCAAGGCTCCGGAACAAGACTGGAGGATCTTACCATGGATTACAACCACTATGACCGCGGCTATGCGGAGCCTACGATGAGCGCATCGGACTATATGACCCGCACCTACCGCTGGATGGCGTGCGGGCTGCTCATTACCTTCGCAATGGCCTATATCACCGCGACGACCTCGCTGATCTATCTGGTCGATTCGCTTTACCTTGTGCTTACCATCGCCGAACTGGCGCTGGTGTATGTGCTCAGCGCCCGCGTGCAGAATATGTCTGTGCATGGGGCCCGCGCCGCCTTCTTCGGGTATGCGCTGCTCAACGGCATGGTGCTCAGCTACTACTTCATCGCCTTCTCGGTGGGGGAGCTGATCTTAGCCTTCCTGTCCACTGCCGTGTACTTCGGCCTGATGGCCGTTTACGGCACCACCACCCATAAGGACCTCACCGGCTGGGGCCCCCGCCTGATGATGGCACTGGTGGCCCTGCTCGTCACCGGTCTGGTGGGGATGCTGTTCGGCTTCGGCTTTGGCGGCTCGGTGCTCTACTGCGGCATTGGTCTGGTGGTCTTCATGCTGCTGACCGCCTACGACACCCAGAAGCTGCAGCAGATGTACAGCTACTACGCCGCCGACTCCGAGATGGCTGAAAAGGCTTCCGTCTACGGTGCGCTGACGCTGTATTTGGACTTTATCAACATCTTCCTGTATGTGGTTCGTCTGCTGGGCAACAGCCGCCGCCGCAACTGATTCGCCTGATTTATAGGAGAGGTGCTCTCGGTGAGGGTGCCTCTCATTTTTTATGCACCGAACTGAATAAAGTCCCCGCAGGGGTCGCACACTACCATCAGGATTTGAACCGTACACAAACGATGATTGGAGTAACGAACCATGGAACAATTCCGAAAATTTCTGCGGGACAAAGGGTTTGTGCTGGCGCTGCTGGCGTGCTTGGTGGCGGCGGCAGCGGCGGGGGTCTGGGCGGTGCGCACCGTCCGTGACGAGCTGAAGGAGAACCTCGACGGCCTGAAAACGCCGGACAGCACTTCCACCCTGCCCGGCATCGACCAAGACCTGACACTCATCCCGGAGGAGGAATATCCCGAATGGCAGCAGCCCGATACGCCCGCCGCAAACAGTGTGGCCAATGTGCCCAAGGCCGAGCCGCCCTTGGCTTCGTCTTCTTCGCCCTCTTCTGGGGCGGCGTCTGGCTCTGGTTCGGTGCGCGAACCCTCCGCGCTGCAAGGCGGCTCCTCCTCTGCCAGCAGCTCGGCAGCGGCTGCCTCCATGCAGCCCGGCTTTGGAAAAATCTTGAACGGCTACAGCGGCGATGAGCTGGTGTACAACAAGACGCTGGGCGACTGGCGCACCCACAACGGCATCGACTACGCCGCCAAGGCGGGCGAGGCCGTGCCCGCGCCGGTGGCGGGCAGCGTGGTGCTGGCCGGTTCCGACGGGAGCTGGGGCCCCACCGTTGCGATCAAGGATGACGCAGGCCGCATCTGGCGGCTCTGCGGCGTGGCCAGCCCCAAGGTGAAGGAGGGCGACATCGTGGCCGCCGGGCAGACCCTCGGCAAGGTGGGGAGCGTCGGCTGCGAGTGTGCCGAGGAAGACCACATCCACCTTGAAGTGAAGCAGGGGGACGCCTACCTCGACCCCGCAAAGTGCAGGAACTAAAATCGCGGCAGCCCGCCGGAGCGCAAGTGCTCCCGGCGGGTTTTTTGCACGCATTTTCCAACCGCTGCGGATTGCAATTGCGGGCCGATTCTGGTATGATACAATAGAACAAATTTCGACGAGAGAACTGGAACGGGAGGAAACAGGATGGCAAACGTGTTGATCGTGGGCGGCGGCGCAGCCGGGTTGATGGCCGCCGGCGCGGCGGTGCGGCAGGGGCACAAGGTGACGGTGCTGGAGCATATGGACAAGCCCGGCCAGAAGATCCTTGTTACCGGCAAGGGCCGCTGCAACGTGACCAACGACTGCACCGCCGAGGAGTTCCTGCGCCACGTGCGGACGAACCCGCGCTTCCTGTTCTCCTCGCTGGGGGCCTTCCCGCCCGCCAAGACCATGGAGCTGTTCGAGGGTCTTGGCGTGGAGCTGAAGGTGGAGCGGGGACGCCGGGTGTTCCCGGTGTCGGACAAGGCGGAGGAGATCCGGCTGGCCCTGCTGCGCTACGCCGAGGGGGCCGAGATCGTCCACGACGGCGCAAAAAAGCTGCTGCTGGAGCCGCTGGCCCCGGCAGAAGAACCCGCAGCCGCCCCGGAAGATCCGCGCCACACCAAAAAGAAAAAGCCCGGCCCGGCGGCCCGCTGTGTGGGCGTGCGGGGCACTTCCGGCAAAGAGTACCGCGCCGACGCGGTGCTGGTGGCCACGGGCGGCCTGAGCTACCCCACCACCGGCTCCACCGGCGACGGCTACAGGCTGGCCCAGCAGGCGGGCCACACCATCGTGGAACCGGTGCCCAGCCTCGTCAGCCTCGTCAGCCATGACCCGGACTGCAAAAAAATGATGGGTCTGGCGCTGAAAAATGTGACCCTGACCCTCTTTGAGGACGGCAAGGCCATCTTCGACGAGCAGGGCGAGATGCTGTTCACCCACTTCGGCATCAGCGGCCCGCTGACCCTGAGCGCATCCAGCCACCTCGGCGACATGAAAAAGCACACCTACTACGCCGAGATCGACCTGAAGCCCGCTCTGAGCGAAGAGCAGCTCTATGACCGCATCACCCGCGATTTTGCCCTGCTGGCGAACCATGCAGCGCAGGGGGCGCTGGTCAAGCTGCTGCCCTCCAGCATGCAGCCGGTGATGGTGGCCCGCTGGGGCATCGACCCGGCCACCAAGGCCAACCAGATCACCCGCGAGCAGAAGCGGGAGCTGGTGCACCTGTGCAAGCACTGGAAGGTGCCCATCGATGCCCGCGGCGACTTGGCCCATGCGGTCATCACGTCGGGCGGCGTCTCTGTGCGGGAGGTGGACCCCAAGACCATGCAGAGCAAAAAGGCGCTGGGGCTTTACTTCGCGGGCGAGGTGCTGGATGTGGACGCTTATACGGGCGGCTATAATTTGCAGATCGCTTTTTGCACCGCGCAGAGTTTTGCGAACAATTTATAAGGAGAGAAAACCATGATTTCAGTTGCGATCGATGGGCCCGCAGGTGCGGGCAAGTCTACGCTGGCCCGCCGTCTGGCGGCAGAGTTCGGGTACATCTATGTCGATACCGGTGCCATGTTCCGCGCCGTTGGCTTGTATGCCCTGCGTGCGGGCAAGGACCCCAAGGACAACGCCGCCGTCAACGCGCTGCTGCCGGAGATCACCCTGCGGCTGGCGTCCATTGAGGGGGAGCAGCACATCTACCTGAACGGCGAGGACGTGAGCAAGGCCATCCGCACCGAGGAGGCCGGCATGGCCGCTTCGGCGGTGGGGGCGAACCCCGCAGTCCGTGCCTTTTTGCTGGATCAGCAGCGGAAAATGGCCGAGACCCAGAACGTCCTGATGGACGGCCGCGACATCGGCACCGTGGTGCTGCCGAAGGCCACCGTGAAGATCTTCCTGACCGCCACCCCCGAAGCCCGCGCCAAGCGCCGCTGGAAGGAGTATCAGGAAAAGGGCGTGGACGTCTCCTTTGAAAACGTGCTGGCCGACGTGAAGCAGCGGGACTATCAGGACACCCACCGCGAGGCGGCCCCGCTGAAACAGGCCGAGGACGCTGTGCTGCTGGATACGTCGGAGCTCAACTTTGAGCAGAGTTTTGAAGCGATGAAGCAGATCATCGCCGCCAAGGTCTGAGGAACGCGCGATGGTACTATATTATATTTTGCTCCCGCTGGCGTGGCTGGTGTTCCACATCGGCTTCCGGGTGGAGTGTGTGGGCCGTGAGAACCTGAAAAAAGTGCAGACCGGCGGCTGCATCCTCGCGCCGAACCATGTTTCCGCCATCGACCCGGTGTTCGTGGTCATCACCCGGTTCTGGGGAAAGCGGATGGTCGTCTTCGCCAAGAAGGAGCTGTTTGAGATCAACGCTCTGCTGACGTGGTTCTTCCGCTGCATGGGGGCGCTGTGCGTGCGCGGCACCCGCGACGAGCTGGAAACCATCGACAAGACGGTGGAGGTGTGCAAAAACGGCGGCACGCTGCTGATCTTTCCGGAGGGCACCCGCGAAAAAGAGGGTAAGCTCCTGCCCCCGAAGAGCGGTCTGTTCGTCATTGCGGCACAGGCTGCGGTGGACGTGGTGCCGGTGCGCATCCTTTACGACACGCCGGACGGGAAGATGCGGCTCTTCTGCAAGGTGAAAGTCATCTACGGCGAGCCGATGCCCGCCGCACAGTTCGCGATGGAGAGCCGCCGCGACTTGAAGACCCTGCGCGCCAACAAACAGGCGCTGTTGGATGCGTGGGAAAAATTAGGAGGGTGAGTATGGAGATCCGTTTGGCGAAGACGGCGGGGTTCTGCTTCGGTGTGAACCGCGCGGTGGAGCTGACTTACAATCTGCTGGACGAGGGGCACAAGGTGGCAACGCTGGGCCCGCTCATCCACAACCCGCAGGCCGTGGCCGACATGGAGCGGCGTGGTGCGCTGGTGGTCGATACGGTGGACGACATCCCCACCGGATATGAGGTCATCATCCGCAGCCACGGCGTGCCCCGCAGCATCTACGATACGCTGGAGCAGCGCGGCCTCGTTTACCACGACGCCACCTGCCCCTTCGTGAAGAAGATCCAGAACATCGCCGCCAAGGCCGAAGCCGAGGGCGCGGTGCTGCTGGTGGCGGGCGACAAGACCCACCCGGAGGTGCAGGGCATCGTCGGACATACCGGGGGAGAGGTATTTGTTTTCAGTGATCTGGACGAATTGAAGGCTTGGAAAGGCCCTTCCGACCCCTCAAAACCCATTTTTGCGGTTGCACAGACCACATTTCAGGTAACAAAATGGCAAGAAAGTTCGGAGTTTCTCA